>Ga0137415_10002727_pt1 | contig 17483 bp, 16 predicted proteins | sample CZODoug3_1_1_16f_FD_183082 | JGI IMG/M metagenome (GOLD analysis project Ga0137415, IMG submission 183082) | Vadose zone soil fungal communities from Angelo Coast Range Reserve, California, USA - CZODoug3_1_1_16fungal (Hybrid Assembly) | ecosystem: Environmental > Terrestrial > Soil > Vadose...
GCCATCGACCTGGTCGACGAGGCCGCCTCCCGGCTGCGCATGGAGATCGACTCGCGGCCGGTGGAGATCGACGAGGTCGAGCGCGCGGTGCGCCGCCTGGAGATCGAGGAGATGGCGCTGGCCAAGGAGGACGACCCGGCGTCGAAGCAGCGGCTGTCCGCGCTGCGCGCCGAGCTGGCGGAGAAGAAGGAAGCGCTCAACGCGCTCACCGCCCGGTGGCAGAACGAGAAGAACTCCATCCAGTCCAGCCGGGAGCTCAAGGAGCAGCTGGAGGGCCTGCGCGGCGAGGCCGAGCGGGCCGAGCGGGACGGCGACCTCGGCCGGGTGGCCGAGCTGCGCTACGGCCGGATCCCCCAGCTGGAGAAGGAGCTGGCCGCCGCCACCGAGCTGTCGGCGAAGAAGGAAGAGCTGATGCTCAAGGAGGAGGTCGGCCCGGACGACGTCGCGGACGTGGTGTCGGCCTGGACCGGTATCCCGGCCGGCCGGCTGCTGGAGGGCGAGACCGCCAAGCTGCTGCGCATGGAGGACGAGCTCGGCAAGCGGGTGATCGGGCAGCCGGCAGCCGTCCGGGCGGTGAGTGACGCGGTGCGCCGGGCGCGCGCCGGGGTCTCCGACCCGAACCGGCCGACCGGCTCGTTCCTGTTCCTCGGCCCCACCGGCGTCGGCAAGACCGAGCTGGCCAAGGCACTGGCCGAGTTCCTGTTCGACGACGAGCGGGCCATGGTCCGGATCGACATGTCGGAGTACTCGGAGAAGCACAGCGTGGCCCGGCTGGTCGGCGCGCCCCCGGGCTACGTCGGCTACGACCAGGGCGGGCAGCTCACCGAGGCGGTGCGGCGGCGGCCCTACACCGTGGTGCTGCTGGACGAGGTGGAGAAGGCCCACCCGGACGTGTTCGACGTGCTGCTCGCGGTGTTGGACGACGGTCGGCTGACCGACGGCCAGGGCCGCACGGTGGACTTCCGCAACACGATCCTGGTGCTCACCTCGAACCTCGGCTCGCAGGTACTGGTCGAGGGCAACGGGTCGCTGGACGACTCGGCGCGCAAGGACGCCGTGCTGCGGATCGTGCGTAGCCACTTCAAGCCGGAGTTCCTGAACCGGCTGGACGACATCGTGGTGTTCGAGGCGCTGTCCACCGAGGAGCTGACCTACATCGTGGACATCCAGCTGGGCCTGCTCGGCCGGCGGCTGGCCGCGCGGCGGCTCACCCTGGACGTGTCCCCGGCGGCGCGCGAGTGGCTGGCCATCAACGGGTTCGACCCGCTGTACGGCGCGCGGCCGCTGCGCCGGCTGGTGCAGTCCGCGATCGGTGACTCGCTGGCCAAGGCACTGCTGGCCGGCGAGATCACCGACGGCGACACCGTGCGGGTGGACCGGGCCGGCTCGATGATGGACGGCTCGGTGGGTGGCACCGCGGGGCTCACCGTCGGTCGGGGGATCGCCTCCGGCGCGGCTCGGTAACCCGCCAGCACGGTGTGTGGCGCTGGCCACCGTGCGTCGCCCAGACGCACTACAGCGGGTTGGCCCGGATCCCGGGCCAACGCCGCTAGGGTGGCCGCGTGAGCATTCCGACTTCGGTGTGGTTCATCATCGCCGCGGTCGCGCTTGTGCTCGGCCTGCTGATGCTGCGGGCTTCGCAGCACACGGGCGGCGGCCAGTCTCGCGACCGCAGGCGCTGGGCCGCGCAGAAGGAGTGGGAGTACCTGGACAGCGATCCCGTGCTGCCCAGCCGGTGGCGCTACGGCACCATCCACCAGGGCGGCCCCGGCATCGCGCGCAACCTGGTCACCGGCTCGGTGCCGACGGCGGAGGGGCGCCGGCTGGTCTACGTGTTCGACCACGAGCAGGCCGGCAGGCTGAGCTCGGTGGTCTGCGCGGTGCAGCGGCGCACGGCGATGAGTGGCGCGGTCGAGCTGCGGCTGCCGTCCGCCCCGCTGCCCGACGACGCCGGGCTGGACCTGCTCGAGCCGGTCGGCCAGCGCTACGCCTTCGTGTCCGACGCCGCCGCGATCCGCCCGCTGATCACGCCGAGGCTGATCAGGGCGGCCGATGCGATCGGCGAGGACGTCGAGCTGCTCTGGGCCGAGGACTCCTGGGTGCTGTGCACCGCGCCGCTGGACTACACCCCGGACCACCTGCAGGAACTGCTGGACCAGCTCGTCGAGGTGGCCGGCGCGCTCGAGGAGGCCAGCAAGCCGGGCAGCTCGCCGCAGCTGGCGGCCTCGCCGTCGCCCGACGGCCCGTCCGACTCGCCGCACGGCCAGTCGTCCTCGGCGGCCGCCGACTGGGCCCGCTCGTTCACCAACCGGCGCGCCACCGAGGACGACGAGTCCCGGCCGGACCTGCCGGGCCGCTGGCGGCCGAGCCCGGGCGGCTCGTCCTCGGACGACTACTCCTAGCCCCGCGTTGCCCACCGCCCTCATCACCGGCGCCACCAGCGGAATCGGTGCCGCGTTCGCCAGCCGCCTGGCCACCGACCACGACCGGTTGGTGCTGGTCGCCCGCGATGCCGCCCGCCTGGAGGCCGTCGCCACCGAGCTGCGCGCGCGGCACGGGATCCAGGTCGAGGTGCTGCCCGCCGACCTGGCCAGCGCGCCGCAACGCGCCGAGGTGGAGGCCCGCCTGACGGACCCCGGAGTGGACCTGCTGGTCAACAACGCTGGGCTCGGGCTGCCCGGGCCGTTCGCCGAGCTGGACCTCGACGCGCTGCAGCACCAGCTGGACGTCAACGTGACCGCCGTGCTGCGGCTGAGCCGGGCCGCGCTGCCCGGCATGCTGGCCAGGGGCACCGGCGCGGTGGTCAACGTGTCCAGCGTGGCCGGGTTCGTGGCCAGCCGCAGCGCCACCTACAGTGCCAGCAAGGCGTGGGTGACCACGTTCACCGAGGGGCTGGCCGCCACGCTGGACGGCACCGGCGTGCGGGCACTGGCGCTGTGTCCGGGCTTCGTGCGCACCGAGTTCCACGAGCGGGCCGGCATGCGGGTCGGCGCCCGCACCGGGCGGCTCTGGCTGGACGCCGACCGGGTGGTGGCCGACGGGCTGGCCGACCTGGCGCGCGGGCGGGTCGTCTCGGTGCCGAGCCTGACGTACAAGATGCTGGTGGGAGTGATGGACGTGGTGCCGCGGTCGGTCGTGCGGAGGATGGCGAACCGGTTCGAGCGGGGGCGGCGATGACGCTTGGCGGCGGGTCGGACGACCGGGACCGCGCGGAGCTGGCCGCGCTGGTCCGCGAGCTCGCCGTGGTGCACGGGCGGGTCACCCTGTCCTCAGGCGCGCAGGCCGACTACTACGTCGACCTGCGCCGGGTCACGCTGCACCACCGCGCCGCGCCGCTGATCGGGCGGCTGATCCGGGTGCTGACCGCCGACTGGGCCTACCACGCCGTCGGCGGGCTCACTCTGGGCGCCGACCCGGTGGCCACCGCGGTGCTGCACTCGGCGGCCACCGAGGGGCTCGCGATCGACGCGTTCGCGGTGCGCAAGGAGAGCAAGGCGCACGGCATGCAGCGCCAGGTCGAGGGCCCGGACATCGCCGGCCGCCAGGTACTCGTCGTCGAGGACACCTCCACCACGGGCGGCTCGGTGCTGACCGCGGTGCGCGCCGTACGGGCGGCCGGCGCCGAGATCGTCGGCGTGGCCACCGTCGTGGACCGGGAGACCGGCGCCCAGCAGGCCATCGAGGCGGAGGGGCTGGCCTACCGCGCCATCCTCGGCCCCGCCGACCTGGACCTGCCGTCCTGACCGTGGCCGAACCGACCGAGGTGGCCGGGCTGACCGAGGTGGCTGGGTCGAACGGGGCCGACGAAGGCCCTGGGCCGACCGACGGCGGCCCTGGGCCGACCGAGTGGACCGCCGGCGAGCCGGTCGGCGTCGGCCCCTGGCCGGGCGGCCCGGACGAGTGGCCGACCGATCCGCGCTACGACCCCGAGCTGCTGCGCGACGGCGACCGCCGCAACGTGGTGGACGCCTACCGGTACTGGCGGCGGCCGGCGATCGTGGCCGACATCGACGCGCGCCGGCACCCGTTCCACGTGGCGATCGAGAACTTCGGGCACGACCACAACATCGGCACCGTGGTGCGCACCGCCAACGCGTTCGCGGCGGCCGCCGTACACATCGTCGGCCGGGCGCGCTGGAACCGCCGGGGCGCCATGGTGACCGACCGCTACCAGCACCTGCACCATCATCCGAGCGTCGCCGACCTGCTGGTCTTTGCCGCCGAGCACGGGCTGGCCGTCGTCGCGGTGGACAACTCGCCCGGCTCGGTGCGCCTGGAGCGCGCGTCGCTGCCCCGGGAGTGCCTGCTGCTGTTCGGCGCGGAGGGGCCAGGGGTGTCCGCCGAGGCGCTGGCCGGCGCGGCGCTCACGGTGTCCATCGCGCAGTTCGGCTCGACCCGCTCGATCAACGCCGGAGTGGCGGCCGGAGTCGCCATGCACGCCTGGATCCGCCAACACGCCGACCTCAACACCGCCTGGTAACCCCACCCCAGGCTTTCCGCGAGTCGGGGATTTCGTCAGGGTGAGTCGCGGATTCTGTCAGCGCGCGGCCGTCCCCCACCCCCGGCGAGTCGGGACTTCTTGCACACCATGTCGCTGGATTCCGCGGGGAGTTGTCCGCGCCGACCGAACCCTTTACGCTCACGCTAGAACGATCTATCTAGTAGCGCGCAGGAGGTCGACGCCCATGACCGCCCGACCCGTGCAGCACCGTCCCAGGGGCGCTCTGCGCCGTGTCGCCGCGCTGCTCTCGCCGGCCGCCGCGGTAGCCGGCCGGCTGGCCGTGGAACGCGGTGCGGTCGAGCGGCGGGATCGGCTGGTCGAGGCCGCCAGGGACCGGATCCGGCAGCGCCGTCGCCCCACCCGCCCGAAGATGCGCGCGCTGATCGCCTCCGGCGGCGCCACGCTGACCTGGCGATCGGTGCCCGTGCCGCCGCCGCCCGGGCCGGCCGCCGCCCTGGTCCGCCCGATCGCGGTGGCCACCTGCGACCTGGACCGTGCCCTGGTCCTCGGTGCGACGCCGTTCCCGCTGTCACTGTGCGTCGGTCATGAGTGCGTGGCCGAGGTGCTCGAGGTCGGCGACCAGGTGGCGAACGTGCGGGTCGGGCAGCGTGTCGTGGTGCCGTTCCAGATCAACTGCGGGCAGTGCGGGTCCTGCCTCGCCGGCCGGACGAGCAACTGCACGGGCGTACCGCCGCTGTCCATGTACGGGTTCGGGGTCGGCGGCGGTCATTGGGGCGGCATGCTGTCCGAGCAGGTCGCGGTGCCGTTCGCGGACGCCATGCTGGTGCCACTGCCGGCCGGCATGGATCCGGTCGCGGCGGCCAGCGCGGCGGACACCATGAGCGACGCCTACCGGCACATCGGGCCGCACCTGCCCGGGCTGCTGCGGCGGGACCCGGACGCCGAGGTCACGGTCATCGCCGGCCTGGGCCGCCGGACGATCTTCAGCGCCAGCGTGCCGCTCTACGCCGGCATGATCGCGCTGGCGCTGGGCGCCCGGCGGGTCCGGCTGGTGGACGGCCGCGCCGACGTCCGGGCGGCCGGCGCCCGGCTCGGCCTGGAGCCGGTGCACCCGCGTGAGCTGCGCCGCACGCCGCCGGCCGCGCTGGTCGTGGCGGCCACCGCGTCCCGCGCCGGCCTGTGGGCCGCGATGTCTCGGACCGCGCCGGACGGCGTGTGCAGCAGCCTCGGCGGCCTGCACCGCACCGCCCGGATCCCGGCCATGCAGCTCTACGGCCGCAACATCTCGTTCCACGTCGGCCGGACCGACGCACGCGCGGTGATCCCGTCGGTGCTCGAGCTGATCGCCGACGGCCGGTTCAGCCCGGAGCGGGTGATCAGTACGCACGGTTCGCTGGACGACGCGCCCCGGCTGCTCGGCCGGCACTATCGCTCCGGCGACGTCAAGACAGTCCTCGCCGGCTGACAAAATCCGCGACTCACCCTGACAAAATCCGCGACTCGCGGGCGAGTTCGCCGGCGGGCGAGTTCGCCGGCGGTCGTGGGTGCCGCGGAATCCAGCGACACGGGCCGCGGAATCTAGCGACTCGCGGAAGGGACGGGGTCCTCGTCGATGGGTTTGCGCATCTCCTGGCGGTAGCGATACATGCCGTAGCCGGTGCCGACGATGAAGAACGCGATGGAGCCGACGGTGGCGGCCTGGCGGACCCAGGGCAACGCGTCGAGCAGGCCGGCGCCGTAGTAGCCGAGCAGCAGCAGGGTGGGTACCCAGGTGACCGCGCCGAGCGCGTTGGCCGTGATGTAGCGGCGGTTGTCCATGCCGGCCGCGCCGGCGATCATCGGGGCGAGCGTGCGGACCCACGGCAGCCAGCGCGCCACGACGACCGACCAGAAGCCCCACCGGTCGAAGAACGCCCTGGCCCGGTCGAGGTTGTTCCGGCTGAGGATCCGGCCGTCCTTGCGGGCCAGGATGCGCACCCCGGTTCGTTCGCCGATCATGAACCCGACCTGGTTGCCGGCGACCGCCGCCACGGTGGCCGCCAGCGCCAGTAACCAGGCGCTGACCTCCTGGTCGTGCGCGGCGAGCACTACGCCGGCGGCGAACAGCAGCGAGTCACCGGGCAGGAAGAGCCCGACGATGAACGCGCACTCCAGGAACACGAACGAGAGCACGATGACCCACACCGTGGTCGGCGCGGCCCGGTGCAGCACCCCGGAGGCGAGCACCGCGGAGGACTCCATCGCGGACCCGAGCGGACCGGCGACCAGCGGACCGGCCAAGCCGTTCGCCGTTGCCAGCAGGGTGCTCACGGTGCTCCAGGGTGGTTGGCGGGTAGTGGGCTGGCCGGCCTCAGCCGAGCTCGGTGATCTCTCGCTGGTCGTTCTTCGAGTTGCCCTCCCGCCGGGCCCTGACGAACTCGATCACCAGCGGGATGAGCGAGAGCACCACGACCGCGATCAACATCAGCTCGATGTGGTCGCGGACGAACTGGAAGCCCCCGAGCAAGTATCCCAAAAGTGTGACACCCGCGGCCCACGCAACGCCGCCGATCACGGAGTACGTCAGGTAGCGCTTTGGTTCCATCTTGCCAACACCGGCCATCACGGTGATGAACGTGCGCACGATCGGCACGAACCGGCCGAGCACGATGGCCCGGTTGCCGTACTTCTCGAAGAACGCGTGGGTGCGCTCGACGTGCTCCGGCTTGAGCAGCCGGGAGTTCGGCCGGTCGAAGATGGCCGGGCCGGCCGCGCGGCCGATCCAGTAGCCGCACACATTGCCGAGCAGCGCGCTCACCACCAGCACCGTGCAGACCAGCCAGAGCGGGGCACCGATCGCGCCGGATGCGACGAACAGACCGGCCGTGAACAGCAGCGAGTCGCCGGGCAGGAAGAAGCCCACCAACAGGCCGCACTCGGCGAAGATGATCAGGCAGAGGCCGACCAGGACGAAGGGCCCCAGTGCGGAGATCAGGTAGCTCGGGTCGAGCCATTGCGGGCCCAGCGCCAGAACGCTCGAAGCCAGAGTCAATGCGGGGTGGCTCACGGTCATCCACGGTACCGGCCGTGCCGGGGTGACCGCGGCGCGCTATCCACTACGAGCCCGTCAGCCGGCGCCCACGGCCGGCAGCGCACCCGGCACGAAGATCGAGATCATGGCCAGTGACACCCCCACCAGAGCCCCGGTGAGCAGCGCGATCAGCAGTACCCAGGCCACCGGGAAGGGGCGCGGTGGGGGCGGTGGGCGGCGCGATCCGGTCGGCGGTGCCGGCGGCCGGCCCTGCACCGCCTGCGCGCGCAGCGCCTCGGACACCATTCGCTCCGGGTCCATCTCAGCCCCGCCCCGTCCGGCCGGCCATCGCCTTGGCCACCGAGGCCAGCGCCCGGCTCGCCGTAGACTTGACCGCGCCCTTGCTGATGCCGGTCGACTCGGCGATCTCCGCCTCGGAAAGGCCGCCGTAGTAGCGCAGCACCAGCACCTCGCGCTGCCGCGCCGGCAGCGAGCCCAGCGCCTCCACCACCGCGTGGTGCTCGGCGGACAGCATCGCCAGCGACTCCGCCGAGCGGGCGTTGACCTGGTGCGGCGGGACGTACTCGCGGGCGGTGCGCCGGCGCCGCAGCACCGAGCGGGACCCGTTCACCACCGCCGTGCGCAGGTAGCCGAGCGCGGCCCGCTCGTCGCGCAGCTCGGCCCAGTGCCGGTGCAGCCCGGTGAACGCCTCCTGCACCACGTCCTCGGCGGTGCCCTGCTCGTCGACCAGCAGGATCGCCAGCCGGACCAGCCGCATCCGGTGCTCGGCGTAGAGGTCGGCGAGAGTCTTGGGTTGGCCCTCGGCGGGCTCGCCCATCGACCCAGCTGCCGGCTCGGGCTCGAACCGGTCGATCCGGCGCAGCCGGGACAGGGTGCGCTCGACCAGCCCGGCCAGCGGACTGTCGACGGACTCCTGGCCGTACTCCCCGATCGGTTGCGAGCTCACGACTCGAGGGTAGCGAGCCCGCCGTCGGCCTGTGCCGTTGCCGGTCGCCCCAGGTACGGAATACTGGGCCGCGACCCGACAACCGAGCAGGACAGGCGACGTCATGCCGATCGCGACCCCTGAGGTCTACAACCAGATGCTGGACGCCGCGAAGGCGGGCGAGTACGCCTTCCCGGCGATCAATGTGACATCTTCGGAGACGCTGAACGCGGCACTGCGCGGCTTCGCCGAGGCCGAGAGCGACGGCATCATCCAGATGTCCACCGGCGGCACGGAGTTCCTCTCCGGCACCGGCGTGAAGGAGATGGCCACCGGTGCGATCGCGCTGGCCGAGTTCGCCCACGTGGTGGCCGCCAAGTACTCGATCAACGTGGCGCTGCACACCGACCACTGCCCGAAGGACAAGCTGGACGGGCTGGTCCGGCCGCTGCTGGCGGTGAGCACCGAGCGGGTGGCGCGCGGGGAGAACCCGCTGTTCCAGTCGCACATGTGGGACGGCTCGGCGGTCGAGCTGCACGAGAACCTGGCCATCGCCGAGGAGCTGCTGGCCGCCGCGAGCAAGGCGAAGATCATCCTCGAGGTGGAGATCGGCGTCGTCGGCGGTGAGGAGGACGGCGTCGCGAACGAGATCAACGAGAAGCTGTACACCACGCCGGCCGACTACGAGCTGACCCTGGACGCGCTGGGCGCCGGCGAGAAGGGCCGGTACCTGCTGGCCGCGACCTTCGGCAACGTGCACGGCGTGTACAAGCCCGGCAACGTCAAACTCCGCCCGGAGATCCTCAAACAGGGCCAGGAGGTGGCCATCCGGAAGCTGGGCCTGGCCGCCGACGCGAAGCCGTTCGACCTGGTCTTCCACGGTGGCTCCGGCTCGCTGCCGGAGGAGATCGCCGAGGCGGTCACCTACGGCGTGGTGAAGATGAACATCGACACCGACACCCAGTACGCCTTCACCCGGCCGATCGTCGGGCACATGCTTACCAACTACGAGGGCGTGCTCAAGGTGGACGGCGAGGTCGGGAACAAGAAGTTCTACGACCCGCGCTCCTACCTCAAGGCCGCCGAGGTGGGGATGGCCGACCGGATCGTGCTGGCCTGCCAGAACCTCAACTCGGCCGGCCGCACCCTGCGCTGACCGGCCGCTGACCGGCCGTTTTTGGTCGGCTTCGGCCGGCGCACCCACCACACCGGAGGACACGTGAGCCTGCACGGCAACATGCTCGGACCCGAGCCCACCCTGCTGCCCGCCGACGAGGTGGTGGCGGCCGCGCTGGACGGCGGTACCGACCCGACCGAGGTCGCCGCCGCCCACCCGACCGCCAGCGCGGCCTGGGCAGCGCTGGCCGAGCGCGCGCTGGCCGCCGGCGAGCCGGTGGCCGCCTACGCCTACGCCCGCACCGGCTACCACCGCGGCCTGGACCAGCTGCGGCGCAACGGCTGGAAGGGGTTCGGCCCGGTGCCGTGGGCGCACCGGCCGAACCAGGGCTTCCTGCGCGCGCTGGCCGCGCTGGCCAAGGCCGCCGCCGCGATCGGGGAGGGCGACGAGGCGACCCGGTGCCGGGACTTCCTCTCCGACTCCGACCCGGCGGCGTCGGCCGCGCTCGGCCTGGCCTGACCAACCTATGAGGGGACCTCAGGTTCGCCGGGCCTGGCTGAGTGCTGACTGAGCTCGGGCGGGGCTGGCCCGGGGTGCCGGGGGTGAGGTGCGGTGTGCCGGGGGCGGGGTGCGAAGCCTGCCGGGCGAGCCCCACCGGGAGCCGGCGACCCCCCTCCGGTCGCCGGCTCGGTGGGGCTGAGACCGCCGCGTGCGCAGCTCAGCAGCCATCAGCGACAAGACCTGTTGGCCGGCTGTTATTCCCGTCACCGGTGGGTCGGGGCGGAAACTGGGCCGAACGGCGGTGTCCCGGCGGCCGTCGGGACCGGCTCAGGCCGGTTCGGGCCCGCGGTACCGGTGTCGCCGCGCGGGCGGCCCGGCCCCGCCAGTCACATCTGAATCTCCGGTAACCTCGCCGGCGTGATGCGCGGCGTAGCGGCTCGGCCCTCCTGGAGTGCCGGGCCGGGCGCGCCCGAAGCCCGCGCACGCTACCCCCGCCGGCGCAGAGTATTGCGTTCCGACGCGCCGGGGTGGTGTACTCCGTGGTTCGTCCGACTCTGTGTCCGGCGCACCTGAACCGGGGCCGGGCGCGTCCGTTCGGCGATCGGGAGCAGCCTGATTCTGCGGCTTTTGCCCAGCTCAGTGACGCTAACGGGGTGTAGTCCCGACGCCGGTGCGGACTTTTCCTTATTGTGTAGGTGTGCGGGCCGCCTAGCCTCTGGTGAGCGCACCCCCGGCGGATTTCACTCGTTGTAGCTAAGGATGCTCTCAACCATGCAGGTCCACTCCGCATCGCAACCCGCCGAGTACGGAGGGTCGCCGAAGGAGGCCGGCGTCGCTACCAACGCCGGTGTGACCACGACCGAGCGGGCGCGGGAGAAGCAGCTGCTGTCGCGGCTGACCGTGACGGTGACGCCGGACCCGGGCCCGGAGCGCCTCGCCGCGTGGGACCAGTTGGTCGCCCGCACCCGCAACAGCGACGTCGCCCAGCTCTCCGCCTGGGCCAACATCCGCCGGCTCGCGGACTACGAGCCCCTGTACGTGCTGGCCACCTCGGGCGACGAGATCCTCGGCGGGGCCAACGTGCTGCGCCGCCGCGTGCGCGGCCTCGGTCGGATCGGCTACCTGCCCTACGGGCCGACCATCGCCGACGAGCTGGTCACGATCCGGGCTTCGGTGCGCCAACAGCTGGCCGACATGCTGCGCACCCTGGCCCGCTCGCACGCGGCGCTGTTCGTGCAGCCGCCGGACGGTGGCGAGGACATCACGATCGAGCTGCTGCAGCGCGGTTTCCGGTTCTCCCAGGCCGGCATCGCGCCGGCGTCCACCATGCGGGTCGACCTGACGCAGTCCGAGGACGCGCTGCGCGGCAACCTGACCAGGCGGCTGCGGACCTGGACCAGGCAGTGGCCGGAGCGCGGCGTCAAGGTCCGGGTCGGCGACGAGCGGGACGTGCCGATCCTGGCCCGGCTGGCCGCCAGCACCGCGCACTACCAGGGCTTCACCCCGTTCCCGGAGAACTACCTCGAGGCCACCTATGCCGAGCTGGTCCGGGGCGGGCACGTGGTGCTGCTGCTGGGCGAGCTGTCCGGCACCCCGGTCGCGGCCGAGCTGCTGACCGGCTGCGGCGGGGTGCTGAAGAGCCGGATCACCGGGATGGACCGCTCCTCAACCGAGGCCGCCAAGCTCAACGTCGCCAGCGCGATGATCTGGGAAGCGATTTCCTGGGGCAGGGCGAACGGCTACCACGCCTACGACTTCGGCGGGCTGCGCGCGCAGTCGGTGGTCGCGCTGCGTGCCCCCGGCCCGGTCGACCAGGATTCGCTGCCCGGCCCGGACCTGTTCAAGACCAAGTTCGGCGGCGACGTGTGGACCTACCCGCCGGCCGTCGAGCTGATTCCGTCGCGCATCATGCGGACCGGCTACGACATCCTGCGCCGGGGCAACGGTGGCCAGAAGGTGATCACTGCCGTTCGGGAAGCGCTGCGCGGCGGTCGCTGAGCAGGTCCCCCGCTCTGTTGAGCCTCTCGGTGCCCACCGGGACGAGTAGGCAGGCCAGGGCCGGGAACAGCACGGCAACGGCGAACCCACCGCCGTAGCTCGCCGCCCCGATGAGCAGGCCGAACACCGGTGGCGTTGCGGCGGCCAGCGCGTTCTGCGCGGTGTTCTGCACGCCGAGCGCCCGGCCGGCCCAGGCGCTGCCGGCGCGTTCCGCGACCGCGGTGAAGGCCAGCCCGTTGGTGCTCACCGCAAGCATCGTGGCCAGTAGCAGGGCGAGCAGGGCCGGCACCCGCCAGTCCGCCAGCGTGGCGACCGCCAGCGCGGCCAGTACCGCGCCGGTGGCCACCGCGAGCAGCCGCATCGGCCGCAGCCGGCTGCCCACCCGGTCCGACCAGTAGCCGGCGGCGATTCGGGTGGCCGCGCCGCCGAGCTGGGCGGCGGCCAGCAGCCGCCCGGCCGGGACGGCGGCCCAGCCCTGCACGTCGATCAGGTACACCAGGGCGAACGTGGCGACCACGAACTGCGGCACCACGAGCAGCGAGCTGGCCCCGTGGATCCGCCACAGCGTCGGCGTCCGATACGGCGAGCCGGGCCGCCGCGCTCCGTCGGAGGCCGGCCGGGCCGGGTCGCGGACCAGGGCAAGCACCAGCGCCGTGGCGGCCAGGCAGCCACCGCCCAGCGCGGCCAGCGCGACGGGCAGGCCACGGTGCGCGAGGGTCGGCAGGGCCAGCGCGGCGAGGGCCACCCCGAGCGGTTGCGCGCACTGCCGGATGGCCATCGCCACGCCCCGCTCGTCGGCCCCGAACCAGCCCAGCACCAGCCGCCCGCTCGCGGCGTGCACGGCGGCCGTCGCGGCGCCGGCGACCAGCAGGGTGCCGGCGAGCGCGGTCATGCCATGCAGCCGGGCGCCCGCCAGCAGCGCCAACCCGCCCAGGCTCAAGCCGCTGACCAGCACCAACCGCTCGCCGTACCGATCGGCCGCCGCGCCCCAGGCGACGAGCGTAACCAGCAGCCCGGCGATCGGGCAGCCGGCGAGCAGGCCGGCCTGGGCCAGGGTGAGCCCGTCCGCGCGCAGTGCCGGGATCAGGAACGGTGCGCCGTACTGCACCGCGCAACCCGCCGTGACCGCGACCAGCCCGGCGACCAGCACCACCCAACGTTGCTTCGGCATGCACTCGATGCTAGATCGGACTATCCACATAATGGTACGAGTGTCTCAGAATTTGAGATAGGCCAAGATGGTCCGATGGCCGCCGAACACGTCAGCATCCGGCCGGCCGAGGCCCCGGACCTCGGCGCGGTCGAGCAGATCTATGCGCACTACGTCCGCAACACCACCGTGAGCTTCGAGCTGGCCCCACCCGACGCGGCAACCTGGCGCGACCGGTTCGACAAGGTCGCCGAGGCCGGCCTGCCGTTCCTGGTGGCCGAGCTGCCCGAGGGTGGAGTCGCGGGTTACGCGTACTGCTCGCCATGGAAGCCGAGGCCGGCGTACCGGCAGACCGTCGAGGACTCGATCTACGTGGCGCCCTGGGCGGGGCGGCGCGGGGTCGGCGGCCGGCTGCTGGGCGCGCTGCTCGAGGCCTGCGCGGCGGCCGAGGTGCGCGAGGTGATCGCCGTGATCGTGGACACCGGTGACCCCGCCTCGGTCCGACTGCATGGCCGGCACGGGTTCGTGGAGGCTGGTCGGTTGGCGAGGGTCGGCTTCAAGCACGACACCTGGCTGGACACCGTGCTGCTGCAGCGCAGCCTGGGCTGAGCTGCGTGAGTTGAGCTGCGTGAGTTGAGCTGTGTGGGTTGAGCCGCGTGGGCTGAGCCGCGTGGGCCCGGGTTGCGGCCGGGGCAGCCCGGGCCGGCCGCGAGGTCAGCCCGGGCCGGTCGGCTCGACCCGCTGGTACAGCGACAGGAACAGCTCGAACGCGTCGGTCACGGCCGCCCGCTGGCCGGTGGCCAACAGGTCCAGCAGCAGGCCGCGGGCCACCGCGAGGCCGAGCCTGGCCATTGACTCGGCGCGCTCCGCCGGCATGCCGTTGTCGACCAAGTTCTGGATGGTGGGCCGTAGCCAGGACTCGATGTCGCCGTCCAACAGCGCGGTGGCGGGTACGCGGCCCTGCAGCGCCTGCCCGTAGATCTCGAAGAACAGCCGGGCGAACGGTTCCAGGGCCGGGTCGGAGACCCGCTGCCACAGCCGCCTCGGCCGCTCGCTCGGGTCCAGCTCGGGGTCGGCGACGAGCTCGCCCCACAGCTCGCGCTGCCCCTGCTCCACGGCCCGCACGACCTCGGTGAGCAGGCCTTCCTTCGAGCCGAAGTGGTAGATCAGCATGCGGTGGCTGGTGCCGAGCGCCTCCGCCAGCTGGCGCAGGCTCAGGTCGCTGATCCCCCGGGAGCCGAAGTAGGTCATGGCCGCGTCGAGCAGCCGCGCGCGGGCCTGACCTCGGGTGCCGGCGGCGGCGGGCGACCCCGGGGTGGTGGGCATGCCGCCATGGTAGGAGGGCCGGGGCGGCCGGGCGCGGCGGTGCGGGACGGCCGGGCGCGGCCGCGCGGCGCGGTGGGGCGGGGCCGCGGCAGGATGCGGAGTGTGACCGAGAGCTTTCCACGTCGACAGGCCCGAACCCGGCGGTTCACGCTGGGCGCCCCGCGCGGCTTCACCGTCTCGGCGGACGGCGAGCGGGTGCTGTTTCTGCGCAGCCGAGGCGGCACCGACCCGGTGACCTGCCTCTGGTCGCTGGACACCGGGACCGGTGCGGAACGGCTGGTGGCCGACCCGAGGGCGCTCGGTGACCCCGACGCCGAGCTGCCCGCCGAGGAGCGCGCCCGCCGGGAACGCACCCGCGAGCAGGCCGGCGGCATCGTCGGCTACGCGTGCGACGACGCGCTCACCGTCGCCGCGTTCGTACTGGCCGGCACGCTCTACGTGGTCGACCTCGCCGCGCCGGACGCCGAGCCGCGCGCGGTGAGCACGCCGCCCGGGGTGATCGACCCCCGCCCCGACCCCGCCGGCAACCGGGTCGGCTACGTCAGCGGCGGCGCGCTCTGGCTCTACGACCGCGCCACCGGCACCTCCACCGCGCTGGCCGAACCGGAGTCCGACACGGTCCGCTACGGGCTCGCCGACTTCATCGCGGCTGAGGAGATGGGCCGGATGCGCGGCTACTGGTGGGCGCCGGACGGCTCGGCGGTGCTGGTGGCCAGGGTGGACGACGCCCCGGTGCAGCGCTGGCATCTGGCCGACCTGGCCAACCCCGAGCGGCCGGCCACCGTGCTGGCCTACCCGGCGGCGGGCACCCCGAACGCGGTCACCGAGCTGTACCTGCTCGGCCAGGACGGCCGCCGCACTGAGGTGCCGTGGGCCACCGACGGTGCTGATCATGTGGCCGGTGATGTGGCCGATCATGTGGCCGCCTACCTGGCCGACGTGCACTGGGCGGCGTCGCTGGACCACGCCGGGCTGCTGCTCACCGTGGTGTCCCGCGACCAGCGCACCATGCGGGTGCTGCGGGTGGACCCGGTCAGCGGCGCCTGCACCCCGGTCACCGAGAACACCGACGAGCACTGGGTGGACGTCGTACCCGGCGTACCGGCGCACCTGGACAACGGCGCACTGGTCTGGACCACGGACGTCGAGGACGCGCGCCGGCTGCACGTCGGCGGCGAGCTGGTCACGCCACCCAGCCTGCGGGTCCGCTCGGTACTGGACGTGGACGCCGACACGGTGCTGTTCACCGCCAGCGAGGACCCGACCGAGGTGCGGCTGTGGACCTACCGCCCCGGTGACGGCCTGAGCTGCCTGACCCCGGAGCCCGGCGTGTTCGGCGGCCGCCGCCGAGGCGGTACCACGGTGATCACCGCGCAGACCCTGGAGCAGGACGGCGCGTCCGTGCGGGTGCACCGGGCGGACGGCGGCTCGATGCCGATCGCCTCGCTGGCCGAGTCACCAGGGCTGCTACCCCGATTGTCCCTGCTCACCGCGCCCGAACCGGCCACCACCCGGCCGCGCGGACCCCGCACCGCGGTGTTGCTGCCCACCGACCACCGCCCCGGCCAGCGGCTGCCCGTGCTGATGGACCCCTACGGCGGGCCGCACGCGCAGCGCGTACTGGCCACCCGCTCGGCGTACCTGACCAGCCAGTGGTTCGCCGACCAGGGTTTCGCGGTGGTCGTCGCGGACGGGCGCGGTACCCCGGGGCGGGGTGCGGCCTACGAGCGCGCGGTGGCCGGCGACCTGGCCACCCCGGCGCTGGAGGACCAGGTCGCGGCGCTCGAGCTGGCCGCCGCCGCGCACCCCGACCTGGACACGTCCCGGGTCGGCATCCGAGGCTGGTCGTTCGGTGGGTACCTGGCCGCGCTGGCCGTGCTGCGCCGTCCCGACGTGTTCCACGCGGCGGTGGCCGGCGCCCCGGTGACCGACTGGGCGCTCTACGACACCTTCTACACCGAGCGGTACCTGGGTGACCCGGCCACCGCGCCGGAGGCGTACCAGCGCTCCTCCCTGCTGGCCGACGCACCGAAGCTCAGCCGCCCCCTGCTGCTCATCCACGGCCTGGCCGACGACAACGTGGTCGCCGCGCACACCCTGCGGCTGTCCTCCGCGCTGCTCGCCGCCGGCCGCCCGCACAACGTGCTGCCCCTGTCCGGCGTCACCCACATGACGCCGCAGGAGGAGGTCGCCGAGAACCTGCTCCTGCTCCAGGTCGACTTCCTGCACACCGCCCTCCCCACCCCACCCCCGCACTAGCGCGAGTCGGGGAATTCGTCAGGGTGAGTCGGGGATTCTGTCAGCCCTATTCGTTGCCGGTCGGGCCTGATGGAATCCGCGACTCACCCTGACGTAATCCCCGACTCGCGGGAGGCTTGTTGGGCGGTTACGGGGTGGGGGTGCTGGTGACGTGGCGGTCCTTGGCGGCGATGATGCCGGCGGTCGCCTGCGGCACGAGCAGGGCGATCATGAGTAGCAGCGGGATCGTCCAGCCGCCCGTGGCGTCGTGCACCGCGCCCAGTACGAACGGGCCGATGCCGGCCAGGATGTAGCCGAAGCACTGCGCCATGCTGGACAGCTGGGCGGCGTGCCGGATGTCCGGCGCCCGCTGCACGATGAACAGCAACGCCAGGCTGATCGCCATGCCGGTGCCGATGCCGAGCAGCGACATCCACACGTACGCCCCGCTCGCCGGCGAGACCAGCACCCCGACGAAGCCAGCCGCCGACGACACCGTCCCGACCACCACGAGCAGGCCCGGCCGCACCCCACGCCCGGCCAGCGTCGGCGCGATGAACGCACCGGCGATGCTGACCAGGCTGGACAGTGCCAGCATGCCGCCGGCCGCCGCCTTGCTCAGCCCGGCCGTGGCGAGCAGCGTCGGCAGCCAGGCCGCCGCGGCGTAGAAGCTCAGCGACTGCAGCCCCATGTAGCTGGTCACCGCCCAGGCCAGCGGGTTGCGCCACAGTCCGC
>Ga0137415_10002729_pt1 | contig 17472 bp, 22 predicted proteins | sample CZODoug3_1_1_16f_FD_183082 | JGI IMG/M metagenome (GOLD analysis project Ga0137415, IMG submission 183082) | Vadose zone soil fungal communities from Angelo Coast Range Reserve, California, USA - CZODoug3_1_1_16fungal (Hybrid Assembly) | ecosystem: Environmental > Terrestrial > Soil > Vadose...
ATCCGGCAGATCGGCCTCGTCCGCCGCCGCGACAAGCCGGTGGCGCCGCCGCTCGCCGCCTTCCTCGGCGCGCTCGAGGATCTGCGCGCGACCCTGGCGCGCCGGCGGTAGACTTGCACGCGATGCCGCTCGCGCGTCGCACATTTCTCGGCGGCGCCGTCGCCGCGCTCGCCGCCACCCGCGCCTTTGCCCAGTCACCGGCCTCGGCGGGCCCGGTCGATCCGACGCTCCTCGACGATCTCGTCGCCGCCAACCGGATCCTGGCCGACCAGGGAGTCGTGGATGGCTACGGCCACGTCAGCGTGCGCCATCCCGCCGATCCGCAGCGCTACCTCATGTCGCGCTCGATCGCGCCGGAGCTGGTGACGGCGGCCGACGTCATGGAGTACGACCTCGACTCCACCGCGGTGGAGCCGCGTGGGCGCACGAGTTATCTCGAGCGCTTCATCCACGGCGAGATCTATCGCGCGCGGCCGGACGTGAAGGCGGTCGTGCACAACCACTCCCCGTCGGTCATCCCGTTCGGCGTGAGCCAGGTCCCGCTCAAGCCGCTCTACCACATGAGCGCCTTTCTCGGCGGCGGCGTGCCGGTGTTCGACATCAAGGCCGCCGCCGGCCAGCCGACCGACATGCTCGTGCGCACGCCGGCGCTGGGGCGCGCGCTGGCGCAGACGCTCGGCGGGCGTCCCGTCGCGCTCATGCGCGGACACGGCGCGGTGGTGGTCGGCGACTCGCTGCCGCGCGTGGTCTTCCGCAGCGTCTACACGGAGGTGAACGCGCGGCTGCAGGCGCAGTCCATGGCCCTGGGCGGGCCCGTCACCTATCTGGACGACGAGGAGGCGCGCCGGGCGGACGCCTCGGTGGGCGGCACCATCCCGCGCCCGTGGGAGCTGTGGAAGAAGAAGGCGCTCGCTAAGTAGCGAACAGCGTCAGGTCCGGGACATCCCTGAAATCGCCCGGATTCAGCGTCCAGAGTGCCGCGCCGTGCGTCAGGGCGCAGGCTGCGATGCAGAGATCGAATTCGCGCTGCCTTGCGCGCCGGACCTGGCTGTAGAGTGCGGCCGCCACTTCGGCCTCGCGCGGGCCGAACACGGGCGCCCGCTCCGCGGGAAACAGCGCCTCCTGCGCGGTCAGCTCTTCCTCGAGTCTCGGTCCCCGTAGCCATTCGTAGAGCACCGGCGCGCTGAGCGTCAGACGCTCTCCGTGTTCGAGGGCTCGGCGGAGGGCGGCGCCGGATCGACGTGGCCCCGTGAGGGCGTCGACGAGAAACGACGTATCGAGATGGATCAGCGCTTGGAGTCCGGGTGGCGGCCCCAGCGGCGGCGGGCACGGCGGATCTCTCGCAATTCGGCTTCGACCTCCCGCACGGGACGTTTGGGGATGGCCGGAACGAGGGTGTCGAAGATCTTCAGCATCCGCGCGCGCTCCTCCTCGCTGAGCTTGCCCGCTCGCGCGGCGTATTCGCCGATCGCCTCGCGCACGACTCGGCTCTGAGGTTTGTGCAGGCGGGCGGCGGTGCGACGGAGCGTCGCGACTGTCGCGTCGTCCAGCGTGAAGGTAACCCGTACCATACGATGCAATACTGTACCATACTCACTCACTTACCGAGGCCAGTCCGGGCGCTGGCGCCGGAAGGGCAGCGCCAGCAGCTCCCGCACGGCCAGCGGCTCCCGGTACGCCGGCAGCCCGATCACCGGCGACTCGCCCGGCCGCTCGAGCCGCAGCGTGCGATGCAGCCGGTCCCAGCACGACATCAGCGCCGACCAGTTGCTGTTCGTCTCGGCCTGCCGGGTCGAGTGGTGGATGCCGTGCATTCGCGGCGTGACCACCACCGCCGCCAGCGCGCGGTCGAGCGCGTGCGGCAGCCGCCAGTTGCTGTGGTGGAACGCGGTCGCCGTCTCGAACACCACCTCGAAGACGAGCACCAGCGCGACCGGCGGTCCGATCAGCGCGACCTGGGCCGCGCGCCAGCCGCACGAGAGCAGCAGCTCGCCGGCGTGGAAGCGCAGCGCCGTCGAGACGTCGACGTCGAGGTCCGTGTGGTGCACGAGGTGGAACCGCCAGAGCAGCGGCACCCGGTGATTGAGGCGATGCCAGACGTACATGGTGTAGTCGAGCAGCAGGAGGCCGGCGGGCCACGCGAGGCCCGCCGGCGCCGGCCACCAGTGCAGCAGGCCGACGCCCGCGCGCTCGGCCGCGCCGGCGACGACGACGCCGACGGGCACCAGGGCGAGCCGCACGACCAGCGCCGCGCCGAGCGCGACGAGAGCGTTGGTGGCCAGCCGCTCGGCGCGCGGCCGGACGCGGCCTCGCAGCGGGGCGCGGGTCTCGACCAGAAAGAGCGCGGCGAGCGCGAGGCCGACGGCGGCGCCGCCGAGCGCGTCGAACCGCGTCACGACGCGGCGCGGTGGCCCCGCGCTTGCACTTCGTGCGCGTGATGGACGTGTTCCGCTCGCTCTTCGACGCCTTCGTCGCCCACGCCTATCTCGTCGTCTTCGTGGGCGCGCTCGTCGACGCGACGGGATTTCCGTTCCCGGGCCGCATCCTGCTCGCCGCCGCCGGCGCGTACGCCGCCGCCGGCAACGCGAGCGTCACCGCCTTCATCGCGCTCGGCGCCCTCGGCGCCCTGCTCACCGATCAGGTCTGGTTCTGGACGGCGACGCGCGGCAGCGCGTGGCTCATGAACGTCTATTGCCGGCTCACGCGCCGCCCGGGTGGCTGCGTCGACGGCAGCCTGACCGGCCTCGCGCGATATGAACCGCTCGCCGTGATCCTCGGCCGCTTCTTCACCGTGGTGCGTCTCGTCGCGTGGCCGGTGCTGGTGCGCAAGGGGCTCGGCTGGCCGCGCTTCGTGGCCTTCGACGCCATCGGGGCGCTCGTGTGGTCGGCGATCTGGGTCGGTCTCGGCTGGATCGTCGGCGACCAGTGGCAGGAGGCGGCGCAGTCGGCGAGCGGCTGGCTGGTGCTCGCCGGCGCCGTCTTCGCCGTCGGCCTGGCGGGGCCGCTCGCGCTCCGCGCGTGGCGCCGGCGCGCACGCGAGCGCGGCGCGCACTGAGTCAGCGCCCCGAGGGAAACGCGGGCGGCCGCTTCTCGCGGATCGCCGCGAGGCCCTCGCGCACGTCCTCCTCCATGAAGGTCAGCATCTCGAGGGCGATCGACTGGTCGAAGATCGGCCCCGCCTGGCGCAGCCAGTTGTTGAGCGAGCGCTTCGTCCAGCGGATCGCCTGCTGCGCGCCGCGGGCGAGGCGGTCGCCGATCTCCAGCGCCTTCGGCAGCACCTGCTCGGCGGGGACGCAGAGGCTCACGAGGCCGATGCGCTCGGCCTCGCGGCCGTCGATGAACTCGGAGGTGAGCAGGTAGTACTTGGCCTTCGCCATCCCGCACAGCAGCGGCCACAGGATCGCCGCGTGGTCGCCCGCCACCACGCCGAGCTTCGTGTGGCCGTCGGTGAAGCGCGCGGTCTCCGACATCACCGAGATGTCGGCGAGGAGCGCCACCACCAGGCCGGCCCCGACGGCCACGCCGTTGATCGCCGAGATGATCGGCTTGTCGGTGTTGATCATGTTGTAGACGAGGTCCGAGGCCTCGCGGATCGTGCGCGCGAGCCGCTTGGGGTCGCGCGAGTTTGCCTCGACCATCTCGAGATCGCCGCCGGCCGAGAAGGCGCGCGTGCCGGCGCCGGTGACGACGGCCACGCGCGCGGTCTCGTCGGCGTCGAGCGTCAGCCAGACCTGGGTCAGCTCCCAGTGCAGGCGATCGTTGGTGGCGTTCAGCACCTCGGGGCGGTTGATGGTGACGAGCACCACGCCGCGCTCCCGGCGCTCGAACATGAGGTGCTGGTAGTCGCGATAGTCCATGGACGCCTCCCGCGCCACATCCTACCGCGGCACGCTACCGGGCCGTCGGCGACGCCCGCTCAGTCCCAGCGGGCGATCACCGCCCAGCGATCGGCGCCGCCGACCTCCGCGACGATCCAGGGATCCACCTGACGCTCCTGGTAGTACGTCGGCGTCGCGACCCAGAACTTGTCGAACAGGCCGCTCTGGACGGCGTCGTCGTACTTGAGGAGGGCATGGTCCGGGATTCGTTCGCGATACGACTCGATGGGCTCCAGCAGCGCGCTGCGCACGTAGCCCAGGCGGCGCGGCAGGACCTCGCCCACGCGCTGGCGGACCTCGGCCAGCGTGTAGAGCGGGCCATAGGCGAGGGCGGCGTGCTCCAGGCGCTCGTGGAGCATTTGGCCGGGGAGCCGGGCGCGGACGGCGCGGGCGCGGCGTTCGGGGGTGACAACAACATCTTCCATGACGGGTGACCTCCTTGAGGCGCCGACACCGTGCAACGGCGAGGCCAGCAGGGGCTCGACGGCACCGATGGTGCATCCGGTAATCCGTTGCAATGGCGTCCGAGTCGAAGACCGCGGTCGTGGCGGCGCTCATCGGCAACGCCGCCCTGGCCCTCCTCAAGGGCGCCACTGCCGCGATGACGGGCAGCGCCGCCATGCTCGCCGAGACGTTCCATTCCCTCGCCGACACCGGCAACCAGGTGCTGCTCTTCGTCGGCATGCGGCTGAGCCAGCGTCCGCCCGACCGCTCCCATCCCTTCGGCTACGGGATGAACACGTACTTCTGGGCGTTCGTCGTGTCGGCGATGCTCTTCACCGTCGGCGGCGCCTTCTCCATCTGGGAGGCCGTGCACAAGTTCCTGGAGCCGCCCGCGTACGTGGCCTCGCCGGGCGCGTTCTTCGTGCTGGCCGGCGCGTTCGTCTTCGAGGCGATGTCGCTCGGGGTCGCGCTCCATTCCTTCCGCACCGAACGGCGCGGCGAGCCGATCCTGCGTTTCATGCGGGAGACGCGCGACCCCACGCTGCCCACCGTGCTCCTCGAAGACTCCGCCGCGCTGCTGTCGATCCTGGTGGCCGCGGCGGGGCTCGCCCTCGCGCAGCTCACCGGCCGCCCCCAGTGGGATGCCGCCGCCTCGGCCGCGATCGGGCTCATCCTCATCGCGGTGGCCACGTTCCTGGCGTACGAGAACTACTCGCTGCTGCTCGGCGAGCCGGCGACGGCCGAGCAGGAGCACGAGATCCGCGCGCGCCTGGCCGCCGACCCCGCGGTGCGCGACGTCGTCTCGCTGCACACGATGCACCTCGGCCCCAACGCGGTGCTGGTCTCCGCGCGCGTGTGGTTCCGTCCCGAGCTGACGGCGCGCCAGATCGAGGAGGCGGTGCTGCGCCTGGAGGATGCCGCGCGCGCGGCGCTGCCCGGCACGCGTCGCCGCCTGATCCTCATCGAGCCCGCGCGGCCGGATGCGGCACAGCGCGCCGCGTGAGGTCATGGCGCTCAGCGCCGCGCAGCGCGCGTGCACGGACCGGATCCTGCTCAAGCACGGCCGCCTCTTCATGCTCGCCGACGACACCGGCGACGTCCCGTGGCGGGGGCCGCACGGCTACGGCCTCTTCGACGGCGACACGCGTGTGCTCGACGGCTTCGTGCTCGAGCTCGACGGCCAGGCCCCGACGCGGCTGTCGGTGACCGACACGCGCGGCTTCGAGGCGCGTCACGACCTCACGAACCCGGAGCTGCCGCAGCGCGGGGGCGGCGTGCTGCCGTCCAACACCATCGCCATCCGGCGCGAGCGCCTCATCCGCGGCGACGTCGTCAACGAGCTGCTGTCCGTCCGCAACTATGGCGCCGGCCCCGCCCGGCTGACGGTGTCGCTCGACTTCCGCGCGCGCTTCGAGGACATCTTCGTCATCAAGCGCTTCGTGCGCGGGCCGCGCGGCCGCGTGCGCCGGCCGCGCCTCCGGGGCGACGCCGTCGAGCTCGCCTACGACGCGCGGGACGGCACGCGCTGCACGACCGTGCTCGCGTTCTCGCCGGCCCCCGATCGTCTCACCGGCCGGCGCGCCGAGTTCGTCTGCGCGCTGGCGCCGGGTGAGCGACGCGAGATCGGCATCAGCATCACGCCCTGTGTCGAGCGCGAGCAGCACCGCGAACCCGGGCGCCCCGGCACGCCGCCCACGCGCGTGCGGCGCTGGCTCGAGCGGCTCGACCAGCTCTGGCTGGCGCGCGCGGCCGAGGTGCGCTCGTCGAATCCGCTCTTCGACCGCGTCATGCTGCGCGCGCTCCTCGACCTGCGCCTGTTGCGCGCGAGCCTGCACGGGCGCCACTTCTTCTGCGCGGGTGTGCCGTGGTTCTCGACGCTGTTCGGCCGCGACGCGGCCACCGTCGCCATCCAGACGCTGCCCTTCGGCTCGGCCACGGCGGGCCACACGCTGCGCCTGCTCGCGCGCTACCAGGCGACCGCCATCGACGTCTATCGCGACGCGGAGCCGGGCAAGATCCTGCACGAGCTGCGCACGGGCGAGCTGGCGCGGCTCGGGGCGATCCCCCAGTCGCCGGCGTACTACGGCTCCGTGGATGCGACGCGGCTCTTCCTGATCCTGGTCGCGGAGTACGTCGCGTGGTCGGGCGACCTGGCGCTGGCCCGCGCGCTACGGCCCAACGTGGACGCGGCGCTCGACTGGATCGACCGCTTCGCCGATCACGATGGCGACGGCTACGTCGACTACACCGGGCGGTACGCGCACGGGCTCGTCAACCAGGGGTGGAAGGACTCGGGCAACGCGATCCTCGACGTCGACGGCGCGCTGCCCGAGCCGCCGATCGCGCTGTGCGAGGTGCAGGCGTACTGTTACCGCGCGTGGCGGCAGACGGCGGTGCTGCTGCGCGCGCTCGACGACGGCGCGCGCGCGGCGGAGCTGGAGCGGCGCGCGGCCGGGCTGCGCGCGCGCTTCGAGCGCGACTTCTGGTCGGAGGAGCTCGGCTGCTACGTGCTCGCGCGGCAGGCGGGCGGCCGTCCCGTCGCGCAGGTCGCCTCCAACGCGGGGCAGGTGCTCTGGGGCGGCATCGCCGCCCCCGCGCGCGCCGCGCGCGTGGCCGCGCGCCTGCTGGCCGACGACATGTTCTCCGGCTGGGGTATTCGCACGCTGTCGAGCGCGAGCACCGCCTACAACCCGATCAGCTATCACCTCGGCAGCGTGTGGCCGCACGACAACGGCCTGATCGCGGCCGGCTTCTGCCGCTACGATCAGGAGGGCGCTGCGCTCCGCGTGTTCGACGCGCTCTTCCAGGCGGCCACCGCCTTCCGCCACTATCGGCTGCCCGAGCTGTACGCCGGCTACGCGCGCAGCGAGGCCGAGGCGCGGCCGGTGAGCTACCCCGTCGCGTGCAGCCCGCAGGCGTGGGCGGCGGGGGCGATCCCGCACGCGCTCTGGAACCTGCTCGGCCTGCGCGCGGCCGCGCTCGAGCATCGGCTCGACGTCGTCCGGCCGCGGCTGCCGGCGTGGCTCGACTGGCTCGAGATCCGCGACCTGCGCGTCGGCGACGCGCGCGCCGACGTGCGCTTCGAGCGGCGCGCCGACGGCCGGGCCGAGGTCGCGGCCGAGGTGCGGGCGGGACGGCTGGCGGTGAATCCGACGGAGACGTCGCCTCCGGCAGACTTCTTGGTGACCGCGGCCGCCTGATCGGCGCCGCCTCAGGTCCCTTCGTCGATCGGGGGCTCCGGCCCATCGCCACCGCCGGTCCACGCGAACGCGCGCTCGGCCAGCACGGGAGGAAGCCCGCGGCCGCCGCCGTCGAGGACGGCCCGGAGCCAGTCCAGCAGGGCCGCGAAGGGCTCCACGGAGTTGATCCGACGAAGCCAGTAGGGACGGCCGTCCAGATAGAGGAAGAAGCCGTTGGCCTCGCTGCACGGTCCGAGGCAATCGCTGAACGCCAGGCGTACGCGCCCGCCCAGTCCTGCCTGCCGAAAGGTGCGTCGCATCTCGCGTTTCAGCGTGCCGGGTGGCGTCTTCGGCCCTCGCGCTGGGCATGGCCCCAGCAGCACCCCACGCAGGCCAGGATCAGGGCAGCGTCGGCGATCGCGACCTCCCTAAATGATTTCCAAGTCTCGTCCGTCGAACCTGGCAGATCGGATCAACGGTTTACCTCAACAGGGAGGATCGCATGACACGTAGACAGAGCACGATCGGCCTGATCGCGGCCGCGCTCGTCCTGGTCGTCACCGCGGTGACCACGCAGGCGCAGCCACAATTCGCCGGCACCTGGACCCTGGATCCCGCGCAGAGCCAGATCCCGGCGCGCGAGGGTCACGGGCACAAGGCGCCGGACGGGGCGCAGACCCAGGCGCCCACGCAGCCCCCCGTCGTCAAGCTCGTCGTCGAGCAGAACGGCGCCAACATCAAGGTCACGCGCTCGATGGCGCGCGACAACCGCGAGCGCTCGTACAGCCAGTCGTTCGTCGCCGACGGCACGGAGCGGACTGAGCAGGGCCACCGCGGGAGCACCGTCACCAAGGCCACCCTCGGCGGTGACCGTCTCGTGACCACCTCGACGACGACGATGCCCGGCAAGGATGGCGGCGAGGCCAAGACGTTCTCGCGTGAGTCGACCTGGACGCTGTCGCCCGACGGGCGCACGCTCACCATCAACACGGTGATGCATTCGCCGCGCGGCGACAAGACGATGAAGACGGTCTATCTGAAGAGCTAATCACCGCCCATTTCGGGGCGTCCCTCGTCGACCCACGGGCTCTTCGTCTCCGGCGGCTCCTTGAAGCCGGGGTCGTAGCGCCGGCCGATCGCGGGGGCGCCCCGAAGGGGGCGCACGTCACGCATCTTCTTCGACACCTTCGCGGGCTCCGCCCTCTTGACCACTCGCTTCGATGATCTGGCCATGTCTGGGACCGATGCGACGATCGTGCCGCCGACTTCGCGGGCCATGTTCCCGACCCGCCTATGTGCTGCGCCTCTGAGTCGTCGTATGATCCCGCTCGGCGTGCACATGGAGGCACCAGGGAGGCTCTCGATGAGGTCACGGCGTCTCGCCATCGTCACCGTCGCGCTCGTCCTCGCCGGGCTGTTTGCGTCCGCGGCGTCCGCCCAGTCCACGCTCGAGACGGTGAAGAAGCGGGGCAAGCTGATCGTTGGTGTGAAGACCGACTTTCCGCCCTTCGGCACGGTCGATGCCGCGGGCAAGAACGTCGGCTTCGATGTGGACGTCGCCCACCGCTTCGCCAAGGCGCTCTTCGATGATGAGCAGCAGGTGGAGCTCGTCGCCGTGACGTCCGGCAACCGCATTCCGTTCCTCCAGAGCGGCAAGATCGACATCATCATCGCCACCGTGACGATCACCGACGAGCGCCGCCAGGTGGTCGAGTTCTCGGAGCCGTACTTCATGTCGGGCTCGCTGCTGCTCGTGCCGAAGGCCTCCAGCGCGAGGAGCCTCGACGACATGGCCGGCAAGACGGTCGCGGTGGTGCAGGGCGCCATCCAGGACCGGGACGTCGAGCAGCTGCAGCCGAAGGCGACCCGCGTGAAGTTCGGCAAGGTCTCGGAGGCGGTGCTGGCCGTGAAGGGCGGGCGCGCCGACGCCTACGTGCACGACGACATCGTGATCCTGAGCCTGGTCAAAGAGAACCCGGACCTCAAGGCCGTCGGCACGCCGTTCATGCCGCGCCCGTACGGCATCGCCGTGCGCAAGGGCGACCTCGAGTTCATCAAGTGGGTGAACGACCAGCTCGCGCGCATGAAGAAGGACGGCACGTACGAGCGGCTCTGGAAGAAGTACTTCGCCGACGTCGAGGGCAACCTCGTGAAGCCGTGACGGGCGGCCCCGCCGCCTACGCCTTCGAGTGGTCGGCGGTCTGGCGGGGCCTGCCCTATCTCCTGCAGGGCGCCGGGCTCACCGTGCTCATCTCCGGCGTCGCGATGGTGCTGGCGGCGGCGCTGGGCCTGGCGCTGGCCGTGGCGACGCAGACGGCGGGGCGTCTGGTCCGCGGCCTCGTCGACGCCTACGTCGAGCTGTTCCGCAACACGCCGTTGCTGATCCAGATCTTCATCGTCTACTTCGGCCTGCCGCAGCTCGGCCTGCGCCTGTCACCGTTCCTCTCCGGCCTCGGGGCGCTCGTGCTGTACGCGGCCGCCTACAACGCCGAGATTTTCCGTGCGGGCCTGGAGGCGGTGCCGAAGGGCCAGCACGAGGCCGCGCTCTCGGGCGGGCTCTCGCCCGCGCAGGCGCTGCGCTTCGTGATCGTGCCCCAGGCCGTGCGCATCGCCTTCCCCGCGCTCGGCAACAACCTGGTCTCCCTGCTCAAGAACTCGTCGCTCGTCTCGACGATCGGGATGGTCGAGCTGATGTTCGTGGCCAACGACATCTCGTTCAACAACTTCCGCACGTTCGAGATCTACGGCGCGGCGGCCCTTGTCTACGTGATCCTCGTGCTCGCGCTGACGCGCCTGCTGCGCGTGGCCGAGACGCGCACGGCGCGTCCGGCGTGAGCGTGCTCGTCCAGAGCCTGCCGCACCTGCTGCGCGGCGCCCTCAGCACGCTGGCGCTGGCGGCGGCGGTGCTCGCGGCCGGCACCGCGCTCGGGCTGGCCGTGGGCCTCCTACGCGTTCTGCCCGGGCGCGCGGGAACGGTCGTCGGTGGGGCGGTGGAGCTGGTGCGCGCGGTGCCGCTGCTGCTCCTGCTCTTCTTCATCTTCTTCGGGCTGCCCGCGCTCGGCGTGCGCATCCCGACCTTTCCCGCCGCCGTGCTCGCGATGAGCCTGTGGATGGCCGCCAACACCGCCGAGGTCGTGCGCGGCGGCGTGCAATCGATCTCGCGCGGTCAGTTCGAAGCGGCGCGCTCGCTGGGACTGGGCTGGGCGAGCACGATGCGCTTCGTGATCCTGCCGCAGGCGACACGCCGGATGCTGCCGCCCTTCGTCGGCCTCTGCACGATCCTCGTCAAGGACACGTCGCTCGCCGCCATCATCGGTGTGTTCGAGCTGACGCGCGCCGCGCAGGAGACGATCGAGCGCACGCTGCGCTCGTTCGAGATCTACGGCGCGGCGGCGGCAATTTATTTCGCGCTGTGTTTTCCGCTGACGCGGCTCGCCGCGCGACTCGAGACACGGCTTGGTCGTCCGTAGGTCGGACCAGCGGGCCAACGCGGCAATCGGCAGCGCCCTTGCACCACGTGTGTTCATGGCGCGACGATCTTCGCGCGTGGCAGCGCTTCGCGGTGTACACATCCTGCTCGTCTGCGATGACGCGGAGCGCTGCGAGCTGTTCGCGCAAGCACTGAAATACGCGGGCGCGCTCATCACCACGTGCGCATCGCCGGACGAGGCGAACGCGGTGATGGAACGTCTGCGCGTCAACGTGCTCGTCGTCGAGCTGCGCACGGCGCACGATCGCGCGCGATTCATCGCGGCCGTGCGCGCATTGCCGAGCGAGCGCGGCGGCCACGTGCCGGCGCTCGCGCTGACGGGCTCGCACGACGATGGCGAAGCCCTGCGCGCGGCGGGATTCCAGGTGCATCTCACGATGCCCGTGCGCGCCGTCGAGCTGTGCGCTGCGGTGGCCGCGCTCGCGCGCGAGCCGGCGGCGTGGCCGCGCCTCTAAGGATCGCGAGTCACCAGCGAGGCCACGCGACGACACAGCTCCCACGGGTCCACCGGCTTCACGAAGTGTTCCTGGAAGCCGGCCTTCAGGAGACGCTGGCGCTCGCCTCGCGCGGCGCGCGTCGTCACCACGATCGCCGGGATGTCCGCACCCCAGGGCAACGCGCGCATGTGCTGGATCAGCCAGACCGCGTTCTCGCCGCCGGTGCTCAGGTCGCAGAGGAGGAGGTCGGGCCGGATGGCTTCGAGGGCGCCGAGAGCCCCCCGGGCAGAGGCGGCGGTGCTCACGAGGGCCGCCGCGTACTCGAGGACCGTCTTCATGAGCTCGCGTGACTCGGGGTCGTCGGCGACCAGCAACACATGAACGCCGCGGAGAGATGCCTGCTCCTCGAAGCTCTCCTCCGACATCGCTCGTCACCCCAGGGCGAAAGAATTACGCCGCGGTGGGTGCGGGGGAGTTGCCAGTGATGCCAGAAATGCCCAACAAGGGGAAGGAAATCGGAACGGTGGCGGTGACGTCAGGCAGTGCGGCCGAGCCGGTTGCGCGAGCGACGGCCGAGCGCGAACGTCGCGTTCGGCACCGCGCGCGTCACCATCGTGCCCTGCCGGCAAGATTTGCAGGTCCACCGATCGCGCAGAATTGCCGGAGATTTCGCGAGGCCCTCGACGATCGAGCGGGCCTGCTCGGCCGTGATCCCGAGCGCCTTCCCCAGACAGTCGTCACAGAAGTCGGCGCTCTCATGCAGGATCAAGAATCCCCGGGCGCGATCTACGAGATCCATGAGTCCGGACTCGGTATCAGCAAGGCGTGTGCCGTGGCCGCGCTTGCATTCCGGCCGAGGCCGGACTACACAGGACGGCACCTGGAGGCTGTCATGGCCGAGGCCGCTCACGACCTGTCGCGACGCTCGCTGATCAAAGGCGCCGGCCTCGGGCTCGGCTTGCTCGCCGCCGCCCCCGTCTCCGCCGCCGGCCCGCCGGCGGCAGCGGGGCCGATCTGGAGCTCGGAGTACTGGGCGAAGAAGGCCGACGTCTCGCTCAACCTCTTCCGCAAGCGCGCGGGCCGGCCGCAGGCCGGCGAGCCGCCGCGGCCCGTGCTGTTCCTGGTGCACGGCTCGTCCATCTCGGCGCGGCCGAGCTTCGACCTCACCGTGCCCGGCAGCGGGACCGAGTATTCGCTCATGAACGTCTTCGGCGCGTGGGGCTTCGACGTGTGGACGCTGGACCACGAGGGCTATGGTCGCTCGTCGCGCACCGACGGCAACTCGGACATCGCCAGCGGCGTCGAGGATCTCAAGGCTGCCGTCGAGGTCGTGGTGCGCGCAACGGGCCGCACGCGCCTGCACTTCTACGGTGGCTCGTCGGGCGCGCTCCGCGCGGGTGCCTTCGCGATGGCGCGTCCGGAGCGCGTGGACCGGCTGATCCTCGAGGCCTTCACGTTCACGGGCAAGGGCTCCCCGACGCTGACCAAGCGGCGGGAGGGCCTCGAGTATTTCCGCACGCATAACCGGCGACCGCGCGACCGCGACATGATCCGCTCGATCTTCACGCGCGACAAGCCGGGCACCTCGGATCCCGCCGTCGCCGAGGCGCTCGCCGATGCCGAGTTGCCGTTCGGCGACTCGATCCCCACCGGGACCTACCTCGACATGACCGCGAACCTGCCGGTGGTCGATCCCGCCCGCGTGCAGGCGCCCGTGCTGCTCGTGCGCGGCGAGCACGACGGCATCGCCACCGAAGAGGACCTCCTCGACTTCTACCGTCGGCTGCCCAACGCCGATCGACAGTTCGTCGTGCTGGCCGGCGCCTCGCATGCGGTCGCGCTGGGCCACACCCGCAACCAGCTCTGGCACGTCATGCGTGCATTTCTAGAAATGCCCGCGCGCGACACACGCACTTCCTGAGGAGGCCGTCATGGGACTGCTGAGTGACCGGGAGCTCGCGAGCCTCTTGCCCGCGGAGACCCACGCCTTCGCCGGACCGATTCCGACGCAGAGCGTGTCGAGCGACGAGTTCATGCCGGCGGCGCAGACGCCGCGCCAGCGTCGCGTCGAGGTGCGGCTCAAGGAGCTGGGCGGCGCGCTCGCGAAGCGCCACGGCATGACGCGACGGCGGTTCCTGGCCACGGCGTCGGGCATGGCGGCGGCGTTTCTCGCCATGAACGAGGTGTATGGCGCGCTCTACGACGTGAGCGCGGCCGAGGCGCAGACGCCGGAGGTGGCGAAGGAGCGCGCGGACGGCCTCAGCCGGCAGTTCATCATGGACTGTCACACGCACTTCCTGCGGGACGACACGCGCATCATGGGCTTCGTGCGCCAGCGTGAGGCTGTCGGCAAGGCGGGCTGGAACCCGGCGCTGCGCGGCAAGGAGCAGACCATCGAAGATCTAAAATTCGCGAACTACTACAAGGAGGTCTACCTCGACAGCGACACCAAGGTCGCGCTGATCTCCGGCGCGCCGTCGGAGATTCCGCAAGACTGGTTCCTCACCAACGAGATGAAGGCGGAGGCCCGCGCGCGCGTGAACCGCGAGGCGGGCTCGCGCCGCATGCTGAGCCACGCGATCTTCACGCCGGGCTACCCGGGCTGGATGGAGCAGGTCGATCACGCCATCCGTGATCTCAAGCCGGACTCGTTCAAGGGCTACACGATCGGCGACAACACCAACAAGAACGTCAGCAAGCATCCGTGGCGCATGGACGACGACAAGCTCGTCTACCCGTTCTACGAGAAGCTGCTCAAGGCGGGCTACGACAAGGTCTGCGTTCACAAGGGGCTCTTCCCGCCGTCGGTGGAGGCGCAGTTCCCGCACCTGCTCGCGTACTCCGACGTGCGCGACGTGGGCCGCGCCGCCAAGGACTGGCCGAAGATCAACTTCATCATCTATCACGGCGGCTACCGCTTCGCGGGCGGCGGCAAGGTGGAGGACGCCTGGGCGCAGTTCGAGAAGACGGGGCGCATCGAGTGGGTGACCGACCTCGCCGAGATCCCGTCCAAGTACGGCGTGAGCAACGTCTACGCGGACGTCGGCCAGCTGTTCGCGCAGACGACGATCGCGGAGCCGCGCGTGTCGGCGGCGATGATGGGCATGCTCGTGCGCGGCCTCGGCGCCGACCACGTGGTGTGGGGCACCGACGCCATCTGGACGGGCTCCCCGCAGTGGCAGATCGAGGCGCTGCGGCGGCTGGAGATCCCGGAGGACATGCAGAAGCAGCACGGCTTCAAGCCGCTCGGCGCCGCCGACGGGCCGCTGAAGAGCCTGATCTTCGGCGAGAACAACGCGCGGCTCTACAAGTACGAGCGGCGGGCCGCCCTGGCCACCGACCGCATGGCCGCCCTCAGGGCGGAGTACGAGGCCGCGGGCGGCGAGCGGAGCAACCTGCGCTACGGCTACGTGGCGCCGGCGCGGGGCTGACGGGCGGGGCCGCTAGCGGGACGGGCGAGCGCGCTCGAGGTTCGCCCGCCAGGCGCCCGAGAGGACGAAGCGCGGGAAGGTGATCCACTGCTCGGCCACGAAGCGGGTGACGAAGTCGCCGGCGCCGTCGAAGGACGCCGGAACTTCCGCCTCACGCCGGTGGCCGCGGCCCTGGAGCACGAGCGCGACCACCATGAGGCCGACCGCGATCAGCGCCACCGCCCAGGAGCGGCCGAGCGCGGCGCCGACCAGCCCGAGCGTCGCCAGCTGGAACAGCGGCACCGCGACGATGTGGATCAGCAGATTCTCGCGGTCGCGGTGCTTGGCGCCGTAGTCGCTCCACTGCCAGGCGAGCAGGTTCGGCCGGATCATCGGCCCCATTCTAACGCGCCCGAATCGGCAAGATCGACCACCGGCCGGCGTCGATGCGCCGGACGTCCGGCAGGTGCGCAAGAACTTCGCGCTCGAAGGCGGCGATCGCTTCGTCGCTCGAGGCCGGCGCGAAGCGCCGACAGAACGCCAGCGAACGCACGGCAATTTCTGTGTGACCGCCTCGGCGCGCAATCCGGGCTTCGGCGGCCACGAACGCTCGCGCCGGTGAATCGTCGACGCCGCATTGGACCGATGAGTTGATGTCGTCTGTGCCGAAGAACCATGAAGAGTTGACGCTGAAGCCTTCCTGCTCGAGGCGCCCCATCGTTGGCCACGTGCCAGAGGACGTCGCGAATCTCGCCTGCTGGTAGAACAGGACCACCGTCTCCGCCCCGTTCTGATGGATCGCTTTCGGTGGCGCCTTGGAGGTCGCGAGGATCGCCAGCGCCGTCACGCCGAGCATCACGAGGCGGACGACCCGCGCCGGCACCACGCGGTACTCCGAGCGTGAGTAGATGAGAGCCAGCAGTAGCGCCGGCAGCACCAGCAAATCGGTCCAGTCCACCACGCGCGCGATCTGCAACGGGCCGGCCGTGTTCCAGAGGTCGATGAGTGGCTGCGACGCCGGCGACTTCCACACAGCGAACGCCGCCGCCACGGCGGCCAGGACGAGCCCAGGCCGTGAGGGAGCCAGCGCGACGACCAGCGTGCCCACGATGAAGAGCCCGCTGAGGTCGGAGAGCTTGCCGGTGACGAGGCCGGGGAACACGGCTTTTAGGATGTGGTCGTTGGCGAGAAGGAGCAGGACGGCGACGATGAAGGCGGGTGACGCTGCGATCGCGAATCGCGGCCGGCGGTTCACCCCATGGACTAAAAGCGACGGCGGCCGCCGAGGGCGCGCTTGCGCAGGCGGAGCGACTTGGGGGTCACCTCGAGCAGCTCGTCCTCGCGAATCCACTCCAGGCACTGCTCGAGGTTCATGATGCGGGGCGGCGTCAGCCGGATGCTTTCGTCGGCCGACGAGGCGCGCATGTTTGTGAGCTTCTTCTCCTTGGTGATGTTCACGTCGAGGTCGTTGTCGCGCGAGTTCTCGCCGACGATCTGGCCCTCGTACACGAACTCGCCGGGATTCACGAACATCGTGCCCCGGGCCTGGAGGTTGTCGATGGCGTAGCCGGTCGTGCGGCCCGTGCGATCGGCCACGAGGGCGCCGTTCTGGCGGTGCGCGATGTCGCCTTGCCACTCGTCCCAGCCGTCGAAGATGTGGTTCAGCAGGCCGGTGCCCCGCGTGTCGGTGAGGAACTCCGTCCGGTAGCCGATCAAGCCGCGCGAGGGCAGGCGATATTCCAGCCGCACGCGTCCGGTTCCGTGGTTGACCATCTTGGTCATGGCGCCGCGGCGGGGGCCGATCTTCTGGGTGACGGCGCCGATGAACTCCTCGGGCACGTCGATCACGAGGTGCTCCATCGGCTCCAGCGTCCGCCCGCTCTCCTGGCGCGTGATGATCTCGGGCTTGCCGACCTCCAGCTCGTAGCCCTCCCGGCGCATCAACTCGATGAGGATCGCCAGCTGCAGCTCGCCGCGGCCGGAGACCCGGAAGGTGTCGGGCGACTCCGTCTCCTCCACGCGGATGCCCGGGTTGAGCTTGCGCTCCTTCATCAGACGCTCGCGCAGCTGCGGGGAGGTCACGAACCGCCCCTCCTTGCCGGCGAAGGGCGACACGTTGGCCGAGAAGAGCATCGAGACGGTGGGCTCGTCGATCCGGATCAGCGGCAGCGCCACCGGGTTCTCGACGTCGGCCACCGTCTCGCCGATGTCGATCGACTCGATGCCGGCGATGGCGACGATATCGCCCGCGCTCGCCTCCGGGATCTCCGTCCGCTTCAGGCCTTCGTAGCCGTAGAGCACCGTGACTTTGGCCGCCTCGATACTGCCGTCGCGATGCACGACGGCGATGCGCTCGGCCTGCCGCACGCGCCCGTTGACGAGGCGGCCGATCACGAGCCGGCCGACATAATCGTCCCAGTCGAGCATCGTGACGCGGAACTGCAGGCCGGCGGCCGGATCGAAGCGGGGCGCCGGCACCGTGGTCAGGATGGTCTCGAAGAGCGGCTCGAGGCTCTGGCCCTCGGCCTTCAGATCCGTCGTGGCCGTGCCGACGCGCGCGTTGGTGTAGAGGACGGGGAAGTCGAGCTGGTCCTCGGTGGCGTCGAGGTCGATGAAGAGATCGTAGACCTCGTC
>Ga0137415_10002730_pt1 | contig 17471 bp, 20 predicted proteins | sample CZODoug3_1_1_16f_FD_183082 | JGI IMG/M metagenome (GOLD analysis project Ga0137415, IMG submission 183082) | Vadose zone soil fungal communities from Angelo Coast Range Reserve, California, USA - CZODoug3_1_1_16fungal (Hybrid Assembly) | ecosystem: Environmental > Terrestrial > Soil > Vadose...
GGCTGGCCTCGATCACGTCGGCGTGGCGGACCACGGCGTAGATGCCGGCCTGGCCGCGCTGGAACGGCACCGGGCGGCCGAACGGGACGAACTGGAGCCCGGGCAGCGCGCGGAGTCGGGTGAACTCGTCGGCGCGCTGCTGTTCGGGCTGGGCCCAGAACGCGAGGTGTCCGATGCCGGGTCCGTTCGGGTCGGCCCGGGCCACCCGGTCGATCCCGGAGCCTGTCATCGGGTCGGCCAGCCGTCGCGCTCGAACGCGGCGAGGGCCACTGGGTTGTAGCGGATCCGGGCGGGCAGTCGGGGTACCACGGCCCGGATCACCCGCGCGGCGCTGCGGAACCGGCGTTCGTCGGTGGCAGTCCAGGGGTAGTTCATCTTCTCCCGGATGAGCGGCGGCATCAGGCCTCGGGCGAGGAAGGTGTTGAACCGGATCGGCAGTGGGGTGAGCAGCCGCCACAGCCAGGCCGGCATCTCGTCCTGCGGGATGGTCTTCGGGTCGCCGAACATGGCCTTGCCCCGCAGGGCGGTCTCGGTGGGTTCCAGTTCGGTGGCGCACATCCGGTCCACGTAGGCGACGAAGCTCGGGTAGTCCGGCGGCATCGGACGTTCGCTGAGTCCGTAGAGCCGGTACCAGTGGCGGCACTCGGCGTAGAGCTGGTCGCGCTGCGCGGTGCTCAGTGGGTCGTGGAAGGCGTCGATGGTGGCGAACAGGGCGTAGACGAAGGTGGCGTGCGCCCAGTAGAAGATCTCCGGGTCCAGCGCGTGGAAGTGCTGGCCGTCTTTGGTGCCGCCGGTGATCGTGCCCTTGATCTGCAGGTGCATGTCGCGCAGCGTGTCGGCGCTGTGGTGTGCACCGGGTCCGTTGTAGACCACGCCCATGATCAGCGGGCCGGATCTGCGGAGCCGGGCGATCGGCTCCGTGAAGAACACCGACAGCGCCGGGTCGGACACGGCGGCGCCGATGGCCGGATGCATCACCTGCAGCGTGGTCGCCGCGCGGCCGCCCAGTGGGTTGCGCAGGTCGCCGAGGTAGCGCCAGATCAGCGAGTCCGGGCCGAACGGCTGGACGGCGTGGGTGCGTGCGCTGGCCGAGCCGGCACTGGGCGATGGTGAGGACATAGAGACATAATCTTCTATATGTGTCTCACGTGCAAGGCCCAATCGAAGCGACGGCGGAGCCGCCTAAGTCACTGCGCCGACAGTGCTTCATGGCCAGGGTTGGCAAGCTCGGGCGGTCGTGAAATCCTGCTGGCCGGGACGGCCGTGCTGCTGCTCGCCCCGGTGCTGCTAGCCGGCGCCGGGGTGTCGATGGTCGTGTGCCTGGTGGTGCTGATGTTCGTCCCGGTTGTCACGGTGGTCGGCTACGAGACGGCGGGCACCGGCGCCCGGACGATCCGCCGGCCCGGATGAACGGCTAGCTCTGGGGAGCAGCACATGAGCGAACTGGATGATCGTGAACCCCGGCTGCGAATGGTCACCCCAGGTTTGACCGATGAGGAGCGGCGAACCGCCATCTATGGCGGTGAGCTCCTTGTGTACGCCGATATAGAGCCCATGCATCGCCTCTGTCGGCTCACCGACGAACTAGTTCGGACGATTCTCGGGGTTGCCGACCCTGTCAGGTTCCAGTCCGAGCGGCCCCCCGAACAGATTGCCACCCGGCTCACCGCTCTTCGGCGTGAGTATCGCAACAACACCGAGGTCAAGCGCCTGTTCGTCGAGGCGCTCGCACATATTGGGGTCGACCTCGCCTACACCTACTGGGATCGATTGGAGGCCCGAGTTGTCCCGCATGACATCGCACCGAAGCTCGGGCTGCACCGCGATACCTGGGGCTCCAACGTCTACGCCCAGATGAACTGGTGGGCGCCCATATACCCGATCACTCCGGATCGTGGTCTGGCGTTCTACCCGGCTTACTGGGCTCGGCCGCTGGCTAACGACAGTGCAGACTGGGACCTCCACCAGATCCGCGCCCAACGCAGGTCCGGCGCGGAAGTCGCGCTGGTGCCGAGGCCGACCGAGGAAATCAGTGATCAAGCTCAGGTGCGCGTCGCGATCGAACCCGGCGATCTGCTCTGCTTCTCCGGTGCACATCTGCACTGTGGCGTGCCCAACCGGACCGGCCTAGCTCGGTTCAACATCGAAACCCGTACGGTCGACGTCCGAGACTTCGTGACCGGTCGCGGTGCGGCGAACCTGGACGGTGCCGCGCCACGGCTCGCCCAGGAGTGGTTTCGTCGAGTATCCGACGATGCGCCGTTGCCGAGCGCAGCCGCCGCGATGTAGGCGTCGACCTCGGCCTGCAAGGCCTCGGCCAGCATCCGGCGGGCTCCCTCACGGACGATCTCCATGTGTCAAGCATTGCTCTGTGGGTGGTGTGCCGAGCAGGCCTGGCGCGTAGGTCACGCAGGGGTGAGCTCATCGCGGACAACGGTGAGGAAGTTGGTGGTCAGGGCGGTGCGGGGGGTGGGGCGCCAGGCTATGCCGACGTCCCAGACGGCGGCGGGTTCCTCGAGCGCGGTGAGGATGACGGTGGGTGGGGCGATGTTGGTGGCGCTGGCGGGCACCAGGGCGGGTCCGACGCCGGCGGCCACCATGGCAAGCACCGTCTGCAGGTCGTGGGTCTCGTACAGGGTGCCGGGTCGGATGTGCCAGGCGGTGCACAGCTGGTCAATCTGTTCGGCCAGGCCCGGTCCTTTGGCGCGGGCCAGGCGTACTAGGCGTCGGCCGTTGAGCCAGTCGGCGATGCCGGCTGGGATGGGGGTGGTGTCGGCGACGGCGAGGCGGTCGCGACGCAGGACCTGTTGACGCAGATCGCCCCCAGCGGGCAGGCGTACGAATCCGACGTGCAGGTCGCCGGATCGGATGCGATCGAGCTGGGTGGTCGAGGGCATGTCCTCGAGGCTGATGTGCACCTGGGGGTACCGCCGGCGGAACGCGGCCACGGCGCGCGGCGCGAGCTCGATGCTCGACAGCCCGAAACCGAGCGTGAGTTGGCCCGCTTCGCCGCGGGCAAGTTGATGGGCTCGCCGGGTGAACTCGTTGGTACTGGAGAGCAGGTCACGGGCCTGCGGCAGGAGGGCCTCGCCGAGGGTGGTGAGGGTGGCGCCGTGTCGGCCGCGGGTGAACAGGCGCCCGCCCAGTTCGCGTTCAAGGGCCTGAATCTGCTTGGTCAACGCGGGTTGGCTGAGCATCAGGTGCTGAGCGGCGAGCCCGAAGCCGCGGTGGTCGGCGACAGCGGCGAAGGCTTGGAGTAGCCGATGTTCCATTCCTTGAGATTATGGCAATCAATGAACGATTTATTGGACGAATGAGAGTTGGCGCGGTGTCATGGTGGCGGTAGCGAGGGAGGACGGGGATGACAGAACCGTTACGGCTGGCCACGGTGCAGTTCGAGCATCACGCTGACGACACGCGGTACAACCTGGGTCGGGTCGAGCATTTCGTGGCAGCGGCCGCGGCCGAGGGGGCTCACTTGGTGGTGTGCCCGGAGATGTGCCTGCTCGGGTACTGGCATTTGCGCCGCCACAGCGCAGACCGGCTGCGTGAGCTGGCCGAGCCGGTGGACGGGCCGCTGGTGAGTGCGGTGCGCGAGCTCGCTCTGCGGTACGGGATCGGGGTGGGAGCTGGGTTCCTGGAGAGTGCCGGTGATCAGCTGTTCAACTCCTACGTGATGTGTCTGCCGGACGGCGCGGTGCACCGGCACCGCAAGTTGCACGCCTTCGAGCACGAGGCGATCAGCAGCGGCGACGGATACACAGTGTTTGACACACCGTGGGGAGTGCGGATGGCGATCCTGATCTGCTGGGATAACAACCTGGTGGAAAATGTGCGGGCCACCGCGCTGTTGGGCGCCTCGGTATTGATCGCGCCGCACCAGACAGGCGGAACGGCCTCCCGGAGCCCGTATGGCATGCGGCCGATCCCGCTGACACTGTGGGACAACCGGCTGGCCGACCCGGTGGCGATCGAGAACGAGTTTCGTGGGGCGAACGGGCGCGGCTGGCTGATGCGGTGGTTGCCGGCGCGCGCCCACGACAACGGGATGTTCGTGGTGTTCAGTAACGGAGTCGGGCGCGACGACGACGAGGTGCGCACCGGAAACGCCATGGTGCTTGATCCGTACGGGCGGATCCTGGCCGAGACATGGGCGGCTCGCGACGCCATGGTCGTCGCTGAGGTCGACTTGGACCTGATCGCGCTGTCCACCGGCCGGCGTTGGCTCGCCGGGCGCCGCCCGGAGTTGTACGGAATCCTGACCCGCCGATTCGGCACCGAGCGAGACCCCCGCACTGCCCGCTTCGCCACCGAACCCGTCACCCTCATCCAGGAAGCTGAGCCAACCCCAACCCGTTCACGGAATTGCGCCAGATCCAATGGGAGTTGACAGGGCCAGCCGGTGCCTCGGCGGAGAATGGGCGGCCCGCGTGAATGCTCCACCTCGTGGGCACGCGCAAGCCCAGGTGTTGATCATCTGGGTGATTGCGTCCGACGGGTCGTTCTGGCGGCCCATTCGTGCCGTGAGGTGGCCCTGCTGACCAGGCATGTGAACCAGCGTCCCACCACTGGTGTCGGATTGATGGTGCAGAGGTCGGCGGGGTCGTACCGTGTGACCTGTGCAACACGGCGGCCTCTCAAACTCATCCGAGGGGGTGTTCGGTGCACGCCTCTACCACTCGCGACACAGGAGGATCTGATGAACTTCACCTCGCTCAAAGAGAAGGCCATGCAGCTGCTGGGTAAGCATCCAGACCAGGTCGATCAGGGCATCGACAAGGCCAGCGAGATCGCCAAGGGGAAAGTCGCCGGGCACGACGAGCAGATCGACGCCCTGGCCCAACAGGTCAAAGACCGCGCCACCGGCACCGAGGCACCACCTCCACAACCGCCCACTGATCCGACCTCAGCCAACTAGCAACTCGAACTAGGCGGGCGGCGCGGACGAGGCCGAGAAGGAGCGTTGATTGGTCATTCAGCGAACGGTCGCGGCGTTGCGTGGGCCCGAACCGGCTCGACATCCTGGGCCACCGACGAGGTGGTCGACGGCGGAGGCCGCCAGCGCCCCGAGCGCGGTGTGACAAGGGCGAGTGCTCGGGCCGCTCAGTACGAGGCGGCGGGTGACCTGCGGCGTGAGCGGTAGCAGGACGAGGCCATCCGGGACGAGGGGCCGGGCGACCTCGGACAGGATGGCCACCCCGAGGCCGGCCTGGACCATGTTGATCAGGGTCGGCAGGTCTCGCACTCGGTGAGCGGGGGCGAACGGCACCCGGGCCAGCCGGTGGATGGCGTGGATCCGGCGTTCGCAGCCGCTGGTCGAGGTGAGGAGTTGGTCGTCGGCCAGGTCCCGCAGGTGGATCATGGACTCGCAGGCCGGCGGCGTCGGCGGTGCCCTGCTCCAGCCACGCCGCGATCTCGGTGCTGTCAGCCTCGAAGACCCGCACTAGGGACCGCCATGCCCTACTTCCGGGTCACCATCACCGACCCCGATCTCGGGTCCGACGTGCAGCAGGCGATTGCCCAGGGCCTCACTCAACTGGCGGTCTCCGCCCTGCGCAAGTCGGGCGCTCGGACGACGGTACAGATCAATCTCGTCCCGGTGGACAGCTATTTTGTCGACGGCCAGCTGCTGGTCGGCGGCCTTGACGCGCACGTCGAGGGCACCATCACCCTGGGCAGCACCAGCGCCGCCGAGCGGTCCGTCTTCCTCGCGAAGGTCCACGCGCTGCTGTCGGACACCCTGGGCCCGCTGCCCCGGGCGGGTGTGGCGCTCTACGAGCTGTCCGGCGAGAGCTACGGCTACAACGGGATCACCCAGTTCGACCACTACAGCAGAGCGGCACTCGCAACGACACAGTGATCGCCGCGATCGCCCGCTCCGCAGGTGGCTCGGTCACTGGTACGGCTGGCAGGCCGCGGTGACGTCGTGGACGAGGGCGGCGGCGGCATCGAGGGCGATGGACAGCTCGTCGGAGTCGGCGCCCAGCCGAGCCAGGACGCCGTGCGCGCGTGCCGCGAAGTCGGGAGGTGCTCCGGGCAGCCGAGCGGCGGAGGCGACCGCTCCCTTCTCGTTGATCAACCAGCGACCGGCGTGGCCATGCAGTGCGTGCGCGCAAATCCCGACAGCCCGGAACAGGCAGCCGGCGACGTAAGTGGTGTCACCCCGGCTGACCGCCTTGCGCGCATTCGCGATCAGGAAGGACGCCTCCCACAGGCCGGTGATCAGAGCTTGGCCGAGCCGTTGTGGATAGTGCCCGGTCACCCGGTGCAGCTCGGTCAACTCCCCGGTCGGATCGGCCAACACCACACCCAGGGCCACCTCTCCGGCGTAGGCGAAGTTGGGCACACCAAGCGGGTGCGCGACTTGGGCGTGGAAGCTGAAGTCGCCGGTCTCGGCGTCCCGCCAGGCGGCATGCACCCGGTCGAGGTCGCGGTACAGCCAGTCCACAGCGGTCCCGGCGACGCTCAGCCAGCCCCCGCCATCCACCCACGGGCCCCATTCCCCCGGCGCGGTGACCTTCGCTTCAGGACCGGCGACCTCGCGGGCCAACTCACCCAGCGCGGCAACGTCCAATGCCGGCCGGTAGTACAGCCCGAGGTCGACGTCTGATTCCGGCGTGTGCTCGCCGCGGGCCCGGCTACCGCCCAACATCACCCCGACCACGCCCGAAATCCCGGCCAGTCGCCCCGCGAGCTCACCGAGCTGCTCGTCGCTGATCAACACACGACGATCGTGCCAGACAGTCAAATCAAGAGAGGTGGTCGCCATACCTGATCACGACCGTCGCGCGGCGGGATCGCTGACCGGGACACACCCCTCGGGCGGAACGGCGTCGACCCGAACCGCGGGTGTGCCCTAGAGTCATCTGCATGCACGCGCCGCAGTCGACGACCACGCCGGATCCTCTCCGGCGCTAGCGTGCGGCACTGAAGCACCCCCAGCCCCGGAGCGCCGCTCCGGGGCTGTCTTGTCTCCGTGTGGTGCTCCGAGGCGTCACCGCTAAAGGAGCCCCTCGTGAGCAACCGTTCGCAGCGGGAGCGTCAGTCTCTCGATCACCGCGATGTCAATCTGGACATGGCGGTGTTCGCCACCGATCCGCTGATCGGCTCCGGCCTGCCGCTGTGGCTGCCGGCCGGCGCGGCGATCAGGCAAGAATTGGAGCTGCTCGCCCGCGACATCGCGCGCCGCGACGGGTGCCTGTCGGTCTACTCACCGGTGCTCGCCAAACGGGCACTGTTCGAGCGCTCGGGACACTGGGCGAAGTTCAGCGACGACATGTTCCCGCCCATGCCACTGGGCGGCGACGAACTGGTACTGCGTCCGGCGAACTGCCCACACCACGCGATGATCTACGCCAGCCGGCCGCATTCCTACCGCGAGCTGCCTATCCGGCTCACCGAGCTGGCGGCGATGTTTCGTGCCGAGCGCTCCGGGGTGCTCTCCGGCCTGAGCCGCGTGCGCCAGATCAACCTCGACGACACTCACGTCTTCTGCCGCCCGGACCAGACCGCGTCCGAAGTGGCGCGGGCGCTGCGCTCGGCGCTGAAGGCCCAGCGGGTGCTCGGGCTGCCGGTCGACTACGTGCGGCTATCCCGCCGAGACACCGGCGACAGCTATCTGGGAGGCGCCGCGCAATGGGAGCAGGCCGAGCAGGCCCTGCGCGCCGCCGCGCACGAGGTGCTGCGTGAGCACGACCTGCGCCTGGTCGAGGCCGAAGGCGAGGCGGCCTTCTACGGTCCGAAGCTGGACCTGCAGGTCCGCGACGGGCGCGGCCACGAGGAGACCATCGCCACCGTCCAACTCGACTTCAACCAGCCCGAGCGCTTCGACCTGACCTACATCGCCGCCGACGGCACCCGTCAGCGGGTGGTGATGATCCACCGCGGCACCGTCGGGGCTATGGAACGCGTCGTGGCTGCGCTCCTCGAGCGGTATCAGGGCCGGCTGCCGCTGTGGCTGGCACCCGTTCAGGTCTGCGTCATGCCCGTCGGTCCCGCCGAGGACGGCCCAGCTCGGGCACTCCTGGACGACCTGCACGAAGCGGGGCTGCGGGCGAGGATCGAAACCGAGGGATCGCTGGGCGCGCGCATTCGGGCCAGCCGCCAACGCCGAGACTGCCTCATCGCGGTTATCGGGCCGGCCGAGGCCGCCGCGGGACATGTGCAGGTCACTGATGTCGCCGCGGGGTTCAACGGGATGCTGCGACAGCGTGCCCTCCTCGGAGCGCTTCAACGGGCCTACGCCGCTCGGGCAGCCCACGTTGACTGGCAAGCTGAGTCCGCCGGCGAGAAGTTGCCCCAGTGATCTTGCGCAACGCGGACGCCCGGCACCTTCCTGCCTACGCGCCGGTGTCCGCGACCAGGCCGACGGATTCCACCCCGTGCACCGCGCAGGCCTCGTCCCGGTCCGGCTTGTCGCCGCTGATCCCGACCGCGCCCAGGACAGTGCCGGTCTGGTCGCGGACCAACACCCCGCCCGGCACGGGGGCGATCCGACCGTCGGAAATGGCGGATAGCGCACCGAAGAATGCCGGGTTGTTCGCGGCGCGCTGGACCAGGTCCCGCCCGCCGTGTCCCATGCCGAGGCAGCCCCAGGCTTTCGCGTACGCGATCTGGGGCCGCAAGATTGCGCTGAGGTCCTCCCGCTTGGTGACCTGGACATGGCCACCGGCGTCAAGCACGGTGATGGTCAGTGGTTGCAGCCGCAGTTCACGGGCCCGGTCGAGCGCGGCGTCTACCAGCGCGGACGCCGTCTTCAACGACATTTCGGACATGCGGCCCTGCTCTCTGTCTGCCCGGGCGGTCGGTCCGCGCGGGTTCCGGCTCATGTCGGCCAGCCCAGTCGGGCCAGTACCGCTCCGGGCACCTCGACTCCGGACCGGTTGGCTTCGGCGGCCAGCTCGGCCCGCCATCGGCCGGGGACGCGCGTACCGCCGGCGGCCGGGTCGCCTTGGATCTGTGCCGCCAGCCGCCGGATTCCCTCTCCCATCGCGTCGCCCAGCCCGACAGCCACCGGGTTGATGGCCAGGAACAGGTGGGCGCAGTTGTTGGGGCGGTCCGGGTGCATTGAGAACCGAACGACGTCGTCGCCGAACGGCCCGCCGGTGAGCACGCCGGTGAGCACCTCGATCAGCACGGCGAGCGCGAAGCCTTTAGGCCCGCCCATCGGGACGAGCGCCCCGGCCAGCGCCTCGCTGGGATCCTCCGTCGGCAGTCCGGACCCGGTCACTGCCCAGCCCGGGGGGATCGCCGAGCCGGCGCGCTGGGCCGCCCGGATCGAGCCGACCGAGCCGACGCTCATTGCCAGGTCGGCGACCATCGGCTGGCCCTTGTCGTCCAGCACCGCGATGGACAGCGGGTTGTTTCCGATCACCGGCCGGTTGCCCCCTGGGGCGGCCATCAGTGGGGCGCTGTTGGACAGCGTGACGCCGACCAGCCCGGTTTCGGCGAGCCGCAGGGACCACGTGCTGGCCGCACCGAAGTGGTGAGCGCGCCGGACTCCGACCGCGGCGATGCCGCCGTACCTGGCCCGGTCGGCGGCCAGGGTGGTGGCTTGGCGGCTGGTCAACTGGCCCAGGGCGTGGCCGGCGTCGAGGATGACCAGCGCGCCCGAGTCGGCGACCACTTCAGCGCGGATTCGCTGGGAGATCGCGCCGCGGCGCAGCCCGTCCAGGTAACTCGGCAGCATCGCCACCCCGTGCGAACCGAGGCCGCGCAGGTCGGCGTCGAGCAGCAGCTCGGCGGCCTCGCGGGCCGGCTCTGACGGTAGTCCGGCGTCGGAGAGGAGCCCGGCACAATGGTCCCGCAGGGCTCCGACATTCACGGTGGGCACGGCGGCTCAGTTCCTCGCCTTGGCGGCGTTCATCAGGCCCACGCTGTCGAACGCGGTGATCTCGGCGAGCAGGCCGGTGTTGAGCACGGCGTCCACCCCGACCGGTGTGCTGACCAAGCCGGCGCGGCGCAGGAAGTCGATCGTCTTGGCCATGCCGTCCCGGCTCATCTGGCCGAGCCGGGACGGGCCGGCCTGGGCTTGCATGTCCCTGGTGTGCACGTTGGCCACCGCGATCTGGTCCAGCAGCGCCTGCTCCGTCGGCTGCCCGGGCACCGGCCCGGTCTCGGGGTGCAGGGCCCACATGTCCCGCACCGCCGCGCCGGGGTTCGCGGCGGTGAAGTAGTAGCCCTCCACCAGCGCGCGGCCCAGCCGGACGTACAGGTCCCGGTGTTCGGCCAGCGCGGACGCCGTCGCCACCACACCGCCGCCGTACAGCCCGTCCAAACCCTCGACCGGGAGCTTGGTGAGTGAGAGCCCGCCGTTGGCCAGGATCTGGTACTGGGTATCCCACAGGGCGAGCGCGTCGACGTCCCCTCGCCTGACCGCGGTCAGTTGCTGGGCGCCGGTGCCGAGTGGGACGAACGTGGCACTGTCGGGGTTGACGCCGTCGCTCGTCATGGCTACTCGGGCAAAGGTGGCGCCGGAGCTGGCCGGGGTGGTGACGCCGATTCGTTTGCCGGCCAGCTGCGCGGGCGAGGTGATCGGTGACCCCGCCGGAGTACGCAGCGTGTACTGCCAGATCCCGTAGTAGTCCACGAAGATCTGCAGCCGCAGTCCGTGCGCCGCGCCGATGACCACGGGTTCCGGTGTCATCACGGCTGCCTGTGCGCCACCGCCGGCCAACTGCTGCGCCGCCGCGGTGCCGGTGCCGGTGAGCACGAAGTTGACCCGCAGGTTCTCCCGCTGCAGGAAGCCCTCGCGCTGCGCCGCGGCCAGGGAGGCGAAGCCGGCGTTCCAGCTGGGTGAGGACAGCGCGACGGTGAGCTCGGTCGGGCCGTCCGTGGCGCCGCTGTGCTCGGCTGTGCCGCACCCCGCCGCCAGGCCGGCGGCCACCAGCGTGGTGAGCAGTGCCAGGAGCGGTCGACACAGCGTTCGTTCGGAGTTGTGCATCGTTGCCCTTCCTCCGTCGTACCGGCTCGCGCGCTATCCGGCCGGGATCGGTTCGGTGGCGCGCACGGCTGGGTACTCCTCGGCGTTGATCACCCAGCCCTTGTCGGAGAAGTCGGTGCGGGGCGGGGCGAAGATGTCCAGCAGCTGGTTGCGGCCCGGGCCGCAGGCTTCACTGGTGTGCAGCACCGGAGGTGGGATCACGACCACTGACGGCGAGCCGACCCGCACATGCTGGTCGTCGCGCCAGTCGGCCTTGTTCTTGCCCATCGGCGTGCGCAGGTGGTGAATGAACTCGCCGTCCACCGCGAGCGAGATCTGCTCGAAGTCTTCGTGGTCGTGTGGGGACAGCGCGGTGGTGTCCCGAGGGCCGTCGTAGTGATAGAGAAAATTGATCATGAATGCTCGATTGCGGAAGATGCGCCCGAACCGGGACGGGTCCCGCTGGATGTCCGCGATCCCCCGGTAGGTCCGCAGCCGGTAGCCGCCCACCGGCTCCGGCCACTCCTCGAGCGGGCGTACCCGGGGGTGGGGTTGCGCGTACGAAGCGGCGTTGCGCGCCCGGGCGGCCAGCTCCGGGGACGGTGTGAACAGCCGCACGATGTCGGTGTCCGCCTGGGCGGTGACGGTGCTCGTCCCGGGTGGCACGATCAGCACCGCCTTGCCGTCCGCGATCTCCGCCGCCCCGCCGGCCGCGACCCGCAGCGAGGACGAGTCGTGCGGCAGGACCACCGCGTACTCATCGGCGTGTCCGACCCGGCTGAACGTGTCGCCCGTACGGGCCCTGGTGTAGGCCAGTACCACGTTCTGCGCCCGCACGATCCACGTGCGTGACCCGAGCACGGTCACCTCGTCCGGCGCCAGCACGGAGAAGTCGAAGATCTCGGGCTCGGCAATCCCGGCCCCGCTCGGTGCGGCTGCCCGGTTTGCGTTAGGCAGGGTGGATCTCGGGTCGCGTTCGTCGTACACCGCCACAACAACCTCCAGTCAGGGTGAAGAACGCCGACCACCTGCCGCCTCAGGGGCGGTCAGGGCTCAGGCCGATCAGGAAGGACGGGTTGGTCACCGTCATCCGGTGCAGGTCGGCCTCGGCCAGGCCGAGATCGAGCAGTAGCCGCCCGACCCGCAGGAACGCGTCGACCGGCATCGGGCGGCCGTGCTGGCCAAGGTCGGAGGCCAGCACCGTGTGCTCGGGCCCGACGGCGTGGATCCAGTCGAGCAACGACGCAGGGTCCCACTTCTTGTTCCCGTACGGGTCGTACTGGCCGACCTCGTGCTCGACGAACGCGCCGAGCGCGACGAACTCCCGGCACTGCGCCGGGTCGGCGTCGATGACGAAGTTGGGATGGCTGATCACCATCCGGCGTACCTGCCGCGTGCGCGCCTGGGTGAAGATGTCGAGGATCTGGTCGGGGTAGAGGTGCCCGGCGGACAACAATGCGTCGCTCTCCGCAACAAGGTCCAGCACCTCATACACCTCGTCGCGCAGGCTGCCGTCCGGGTTGCGCACCTCCACGATCCGGTTCGGCAGCTCGAACGACGCAGTCGGGAAACCGCCACCCTCTGGGTGCGCCTCGAGGTGGCGGCGCGAGGAGAACGTCGGGAACCACACCGCGCGCCCGCCCATCCGCAGCGACATGGCGGCGGCGTCCGGGTTCAGGCCGCCGATCTGCGAGTTGAGCGCGATACCGCCGAACACTTGGGTCTTCACGTCGGCCAGCTGCTCCCGCATGGCCAGCAGGTCCATCACGGTGTTGTGGTGATGCGATTTCACCAGCATCCCGGCCATGTTCAACCGCTGTGCGTCCCGGGCACCTTCGACATGGTCGAACTCCCGGGGAAACGGGTTGGGGCCGGAGTGGACGTGCAGGTCCACCATGCCGTCCAAGACGGCCATCACCGCGGTGTCCAGCAGCTCAGTGTCGGGCATCTGGCACTCCCTGCTTTGCGGACTACGACGTCCCACCGAGGCACCACACAAGGTGAGGTCGTCCTGCAGACAACATGGTCGTTCGATGAGATCTTCGCTCGCCCTCGGTGGCAGCGATGCGCTAGTTCGTGACGCCGTGACGAGCATGCCGCACGGGGGTTGATACGTCAATATTGCAGGTCGACTGCGTTGAACCGCTTGTGCGAGGGAGTGGCCCGCCGTAAGCTCCGGGCGGATCAAAAATGAACACAACAATCGCATGTCGAACATCAGGAGTGCGATGCGTGACTCGACAGAGCCGGCCGAGGATCTCGAACCAACGGCTCGAGGAGTGGCATGACTCGGCATGACTACACCCTGTCCGCGGCCGACGCGGTCGCTGGCATCCCCGACGGAGCCGTGCTCGCCGTGGGCGGTTTCGGCATCTGCGGCACACCGTTGGAGTTGCTGGACGCGCTGCTGGACGCCGGCACCCGCGAGCTGCACGTGGTGGCCAACAACTGCGGGGTCGACGGGCTCGGGCTGGGCAAGCTGCTCGGCGCCCGCCGCCTGCGGAAGGTGACCTGCTCCTACATTGGGCAGAACCGGGAGTTCGCCAGCCAGGTACTGGACGGACATATCGAGTTGGACCTGGTGCCGCAGGGCACGCTCGCCGAGCGGATGCGGGCCGGCGGTGCGGGCATCGGGGCGTTCTACACACCGACCGGCGCCGGTACCGCCGTCGCCGAGGGTGGGTTGCCCCGCCGCTACGGCCCCGACCACACCCCGTCGGAGCTCACCGGGCCGAAGGAGGTGCGCGACATCGACGGCGTCCCGCACGTGTTGGAGTACGCGATCAGGGCGGACGTGGCCCTGGTGCGCGCCTACCGGGGGGATCGCGTGGGCAACCTCGCCTACCGGCTCACCGCCCGCAACTTCAACCCGGTCGCGGCGATGTGCGGGAGGTGCACCGTCGCCGAGGTGGAGGTGCCGGTCGCGGCCCTCGACCCGGACGAGGTGCACACGCCCGCCATCTTCGTGACCCGCGTGGTGGCCACTACGACGGGCACCAAACCGATTGAGATCGTCACCCACCGACCGCTCACCGGAGCCCGCCATGCCGTGGGATCGTGACCAGATCGCCCGCCGGGCGGCCGCTGAACTTCCCGACGGCGGCTATGTGAACCTCGGGATAGGGCTGCCCACGGCGGTCGCCGGCCATGTGGATCCGGACCGCCATGTGGTGCTGCACAGCGAGAACGGGATCCTCGGCGTCGGTCCGTATCCGCTTCCGGGTGAGGAGGACGCGGATCTGGTCAACGCGGGCAAGGAGACCGTGACCGCGGCCCCGGGGGCGTCGTGCTTCGACTCGGCGCTGTCCTTCGCGATGATCCGAGGCGGCCGCGTGGACGTCGCGGTGCTGGGTGCCATGCAGGTGGCGGTGGGCGGCGATCTGGCCAACTGGACGGTGCCGGGAGCACTGGTCAAGGGCATGGGCGGCGCCATGGACCTGGCGGTCGGGGCGCGGCGGGTATTGGCCCTGTGTACCCACACCGACAAGCACGGTCGGCCGAAGCTGGTCTCCCGCTGCTCGCTGCCGCTCACCGGCAAAGGGGTGGTCGGCCGGGTGATCACCGACCTGGGCGTACTCGATGTCGGCGCCGACTTCTTCACCCTGGTTGAACTTGCCCCCGGGGTCACCCCGGACCAGGTTCGCCAGGCCACCGGCGCGCCGCTCACCCTGTCCCGGACGCTCTCCTTCGAGAAGGTGTCGAGGTGAGTGGCACCGGGGTGAGTGACAGCGGGCTGAGCGAGACCGGCACTGCGGCGGCGGAGATCGTCTTCGAGCTTTCCCAGGTATCCAAGCGCTACCGGAGTACCCACGGGGCCACGGTCGACGCGCTGTCCGACATCAACCTCTCCGTGCACCACGGTGAGTTCGTCTCGATCGTCGGGCCCAGCGGCTGCGGCAAGTCCACCCTGCTCAAGCTGGCAATCGGGTTGACCCAACCCACATCCGGCAGGGTGCTGCTCGGCAGCGACGGCACGACCGCGCGCCGGTTCGGGATGGTCTTCCAACAGCCCCTGCTGCTGCCGTGGCGCACCGTGCTGCGCAACATCCTGCTGCCCCAGGTCCTCACCCACGAGCTGAGCACCGAGGCGGCGCAGGAACGCGCCCACGCCCTGCTGGCAATGCTCGGGCTGGAGAGCTTCGCCAACCACTACCCGACCGAACTGTCCGGCGGGATGCAGCAGCGGGTGGGGATCGGCCGAGCGCTCATGCACGACCCCTCGATCCTGTTGATGGACGAGCCGTTCGGCGCCCTGGATGCGATGACGCGCGACCAGTTGGGCATCGACCTGCTGCGCATCTGGGAGGCGAACCGCATCACGGTCGTCTTCGTCACCCACTGCATTCCCGAAGCGGTCCTGCTCGCCGACCGTGTCGTCATCATGACGCCCCGCCCAGGGGAGATTGCCGATGTGCTCGATGTGCAGATCGAACGCCCACGCACGCTGGAGCACGTCAATACCCCGGCGTTCGGCGACTATGTCGCGCGGATCCGCGCGGTGTTCGACCAACGGGCGACCTACCACTAGAGGCGCTGGCCATGGTCACCCGTGACACACCCCGGGACCGAGTGGACGAGCGAGCGCCGGCTGATGCGGCCGGGAACGCAGGGCCCCGTCCCGCTCATCGGGAGATCCCGGCCTGGGTGCTGTCCGGGGCGGTGATCGCCGGTTGCATAGTGGCCTGGCAGCTGCTGGTGCGGGCGCTGCGAGTGCCGATCGTATTGGTGCCCGCGCCGACGGATGTGGCGCATGCCCTGGTCACCGGGCTGGTCGACGGGTCCCTACCCACTCAGACCTGGGTGACTCTCCAGGAGATTCTGATCGGGTTCGGGATGGCCACCCTGTCCGGATTGGCCGCGGCGCTGCTGGTCACCCAGCTGCGGCTGGCCGAGAAGGCGTTGATACCGCTCATCGTGGCGACCCAGTCCGTCCCGAAAGTGGCCATGGCGCCGTTGCTGCTGGTCTGGTTCGGCACGGGCACCACCTCGAAGGTGGTCACCACAGCGCTCATCGCGTTCTTCCCGGTCCTGGTCAACTCGGTACTGGGGCTGCGGGCGGCCGACCGCGACCACATCGACATGCTGCGCTCCTTCGGGGCCACCAGGGTGCAGATCCTGTGTCGGCTCACGCTGCCCACCGCGCTGCCGTCGGTCTTCGCCGGGCTGGAGGTGGCGGTCGTACTGTCGGTCACCGGCGCCATCGTGGCGGAGTTCGTGGGCAGCAGCGCCGGGCTGGGCTACGTCATGCAGGCCACGAACTACACGCTGGACGTAGCGACCACGTTCGCGGTGCTCGTGGTGCTGGGCATCGTCGGGTTGGCGCTGCACGGCGTCATCGCATTCCTGAGTCGTCGGTTCGTGTACTGGTCCGCGCACGATCGCGGCGCCGCGGACCTCCGGTAGTACCCGTCCGCCGAAACGGCCCCACAGACAGGAGCACCATGCGTGGCCTCTTCCAGCGCCCTGACCTGGATGCCTGCCCGCCTCTCGGGACGTGGTTGAAGTCGACCTCCCTCGAGACGGTGGAGATCATGGCCTATGCGGGCTTCGACTTTGTGATCATCGACATGGAGCACGCGCCGCTCGCGCTGCCGAACGTGTACGCGCACATCGTCACCGCCTCGGCGCGGGTGGTCGCGCCGCTGGTCCGGGTGCCCGACCACGGCGCGGCCACCATCGCGCGGGTGCTGGACTCCGGTGCGGCCGGGATCCTCGCCCCGCACGTGGACGACGCGGAGCAGGCCAGCCGGGTAGCCGCCTGCGTCCGCTTCCCGCCGCACGGCCACCGCGGCTCGGGCGGCACCAGCCGGGCGGCGCGCTGGGGCCTGCTCGGGCGGCCGGAGTACCTGCGGTTCGGCAACGAGGAAGCACTGTGCATCGCGCAGTTGGAGAGCCGGGCGGCGTTGGAGAACGCCGCCGAGATCCTGGCCGTACCCGGGATCGACGGGGTGTTCGTGGGCGCGGCCGACCTGGCGCTGGAGACCGGTATGGCCGCCACCGACCCGGAGCTACGCCAGCTCGTCGACGGCGTGCTGCTGGCCGCGCGGGAGGCCCACAAGCCGGTGGGATGGGCGGTGGGCAGCAGCCCGGACGCGGCCAGGGCCGCCTACGCGCGCGGGTTCGGATTCGTGGTGATGGGCAACGACCTGTCCATGCTCGCCGAACGGGCCTGCTCGCTGGTCGAGCTGGCCCGCCGCGATCCGAGCGCCGGCCCCGGACAGAACGCCGGGCCACACCCCGCCGCGGCGACCAGATAGGCCAGCACGATCGACCTGACAGCACCACACCGAATCGGCCCCGGCCGATCTGAGGGAAGGCGGGCGGGCATGACCCCCTCCAGCGTCTCGACGCGCATCCATGCCGGCGCGGTCGGCGAGTTCGCCGACGGTGACCGGCTTCTGCTGCACCACAACGGCGGGACCATCGGCGTCTTCCGGGTGGACGACGAGTTCCGCGCCTACGACAACATCTGTCTGCACCAGGGCGGGCCGGTGTGCGAGGGCCGGTACTTCCCGCTGATGAGAGCGGTCACCACACCGGATGGCCGGCT
>Ga0137415_10002731_pt1 | contig 17470 bp, 12 predicted proteins | sample CZODoug3_1_1_16f_FD_183082 | JGI IMG/M metagenome (GOLD analysis project Ga0137415, IMG submission 183082) | Vadose zone soil fungal communities from Angelo Coast Range Reserve, California, USA - CZODoug3_1_1_16fungal (Hybrid Assembly) | ecosystem: Environmental > Terrestrial > Soil > Vadose...
GCGGGGCTGGAGGACTGCAGGGCGAGGGAGTCCTCGATGGTGACGAGGTCCAGCAGCCCGGCCTCCGCCTCCCGGACGAGATCGGCCCAGTAGCCGGCGGTCAGCAGCTCCGTCGGCCGGGCGCGCGGCTCCCGCCAGGCCGAGGGATGCCAGCCGGCGCCCTCCAGCGCGACAGCGAGGTGCAGTGACTGGCCAGGCGGCGACGGGTCGGCCATGGTCGGCGTCCTTCCGGGTTGCGGGCCGGGGATTCCGCGTGGGCACCCCCACGCGACGAGACGGAGGCGGGCGGCACGCTCGCCGCTGCGGACCGCCGGATCAGGTCGTCAGAACCCGGGAGGCGAGCCGAGCCCGTCCAACCAGCGGCGTGCCACGAGCACGCGTACCGGACCGGGCATCTCTCGACCTTTCGGGAAATCGACGTTCAGGCGGATCGACACGGACCCACCTGCACAGTAACCGCAACCGGCCCGGTGACGGGAGCGTGAAGCACAGCACAGGGACGCGGGGAATATCTGGTTAGGTGATCGTGAGCGCAGGTGATGAGCTCGGATACTTGACTGAGATAGTCGAGTATCCGATCGTGGTTGATCCGGATCGGGAGAGGGTGAGTGGGGTTGCGGGACGGGATCGAGGCGCTCGGGCTGGTGGCGGAGTCGACGCGGCGGTTCACCGACTCCGTCCGGCTGCTCTCCGATGCCCAGGTCGGCGGGACAACGCTGATCCCGCCGTGGACCCGGGGGCACGTGATCACCCATGTCGCCCGCGCCGCCGACAGCTACCGGCGGCTGCTGACCGGGGCGATCGAGGGCGTCGAGGCCCCGCAGTACCCGAGCATGCAGTTCCGCGCCGACCAGATCGAGGCGGGTGCCCGGCGCCCGGTCGCCGAGCTGGTCGCCGACGTGCTCGGCGCCTCCGCGCGGTTCGACGAGATGCTGCGCGCCCTGCCCGAGTTCGCGTGGCGTGCTTCGGTGCGGATGCGGCCCGGTGAGCTGCGCGCTCCGGCCGCGCTGCCGCTGATCAGGGTGCGCGAGATCGAGGTCCACCACGTGGACCTGGCCGTCGGCTACAGGTTCGGCGACATCGCCCCGGACACCGCCGTCTGGATCATCGACGACATCCTGATGGAGCTGGGCCGCCGGGCGGAGATTCGCCCACTGCACCTGAAGGCGACCGACACCGGCCTCAGCCGCGGGCTCGGCGTCGACGCACCGCTGATCAGTGGAACGCAGGTTGACCTGCTCGCCTGGCTCAGCGGGCGCACCCCCGGGACCGGACTGGTCGCCGAGGGCACCGAGGCCGTGCCGCCCGCGCCGTACTGGATCTGACGCCGGCAGGGCCGAGCCGCGCCGGGACGGACCTACCGACCGTGCCCGCCGCCGCCGTGGTGCCCGCCGCCCCCGTGCCCGCCGCCCCCGTGCCCGCCGCCGCCGTGGTGATGGCCGCCGCCGTGCCCATCGCCTCCGTGTCCGCCGCCATGCCCGCCGCCGCCATGCCCGCCGTCGTGGTGTCCGTCGTGGTGGTGTCCGTCGTCGTGCCCGTCGTCGTCGGAGTCGTCCCCGTCATCGCCACCGTGCCCATCGCCGTCGTCCGAGCGGTACCCGGTCGGGCCCGCGGGGGGCACGTCGTGCAGGTCCGCCAGGGCGGGCCGAGCGGCCGGAGCCGCGTTGATCATGGGACCGACCAGCGGCTGGCCGTCGAGGGGGCTGGCCCACGGCACCGGATCGGGCATCGGGTTCAGTCCTGGTTGGGAGGGCGCGGGGAGCGCCTGGGGCGGCGTCTGCGCCGCACCGTGCGCTCCCAGAGGTGACGATGACGCGTGGGTGGCGCGGAGCACGGGGTAGGCGATGAGCCCGACCGCGCTCAGCCCGCCGACGACGGCCACCGCGGTGCCCAGGGCAACGCGCCGGTTGCCGAAGGCCAGCCGCGGCCGGGGCGCCGAGGCGTCCGCGGCAGCTGCCGCCGCGCCGATAACCACGGTCGCGTCGCCAACGGCGGCCGGCTCGGTCCTGGCCCGGATACCGAGCAGCCAGGCCAGACCGCCGACCAGCGCCACTGCGGCTGACACGAGCAGCGGGGCCACGAACGAACTGGTCACGAAGACCAGCGCGCCCGTCACGATGGGGCCGAGGATGCCGCCGATGTTGCTCACGCCGTTGATGAACCCGGCCGCCGACCCGGGCAGGTTGAGCCGGCGCGTGACGTCCTGGGTGGCCGCCCAGGCCGCGCCGTTGGCCAGCACGATGCCCGAGGTGGAGATCGACAGGAAGACGATCGCCGAGGTGGCGGAGGCGGAGAACGCGGTGCCGATGATCGCCAACGCGGCCACCATCCCGCCGACCAGGACGACCTTGCGGGCGTTCAGCGCCGACCAGCCTCTGCGCATCAAGACGTCGGAGATCCGGCCGCCGAGCACCGCGACCAGGAAGGCGCACGTCCACGGGATCGACGTGGCGAGCCCCGATTTCAGCACGGTCAGGTGCCGGTCCTGGACCAGGTAGCTGGGTACCCAGGAGACGAAGGTGTACTGGATGTAGAGCAGGCAGAAGTAGCCGGCGGTGATCGCCCAGATGTCCCGGTTGCGGATCAGGCTGGTCCACGGGGCGCGCCCCTGTGGCCGGTCGGGCTCCTGACCGGCGCGGATCAGCTCCCGCTCCTCGGTGCTGAGCCCGCGGTCGTCATCGGGGTGGCGGTACCAGGCGAACCAGCCGATCGCGACGACGATCGACAGCACCCCGGTGGCGATGAAGCAGCTGCGCCAGCCGAAGCCGCTGAGCAGCGTCGCCAGGATCGGCGGCCCGATCGCGGAGCCGAGCGCGACCCCGGAGATGAACAGACCGCCGCCCGCCCCCCGCTCCGACCGGGGCAGCCAGTCGGACAGCGTGCGGACCCCGGCCGGGATGAACGGCGCCTCGCCGACCCCCAGTAGCAGCCGGGGACCGAACAGCGCGCCGACCGAGTTGACCAGGACGGTGAGGAAGCTGGCCGCCCCCCAGATCAGCAGCGCGCCCGCGTAGACGAACCGGGTGCGGATCCGGTCGACGAGCATGCCGGCGGGCACGTTCAGCAGGGTGTACGACCAGGTGAAGCTGGACAGCAGCAGTCCCATGACCGCGGCGTTGGTATGGAACTCCTTGGTCAACACCGGTGCGGCCACGGACAGGTTGACCCTGTCCACGTACGCGACCGCGGAGATGACGAGCACGAAGCTGGTGACGATCCACCGCCGTCGATTTCGCAACATCGTCTTCCTCGATTCGAGTCGCTCGGTAGCAGCCTGATCCCGCTCGCTCGGGGCGCGATCGGTCGGCACACACCCCGCCGCAGGCTCGGGCTACGGGTCTCGCGGGGTGGCACCCAAACTAGAGCAGGTATTGGTCGCCTGGCCCCACGGCTTCGTCTCACACATCCGGTAATTGACTCTTCATGAGCGTAAATATTCACACGCTCGCCGCAATCGACTAGAAGGGGTCGAATCGGCGCATCAATTCAGTCTTAGCAACCGGAGATCGTCGTTGCGACGGGCAGCGGAAATTGTTGCCGATCGGTGTCGCTCGGTGTTAGACATGGCTGGTGAGCCACCTGCTGACGCGCGAGTTGCACGTGGATCTGGTCCGGGTGAGCTCCTCGGCGTGTTGTGCCCGGAGGGCGTTCCGCTAAGGCCCTGTCAGCCGTAGCGGTGGTTCGCCGCACTGATCGTCCCAACGTTGAATGCCTGCCTGTTGTTGCTGTTCCGGGTGGGAGATAGAGCGGGAGCGTCGGTAACCAGCAATGGCTCATCCTCCTCATTCGTCGGTGCTCGGTCACCGGATGGTGCTCGGTCGTCGAGGGTTTCTCGGAGCCGCGGCCGCGGCCGGGTTGGCGGGGTTGTTGGTCGCCTGCGGGGCAGAGCAAGGCGGGCCCGCGTCCGGGGCCGCCTCGGCTGGCCCGCCGAGGCCAGGTGGCACGCTGCGGGTCGGCAGTCGACCGCCGGTGACCTCGGTTGATCCGGTGACCATGTATGACGGCTCGGCGATCGCCCTGGTCCAACTCGTCGCCGAGTACCTGGTGTGGCTGGATGAAGATCTTCGGCTGCAACCCCAGCTCGCCGAGTCGTGGACATCGGCAGACAACGGCAGGCGCTGGGCGTTCAGCCTGCGGCGCGGGGTGCGCTTCACCGATGGCACCCCGCTGGATTCGACAGCGGTCAAGGCGAGCTTCGACCGCCTGTTGGACCCGGCGCACAAGTCGGCGGCGGCGTCGGCCTTCGCGACGATTCTCGGGCCTGGTGGTGTCACCGCCCCCGATGCGGCCACCATCGTCTTCACCCTGCAGCGGCCGTACGCCGACTTCCCCTACCTCGTCTCGGCCGGCAACTACAACGCGGTGATCCTCAAGGCGGACTACGCGGGCGACTTCACCCGCTCCGCCATCGGTACCGGGCCGTTCACCCTCACCTCCTATGATCCCTCGACCGGCGCGTCCTTCGCCCGGAACCCCGGCTACTGGCAGGCCGGCAGGCCTTACCTCGACGCTGTCGACGTCCATTTCTACGCCGATGACCAGGCCGATCTGATCGCACTGCAAGGCGGTGAGATCGACGCCCAGTTCCTGAGCGTCGCTTCGCTGGCCACCGCGTTGACCGGCACCGCGGGGATCGTGGTTGACAAGGCCGTCGGCACCGGGCTCACCGCCTTCACGCTGCGCACCGACCAGCCGCCGTTCCAGCGCAAGGAGATCCGCCAGGCGGTGGCCTACGGTCTCGACCGACCCGCCGTGCTGGACTCGATCGGCTCCGGGGTCGGCGTGCTGGGCAACGACCACCTGCTCGCCCCGGCGTTCCGGGGAGCGCCGACCGACCTGCCGCAGCGGGCCCAGGACCGCGCGAAGGTGAGCGAGCTAGTTGCCGCCGGGGGAGTGCCCGCACTGAGCTTCACCCTGACGTTCGACCCACCCAACCGCGACTACGCGGTGACGATCCAGAACCAGCTGCAGCAGGTCGGCATCACCGTGGAGCTCGATCAGCGCTCCTCGACCGACTTCTACGGTGGAAACCAGACAACCGACACGCCGTGGCTGTTCACGCCCGCCAACCTCGTCAGCTGGGCCGGTCGGGCCGTGCCGGGCCAGCTGATCACGCCCATGGTCACCAGCGGCGGCAGCTGGAACGGTTCCAAGTACGTCAACCCGGCTCTGGACCGAGCGTCGGCCGCCTACGACGCCGCCACCACGGACCAGGAGCGGGCCGCCCAGGCTGAGATCATCGCCCAGGCACTGCGCGAGGACGTCCCGGTGATCGTCAGTTACTGGTCGGGGGCGGTGCGGGCCTTCAACGGCGCCGCCTTCCGAGGTATCCGGGCCCACCCGTCGTCCTACGTGGACCTCCGCTCGGTATCGCGGGTGTGACGGTGGGCAGCTACCTGCTTCGACGGCTGGCCGCCATCCCGCTCACGCTGCTGGGCGCCTCACTGCTGGTGTTCGCGACCACCGTCGTGCTACCCGGCAACGTGGCGCGCACCATCCTGGGCCGGGAAGCCAGCGATGCTTCGGTGGCCGTGCTGAACGCCCAGCTGGGGCTGGACCGCCCGCTGCCGGCGCAGTATCTGAGCTGGCTCGCCGGGTTCCTGACCGGGGACTGGGGTACGTCGGCGACGCTGCGCGCGCCCGTGCGCGACCTGGTCCTCGACCGGCTGGGCGCGTCGATGCTGGTCGCCGGTCTCGCCTTCGTCGTCCTGGTGCCGGTGGCGCTGGCGCTGGGGCTGCTCGCTGGGATACACCACGACCGCTGGCCGGATCGGCTGATCAGCGGTATGGCGCTCGGGCTCGGTGCCACTCCGGAGTTCGTCACCGGTGTGGTGCTGCTGGTGGTGTTCGCCGCGACGCTGCGCTGGTTTCCGGTCTCGGCGCGACCAACTCCGGGCGCTGGCCCGCTGGACATGCTCTGGCACCTGACGCTGCCGGTCGTCTGCCTGGTCCTGCTGTGCTGCGGGTACGTGGCCCGGCACGTGCGGGCCAGTACGGTCGCCGTGCTGGCGAGCCCATACGTGCGGGCGGCCCGGTTGCGCGGCATGCCCGTGGGCCGGTTGGTACGGACCCACGTGCTACGCAACGCCACGGTGCCCGCCACCAGCGCACTCGGTGTCCAGCTGCAGTTCCTGCTCGGCGGGCTCGTCGTGGTCGAGCTGTTGTTCGACTACCCCGGCATCGGGGCGCTGCTGCTGCGCTCGGCGATGGACAAGGACCTGCCGACCTTGCAGGCCAGCGCGATGGTGCTCGGGGCTGCCTACATGCTGATCGTGCTGGCCGCTGACCTCGTCTACCGGCTGCTCGACCCCCGCCTGCGGCTCGGCGGCACATGGTGAGCGCCGGCGCGGGGCACACCGACGCCAGGGCCCTCGCGGTGGTGGGCACCGAGCGGATGGCCGGCCTGGCCCGGGGCGCTCACCGCGACGTGGTGGCGGTGGTGGCCGGGGCGGTGGCGGCCGCGTGGGTGGTGGTGGGGCTCCTCGGATGGCGGGTGCTCACCCCGCACGACCCGGCGTTGCAGAACCCCTCGGACCGATTCGCCCGGCCGGGCGTAGCGCACTGGATCGGCGCCGACCAGTTCGGGCGCGATGTGCTGGCCCGGGTGTTGGCCGGCGCGCGCCCGGTGCTTGTGGTCGCACCGCTGGCGACCGCGCTGGCGGTGGTCGTCGGCACTGCGGTCGGGCTGACCGCGGCCGGGCTGGGCGGGTGGTTCGACGGCGTGGCGATGCGAGTACTGGACGCGGTCACCGTGTTTCCCTCGATCATCGCCGCCACACTGTTCGCGGCGCTCGTCGGGCGCTCCCGGCTGGTGTTGATCCTGGTCATCGCAGCGACGTTCGTACCCATCGTGGCGCGCGGAGTGCGGGCGGCGACCCTGGTGGAGTGCGCCAAGCCTTACGTCGAGGCCGCCCGGCTGCGCGGCGAACCGACCTGGTCGCTGCTGGTGCGCGAGCTCCTGCCGAACGTACGTGCGACGGTGCTGGTGGAAGCCACCTCCCGGCTCGGCGACGCGGTGTTCGCGGCGGCCACGCTGTCGTTCCTCGGGCTCGGCGAACCGCCCGGTTCCCCCGAGTGGGGGGCCACGGTGTCGGAGAACCGGGTGTGGCTCACCCTCGCCCCCTGGACCCTGCTCGCGCCGGCGCTGGCTATCGCCTCACTGGTGGTCGCGGTGGCGCTGCTGGCCGACGCACTCCGGCGACGGGTGGACGCGCCATGACAAGGCAGGGGCTGCGGGTTGGCGACCTGCGCGCCGCGTACGGGGGCGAGCCGGTGCTGCACGGCGTGTCGTTCTCCGTCGAGCCAGGGGAGATTCTCGGGCTGGTCGGCGAGTCCGGCTGCGGCAAGTCGACGCTGGGTTACCTGCTCGCCGGGGAAATCGCGCCGGGCGGGCAGGTGCTGGACGGGCGCATCGAGCTCGACGGCGTGGACGTCCTGACCCTCGATCCGCACGCACTGCGCGGCTGGCGCGCCCGGCAGGTCGGGATCGTGCACCAGGAGGCGGCCGCGTCGCTCGACCCCACCATGACGGTCGGCGCGCAGGTCCGGTCGGCCTTGGTCAACAGTGGTGTGCCCCGATCCGCCTCGGCCCAGACCGCACTGGGCTTGCTCAGCAGGGTCCGCCTGCCGGAAGTCGAGACCCTGGCTCGCCGCTACCCGCACCAGCTCTCCGGTGGCCAGCAGCAACGGGTGGTCATCGCCTGCGCGCTGGTCGGGAACCCTCGCTTGCTGGTACTCGACGAGCCCACCACTGGGCTCGACGCGTCCGTTCGGCACGAGATCCTCACCCTGATCGCGCAACTGCGGGCCGAGCTCGTCGCCGCGATCGTGCTGATCAGCCACGACCTGACGCTGATCGGTCAGGTGTGTGACCGCGTCGGAGTGCTCTACGCCGGCCGGCTCGTCGAGCTCGGCCCCGCCCGGGCCGAACCCGGCGACACCGGCCTGCTGTCAGGCACCCAGCACAGTAGCTCGGGCGTGCTCGACACTCCCGCCCACCCGTACACCGCCGCGCTGCTCGCCAGCCAGCCGAGGCTGGGCCAGTCGCGCACGCGCCAACCGCTGAGCGCGATTCCTGGCCAGGCGCCCGGTCCCGGGATCACCGTGGGCTGCGCGTTCGCTCCGCGCTGCCCACTCGCCACGGCCACCTGCCGCGCAGGCGAACCCACGCTGGATCCGGTCGGCCACCGGCGGTTCGTGCGGTGTCACTTCCCTCTGGACACCGCACCACTGGACACCGCACCACCGGATACCGCACCACTCGACACCGCACCACTCGACACCGCCCCGCTGGCCGGCTCCCCGGCGGCGGGCCCAGCGCAACCCGTCGGCCCGCCCCGGGGGTCGGCGCTGCTGGAGGTGCGCGGTCTCACGCGCCGCTACGGGCGCACCGTCGCCGTCGATCACGTCGAGCTGGACATCCACCAGAGGGAGGTGGTCGGCCTCGTCGGGGAGTCCGGCAGCGGCAAGACGACCCTGGCCAGGGCGCTGCTCGGGTTGGCCACCGTCGGGGAGGGCACGCTCCGGTTCCAGGGCGGCGAACTGCACCCTCGGCTCGCCAGGCGCACCGCTGAAACGCGGCGACAGATTCAGCTGGTCTTCCAGAACCCCGACACCAGCCTGAACCCTCGGCAGCGCATCCGGCGGATCCTCGGGCGCGCGTTACGGACCCTGCGCGCGGGCCAGGACACCGTGGAGCAGGTGGTCGAGCGGGTCGGGCTCGGCGCCGAGGTCCTCGATGCCCGGCCCGACCAGCTCTCCGGTGGGCAGAAGCAGCGAGTTGCCATCGGCCGGGGGCTCGTCGGTGATCCCGCCCTGGTGGTCTGCGACGAGCCGGTGTCCGCGCTGGATGTCAGCGTGCAGGCGGGCGTGCTGGAGTTGCTCGCCGCCGAGCGGGACGAACGGGGCACCGCCTACCTGTTCATCTCCCATGACCTCGCCGTGGTTGGTTACCTGGCGGACCGCGTCGTCGTCATGTACCGAGGCAGGATCGTCGAGGACGGCCCCACCGACGCCGTGCTCGCCGGGCCGCACCACCCGTACACCGCCGCCCTCATCGCATCCTCGACCGGGCAGTCGCCGCCTCGAGATCCTCGGAGCCTGCCGGGCCCCGTGCCCACCCGGAACCTGGGTTGCCGGTTCGCCCCGTCCTGCGGGTACGCCATGCCGGGGACGTGTGACATCGAGCGCCCGCCGCGCCGTGAACTCGGCGCGGGCCACCACCTCGACTGCTTTCTCGAACCCGGCGAGCTCCCGCTTGTGGCCTCGCTTAGTTCCGCTGTTCCCACCACTGTCGCCTCAACCGCCAACCAGACTCAGGGAGCGTCGCAGTGAGCACAGACATCGCCGGCACCCACGGCGCACAGCAGCAGTCCCGGCGGTGGATCACCACGTCCACCGGCGCGAACATCAGCGGCCTCGGCTATGGCGCCGGGCCGCCCGAGGTGGTGCTGCTGCACGACGCGGCCCGCAGCGCGTTGTCCTGGGAAGCCGTGACGCGCGCGCTCGGCGTTGGGGCGGTCGCGGTGGATCTGCCCGGACACGGGCGGTCGAGCTGGACTCGGTCCGGTGACTACTCACCGCGTCGGACAGCCCGCCCACTGGCCGAGGCCATCCGGTCCTTCGCCCCGAAGCACCGCCTGCTCGTCGGAGCGGGAGCCGGGGCCATCGCCGGCATCGCCGCGGCGGGGCGACTGGGCCAGACGAGCGGCCGGTTGGTGCTCATCGACACGCTGCCCGGCACGGTCGCCGCCCGCCGGGACCCCTGGCCGTGGCCGAGCCCCGACTTCGGTGGACCCGAGGAGGCCGCGACCTGGCTACGCGGACACCCGACCTGGACGGCGGACTCACTCGACCCTCACCCGCGCGCTCACCGCGAGGTCGAGCACGAGCTCACTGAGCGCCCCGACGGACGGTGGGTCTGGCGACACCACGTCGGCGCCCTGCCCGGGATCGGGCCCGAGGCGTTCGACGACCCGAACCTGTGGGGCCAGCTGGGCCAGCTCACGCACCCCCCGCTCCTGGTACGAGCCGAGCACGGGTCGGTCGATGACACGCTCGCCCAACGGTTCGAAGCCGCCGGCGGCGAACTGCGCACGGTGCCCGACGCCAACCACGATCTGGTCACCGCCCGACCCGAGCAGCTCGCCACCGTGCTGCGCTCGGCACTGTCCTGAACCCGCGCACTCGACAGGCACCACCAGCGATCACCGATAGGAGCACCGCCATGGCCGACAGCGCGATTCCCGTCATCGACCTGCACGCCCTCCGCACCGCCGAGCCGACACCCGAACAGCTTGCCCCGCTGCGCGCGGCGATCGAGAACATCGGGATCGTCCAGGTGGTCAACCATGGGGTTCCCGCCGACCTCGTGGGCGACTTCCACAGCCGGGTGGACCGGGTGCTCGCGCTGCCGAGTACCGAGAAGGCGCTGCTGGCCAGCCCGACCGGGCACCCCTACCGGGGCTGGCGGCAGTGGCCCGACGACTTCGGACGCCTCGAGCTGGAGCGCTACAGCATCGGGCAGTTCGATACCGCCGAGGACGCCCGCGCCGCCGGGTTGACCGAGGAACAGGCTCGGCTGTACGACCACCACAACGTGTGGCCCCCGCGGGACCCGGGACTACGGGACGTGGCCTTCCGCTACCACGACGAGATCGTTGCGCTGGCCCGGCACATTCTCGATCTCTACGCGCAGGCGATCGGCGCGCCAGCCGGGACCTTCGCCCTCGGCGAACGTGAGCACACCACCTTCGTGATCAACGACTATCCGAGCTGGACCTATCCCGACTCGGCCACCGAGGAGGACAAGCTGCTGCTGCTCGAGCACGCTGACGGTTCCGCGGTGACGATCCTGCACCAGCAGGGCGACTACGCCGGCCTGCAGGGCCAACTCCCGGACGGATCATGGACGCCGGTGCCGATCATCCCCGGCGCGCTGCAGGTGTTCAGCGGCAGGCTGCTCACCCGCTGGACCGACGGGCGGCTCACCGCCGGCCGCCACCGCGTGGTGTCCGGAGGCACGGTCACCCGGCGTTCGTCGGCCGTGTTCGTGCACCCCAGCCTGGACACCGTCGTCGAACCACTCGACCGCTTCGTCGGCCCCGACGGGCCCGAGTTCGAGCCGCTCAACCTGTGGGACGAGGTGCGTGACCGCGTCGACCAGTACCTGCAGGACTTCGGCCGCCCCGAACAGGTCGCGGCCTGGCGCGACGGCCGCCCCTACGTGGCCGCAATCAAGGAGAAGGCCGCTCGCTAGCTCCCGTGACCGTCGATGAGTTGGTTGATCAGGTCGTCACGCGGATGCAGTCCATCCATCAGCGTCTGGCCAGCTCACCGGCCAGGCGCCAGGTGCGCTGCCGGTCCGCCTCGCCGGCGAGGCTGGACTGGGTCAGCGTGATCTCGGTGACGCCGGCTTCGAGGTAGCGGCGCAGGCCCTTGGCGACGGTCGACTCGTCCCCGACCACCAGCAGCTCGGCCGCCGTGTTCACGCCTTCCTGGTCGAGCACGCGGCGGTAGGACGGGATGCGCTGGTAGAAGGCCATCTGCTCGGCGGCCGCCTCCTTCGCCCCCGCCACGTCGTGGGTGACCACCGCCGCCACTGCGGCGACGATGCGGGGAGCCGGTCGCCCGGCACGGGCCGCGGCCTCGGTGATGGTGGGCACGATGAACCGTTCCAGCGTCCTCGGGCCGGCCAGGAACGGAAGCGTGCCGTCCGCCAGCTCGCCGGTGACCCGCAGTGCCTGTGGCCCCATCGCGGCCACCAGCACCGGAATCCTCTCCCCGGCGCCGGCCACCGAGGTGGGCCCGAACGGTCGCGACGTGACCGTGTCACCCTGGTAGCCGGTGTCCCGCCCGTCCAGCAGCGGCCGCAGCGCGGTCAGGTACTCGCGCAGGTGCCTGACCGGCGGCGGGAAGGGCAGGCCGTACGCCGGTTCGAGCAGCTCCTTCACGCCCAGGCCGACACCCAGCTGGAAGCGGCCCCCGGTAGCGGCCTGGGCGGTTTTGGCCGCCGAGGCCAGCAACTGCGGGTGGCGCGGATAGATCGGTACCACCGACGGGCCGACCGTGATCCGAGGAACCTCCCGGCCCACGGCGCTCGCGAGCGCCACCGCGTCGTAGCTGGCCATCTGCCCGAACCACAACGCGTCCACGCCCCACTGCTCGGCCTGTCTGCCCAGCTCAACGGCCCGATCGACGACGTTGGTGGTGTCCGCCTCGGCGGCAAAGGTGGATAGCGATACCCCGACCCGCATATCGCTGCTAAACCTGCGCGCGACGCCGGGCATTCCCCGCGCACAGGTCCGGCGCCGTCACCGAGGCCGAGCATGGAGTCCGGCGGTGAGCGCCGCTTCCAGCGGCGCTCGCCACGCCCAGGCCGGGTCGGACATATTAGTTCCCGGTGACGGGCAGCTGCTGGTCGTCGCTATGCCGCGGACGGCCGGGATGCTCGATCTGCCCGCCGCCCGCGCGGAGGCCAACCTGCTCGCGGCGCGGTCCGGCGACGTCCGTCTCATCGACGAGTCGACCCACGTGTCCTCGGCGTTCCGGCTCGCAGGTTTCCCCCACGTCGTCGCGACGCTCTGGCCGATCGACGACGCAACGGCCGTCGCCGTGGCCGGCACAACCTATGCCCGGCTGGCGGGGCCCACACCGGACGCGACCCCAGCGCGGGCGTTGCACCGTGCCGTCCTGGAGCAGCGGGCAGCCTACGCCGGCTACCACCCCGTCCGATGGGCCGCGCACATCCACAGTGGACCATGACCGCCCGCCCACGGCCCTCCCATTGCGTTGAGGAGGCGGGGGAGTTTCACTCGTGCCACTGAGGAGCGACCGATGTCGAGAACCCCCCGTTGGCCACGTCCCTGGATGAATTGACAACACGAGTACTGGAGGAGCGACCCCCATGTCACACGTACGACGCTTCGACCATGTGGGCATCACCGTCGCGGACCTCGACGCGGTGACGGCGTTCTTCGTCGGGCTCGGTCTCGAGGTCGAAGGCACGCGGATGTTCGTGGAAGGCGAGTTCCTGGACACGGTCATCGGAATCCCCGACTCCCGCACCGAGGTCGTCATGCTGCGGCCGCCCGACGGAGGTACCCGGCTGGAGCTGTCGAGCTTCGTCCGGCCCGACCACGAGCCGGGGTCACCCGCCGCGATGGCCAATGAGCTGGGGCTGCGCAACGTGGCCTTCGAGGTCGACGATCTCCAGGGCGCCGTCGACCGGCTGGCCGCGGACGGATACGGGCTGGTCGGCGGCATCGGTCAGTACGAGCGCATCTGGCGTATGGCCTACGTGCGCGGCCCGGAGGGGATAATCGTGTCCCTGGCCGAACGCGTCGGCTGACGCCGCCGTCGATGCGGCGGACGCTGAGGCGGTCGGCCCCCCTCGCTCGCCACCTGACCGCGAGCCGCTGACTGGCACTGTGAATCCGGACCGTTTAGGTCACAGCGCCAGGGCGGCCACGCATCCTGGTGAGGGCTCCCGCACCCCGGTACCCAACGGCCTCGTAGGTCAGGCGCTGTCGGGCCCGCTGCGGCGGCCTCGGTTGCATTTCTCGCCCGGCAGCAACCAGTGCGGCTTGATACCGGCATCGTCCGCGTGCGCACAGAGCACTGGTAGATCGCCAGACTCGGCGGGCCGGGGCCATGGTGTGGGTGTCAGCATGCGGGAGCCTCGGTCGGCGTATCGATGGACATGGCAGCGACCACTGCCACGCCGGGTGGTGCGCTCGCAGCCGGGATAGCTGCATTCCCTGCGCGCCATCGACCCCTCCTTCCGACCGCTGCTGCACACGGGCGCACCGGCCAGCCAGACCTCTGAGCGGGTCCGCTCACTAACGGCATCGCTCGTCGCGTGACTGCGCCCAACGAGGTGGCTGTCGCGCGGGGCTGCCCGCTCAATGATCACAGGTGGACAACGCTGTCTCCACGGTGGAGCAGAGGCGAGACCTACCCGGGGGTTGAACCCGGTGCTGACGGCTTTGCGGGCCGTGCCACGGCCGCTCGTGTCGTGGGTCTTGGTCGCGCGTCCTGGTGTTGATCCAGGCGGTCTGGGGATATGAGCCCCGGATGGCCACTGGGCCACGCGCGGTGTTCGGAACGCCGGCCGCGCCGGCCGGCGGAGATGGTAGTGGGGTGCCCCTGGCAGGAGTCGAACCTGCTATCGCCGGCGTCGGAGACCGGTGCCTTATCCGTTGGGCCACAGGGGCGTGGGTGAGCTGGGTGGGTCGCCGGGGATTCGAACCCCGAACCCGTCGCTTAAGAGGCGACTGCTCTGGTCCAGTTGAGCTAGCGACCCGCGGAGGATTCGAACCCGTGCGACGCTCCCGCGCCGACCACCGTTTTCACGACGACTGCCTTACCTGCCTCAGCCAATCCTCCTAGCGCGACACCGGCGGCCTGACGGCCGCCGTTGGCGTGGTCGCGCTGGTCGAGGTGCCAGGAGTTGAACCTGGTCCGTCGCCTTATCAGGGCGCTGCACAGACCGCCATGCTCCACCTCGTGTGCTCCCGGTCCAGGACTCGAACCTGGGCTGAACGGAACCAAAGTCCGCCGTGCTGCCGATCTACACCAACCGGGATCGTGGTGCCCCTACCAGGATTTGAACCTGGACTGGACGCGTTCTGGGCGCGTTGCCTCTGCCGTTGGGCTACAGGGGCCTGGTCACCGCCCACCTGGTGGTGGCGCTGGTGCTGGAGCCTCTCCTGGGAGTCGAACCCAGTTCCTCCCGTTTACGAGACGGGCGCTCTGGCCGGTTGAGCTTGAGAGGCAGGGTGTGCGGCTCCGGGGAGTCGAACCCCGACTGGCCTGGCCCTCGACCAGGTGCCTCTGCCGGTTGGGCTAGAGCCGCGAGTCGGTGCGCCGCCAGCAACGCTTGGCAGCCAAGGCGGCCGGCGTGCGTGCCGGTTGTGGTCGGATGCCCGCGAGTCGAACGCGGTGTGTCCTGCTCCCAAAGCAGGCGGGTTGCCGTCTCCCTCGCATCCGTGAACAACGCCGACGCCGTTGCCGGTGGTCGCTGGGGTGGGTCGCGCTCACGGCGGGGGTTCGACCCCGCATCCCCCGCGCTGACAACGCGGTGCCTTGTCCGTTGGGCTACGTGAGCAGAACACCGGAACAGCTGCCGTGCCGGCGGTTGGTGCGAACAGCACCCCTACGAGGACTCGAACCTCGACCTCAACGTTCGTAGCGTTGCGCTCTGTCCTTTGAGCTACAGGGGTTTGGCCTGGTGATCCCAGGTGGTGGGCGAGCGGTCGGCGGGCTCGGTTTACCGTCGAGAGGGCTCTACACGTGCCTCACTGCCTCACCATGGATCTTCCCGGTGTCGGGCGAGGCAGACGCCGTCGCCCGACACCGGGTTCGCCCGCACACCAGGTGCGGGCGGGAGCTCGCCGGGTCGCCAACCGCGCCGACATGGGACGGCGGGGGCTGACCGGGCGAGCAAGTTATCTGCTCCACTGTGGAGTTTTCAATGCAACAGGCGTCCACGGAAATGGGCGCGGGTGCGCCGGCGGAGGGAGTTGAACCCCCAAGTCGCGGTTTTGGAGACCGCGCTACTTCCGAAAGCTCACCGACTCGCGTCGAAATACAATTCGGGCGCGAAAAATAGAGAAGCCGCCCTTATCGGTGTCCCGATGGGCGGCTCCTTGGCATGACGTTGGTCTACGTCATGGCGAGGAGCCTGCGCTGGTCAGCAGCGTCAGGGCCGGTCGAATAAAGACGTACCGGTGGCCTGACGAGCGCATGGCGGCGATCGCGTTGCCATGGTGTTGGCGCCGCGATCCTCGCTTCCACATGCTCGTCATGACTGCCCCTTTGGTCGTTGTTCTTTCATAGTCCACGACTCTGGAGCTGACGTCAATCATGTTTTTGACGGATCCTTTGACGCGCTATTCGCCGTCGCGGGCAGCAGCTTCTTGAGCGCCGGTCGTTGCGACGCCGGAAGGCGGACGTTCAGCTGTCCGGGGCCTGACTGTCGTCGGTATCGACCCGGGGGGCGCCAGTGATCAGCCCGAGGGCGTGCGGGTGATGTTGCAGAGGGTCGGGGCGTAGGCGCGGCTCCCCGGGCGTTGTTCCGCGACAGCGGCCGAGGCTGGCTTGGCTTCAATGTTGCGTATGTGGGATGCCGAGCCGCGCAGCACGGCCGACAGTCCGTAGCTGAACTCTGCGTCGGAGCTGGAGGTCTCGGCTGGCAGCGCACACGCGCGGAGTCGGGGGAAACTCTGCTCGGGCAGTCGCAGCACCCCGGCGGCGAGGTCGTCCAGTGTCGCCGGCCGGCCGAAAGATCTGATCTACCGCGGGGCTCGACGGGGCGATGTGTTGAAGCCCCCGGATACGGGTTCAGGCAGGCGTGGAAGTCGTCATGAACACGGGGGGTGTCATTGGCCGAGCGCGTGGGTGAACCGCGTGGTGATCCACTGTGGTGAGGTGATCGCGGTGCCGACCACTACGGCCCACGCGCCCGCGTCGCGGGCCTGGCGTGCCTGTTCCGGGGTGTGGATTCGGCCCTCCGCGACCACCGGGACAGTGCTCTTGGCTGCGAGCTCGGCCACGAGGGTGAGGTCGGGACCGTCGCGGTGCGCGGTGTCGGGGGTGTAGCCGGAGAGGGTCGTGCTGAGGAGATCGGCCCCGGCCTGCTCCGCGTCCAGTCCGTCCGTGAGGGTGGCGCAATCCGCCAGCACGAGCCGGCCCCGCTCGTGCACCGCGGCCACGATGTCGGCAAAGGTGACCCCGTCGGGTCGGGGGCGTCTGGTGGCGTCTGTGGCCAAGATGTCGGCCCCGGCATCGACGACAGCGAGTGCGTGCTTGACGGTGGGCGTGATGTAGACACCCTCGTCGCCGGTCTTCCACAGGCCGATCAACGGCAGCGCCAGAGCCGCCCTGATCGCGCGGATGTCGGGGCATCCCTCCACGCGGATCCCGACTGCGCCGCCGGCCGTGGCCGCGCGGGCCATCGCCGTCATGTGTTCCGGTCCATGCATCGGGTTGCCCGGCCGTGCCTGACAGGAGACGACGAGACCCCCGCGCAGGCTGGCCAGCACCTGGTTGTGGGGTGTGTGGGCGGGGGTGCCGGTCAACGAATCTCCTGGAGCGTGCGGGTGGCAGGGGACGGGGGCAGGATCTGGGCCGCACCGACGACCGCGGAATGCGGACCCAGCTCGGCCGGCAGCAACGGCAGGTCACGTAGCCCGGGCAGCGCGGTGCCTCGGAACGCGGCAGCGAGCGGGGCCCACAGGATCTCGCCCAGCTGGGCGACGCCGCCGCCGAGCACGACGGCTTCCGGATCGATCGCGCCGACGAGGCCGGCGAGAGTGCGCCCGAGTGCAGTGGCTCCGCGCGTGATCGCCGCGGCGGCATCGTGGTCGCCCGCAGCGGCTCTGTCAGTCACCACTCGCAGATCCGTGACGTCCGGATCGCCGTAGGCCGCGACGATCGCGGGCCCGGACGCGACCGCTTCGAGGTGGCCGGG
>Ga0137415_10002734_pt1 | contig 17465 bp, 15 predicted proteins | sample CZODoug3_1_1_16f_FD_183082 | JGI IMG/M metagenome (GOLD analysis project Ga0137415, IMG submission 183082) | Vadose zone soil fungal communities from Angelo Coast Range Reserve, California, USA - CZODoug3_1_1_16fungal (Hybrid Assembly) | ecosystem: Environmental > Terrestrial > Soil > Vadose...
AAAACCGGCGAAGAAACCCGCCTGATTTCCGCAAGCGGTCAAAACTCTATCGGGTCCACGTCCAGATGCCAGCGCACCCCGTGCGCGGGCGTGCGGTACAGCGAGTCGCTCCATTCCGCGAGGAACGCTCGTAGGCGCGATCGAGAGCGCGATTGAACGAGTACCTGCGCACGCTCCATGCCCGCGAGCCGCGCGAGCGACATCGGCGCCGGATCGAACACGGTGATCGAGGCGCTCCCTCGCGGTGACTGGTCGATGGCTGATCGAAGAAAGCGCTGCGCGCGAAGCGCGTCGTGGCTTTCCGCGCGCAGAGCCGCTTCGAAAACGAAGGGCGGAAACCCGGCCTCCCGGCGCTCCGCAAGCACGCTCCTGGCAAACCCCCTGTAGTCATGGCGCACAAGCGACTGGTACAGAGGATGCTCGGGATAGCGCGTCTGGATCAGCACCTCGCCCGGCAGATTCGCGCGTCCGGCGCGTCCGGCGACCTGCTGCAACTGTGCAAAGGTCCGCTCGCTCGCCCGATAGTCGCTCGAGAACAAGCCGCTGTCGGCGTTGAGCACGCCTGCAAGGGTCAAGCGCTCGAAATGGTGGCCCTTGGCGAGGATCTGCGTGCCGATGAGGATATCGGCGTGTGTGGCGCGCTCGAGCAGATCTTCGAGCCCACTCTTCGCACGCGCGCTGTCGCTGTCAACACGCAGGATGCGCGCTTGCGGAAATCTTTCGCCCAGCACTAGCTCGATCCGCTGCGTCCCGCGTCCGAACGCCTGCAAATCAGGGTTACCGCATTCCGGACAGGCGCGCGGAATGCCTTCTGTCAGTCCGCAATGGTGGCAATTCAGCCGTTGCACGGCCAAGTGCACGACCATGTTCGCCGAGCAACGCCTGCAGCCCTTGACCCAGCCGCAAGCGGGGCAGGCGAGGGCCGGCGCATAGCCGCGGCGATTGAGGAAAACAAGCGACTGCTCCCCGCGCGCAAGGCGCGCCGCGAGCGCCTCGAGAAGAGGCGGAACAATTCCCTCTTGGGACGGGTGCACGCGCGTGTCGATCAGGCGTATTGCAGGTAGGGCCGCCCGGCCGATGGCGCGTCGCGTTAGGGGCACGAGCTCGTATTTGCCCGAAGTCGCGTGCTGGAAGCTTTCCAGCGAAGGCGTGGCCGAGCACAGAACGACCGGTACGCCGGCGATTTGGCCCCGCGTGATTGCGAGGTCGCGTGCCGAATAGCGCACCCCCTCACGTTGCTTGAACGAGGCATCCTGCTCTTCATCGACCACGACGAGCCCCAGACGGGGGAGCGGCGCAAATACCGCGAGCCGCGTGCCGAGCACGATATCGGCGCGACCGCTGTGGGCGAGGAGCCATCCGCGGACGCGCTCCAGTTCAGCCATGGCGCTCGTCTGCGTGACGATGCACGCGCCCGGGAATCGGTCGCGAAACGCGGCCTCGAGGGCGGGAGTGAGCGCTATCTCGGGTACGAGAATCAAGACTTGTTTGCTGCGGGCGAGGACTTCCGCGGTCATCTGGAGATAGATCTCTGTCTTACCGCTGCCGGTGACTCCAAAGAGGAGGCTCACCCGGAATTTCTCCAGTCCGCCGCGCAAAATGCCGATCGCCTGCCGCTGCTCGGAGGTCAGTTCGTGCGCATGGACGAAACGGGGCTCGGACCGCTCCGGCTCGATCGAAGCGATCCAACCCGTTTCAATGCTGCGCCTCAACAGGTTCCGGCCCCCCCTCGCTTGCGCGGCGAGTTCGGATGCGGATGCCCGGCCCTTCGCAAGCCGCGAAAGCAGTGCGCGCAGGCGCCGGTGCCGCGATGGAATCGCCGCAAGCGCGTCGGCTCCTGCGGGCGTGAGGGCGTAGTCGCGCGGCGCATCCGGAATGGGCCGGGCGCTGCGCAGCCGCGAGGGCAAAGCGGCAGCAACGACCTCGCCCAACGGGCGCTGATAGTAGTTGCTGCAGAATTTCGCAAGTTCCATCCACTCGCGCCGAAGCGGTGCGACCTCGCGCAGGATTCTTTCGGCAGCGCGGAGCCGAGACGCCGGCACCTCGGACTCGGTGGCGAGCTCGACGATCAGTCCGACCAGGCGTTTCTTGCCGAAAGGCACCAGTACTCGGCAGCCGATGTCCGCTCGGGTTGCGTCCTCCGCCCGGTAGTCGAACAACTTCGGGAGCGGAACGTCGAGTGCGACGCGAACGATCATTTCTTTGAAGTATCGAGCGCGGCGCGCTATGCGAGTGAAATCTCTGGCCGCGCCGGTAAAGTGCTTGGTTGTTTGGGGTTTTTCGAGTTTTTCACAGAATGTGTGAGTAACTGTGTGAGTAAGGCTTTCACGCTACTGTAACTCACACTTCTGCAAGGAAATTCTCTCGCTGCTCAAAATGCGAGCGCATTCAAATAAGCTGATAAATCAGCGGATTGCAGACCTCTCCGGGCAAGTCCTCGAAACTCCGCGCCAGATGGGGCTTTACGGGGAGCACTGTGTATAAGTCGTTTGGCGCGACCCACGCTCAAGACTGCGTTTTTTCCGCCCGTCAGTGAAATTTCGGGCTCAATTCTCGCACCGCGGCGACCAGGGCAGCCACGTTTTCCGGAGGCGCGAGCTGCGGAACGCCATGACCGAGATTGAATACGTGGCCGGCTCCGCTCCCGAAGGACTCGAGCGCCTTCTGAACCTCGCGACGGACGACTTCGGGCGAGGCCAGCAGCACCGCGGGATCGAGATTGCCCTGGAGCGCGGCGCCGGCACCGATCCTCCGGCGCGCATCTCCGAGGTCGACGCTCCAGTCCAGACCTACGCAATCGCATCCGGTTGCGGCGATGCGCTCAAGCCAGGGCGCCCCGCCCTTGGTGAAGACGATGACCGGGACGCGCGTCGCACCTGAGCTGCGCTTGAGCTGGGACAACACCCTCTGGATGTATTCGAGCGAGAACTCCCTATACGACGCCGCTGAAAGGCTCCCGCCCCATGTGTCGAAGATCATCACTACGTTCACGCCCGCCTCGATCTGCGCGTTCAACAGAGCCGCGACCGCCCGGGTATTGGTCTCAAGAAGGCGATGAAGAAGGCTGGGATGCTGGTGCAGCATGAGCTTCACGTTGCGCCAGTCGTCGCTCGCCTGCCCCTCCACCATGTAACAGGCGAGCGTGTAAGGGCTGCCGGAGAACCCGATGAGGGGAACTTTGCCGGCCAGGGTACGCCGGACCTCGCCGATCGCGTCGGTGACGTAGCGCAAGCTCTCGCTCGGGTCGGGTGCGGCGAGCTTCGCGATCGAGGTTTCGTCGCGCAGCGGTCGCTCGAAGCGCGGGCCCTCTCCCTCTGCGAAGTAAAGTCCCAATCCCATCGCGTCAGGAATGGTGAGAATGTCCGAGAACAGGATCGCCGCATCCAGGGGGAACCGCTCGAGGGGCTGCAGCGTCACTTCAGCCGCGAGCGAGGGGGTTTTGCACAGCGCGAGGAAGCTCCCCGCGCGGCGCCGCGTCTCGTTGTATTCGGGAAGGTAGCGCCCCGCCTGGCGCATCAGCCATACCGGCGTGTACGCGGTCGGCTGCCTGAGCAGCGCGCGTATCAGCGTGTCGTTCTGCAGCGCAGGCATCGGCTCAGAGCTTCATCAAGCGGCGGGTGATGAATTCCCACTCGTCCGCGCTCACCGGGGTGATGGAAAGCCGGTTGCCGCGCGCGAGAGTGCGCATCTTGGACAGCTCGCGGCGGCCGCGCAGCTCGGCGAGGCCGACCAGCCGGGTCTTCTTGACGAATTGGACGTCGACGTTGAACCAGCGGGGCGACTCGCGCTTCGCCTCGATGTCGAAGTAGGGGCTTTTCCGATCGAACTGGCTTGCATCGGGATACGCCGCCGATGAGACTTGTGCGATGCCCGCGATGCCGGGCTCGGGACAGCTTGAGTGATAGAAGAAGACCTTGTCGCCGATCTGCATCTCTTTGAGCATGAAGTTACGCGCCTGGTAGTTGCGCACCCCGAACCAGGCCGTGGTCTTGCCTGGAGCCGCGGCGAGATCGTCGATGCTGAATTCATCGGGCTCGGACTTCATCAACCAGAAGGCCATGATCGGGGTTCCACTCCGGGCCCACAAACGAAAACGCAGGCTGGCGCCTGCGTTCTCATCTGTTGCTCCTGCTTTCTCGTCTACTGGAGTCCCCCGCCGGTGCCGCTAGAACCGATTCCTGAACCTTTCGGTTCAAGGTGGTCGCTTTCCGGTCACATCAGGTACATCCGACTAGGGACGCGCACAACAGTGACACTTGGGTCAGCAACCCAATTCAAGCTGTTGGTTCAAGAATTTTCCGGGTCTTGGCGTACACCGCAGGGGACAATTCCTAAGGCACCGCCCGACCTATCTGACGCCTTGCACCTACGGAGCGAGGGCCTGATCGAGCGTCGCCTCCATTGCGGCCATTCTACGCCTGAGCCCCTCGATGTCAAAGCCGCTCGCGTTGTTTCTGGAGCTGAGCAGCTCGTGGGTGATGTTGAGCGCGGCCATGACGGCGATGCGCTCGGCGCTCCCCACTCGGCCTGCGCTTTTGATTTCGGTCATCTTCCGGTCGAGATAAGCCACCGCCGAGAGAAGGGCGTTGCGCTCCTCCTCCGAACAGGCGACCTTGTAGGTCCGGCCCATGATGGTGACATCAAGGGTCTTGGATTTCTGATTCATCCGGGACGCTATTCGGGGATCTGCTTGAGCAGGGTCTCGAGCCGACTGCGCGCCCCGTCGATCTTCTCGGCGAGCTGCCGCTTGTCGCCCTGCAATGCGGCAAGTTGTTGGCGCAGCCCCCGGTTTTCGTCGCGCAGCCGCTGGCACAGCCGCGCTGCTTGGCGAATTTTTTCCTCGAGGGTGCCCAACTCCGTGTCCATCGGCACACTATAGTTTGGAAAATCCTGTTAGGTCAAGGTGTAAGGATTCATTTTCAATGTAGATTCCCGATGTCGCCGCAGGGGTGCGCCCTGCGACTTGTGTTGTACAATCAACGCGCTCGTTCGAGGTGTCCCGGCGCGTACCTCGCGCCGGGGTGAAACGGGAAAGAGGTGCGGCAGGCTCTCCTGCCAATGCCTCTGCTGCCCCCGCAACGGTAAGTGCGTGCGGGCGTATCCACCCAGCCACTGTGGGCGCAAGCCTACGGGAAGGCGATACGCCCGATCCCACAAGCCCGGAGACCGGCCTCGACCGATGGTGGGAAATGCCGCGGGGCGCGGTGGGAGACCGGCGCGCTTCGTCATTGCATTTCCTCTTGCAACCAGAGTCCGGCACGCGGGGACGCATGCCGAGGGAGGAAACCTTGAAACGATCCATCATTGCCGTGCTCGTCGCGGCCGCGGCGCCGTGCGCGCTCGCTCAGAATCAGGACGAAGCCGTCGTCGTCACGGCGAGCCGTCTGCCTCAACCCCGATCCGAGACGCTGCAGCCCGTCACGATCATCACCGCCGAGGATATTGCCAAAGCCGCCCAGCAAACCCTGGTCGAAGTGCTCCAGGCGCTGGGCGGGGTCGAGATCGCAAGCAACGGCGGATTCGGGCAGCCGAGCAGTGTGTTCATGCGTGGGGCCAACAGCGGTCATACCCTGGTCCTGGTTGACGGCATGAGAATCGGCTCCGCCACGCTCGGCACCACTGCGCTAGAGAACATTCCGCTCAATCAGATCGAGCGCATCGAGATCGTTCCAGGCCAGTTGAGCGGCCTGTACGGGTCCGACGCAATCGGCGGCGTTATTCAGATCTTCACCCGGAATGGGAAATATGCTCCTTCTGCCAGCGTTACCGCCGGCGCCGGAACGTACAGCACGAGCAGCGTCACCGCAGGCGTCAACCGCACGACCGGCAGCGCGGACTTCAGCCTGAGTGTCGGATATGTCGGGAGCGACGGCTTCGATGCGACGAAGCCGGGAGCCTTTGGACACGACCCGGACAGGGATGGCTATCGGAACCAGAATTTTTCCGGAAAGATTGCCTACCACCTGGATACGCGGAACGAGCTCGGCGTTACGGTATTTCAAAGCGACGGCCACACGCACCTGGACAACGATCCCACGATCGACGCGGTGAACCATCAGACGCTTTCCGCGTTCTCGGTCTACAGCTCCAACGAGATCACCAGTGCTTGGAAGAGCCTCCTGAGAGCGGGACAAGGTCGGGACAAGAGTACGACCACCGGCGTCTTCCCGAGCGTCTTCGCCACGAGGCAACCCCAGTACACTTGGCAGAACGACATTAAGCTCGGCCCGGGAACCGCGATCGCCGGCGCTGAGTATCTGATCCAGGACGTCACGAGCGATTCGACGTTTGCGCAGAACCAACGCACCATCAAGTCCGCATTCGCAGGCTACCTCGGCGCGTTCGGGAAGCACGACTTACAGGCGAATGTCCGCGTCGACGACAACAGCCAGTTCGGCAGCCACACCACCGGCTTGCTCGGCTACGCCTATCGACTGACCGACGAGTTGCGGTTTCGCGTCGGCGCCGGAACCGCGTTCAAGGCGCCCACGTTCAACGATCTCTACGCAATCGATCCGACCGGGAGCTTTACCCCCAATCCGAACCTGCGGCCGGAGAGCTCGCACAGCAAGGAAGCCGGTGTGAGCTACCAGATGGGAACGAACCGGTTCAGCGCCACGTATTTCGACAACCACATCGACGATCTGATCATCTTCGTCGTCACCGATCCCGCCACGTTCGCCGGAACTGTCCAGAATCTGGAAAGCGCGAGGATCAGGGGCGTGGAGCTGGGCTACCAGGGCTCCTTCGCCGCACTCCAGGCGTATACGCGCGTCACCTTGCAGAATCCAGTCGACGAGGCGACCGGATTGATGCTGCCGCGGCGCGCCAAGGAATTCGGCAGCGCGGGGCTGAGCAAAACCTCAGGATCCTGGACCTTGGGCGGCGAAGTCGTGGCGAGCAGCGCCCGCTTCGATCAGGCGGGCGAGGCGGAGGGAAGCAGAATGCACGGCTACGCGCTGCTCAACCTGACCGCGAGCTACGCGCTCGATCGCGAGTGGTCGATCCGGGCCCGGTGGAACAATGTATTCGACCGGGAGTACGAGCTCGCGCAAAACTTCAACACGCCGGGCAGCAACGTGTTCGTCGCCATTCAGTATCAGCCGAAATAGCGGCGCAAGGTGCCCGTCGCCGGCGCCTTGGGTATCGCCGGGGTTCTCTGCTAATGTGCGGGGCATGCCTTACGGCCCCGCCGACGCGATCGACCCGACCAGGTTACGGCGCGCGCTGGTGATCCAGCTGCGCCACCATGGCGACGTTCTTGTGACCTCGCCGGTGTTCACGGTCCTCAAGAACCGCGCGCCGGCCCTCGAGATCGACGCCCTCGTCTATGCCGAGACTCGCGAAATGCTCGACCTGCACCCGGCGATCGCGCAAGTCCACGTGGTGAGGCGCGACTGGAAAGATTCGGGAACGGCCGCGCGCGTGGTTGCAGAGTGGCGGCTCCTGTCCATGCTGCGATCGCGGGGCTACGAGCTCGTGGTCCATCTTTCCGAGCATCCGCGCGGAGCGTGGCTCGCGCGCTTGCTCGGGGCGCGCTATGCCGTGGCGCCGGACTTCGCGCGCAAGCCGTCGCTCTGGAAGAAGAGCTTCACGCACGTCGTTCCGCTCCCACCCCACGCACGGCGCCACCGGGTGGAAATCAATCTCGACGCGCTCCGGCGCATCGGCATTCAGCCGGGTGAAGACGAGCGCAGGCTCGTGCTCGTGCCGGGCGAGGACGCGGAGCGCAGCGTCGAAGGGCTGCTTGCCGGACAGGGGCTTGCCTCCGGAAGCTTCATTCATTTCCACCCCGGATCGCGCTGGCAGTTCAAGTGCTGGCCGCCCGAGCGCGCAGCCGCGCTCGTCGACGCACTGGCTCGGCGCGGCGAGCGCATCGCGCTCACTGCGGCGCCCGATGAACGGGAACTGGATTTGATCGCCGAGATCCGCAAACGCACGGGCGCACCGATAGCCGATTTTTCCGGGAAGCTCACGCTGAAGCAACTCGCGGCGCTCAGCGCCCGCGCGAAGCTCTTCGTCGGCGTCGATTCCGCCCCCATGCATATCGCCGCAGCGATGGGCACACGCGTGGTCGCGCTCTTCGGTCCGAGCGGCGAGCTCGAATGGGGGCCCTGGCGGGTGCCGCATCGCATCGTCGCCTCCGGCGAGCACCCGTGCCGTCCCTGCGGCAACGACGGCTGCGGCGGCGGCAAGGTGAGCGAGTGCCTCACCCGACTTCCGGTGGAGGCGGCGTTGGCCGCCATCGATTCGCTCCTCGCGCGATGACCCGCGTCATTGCGTTCGTGCTCGTCGTCGCGGCGGCGGCGGACGCGCGCGCGCTGCAAGCGAGCGACGACCGCGGCGTCACCATCTCGCTCGGGCAGCCGCCGGAGCGCATCGTCACTCTCGCGCCGCATCTGGCGGAGATCGCCTTCGCGGCGGGCGCCGGTGCGAAGCTCGCAGGTGTCTCGAGCTTCAGTCTTCATCCGGCCGAGGCCGAGCGCCTGCCGGTCGTGGCAAGTCACGGCCGGATCGATATCGAGCGCCTGATCGCGTTGCGGCCGGATCTCGTGCTCGCCTGGCAGAGCGGCAACTCGCCGCTGCAGATCGATCGTCTGGAGCGCGTCGGCATCCGGGTCTTCGTCACCGAAGTGCGTACCCTTGCCGATATTCCCCGTATCGTTCGCGCCGTCGGCGCGCTGGCTGGGAGCACGGACGTCGCCGAGGCGCGCGCGCGCGAATTCGAAAGCGAGATCGAGGAACTGCGCCTGCGCCACGCGCGCGAACGCCGCGTGGCGGTGTTCCTCGAGATCTGGCACCGCCCCATGCTCACCGTGAACGGCGCCCACCTCATCAGCGATGTGCTGCGCCACTGCGGCGGGCGCAATGTGTTTGCGGCTGCGAAGACGCTCACCCCGCTCGTTTCCCGCGAGCAGATGCTCGATGCCCGGCCCGAGGTGATCGTCACGAGCGGCTTCGGAAGCGAAGCGCTCCAGGCGTGGGAGGGTCTTGAATCGGTTCCCGCGGTTCGAAACCGCAAAATCTACGCAATCGATCCGGATTGGCTCCACGCGCAAGGCCCTCACGTGCTCGAGGGCGTTCGCGCTTTGTGCGGACGGCTCGAGCTCGCGCGGAATTAGTTCGAATGCGCCTCGCCCTGGTGCGGCAGCGCTACAGCGCTTACGGGGGCGCCGAACGCTTCATCGAACGGGCGCTCGGCGCGCTCGGCAAGCAGGGTGTCGCAGTCACCGTGATCGCGCGCACGTGGATCGGAGACCCCGCGACCGTGGTCCGCTGCGATCCGTTTCACATAGGCCGCCTGTGGCGCGACTGGAGCTTCGCGCGCGCGGTGTGCGGTGAGATCGCCCGCCGTCCGTTCGATATCGTGCAATCCCACGAACGCATTGCGTGTTGCGACATCTACCGCGCCGGTGACGGAGTGCACGCGCAATGGCTGCGAAACCGCTGCGCGACCCTCGGCCCTCTCGCCCGGGCCGGTCTTGCGCTCAATCCCTATCATCGCTACGTCCTCGCCGCGGAGAGGCGGGTGTTCGCGAGCCCGCGCCTGCGTGCCGTCATCTGCAATTCGCGCATGGTCAGGGATGAAATCCGCGCGCATTTCGGCACCCCGGAGGCGAAGCTGCATGTCATCTACAACGGCATCGATCTGGAAGCGTTCCATCCGCGGCTGCGCGAAGCGCATCGATCGGCCTTGCGTCAAAGACTCGCGATTCCGCAACAGGCGCCTTTGCACCTCCACGTGGGCGCCGGATTCGAGAGGAAGGGCGTGTTTCGCCTGATCGAAGCGTTCGCGCTCTCCCGGCGACCCGATGCGCATCTTGTCATCGTGGGCAAGGACAAGGCACAGGTTCGCGCGGAGCGATTGGCGAGCTCGCTCGGGATCGCGTCCCGGGTGCACTTTGCGGGCGCCCAGGAAGACGTGCGTCCCTGGTACGGCGCGGCCGATGCTTTTGCGCTGGCCAGCCTTTACGACCCGTTTCCGAATGCGGCGCTCGAGGCGATGGCCTGCGGGCTGCCTGTGATTACGACGCCGCAATGCGGCACGGCCGAGCTGATCGAGGAAGGCGTGAACGGTTATGTGGTGGACGCTCTCGACATCGGTGCGCTTGCCGACAGGCTCGCTCGCCTGGATGTTTCTGCCGCTCACGAGATGGGGCGCCGGGCGCGCAAGCGCGTCGAAGGGTTCAGTCTCACGGCCATGGCGGAGCAGCTCCTCGCGCTCTATCGGAGCCTCGCGCCGGCCTGAAGGCCGGCGCGTGCCGGTTCGGAGCCGGAATCGGGCGTCGGATCAGCTATAATTCGACATTTTCCGGCGCAGCCATGGCATCGTCCGACGCCACTAGCCTGCAGCTCTACCTTCGCCTCCTCCGCTACGTCAAGCCTTACTGGGCGCCGTTCGCGCTGTCGATCGCAGCCATGGTGGTGACGGCGCTGACCGAGCCCGCCTTTCCGGCGCTGCTCAAGCCGCTCCTCGACGGCAGTTTCGTGCACAAGGAAGGCGGGCTGCTCCTGTGGCTCCCCGGTTTGATCGTCGCCGTTTTTCTGGTGCGCGGCCTCGCCTCATACCTCTCCGACTATACGATCGGCTGGGTGGCGAACAAGGTCGTGATGGATCTGCGCAATGCCATGTTCTCGAATCTGGTGCGGCTGCCGACCAACTATTACGACAATCACACCGGCGGCAGCCTGATCTCGAAGTTCACGTTCGACGTCCTGCAGGTGACCGGAGCGGCGACCAGCGTGATCTCGGTGCTGTTCAGAGACTCGCTCACCATTGCCGGGCTGCTTGGATGGCTTTTCTGGCTCAATTGGAAACTCACTTTGGTGGCGCTCTTGGTGGGACCGCCCGCCGTCCTGATTACGCGGGGATTCTCCAAACGCCTGCGCGCCATGAGCCGCGCGGAGCAGACGGCGATGGGCGACTTGAACCATGCCCTGGAGGAGTCGATCGGCTGTCATCGCGTGGTCAAGGTGTTCGGCGGACAAGACTATGAGGCAAAGCGCTTCGATGCCGGGGCGAACAAAGTGCGCACCTTCAACATGAAAATGACATCCGCGGCGGCGGCCAACGTGCCCCTGGTGCAGATCGTGGTGTCGGTCGCGCTGGCGCTCATCATCTATCTCGCGGTGCGCCAGGCCGCCACGGACGAGACGACAGTGGGCGGATTCGTGTCGTTTCTGACTGCGTTGCTGCTGGTGTTTCAGCCGCTGCGCCGCCTGACCGGCGTCAACCAGACCCTGCAGCGCGGGCTCGCCGCGGCGGAGAGCGTGTTTCGCCTGATCGACGAGCGGCCGGAGTCCGACACCGGGACGCGCGAGATTGGCCGCTCGAAGGGCAAAGTCGAATTCAGAGCCGTCGGGTTCAGTTATCCGGGGAGCTCACGCCCGGCCGTGGATCGTGTCTCGTTTTCCATCGAATCGGGTGAGACCGTTGCGCTGGTCGGGGCTTCCGGCGCCGGCAAATCCACGCTCGCCAACCTGCTGCCGCGCTTCTACGCCCCCGACTCCGGGCAAATCCTCCTCGACGGCGTCGACATCGCGACGCTCAGGCTCGCGAGCCTGCGCGCGAACATCGCGCTGGTGAGCCAGGATATCGTGCTCTTCAACGACACGGTCGCCGCGAACATCGCCTATGGTCGCCTCGCCGGAACGAGCCGGACCGACGTCGTTCAGGCCGCCGAGGCGGCGCACGCGATGCAGTTCATCCGCGAAATGACAGAGGGCCTCGATACCGTGATCGGGGAGAACGGCGTGCGCCTCTCGGGCGGGCAACGGCAGCGGCTCGCCATCGCGCGCGCGTTCCTCAAGAACTCGCCGGTGCTGATCCTGGACGAGGCGACCTCCGCCCTGGACAGCGAATCGGAGCGCCACATCCAGGAGGCGCTCGAAACTCTCATGAAAGGCCGCGCAACCCTCGTGATCGCGCATCGGCTCTCCACCATCGAGCGGGCCGACCGCATCGTCGTGCTGGACGCGGGCGGTGTCTCCGAGACCGGAAGGCACGCCGAGCTCCTCGCCGCCTCCGGGATATACGCGAAGCTCCATCGCCTGCAGTACTCGCGGGAAGCGTCCGGCTAGATGGGCGTCCGGCGCGTACGTCGTGCCGCCTCTGAGCAACGCATATGAGAATTCTCCATACGGAATCTTCATGCGGATGGGGCGGGCAGGAAATCAGGATTCTCGAGGAGGCGGAAGGCTTGGCACGGCGTGGGCACGATTTGCTGATCGCCACACCGCCCGAGTCACGTCTTTACCCCGAGGCGCAGAAGCGCGGATTCGCGGTGCGCGGCCTGCCGATCGCACGAAAGAATTTCGCCGGCTGGCGCGCCTTGAGGATTTTGCTGAAAACGGAGACCTTGGATCTCGTCAACACGCACAGCTCCACGGATAGCTGGCTGGTCGCCTTGGCACGCATCGGCCTCAAAAGCGCGCCTTCAGTGATACGCACGCGCCACATCTCGGCGCCGATCCCTGATAACTTTCTCACTCGCTGGTTGTACAACCGCGGGGCGGACCATGTGGTCACCACAGGGGAAGTTCTGCGGCGACAGGTGATCGAGCAATCCGGAGCCGACCCCGCGAGGGTGACGTCCGTTCCTACCGGGATCGACTTGGCGCGCTTCCGGCCCGGCGATCGCGCCGCCGCGCGCGTGCGCCTTGGCCTTCCCGCGGAGGCATTTCTGGTCGGCATCGTCGCCACGCTGCGCAGCTGGAAAGGGCACCTCTACCTGCTCGATGCGCTGGCGCGAATGCAGGATTCGCGCGTGCAGGCCGTCTTAGTCGGTGACGGGCCGATGGAGCAGAACATACGCCGCAAAGCCGCGGAGGACGGGCTTGCGTCGCGCGTAATCATGGCCGGGCATCACGACGACGTCGTCCCGTGGCTGCAGAGTTTCGATGTCTTCGCGCTCCCTTCCTACGCGAACGAGGGCGTGCCGCAGGCGATCATGCAGGCGATGGCCTGCGGACTCGCCGTGGTGACCACCGGAGTCGGCGCGATCGGCGAGGCGGCGCGGGACGGCGTGACGGCCCTGATGGTCCGGCCGCGGGACGCCGGGGCCCTTGCCGCGGCGATCAGCCTGCTGCGCGACGATCCTGCTCAGCGCGCGCGCCTGGGCGCGGCCGCCGCCGCGGAGGCGCGGACGCGGTTCTCCCGCGACGCCATGCTCGACCGCGTGGAGGCCGTATTTCAATCCGTGGTGGACGGATCCCGTGTTGCGCCGGCCTGACGTGAAGGTCTCGCGCTCCGCACCGGAAGGAATCGCGCTCTCCCCTTGCGCAGGCGGGCCGGCGCCATGACCCGGACGCTGACGCTGCTGCCGTTCATGCTGCTGCTGTTCGTCCTGCCCTTCCCGGGCACGGTGGCGTTGCGGCTCGCCTGCCTCGCTGTGGCTTTTCTGGTCGCGATCGCGCTCTGGCGCAAGCTCGCGCCGCCGTCGATCCCGTGCAAGCCGGCGCTCCTCGCCTGGATTGCGGTGGCCCTCCTGTCGCTCGCTTGGGCGGTCGACCCTGCCTACAGCCTTGGAGAGATCAAGAACGAGATCCTCTACACGATGATGGCGTTCGTCGCCTTCTTCGCCGTGACGCGCGATGAGGCCGATCTCCTGCGGATGTTGCTGGCCCTTGCCGCTGGTGCCCTGCTGCTCTGCGCACTGGCGCTGGAATCGCGCCTGCGTTTGGGTCTGTGGAGCTCCGAGGGCCTTCACGGGGGGAGCACCGCCTTCGCCGGTTACGCAATCGCCGTTGCGCCGATGCTGTTGCTTCTGGGCAACCGGCTGGCCGCAGCCTGGAGCCGGGGCGCGGTATTCGCCTTGTTCCTGCTCGTCGCTGCGACGGCGTTTTTCACCCTGGACCGCACCGTGTGGTTGGCGCTCGCTCTGCAGGCCGTGATCGCGTTGATCCTGCTTTGGCGTCGCGACATTCTCAAGCTGCGGGCGGGGACCCTATTGGCGTGCGTAACGGGTGTGGTCTTGCTGGCAGCCGGGGCTTACCTGGCAGTACAGGAGATGAGATTCGGCACGAGCAGCGTCGGGGTCGTCGCCGAAGACGTCCGACTTGGCCGGTACCGGTTGGGACCGGTGTTGCATCGCATTGCAGAAAGTCCGGCCGCAGGCGCCGGGTTCGGGCGCGGCGCCTTGAGCAAGGCCCATCGCGATCTGATCCCGAAAGACAATATGCAGCTCTGGCACGCGCACAACGTATTCCTGAACTATGGACTGGAAATGGGCGTGCCGGGGATGCTGGCGCTGGCCTGGGTTTTCGTCAGTCTGTTGCGCGAATACTGGCGCCTTTACGCCGGGCAGGACAGGGTCGCGAGCCTGCTCGGCGTCGCGGGCCTCACGCTGGTCGCCGGAATGCTGCTGCGCAACCAGGTGAACGACATGTTCGTGCGCGACGAGGCGATTCTCTTCTGGGCATTGAACGGGATGCTGCTTGGATTGGGCCGAAGGTTGCGATCCAGGACCCCGTAGGCGCCCGGGTTCAGGCGGCGAGCCGCTGCAGTTGCCGCATGGCCTCGGTGCCGGGTTTGGCGAGCATGAAGTTTCGCTTTCTCGAATTCAGGAAATCCGGAATCTCGCGCACGCGGCGTCCCTTGAGTACTTCGAAGATCCGGTAATCGTGTCCGCGGAGCCGCTTCTGGAGGGCTTCGAGCTTCATGGAATCGGCGGACTCGCGCAGCTCCGCCATGATCAGGGGAGCCTGCTCTCTGAAAAAGCGGGCGCCTCCGCGCCACACCTCATCTTGTGCGCCTTCCACATCGATCTTGACGAAATCCGGGGTAGGTAGCCTGGCAGCGAGGGTGTCGATCCGGGCGACCGAGATTTCTTCCGAGTTGCTCCTCTCGTCTGCCGGATGCAGGGAGGCGGTTCCTTCGCCCCGGAGCGCATCGTGGAAATAGATGCGCGCCTTTCCGTCCTCCGCTCCGACCGCAAGCGGGAGTACTTCGACATTCGGCATTCGATTGAGGGCGAGGTTTTCCCGGAGAATCTCCCGCGTCGCCGACAAGGGTTCGAATGAGACCACTTTCCCGTCCGGCCCGGCGAGCGAGGAGAAAAGGCAGGTGAAGAATCCTATGTTCGCTCCGATGTCCCAGCAGACCATGCCGGGCCCGATCAGCTTGCGGAGCAACGCTATTTCGTAACGTTCGTCGTGTTCCCCGTAGAAGTAGATTCGCTCGTGCTCGGGATTATCGAGGTTCAGCCGCATCGAGAAGGCGTGCTTGGTCGGGCTGACCAGGATGGCCTCGCGCGGGCGGATACGTGTCCGGGTGGCCTTCAGGAGCAGCGACTTCCCCTCGGTTACGGGAAAATGCCGCAGGTAGGCGCGAACGAATCGGTTGAGCAACAAGTTCATGGTCTGGATCCCGGCGCCCGGTGCCCCGCGCCGCACCGTGTAGGAGACTACTACGCGGAGCTTGATCCGGCAACGCGGTGCTCTACAATGCAGGGCGTTTCCCGGTCGCGCTCCGGCACGAATGGCGTGTCGATGCGAGCCTGAAACGGGCCGAGACGCTGGAGCCGGCGCGAAATGAGAATTTCGAGCAAAAAAAACCCCCGATGCCTTGCTCCCCAGGCATCGGTTGAGTTCTTCAACGTCGGGGAGCTGAATTAGCATCGTGGCCACCCGGGCATTTTCCAAGTTCCTGGTGGTGTTCCTCGCGTTGACGCACGGTGTCCGCAGTCTCGGGCGACGCGCCAAGAATTCCGATCCACGGCGCATTCTGGTTGTGCATCATCTGCTGCTCGGCGATACGCTCATGCTCACTCCGTTGCTGGCGAAGCTGCGCGAGCGGTTCCCCCGGGCCGAGATCACCATGACCACGCCCGTCGCATTCGTTCCGCTTTACCGGAGTCGCCCGTACGGAGTGGATGCCGTTCCCTACGATCCGCGCAGCCCTCAAACGCTGATGAAACTGCTGCGGAAACCCGGGTTCGATCTCGCATTCGTTCCCGGGGACAACCGATACAGCTGGCTGGCGCTCGCGCTGGGCGCAAGGTGGATCGTGGCTTTTTCGGGCGATCGCCCGGCCTACAAGAACTGGCCGGTGGATGAACCCGTCCCTTATCCGGGTGCAGCCGAAACCTGGGGAGACATGGTCGCGCGCCTGGTGGAAGGGGAAGGGCCGTCCAATTTTCGATCCGAAACGTGGGGCAACCCGGAGCACCGGCCCTTCGATTTGCCGCCGTCCCCCTACTGTGTGCTGCACGTCGGGGCCCGTCTACCCTACAAACTTTGGGGCAAGGAAAGGTGGGCCGGGCTTGCCGCCTATTTGACGCGGCGCGGACTGACGGTCGTCTGGAGCGCAGGCCCCGGAGAAGACGGGCAGGTCTCTGCCGTCGATCCCGAGGGACGCTATGCTTCCTGCGCGGGCAAGCTCGACTTGGCGCAGCTCTGGCATCTGCTCAAACGGGCGAAGCTGCTGGTGTGCCCGGATACGAGCATCGCGCACATGGGCAGGCTGGTCAATACTCCCACTGTTACGCTGTTCGGCCCGGGATCCGCAGTTCTTTTCGGCGCCGGCGAGTTCTGGAAGCAAAGCCCCTATCGCGCGATCGCGGTCGACAATTTTCCCTGCAGGGATCAAAGATCGCTCTTCAAGCGCGAGATTCCGTGGTTGAAGCTTTGTTCCCGCGGCCCCAAGGAGTGCGGAAACAACCTGTGTATGCAAGTGATCAACCTCGATATGGTCGAATCTGCGATCGAGAGCCTGCTCGGCCTGGAACCCGAGGCCGGCGCAGCCTGAGCGACGGTCGCCTCGCATGAGAATGGAACTCGACTACGTCAACTTCAGGCAGCGGGCCGATCGATCCCGTTATATCGCGCGGCGCTTTTCCCCATATCTATCCGGTAAAGTCCTCGATGTCGGTTGCGACCAGGCAGTCCTGAAGGGGCTTCTGCCGGGAATCGACTATACGGGTATCGACGTGGGCGGAACGCCGGACATCGTGCTGAATCTGGACGAAGTCGAAAAGCTCCCGTTCGAGGACGATGCTTTTACCTGTACGGTATGTTCGGACGTGCTCGAGCACCTGGACAACCTTCATCGCAATTTCGCCGAGCTCGTCAGGGTGACGAAGAACCACCTGGTCATTTCTTTGCCGAACAATTGGGCAAACGCGCGACGGCCGATCGAAAGGGGCAAGGGGTCGATCGCCCACTACGGCTTGCCCCCGACCGCGCCTGCCGACCGTCACAAATGGTTCTTTGGTTTTTCCGAGGCGGTCCATTTTCTCAAGGAGCAGGAAAAGCTCTTTCCGGTCACGCTGAAAGAGCTGATTGCCAACGACAAGCCGCGGCCGCTTTTCGTCCGGCTCTTCCGGCGGCTGAGATACGTTCGGCGCGAACGCTACCTGAATCGCTATGCCCACACGGTTTGGGCAGTCTTCTCAAAGAATGCGTGAGCCCACGTGTTTGATACATGCATTCAAATCAACCTGCAGCGGGGGTTCGGCGGTGGCGAA
>Ga0137415_10002735_pt1 | contig 17464 bp, 14 predicted proteins | sample CZODoug3_1_1_16f_FD_183082 | JGI IMG/M metagenome (GOLD analysis project Ga0137415, IMG submission 183082) | Vadose zone soil fungal communities from Angelo Coast Range Reserve, California, USA - CZODoug3_1_1_16fungal (Hybrid Assembly) | ecosystem: Environmental > Terrestrial > Soil > Vadose...
TGACACGGTCGGCTGCGGCATACGAAGTTGACGCTCGATCTCTCCAACCGACTGTTGTGACGAGACCAGGAGGCTCAGTATCGCGCGGCGGTTCGGCTCCGCAATGATTTCGAACACAGATTCCATTCTCTTAGTATACTCCACAGAGCATATACGTGTCAAGGTATATAAAGGCAGGGGCCCAGGCAACGATCGATCCTGGACGAATTACGGGCTATTCGGACGTAATCACACGGATGGTGAATCGGCTAGTCGTAGTATCTGCGGCCAGCGCGAAATCATACGAACGCGCTCAGCGGCTGTGACTGTGCGCCATCGCGGAAGGCTGCATATCCTCGTGAGTTTGCGGCACGCCCAGATAGGTATGCGACAGGCGGTCGTGCCAAGTGAGAGCGTCTTCGTCCCACCAGGCCGAAAAGAATCCGAGGAAAAATGTACCCGCGGAAAGAACATAACCGGCACTGCGCAGCAGCATTTGGCGTGGCGTCGGCGGATCGCCCGTAAAACTGGTGACTTGCAGGCCGCGGAACATCATGCCCGGCGTGGTGCCGCCGAAAACGGTGAAGAGGGCGAAATATTGCAAGTAGACGATAGCAAATGTCACGGCATAGACCGCGGCGCTGAGCTTGCTGAGCGTGAATTGCCCTCCTAGAGAGCCAAATAGCGCCAGGAAGGCACCATAAGCGAAGAGCAGGCACGCAATGTCAATAGCGGCGGCGAAACGCCGTTCTTCGAGCGAGGCCACGGGATACGCACCGTAGGTTTGTGCTAGCTCTTCTTGGCGGGACTTCGCCGGGCTATCGGGTCGCGCTGCGGGCGGAATGCTAACGTCAATTTCCATACGGCCGGCCGATTTTTCGCGGCTTCGCGCGCTGCGGCCGATGGCGATCGTGAATGAAAAATCGTCGGCCGCGACGTTGGGAGCTTCATCGAGAGCCAACGCGTGCGTCCCCGTGGTCACGGGGCCGTGCTCAAACGGAAGGCGCGATTGCGTTGTGTTTGCAGGGCGCCGACGCTTGCGCGCGCGATATGCCTCCATGCGCGCGGCGAGCTCCCCATGCCAAGCAGAAGCTTGGTCCCCTTGGGCAGCGACTATCGGGATGCCGTCTGCTGGGATCGCGTAGCTGTTCGCCGACGCAGGGGTTTGATCGGAGACGTCCGGAGGGGGAGAGGCAGAGAAATCCTCATGGGGAGCAGTGCCCACGGGAAATGAAGAATCACAGAAATTGCAGGCGCGTGTGCTTGTCAGCAGTATTGCGCCACACTGCGAGCAGGTTTTTGTCACCGGTGCGTTTTGCGCTGCGGACGCTCCCACTCCGGTGAGGAGTGAAACGCGACAAGGATAGCACGAAGAAAAGGAAAGCAAAGGCAAGGCTTGGGGGAATGTTTCGTATCAGGCAGCAGGAAGAACAGGGCGTGGATGCAAGGCGTTGGGGCTAAACGTCAAGCTGTTGTGCAAGCATGTCGCGGCTGAACGCAATACGCCTGTCGAGGGTCACAGCCGCAAAGTAAGTACACTGACCGCGCTCCATTTCGGTCCAAGCCACAAGAGCGGGGATGATGCGCGCCAGAGTGGAGCGCACAAAGTTTAGCAGGCGGAAGTAAGCGTTAATGGCGCGTATACGGCCGCGTTCCTCGGGACGCTCGGGGCAAAGGTCCAGGAGCTGGATGACGCGCACGAAGTCTTCGCCAGAAGCGGTGCTGGGGATGCCGGTGACGTCGCGAACCTCGGCGGAAAGAGGCTGCTTGATGGACGACGCTATGAGCGAGCGGCAGTAGGAAATGAAAAACTGCAGCAGGGCGGCGGCGGAGAGAATGAAAATTAGCGTAGCCATTAGCGTGGCACCACCGCGAGCCGCGCCGGCACCATTCGTGCGTCGGGGGCCAATCGCCAGAATGCATAGGCCCACGCCAAAGGCAACAGGCAGCCAAAGATGGGCACGATGTAGGCAAAGAATTGGAGATTGGGGAACATATTCTCAAGAGCAAAGGTCGCGGCGAAGGCGCTGAAATATACGCCCAGGGAGAGCACCAGCTGAATCAATTGCGAGCGCGACTCGCGGAGTTTGAGGATAGCGCCCCACAGGACGTAGGTCAGCACGAGTCCCACAAAATAGAGGTTCTGCGAAAGCTCGAATACAAAGCCTGCTAGCATCTTGCCGGAAGACTGAAAGGACTGATGAACCACCCCGTAGGAAAACAAAGCGGTGCCGGCAAGCAGGAGCACGGCCGCAAGTCGCACGTACTTTTCGACTTTCATTTCGTCGAAGACGTGAAGGTAGAGCGTGATCAGCGCAAGGTAAAGGAAAATCGTCAGCACAGCGTCGGAGTAATAGTACAAGTACCAGTACTCGCCGGAGCGCACACCAAAATGGCTGAGCGCCCCGTAACGCGCGACGCTCACGAAAAGAGAAGACAACATGTACAGGTTAAGGCAGAGATAGCGGCCGAAACAATTTCGACTGATCGCGCACACCACCACCGCAACTTCCAGCAAGGTCGCTAGGAGCCAAATCGCGTATCCCAATGAACTGGGCACGATCGCCTTTCGTGTGCCCGTCTCGCTTTTTCAGATGAGCGAGCTATTTATTGGGCACTTGGTGGCTGCGGAACTGGCGCCCCACCGTTAGCCATAGGCGGCTGCGGAACCGGCGCCCCACCGTTAGCCATCATAATAGCGCTACCACTGTGCGCCATTACAGCGGTTTTCAGACCCATCGCTCCAGCCAGGACCAACGTGGCTAGGAGTAGTGCGGTGAGCTTACGGGACATTGAGTACCTCCAAGGTAGAGAAACCCTGGATGCACTCTATATCTAATTACACCAATGTCAAGCAGCCCACTAGACGAGCCTGTTCCCAAAAAGTACACGTCCCCTCGGTCGAACTCTTCGCCAGGCTTTCGCCCGTGTCGGAGTCTCCTGGGAGGTCGTGCAAGAGCATGGTAGGTTTTAGGACTTGTAGGGTCAACAGTACGGTAGTACTAGACATGTGACCTCGAGTCCTACAAAGCTATCCTGGGGCCTTGCGCGATGCCCTTGACACTTTCGCTCGCTACTTCGTAGCATGGAAAATTGCCCTTGGGCCGGCGTAGCTCAGTGGTAGAGCGAGGGTCTCATAATCCCTAGGCCGTGGGTTCGATTCCCCCCGCCGGCACCATATCCGAATGAGCAGCACAGAGAGCCGCGGCGCAAGTCCGGCAGGCCGCGCTTCGTTGCCATTGCGTCGTAGCTAAATCGATTTATCACTTGCCATGTGTTGGATTTCGATTTTCCCGCATACCCTAAGTTCTGTAGAATGGCCTCTGATGCTGCGAATAGCCCAGCCGCGGCCCCTTACGGGACACTCGCATGATCTTGACCGGAGCTGCGGGTGAACGACGGAAAGCTTTCACGCCGCGCCTGGTTGCGGCTGGCCTCGCGTGTTGCGGCGGGTGTGCCTTTGGGTTTCACCGCGCTCTCCCAGTTGCAGGCCGCCGAACCCAGCCAAGATTTCAAAGTGCTCCCGTCGCAGGTAGCTCCTGCACCTATCGAAGGTCTGGGTGCGCCGCTCTTCAGCAGTGATCCCACACGCTACCGATTCACCTCGGAAGAGGACACGTTTTTGGAGGAACTGGAACGTGCCTGCTTTCAATTTTTTTGGGACGAGGTCAATCCGGCCACCGGCCTGGTGAAAGACCGCAGCCAAGCAGGCGGTCCAGATTCCCGTAATGTGGCGAGCATTGCCGCAACCGGTTTTGGTTTGACCGCACTGTGCATTGCGGACCACCGCGGCTGGCAGGATCCTACGAAGATACGCCAGCGGGTAGCGACCACATTACGCTTTGTCGAAGCGCATGTGCCCCAAGCACATGGATTCTTTTGCCACTTTCTCAACATCCAGAATGGCGAACGCGTTTTTCAGTCCGAAGTGTCCTCCATCGATACGGCGATCTTTATCTGCGGCGTGCTCACCTGTCGCGCGTATTTCGAGGATGCTGAAATCCAGGCGTTGGCCAAACGAATCTACGAGCGTTTGGATTGGAACTGGCTCTTGCACGGGGACAAAACGCTGTCGATGGGCTGGACTCCGGAGCGCGGATTCATTCGCAGCCGGTGGGACAGTTACAGCGAGCTAATGATGGTCTACCTGCTGGGCCTGGGTTCTTCCGCAACTCCTATGTCGAAACTCAGCTGGGACGCATGGACGCGCCCATACTTTGAGTTTAACGGTGTGCGTTATATAGGTTCGCACGCACCTCTATTCGTGCACCAGTATTCGCATGCATGGTTTGATTTTCGCGCCAAGCGCGACAAGTACGCGGATTACTTCACAAATTCTGTCATCGCCACGAAGGTGCACAAACTTTGGTGCCTCGAGTTGTCTCGCGACTTTCCGGACTATACCGAGGACATGTGGGGCATTACAGCTTCCGATTCGGCGCGCGGCTATGCCGTTTGGGGCGGTCCTCCGGCCATGGGACGCATTGACGGCAGCATCGTTCCGTGTGCGGCGGGCGGGTCGCTGCCGTTTCTCCCCGAGGAAACCGTGCGGGTGCTCAGAAACATCCGTGAAAAGTACGAACAGCGTGCTTGGCATAGGTACGGATTCGTCGACGCGTTCAATCCGCTGACAAACTGGTACAGCCAGGATGTGATCGGGATTGATGTGGGCATCACGTTGTTGATGGCGGAAAACGCGAGAACTGGTTTCGTGTGGGAACAGTTCATGAAGAACGACATAGCTCGGAACGGCATGGCCCGCGCTGGATTCCATGCCGTAACGCCCGCGGAGGCTGCGGCGCCTCCCAAACTGCCCGTACCCAATGGCTATCCAGTGTGGATAATTCGGTGAGCGCCGGCAGTTGATATCGCGCTCGGCATCTTGCCTATCAGCGGCGGGCAAGGACGTGCACCAACACTACCCACACCTGTCTCAGTGCTGTTTCGGCAGAGCGAACGCAACATAAACGCCGCCCGATGGAGATTTGGGATCTTTGCCCCCACCCGCCGCGATGACCACATATTGCCGCCCATTCACTTCATACGTCGCCGGAGTGGCGTTGCCCGCAAACGGAAGAGTCGTCTCCCACAGCAGTTCACCCGTCGCTTTATCGAACGCACGGAATTTCTTATCGAAACTGGTGGCGCCGATAAAGAGCAGTCCGCCTGCGGTCACGATCGGCCCGCCATAGTTTTCCGTCCCCGTATTTTTCATGCCTTGAGCGGCAAGCTCCGGATATTCGCCAAGAGTAATCCGCCAGGCGTACTCGCCCGTGCTCAAGTTAATTGCGTTGAGTGTACCCCAGGGCGGCGCAATGGCCGGATAGCTGTCGGGGTCCAAAAATCTGCGGTAGCCCGAAAACCGGTATTTCATTCCCGCGAGTTCAGGCCCCGCACTGCCGAGTTCTTTGCGCTCGCCGTTGGTCAGAAAATCAACCAGCGCGCTCAATTGCTCCCCGGAGAGACTCGGGAATCCCTGCATTCTGCCTTTTCCAGATTTTATCGTCGCGGTGATTTGGTCGGGCGCTAGCCGCTCCGCAATCCCGATCAGCGAGGGAATCGCGGGCGGGGAACCGGTCATTTTATCCCCGTGGCACACGCTGCACTGACTCATATAGGTCGCCTTCGGACCGCTGCAGTCGGCGTTTTCCGCGAGCGCAGCCATCCACGCCATTTCGTTGGAGTTGATGTAAATCGTCGCTGTTTCCGGATCGATGGCCGGACCTCCCCACTCCGCGCCGCCATCGAATCCCGGAAAAATCACGGTATCCTTTCCCACGCTGAATGGAACAAATTGCCCTTCGCTGCGGGAGCTTCGAAATTTCTCCAGCGCCCATTGGTGAGCTTCGGGCGTTCGATCAGTTAGCATGTCCTCGGTGAGAAGCTGGCGCGCGTAGGGCGCAGGCTTGATGGGAAGAGGCTGCTCCGAGGCAGCAACTTCGCCCGGAATCGTACTTGCCGGATATTTGTGATACTCGATGGGAAAAAGCGGCGTGCCAGTGGCCCGCTCGAACAGATACACGAAACCTTGCTTGGTCGTCTGTGCCACGGCGTCCACACCTTTTCCCTCGTGCTTCAGCGTGACCAGCACGGGAGCCGAGGGAAAGTCGCGGTCCCACAGATCATGCCTAACGCCCTGGAAGTGCCATATTCTTTCGCCCGTCTCCGCATTCAGGGCGATCAGACTGTTAGCGAACAAGTCGTCGCCGACGCGATCCGCGCCATAAAAATCAAAGGCGGCTGACCCGGTCGGGACGAAGACGATGCCGCGTTGTGGATCGACGGCCATCCCCGCCCAGTTGTTTGCCGCGCCGCTGGTTTTCCAGGCGTCTGCGGGCCAGGTGTCATGACCGAATTCTCCATCATGCGGAATGGTATGAAAGGACCAGCGCAGCTTGCCGGAGCGCACGTCATACGCCCGTACGTCACCAGGCGGAGCAGGCAGAGTTTCGGGATTCCGTCCTCCCACGATGATCAAATCCTTGTAGACAACGCCCGGGCTGGTCAACGCAATCGATTGCTTCTCCGGGTCGCGTCCAAGATCTCTGCGCAGATCGATGCGCCCATCTTGGCCAAAGGCGGGAATTGGCTTACCCGTACTCGCGTCGAGCGCGTAAAGGAAGTTCATAACGCCTGCCAAAATCCGCTTATCCTTCCCGCTGGACCAATAAGCCAAACCGCGGTCTGGCTGCGTGCCGTTGATCCCCGAATCGAATTTCCAAAGCAACTTCCCGGTACCAGCATCAAGCGCAAAAATCTTTTGTGTTGGCGTAATTCCGTAAAGCACCTTGCCTACGATGATCGGGCTAGTCTGCAAACCGCCTTGCTCGCCGGTATCGAACGTCCATGCGGTGGCAAGCTTCTTCACGTTGCTTCGGTTGATCTGTGCCAATTTCGAGTAGTGCATGTTTTCCGGACCGCCGCCCCACACCGGCCAATCGTGTCTCACACCTCGCTCTTTGTCTTGGGAGTGTGCCGACGCGCAAGACATGAGTGCGCAGGCAACCAGAAAGCATTGCAAGGATTTCATCGCGTGCATCATACCCCACCGGCGTCATCAGGTTGACGCCTCAGCGGCAAGCAAGCTGTATCGACGCGCGCACCCCGTTTGGTCTAGCATAGCCTGCCGTCCCAGCGGCCCTCAGCAACATCGAAAGACCGCTGGCGGGAAGCCTCCGCACGCGGCAAACCGGACCACGATATTCACCTAAAGCGTTTTCGGAGGGAAGTATGGAAGAGCAGCTCAGCCTGGAATTCTTGCGCGTGGTCGAGAACGGCGCCATCGCTGCCGCGCGCACCATGGGATTCGGCGACCGCCACAAGGCTGACGAAGTCGCCGTCGAGGCCATGCGCAAAACGATGGACGCCGTGCAGATGGACGGCACCATCGTCATCGGCGAAGGCGAACGCGACGAAGCTCCCATGCTTTACATCGGCGAAAAGGTTGGCTTGGCTACCCACGCGCCCAAAGCTCTGTTCCCGGAAGTCGACATCGCCGTAGATCCGCTCGAGGGCACTAATCTTTGCGCTACTGGGGCCGCCGGCGCCATCGCCGTTCTGGCCGCGAGTGAGAAGGGCGGACTGCTGCACGCTCCCGATCTGTACATGGAAAAAATTGTAGTTGGTCCGTCCTGCAAGGGTGCGGTCGACCTCGATGCCCCCGTCTCCGACAATCTCAAATCCATCGCCAAGCGGCTCGACCGCGACGTTGAGGATCTGGTCATCATCGTCCTCGACCGTCCGCGCCATGAAAAACTAATCGCGGACATCCGCAAGGCCGGAGCGCGCATCCGCCTGATCGGAGACGGCGATTTGTCCGCGGGCATCTCTGCTGCTGTCGTCGGCACCAGCATCCATGCCGTGATGGGCACCGGAGGCGCGCCCGAAGGCGTTCTCACTGCCGCGGCTCTGCGCTGTTTGAACGGGCAAATCCTCGCGCGCCTGGTCGTCGCCAAGCCTCAGGACGCGGAGCGCCTGGCCAAAATGGGCGTCAAGGACCACAAACGCATTTACGACACCGAGGACTTGGCGCCCGGCAAAAAAATGATTTTCGCGTGCTGCGGCGTGACCGATGGAAATCTGCTGAAAGGCGTGCGCTTTTTCGGCGAAGGCGTGCGTACCACCTCCATGATTCTGACCCTGGACGACCGCCAGGTCCGCTTTATCGATTCCGTGCACCTGGAGAAGCGCCCCGACGTGAAGGTGCGCTTCTATTAGCTCTTGAATTCGCGCCCGAAGTTATTGCTTACTCGTCAGGGCGAGAAAAACGCGATCGTCCACCGCAATAGCGCGGCCAAATATCGTCGAGCTGCTCGCGTCCGGAATCGCCACGTGCTGACCGCTCCCGCTGAGCGCCGGTCCCGCAGGCTTCGTTTCACTCACCGTAGAATCACCCGGCTGCAACGAAATGCGAGTCGTGCTAGGTGTGCAGTTGCTCGCCGCTAGGCAAGTGTCGCGCACGAAAACCTGACGGAGCCCGCTGTTGGCGCTGGTGGCAGCACTCTGCGTCGAAGTCGCCGCTTTGCCGCTCGCGAGACTCGGCGTCACCGCGACAAAGGCCACAAACCTTCCCGACCCGCTGACGGAAGGCAAAATCGCCTCAGTTCCAACAAGCGCGCCCTGCGGGTCGGTCGAGATAAGCTGAGTGGAAGGTACGCACGATGCGTCGGCGCCCAAACAAGTATCCCGCAGGTAAACCTGACGCCCCGATGGCGCATCCGCGAGGAGATTCGTAGCTGCGGAACTAAACGCAATGTAGCGTCCCCCGGAACTCATCGAAGGCGACCGGCTATCATCGTTGCCCGCGGTGCCGTCGGACGCAGCGGAAACCAGCAGCGTCCGAGCTTGGCACGCCGCCGTGGTTCCTTGACATGTGTCTCGCACAAAAACCTGCGCATGCGCGTCCTGCGTCGCAGTGTAGGCAACAAATCGCCCTTCCGTGCTCACCGCGGGAGTCTCCTCCGCCGCGGTCTGCACCGCCGCCGTAGTACGCGCCGCGCCAGCGGGGCACGAAGTGGCTGTGATGGTGAAAGGCAAGCTCGTTGGGCTAGTGCCTCCTCCTCCGTTCCCGCTTCCCGCCTGCGCTGCCGGCGGATTGAAAACGCTCACGTTCGCCGTCCCCGCGCTCGCGATGAGCGCGCTGCTTACCGTTGCCTGAATCTGGGTTGCGCTACTCACGCTAGCCGTCAACGTACTCTGCGCTCCACCTACGCCTGCGCCCCACAAGACCTGCGAAGCTTGCGCCGCAACCGCGTTCATAACGAAATTGCTGCCCGTAACCGTCAGAGAGAACCCGGCACTACCAGCGACGGCGCAACTCGGCGACATCGCAGATATGCTCGGCACTGGATTTCCTGCCGGGTTGATGAGGAACGCCACTGAATTCGAGAGTCCATTAGTTCCCGCCCCGGAGTGCGGGCTCAGCGTGTTTACAAATGCGGTTCCCGACTTAGCCACCAGCGACGCGGGGACCGTGGCGGTGGCGCTTGTGCCCAGGACGTTGCCGCTGCTGTCCGTCAGCAATGTTGTGGTAAGCGTCTGCCCGTTCCACTGCACGACGGTCTTGGCAACAAATCCGCTGCCACTCACCGTTAGCGTGAACTGCGGGCTTCCCGCCGTTACGTTGGCGGGGGAAAGCGAAGTGATGGTCCCTCCCGTGGGCACTTGAAACGTATTCCCATAGTCATTGCAACCCATCGCGGCGAAAATCGCCGGCAGTGCGACAGCCAGAGCTGTCCAAGACCGCTTCATGAAGACTCCTTCATCGTCCGTGGTACCGCGAGGGCCAGCCTCGCCTCGTGGTCCCCCTGGGACCACCGCCCGGGCCTTCCGCGGAGAGCCGCGTATCGCCACAGTGCTGTCGGGATGTGATGCGGAATTCGCGCTGCGCGTTGACCCGCCGTGCCTCTCTCCAGTATGCCCGGCGTTCCCCAGTAGCGCGCGCCGCAGCACGCAAAAGAAGCCTCGCGCAACCCTACATCATTACCATTGCAAGCACGACAAGGTCAATCCGCCAAGCGGTGTTTGCACACTAATCGTTTTTCTTCCGGAGCCAGCCTGGGCGGCAAGAGAGTATCGCGACAAGCAGGCAATCTTCTACGTCAGTGTACACAACGGGACAGACACGACTCTTCGCCCCGTCTAGCATCCTGTTGAGGCACTTGCGTGCAACCTCAACCGCAGAAAAAAGTGGTCCGAGCATATAGAATCGAGGGGTCCATAGTTCTGTATCGCTCGGCAGCGAGAAGTCAATTCAAAGCGGAAACATCGCTCCTCCGTGCGGAGCCATCATGGAGTGCGCTCTTCGGGGTCCCGCTCTTTCTAGGGACACTGCTTCGTCTTGTTTTTGTCTGCCGCCATCGGCATAAGGGTCCCCCGATAACACTGCGCGAGGCAATCCCATCCAACCTACCCAGATGCCGATCTGTCTATGGCCGAGGAACCTACATCACTTGCTTGGATTGCGGTCAAAAATTCGCTTACAACTCTAAGACCAGGCGACTGGTAGATTTCTGGGGCGTCCATGACGCAGAAGCACTGGCAGGAGTTCGTCGGAGAGTTGGGGGATTCTTTTCACCTCTTCGAGGTCTCACTGCAACGGTCGGCAGGCTGAATATGAGGATTCCGATGAGTCAGCTTGTCAGGTCCGTTCACCGCCTCGGAATTTTGACGAAGGTCCAATGGACTAAATCTCGACGCTTGATTGGTGCTCTGGCGGTACAGAAGGCCCGCCTACGATATAGCCCAAGACCTGAGAAATCGGCTATATACCCCTTTTGGAGATAATCGTATAGCCCCATAAATTCGCTTGACAATTGAGACCTATCTTGGTAATACCTGTCCAGTTAAAACTACGCTTCGCCGTGAGCAAGCATCTCCTGAAACCCAACCATAACCTATTTAGAATCAACACTTGCAAAAGTGTATCAAAACAAAAGACTTTAACCTCCTTTAGAATGAACACTTATGGAAAAACCGGGGGAGGGGGGGGCTGCCAGAGGAAGTAGCGTCCAAATTTGGATGTTGCCGCTAAGCGGTCCGACGATATTCTCCCGGTCCGTCTGCAAACTGCAACCATGGTTTTAACCGCCGCCTAAAGCTGCCAGTGATGCTTCCACGAGTTCCTGCACGTGCCGGCGGCACTCCGGATCATTGAGTGCCGCGGCGCCCGCCGCGCGATAGCACTCGCGCGCCTGTTCTTTGCGACCAAGCTTCGCGAAAAGATCGCCCCGCGCCAGCTGAAAAAGCGCATTCGATGGATATTTCTCGACGAGCGGGCCGATTATCTCCAGCGCCCGCTCGTACTGCTGATCATAGTTGTGAAGGTTGATCGCCAAATAAAAACGCGCCTCCGCTGGCACCAGTACGCCCTCGTCAATCGCGTGTTGCAGTTGCCGGATCCCCTCTTTCTTGCTTCCGCCGGGAATGCCCATAAAAAATCGCAACACGCGCGCAGCGGCCGACAGCGTATCGATGTAGTAGTTGTAAAGTCCGAGGCCAAGGTCCGCGTCCGCCAGTTCCGCGTTCATCGCCACCGCGCGTAGCAGATGGTCGCGCGCGCGCACCCCCGCCCGCGCCGTGTTGCGCCCCTCGCCGCGCAGTCCATACAGTCGCGAAGCCAGCGCGTCGCCCATGCCTGCGTAAAACTGCATCTCCGCGGAATCGTGCTGCGCGATCTTTGCTTCCGCGAGCGAAGAGGCTTTCGCGGCCAATTCTAAATAGTGCCGGTCGGCCGCCAACTTGGCGCGATGCCGCGGATAGGTCATCCCATACTTGAATTCCGCGGAACTGCACCAGATTTTCCACCACAGCGCTTCTGCTTCCAGCAGGTACCCGATGGGATGATCTGGCTGTTCTTCCTGGAGGCGCAACGCTGCCACGCGGCCGCCCTCGAGATCGCCGGAATAAATCTGGTCAGCTACGGCCAACGTCTCAGGCGTCAGCCGCAGTTTGTCCGCGCGAACCGGCGCGCAGAAGAGTACCGCGCCGCACAACGAAATCGCCGAAAGGTAGAAAATGTTGCGAACTCGCAGCACCACGCGACCATCCCACTCTTACGCATTCAAGCTTTGCCGAACGAGTTTAAGCTGTTCCAGCAACGTTGCAAAACGAAATGCCTCGCATTCGCGCCCTCGCCTCTCATTTGCTATTCTCGGCGACGCAATGAAACCTGCCGAAAACGCTGCGCAACCTCCCACCGTCGGAAGTGAGCGTGGCGACCTCGAACGCGCCCTCGGTCTCAAAGAAGCCGTCGCCCTCAACATGATCGAGATGGTCGGCATCGGACCTTTCGTCGTAATCCCGCTGGTCATCAAAGCGATGGGCGGCCCGCAGTGTCTGCTGGCCTGGGCTGCGGGCGCGGCGCTCGCCCTGCTCGATGGTTTCGTTTGGTCAGAACTGGGCGCGGCCATGCCTCTTGCCGGCGGCAGCTACGTTTTTCTTCGCGAAGCCTACGGCCCCGGCCGCCTGGGCCGCATGATGTCTTTCCTTTTCGTCTGGCAAACGCTGATCCAGGCGCCGCTGAGTCTCGCTTCCGGCGCCATCGGTTTTTCCCAATACGCCTCCTACCTCTACCCGCTTGGCAAGTATGGACAGAAAGCTGTCTCCGGCGCCCTGGTGATTCTGCTCGTGGTCCTGCTCTATCGCCGCATCGCTTCCATCGGAAAAATCTCTCTTTTTCTCTGGGTCGGTGTTGTGGGCACCATCCTGTGGCTCATCTGGGGCGGCGCCACGCATTTCCAGCCGCGTCTCGTGTTCACCTACGCACCCGGATCTTGGAATTTTTCCTGGCTATTTTTTGCTACCCTTGGGTCGGCAACCGTTAACACCATCTACACCTACTGGGGTTACTACAACATTTGCCATCTCGGCGGCGAAATCCGCGATCCCGCGCGCAATATTCCCCGCGGCATTTTCATTTCCATCATCGGCATCGCCATCCTGTACCTCGCCATGCAGACCAGCATCCTCGGCGTGTTGCCGTGGCAGCAAGCGCAAGATTCGCCCTTCATCGTCAGTGCTTTCGTCGAAAAGCTTTACGGCTCTGGCGCGGCGCGCTTCGCCACTGCGATGGTTCTGTGGATTGCTTTCGCTTCGGTGTTTTCCTCGTTGCTCGGATATTCCCGTGTCCCATACTCCGCGGCGCTCGACGGCAATTTCTTCCGCGTTTTCGCCCGCGTGCATCCAGAGAAGAAATTTCCGCACATCTCGCTTCTCTTCCTGGGCGCTCTAACCTTTCTGTTCGCCTTGCTGTTCAAGCTCAAGACCGTCATCGCCGCCGTCCTAGCCATGCGCCTCATCATTCAGTTCATTGGCCAGGCTGTAGGAGTTATGCTTTTGCACCGTCGTTGGCCTCCGGAGCGCCTGCCGTTTAAGATGTGGTTGTATCCGTTCCCGGCGCTGCTGACGATTGCGGGCTGGATCTGGCTCTTCCTCCGAACGGGAAAAGCTATTTGGTGGGGGTTACTCGTGATTGTTTTGGGCCTCGCTGTTTTTCTAGTGCAGTCGCGACTTCGCAAAGAATGGCCGTTCGCCACGCCTCCCGCCGAGGCCACCCAATGAAAATTTGCCGTCTGGCACGGCGAACGAAGCAAACGCAGCCTGTCCATGTGGCACAGCCATTTCTGGCTGTGCGCCTCGCTGCGGTCAGCGCGTTAATCCTTCTGATCCTCGCCCCCGGCATCAGAGCCCAATTTCCTCCTCCGCCGGGCACCGGTCCAGGCCTTCCGGAAACAGTGGAGGCCATCGAGAACGCCCGCGTGACTACGCGCATCCTCTACATCACTGCGCACCCCGACGATGAATCCGCCGCCGTGCTTACCTATCTCGCGCGCGGCCTCCATGCAGAAGTCGCGCTCCTTTCGCTCACACGCGGCGAAGGCGGGCAGAACGATCTCGGCCCGGAGCAGGCCCCGCAACTGGGTCTCATCCGCTCGCAAGAGTTGCTCGCCGCTACGCGCGGCTACAGCGTCAAACTCTTTTTCACTCGCGCAAAAGACTTCGGCTATTCCAAAACTCCAGAGGAAACAGAAAAAATCTGGGGCAACGAAGTTCTGCAGGATATGGTCGAAATCATTCGCGCCTTCCGGCCAACGGTCGTCATTAACGGTTGGGGTGGCGTTCACTCCGGTCACGGCCACCATCAAGCCGCCGGCCTTCTCACGCCAAAAGCTGTGCAGCTTGCGGCTGATCCCAACTACAAGCTCCACGGCTCATCTTCGGGCCAGCAAGACACCGCCGCTTGGGGGGACCGCCGCCCGATTTTGTTGCTTGATGTGGATCGCAGCGAAAAGCCGCAAGGCTACCCGCTGCCCCTCGACGACGTCTCTCCGCTCTACGGAAAATCCTGGCGCGAGATCGGCCTCGATGCCTTCGCCAACCATCACACCCAGGGCATCACCGGCTTCTTGAACTCGCCGTTCCTCCGCCGCCCCATCACTCTCAAGCGCGAAGACGGCGGTGATTTCGATACCGCTTCGCTCAACGAACCTCTCGGGCCGCTCGATGAAGATTTTGAGGTCGGCAACAAAGGTGTTGATCCCCTCATGCGTTCCGTCGACGCTTCGCTGGTTGCCGCGCGAGATGCTGCCCTTCGCCTCGACTACAAAGCTTCCGCCGATTCCCTGATCGCAGCAGACGAGAAGTTGGATCAAGTTCCGCTGCCTGCGCTTTCCAGCCGGACTCCAGCTCCGGTCCAATCTCTTTTCCGCAGCATTCACCGCAAGCGTGAAAAGATTAACGCCGCGCTCGTCCTTGTCGCGGGCGTGCGACTTGATGCCGTCGTCGATCGCAGCGAGTTCGTTCCCGGCGAAACCTTCAGCATCCGCGTCGACCCGCACCATCGCGATGGCATCAACGGCGAGTTCCGAAAAATTAGTCTCGTTCTTCCTCAGGACTGGAACATCGTCAGTGAAGACTCGGAACCGAACGGCGCGATTCGCTTCGCCGTTTCCATTCCGCAGGCCTTGCGGTTTCCTCAAAACAGCTCCGAGTGGCTTCTTTGGTCTCAGCGAATCCCGGCCAATGCTCCGGGCCTGCCTTCTCCCGCTTTACTTCCCGAGCCCCCACCGCTCGTGACTGCCACGCAAGACGTCGCGTTGGACGGCTATTCATTCACCGCCGTTTCTCCGGTTACCAGTATTCGCGCCAGCTCCACGCGCGCGGATCGTATCGCTCCTCGCGTCGTGCCGGCATATACGCTGGCCGTTGAACCAACGCAAGTCATCGACGTCCTGGCCAAGCCCGGACCTCGCAAACCTTTTGAGGTCCTGCTTCGCATCCACTCCTACGCCACGCAACCCGGCAAGGTCAGCGTGGGCCTCGACGCGCCGCGTCTCTGGAGCGTGAGCACGCCAGTGACCCTCGACTTCAGCGGCATCGGCGACCAATACGCGCGCTTCCAAGTGACGCCGCCCCTCAAGCTCGCCGCCGGCAACTACAAAATCTCAGCGCACGCCAACACCACCGCCGACCGTTCGCCCAACGCCAAAGATCCCAGGTTCACCCTTTCCCTCGAACCTTTGTCCACCATGCCCACCCTGCTCTGGGCCGAGCCCGCGCAATGCCTCGTTCACGCCTTCGCCATCAACGTGCCGCAAAACCTCCGCATCGGTTACGTCACCGCCGAAAGTGAACCCGTCCCCGACGCTTTGCGCATGCTGGGCATTCAGGTCGACTTGCTCGACGCGCAAGCCCTCGCCTTCCGCGACCTCTCCAAGTTCGATGCCATCGTCGTCGGTGTGCGCGCCTACGAGCTTCGCCCCGATCTTTCTGCCTCGAACCAACGCTTGCTCGATTACGCTGCGGGGGGCGGCACGGTCCTCGTGCAATACCAGCGCGATTTCATCTGGGATAAATCTTCCTTCGCGCCCTATCCCGCGCTGATCTCTCCGCCCCCGCCTCCCGCAAAGGAAGGAACAACCCCGGCGCCGCGTCCTCTGCCGCGCATCACCGACGAAAATTCTCCGGTGAAGTTTCTCAAGCCCGCGGACCCGCTTCTAAATCGCCCCAACAAAATCACGCCGAGCGATTTCAAGGGCTGGGTCCAGGAACGCGGCCTCTATTTCTGGACGCAATTCGACCCGAAGTACACACCGCTTCTCGCTATGAGGGATCCCAGTGAGCCCGAGCAAAACGGCGCAATCGTGTACACCCGTTTCGGCAAGGGCGTCTACATCTACACCGGGATCGCCTTCTTCCGCCAACTCCCCGAAGGCGTCCCAGGCGCCTACCGCCTGTTTGTAAATCTCCTAAGCGCCTCCCGTCCGCCGGCGTTGACTCCGGTGCCTGGCCGCGGTCGACTCCAAAAGCGTGGCCGCGTATGAAAGTGCATTGCAGTTGTTTCTGTCGGACCGTTTCCTCGCTACAGACGGAGTAACTCACCCGCACGTTCAAAACTCTTCGTTTCGCTCGCATGCTATTCTTCCGGTGCACCTTCAAATTGTAGGGAGAGCACACAGATGGCTGTAAAGCCTGTCCCCGCGGCTGCGCGCAGCGTGCGCGCGTTTTTCGCCGTTGCTGTTTGTATCGCAATTTTCTTGTCGATGACGTCTCCTGCGGCTGCGCAGAAGGAAAAAAAGAAGAAAAAGGACTCCGTCTCCGCCGACAGCCACACCATCATCCCCATGCCCGACGAGCAGCGCATTGATTACGAAATTTCCCAGCTGCTCGGCGCCTGGCAGGTCGGCGACATTGACCGCCTGCATCAGGTCTATGCCGATGACGCGGTTTTCGTCAGCGGTCTCTGGGCGCCCCCCGTCTTCGGCTGGTCCAACTATCTTCCCTTATATCAGCAGCAGCGCGCACGCATGCAGCAGGTTCGCCTCGACCGTTTGAATACCTTTGTCAAAGTGAGCGGGGGAGTAGCATGGGCATCTTATCAGTGGGATTTCGGCGGCACCGTGGACGGCGAGCCGATGATTTCTCGGGGGCAAACGACTCTCGTGCTCGAGAAACGCAACGACCGCTGGCTAGTTGTGCACAACCACACGTCCGTGGCGCAGGCCACCCCGCCGCAGCCGCAGCAACCAGCTCCTCCCGCGAACACACCACAACCACAACCGGGGAAACCTCCAAGGGGTTGATGCCCAGCCAACTCGAAGGCAGCAATTTCTAGAAGCTCTTCAGTCCTTCGTACAACCACATGCCGGCGATTAACAGCAGGAGCGCTCCCGCCGCTATGCCGCTCGTTGCAATCGGCTTTGAGAGCCTGGTGATCTTCGCGATCAACTCGCGCTGTTCTTGAGCTACGTGCTCTCCCGCCGCATCGATGCACAACTGATCATCTTCATGTGTCGTGAGAATGCTCCGCCACAGCAGCAAGGCCAAAAATGTGGCGGTGACGATTCCCCAGACGATAAGAAGGTACAGAATGGGCCCCGTGAGCGTACTCGCTTCCATCGTAACCTCCGCGGCACGGTTCCACGGAGGCTACGACGGGAACGAGAGCGCGCAAGACGCCGATTCTATCGCTTCTTATCCGGTGGAG
>Ga0137415_10002736_pt1 | contig 17463 bp, 16 predicted proteins | sample CZODoug3_1_1_16f_FD_183082 | JGI IMG/M metagenome (GOLD analysis project Ga0137415, IMG submission 183082) | Vadose zone soil fungal communities from Angelo Coast Range Reserve, California, USA - CZODoug3_1_1_16fungal (Hybrid Assembly) | ecosystem: Environmental > Terrestrial > Soil > Vadose...
GTCGACTTCTGGACGAATCATTTCAACGTGTTCGTCGGCAAGGGCGCCGATCGCTTCTTGCTGCCTTCCTATATAGAGGAAACAATCCGGCCGCGGGCACTCGGCCGCTTCGAGGACCTGCTTATCGCTACGGCTCAAAGCCCGGCCATGCTGTTCTATCTCGACAATGCACAGAGCGTAGCTCCTGGCTCCGAACCTCCGAGGATGCGGCGCTTTGAGCCGAACCGGATGCCCCGAGGCATTAACGAGAACTATGCGCGCGAGCTGCTCGAGCTCCATACCCTGGGCGTCGACGGCGGTTACACCCAGCAGGACATCATCGAAGTCGCGCGCATCTTCACGGGTTGGAGCATCGAGCCTCCGGAACGCGGTTCAGGGTTCGTCTTCCGCGACTGGGCTCACGATCGCGGCGAGAAGCACGTCTTTGGGCTCACCTTCAACGATGACGGCAAGGATGAAGGCATCCGATTGCTCAAGTTTCTCGCGAGCCAGCACGCCACGATGCATCACGTGAGTGCGAAGCTCTGCGCGCGCTTCGTCGCCGATGACCCGCCGGATGGGTGTATCGATGCCGCGGTCGCCGCCTGGCAGAAGACCGGCGGCGACATTCGCGCCGTGCTGCGCGCCATCTTCATGTCCCCCGATTTCTGGTCGGCGCAGGCGGTCCGCTCCAAGGTCAAGACGCCATTCGAATTCGTCGTGAGTGCGGTGCGCGCCACCGGCGTCGAGCCCGACGACACCCCGCGGCTCGCGCAGCTCGTCGCCCGCCTCGGTGAACCTCTGTACCAACAGCCCGCCCCGACCGGCTATGCCGAGACCGAGGCGCACTGGGTCAATAGCGGTGCTCTGCTCGCGCGCATGAACGCCGCCATGGGAATCGCCAAGGATTGTTCGAGCATCCCGGCCAACGAGGATCACGCCCGGCTCGTCGATATGATCGATCAGCAATTGCTGGCCGGTACCATGTCCGCGCATACCAAGAGTGTGATTCTGGAGCAGCTGACCGACGTTACCGATCCAGTTCAAGCACGGGCGCTCGCCGTCGGCCTCGCTCTCGGCGGCCCTGACTTCCAAAAGCAATGACTATCTCGAGACGCATCTTCGTGAGGTCGGGCGGGCTCGCCCTCGTGAGCCTGGGCCTCGATCCGTTGTTTCTTGCACGGGCGGTCTTCGCAGCAGGCCGTCCGGCCGTCAGACCGTCCGACTGTCCGACGCTCGTGTGCCTCTTCCAGCGCGGCGCCGTCGATGGACTGAACATGATCGTCCCGCATGGCGAGCCGGCCTATTACCAGGAGCGCCCGCGCATCGCGGTTCCTGCCGCCGACGTCGTGGATCTCGACGGCCACTTCGGCCTGCATCCGAGCCTCGCGCCCCTCAAAGAGCTGTGGGACAACAAGAGCCTCGCCGCGATTCACGCGATCGGCTCGCCGGACGGTACCCGCAGTCACTTCGACGCGCAGGACTACATGGAGAGCGGCACCCCCGGTGTGAAGAGCACGGGGGACGGCTGGATGAATCGCTATTGCCAGCACGACCGCGAGCACGAGGACACGCCGTTCCGAGCGGTCGCGTTCGGGCCGCAGCTGCCGCGCATTCTCGCCGGCAGCGCGCCGTCGCTCGCTATCGATGATCTGCAGGCGTTTGGCCTGCGCGTTCCGCAAGAGGCCGCGCGCGACCGGCTGACGCGCGCGTTCGAGGAGCTGTACGACGGCGCAGGGACCGGCTTGTTGGCGTCGTCGTCGCGCGAGGGATTCGAGGCCGTCCAAATGCTGAAGCGCGCGGATCCGTCGCAGTACCGTCCAGCGGCCGGCGTCGAGTATCCGCAGGGGCGGTTAGGCAAGACGCTGCTCCAAATCGCGCAGCTCATCAAAGCGGACGTAGGGCTGGAGATCGCGTTCGCGGACTGCAGCGGCTGGGATACGCACGTGAACCAGGGCTCGAGTGAAGGCCAACTCTCCGCCCGGCTCCGTGAGCTCGGCCTGGCGCTCGCGGCGTTCAACCATGATCTCGGCGAGCGCATGCGCAACGTCGTCGTGCTCACGATGTCCGAGTTCGGCCGGACGATCCGCGAGAACGGCAACAGCGGCACCGATCACGGCCACGCGACCGCCATGCTGGCACTCGGCGGGCCGGTGAACGGTGGGCGCGTGCTGGGCCGCTGGCCCGGGCTGGCACTCGAGCAGCGCTTTGAAGGGCGCGACGTCGCGGTCACGACCGACTTCCGCGACCTCTTCGGTGAGATCCTGGCGCGCCACCTGGGAGCGACCGACTTGGGAACGGTCTTCCCCGGCTACACCCCCAGCCCGGCCCAATTCCTGGGAGCGATTCGCGCCTAGGCGCCGGCTACCGCATCCAGCCGGATGATACCGTCCCCCGCGCCGTCCCGAATCGTCAACCAATCGGTGCGCACGCGGTCCCACTCCTGAATCACGAGCCCCTGGTCCTCGAAGAGCGCGCGAATCTGGCTCGGGCCGAACCCGGCGATTTCTTCGAGAATCGGCACGAGCACCGACAACGCGTCATCGCTGATGACCGTGCGCTTGGCAATCTGGGCGATTTCGCGCGCTTCCGACGCGGCGATGGTAAAGCCTTCGCCGCGGTTGACGTGCAGCATGACGGGAATGTCCGACTGCCCGTCGCCGACGTAAACGACCTGATCGCGAGGCACGACGTGGCGCGCGCGGATCTCTTCCACCGCGGCGACCTTGCCGTAGCCGGCCGCGACGCCCAGCAGCGTCCCGATCTTGCCGTCGCCGGGCTGGAACTCGAACCGGGTGCCCACCACATGATCGGCCGGGACGATCCCCTCGAGCGCCGACAGCACGACCTCCTGAGGCGCCGCCGAGATCACGTAGAAGTCGAAGCGGTTGCCGTCGATCCCCTGCGCGAGCATCCGGGTGAGAAGCTCCACGTTCCGTTTGAGCCGGACCTGGCGGCCGACCTTGAGGAGATCATTACGAGTGACTCGGGCGTACTCCGGGTCATTCGCGAGCAGGTACGCCAGCTCGGCGCCTTGCTGCACGAGATTGAGACTGGAGAGTGCCGCCACTTTCTCACGAAAGCTCGAGATCCCCAGCATCTCGCTCAGCACGATGCCGGAGTCGTTAAAGCTCAACGTCTGATCGAAGTCACTCGCCAATAGGTAATGCTTCTTCATCCAACTCTCCCTTTGTTGTGTTGCGCGCACAAAAAAGCCCGCTCCATCGAAGAGCGGGCCGTTCCGTCGCGTTGCGAACCTCTGCATCGCCTCAGCTAGCGCCCGCCTCCCCGGTTGGGTTCCCGGTGTGGAGGAGCATCTTAGGATTGCAAGCGCAGAAAGACATGGCACGAATTGTAGTTACGCCGCCCCGCCCAAGCAACACCCGCGCTGTCACGAGCACGTCACAGCTACGGTTTCGCCGTTTCGGCAGCCGTAATCGGCAGCTCCAAACGTTCCGCTTTGCGCACGGCAGCGACGGTGGTGGCAGTACCGATCCGGTCGCCCGTGAGCAGGCGGTGCAGGTCGTCGATGCCGTGAACCGGTTGTCCATCGAACGCCACGATGATGTCACCGGACCGCAGACCCGCGTGCGCCGCTGGACTGCCCGGCTCGATCGTGGTGATGAGCACACCACTCGGCTGGATCAACCGGTGTGCGCGCACCGCGAGACGCGGCAACGAAACGTTCTGTCCCCCAACGCCGATGCGCGCGCGGCGAACGTGCCCAAACGCGATGAGCTGTCCCACGACGAGCTTGACGGTATTCACCGCGACGGCAAAGCAGATCCCCTGCGCGGGCAGAATCACGGCTGTGTTGACACCGACCACGGTCCCGCGCGAATCGAGCAGCGGCCCGCCCGAGTTGCCGGGATTCAGCGCCGCATCGGTCTGAATGACGTTGTCGATCAAGCGCCCAGAAACCGATCGGAAGGAGCGGCCCAGTGCGCTCACGACTCCGGCCGTCACGGTGCTCTGAAATCCGAGCGGATTTCCGATCGCGATGACGATCTGGCCCACGCGTAGCGCCGCCGAATCCCCCAGCGGCGCGGTGACCTGAGACGAAGCGTCGACACGCAGCACCGCGAGGTCGGTGTCAGGATCATCGCCGACCAGCTCGGCGCGGAGGCGCCGGCCATCGGCAAACGCCACGTCCGTCCTGGTAGCGCCGTGCGCGACATGGCTGTTGGTAAGGATGAATCCGTCGGGCGTGAAGACGAATCCCGATCCGGCACCTTGCGACTCGCGTGGAGAAGTACTGCGACGCCGATGCTGCACTTCGACACTGACGACCGCGGGAGCAACCCGCTCCACCACGCCGCTCACCGTACGCGAATACGCGTCCAGTAGCTCCGCATCGACCGGAGATGCTGCGGGAGGCGATAACGACTGCGAGCTGGTGGGCTCGCCGTCCACCAAACTAAGATGAGTACTCATGCCCTCCAAAACACCACGCGGTTCCCCAGCACCCAGCCCCCGAGCCCCAAGCCCCATATATTCGAGGCCGCATGCGAGACGCCTTGCAGGCGCTGCTCCGCGAAGCGAGCGACGCGAAACGCTCGGCTGACTTCTGGAACGCGGCCGCCGGAATCTTGAGCGGCTGGGCCGGCGGTGCGCGGCTGTCCATTCGCTACCAGGGAGTCAACGAAGCCGGATCGGTCGCCGCGGGCACCGACGACCGCTCCGGCCGCAGTCTGAATGCGGCGTGGCACGATCCCGAGGGACGGCGCGTCGAAGCGACGCTCGCGGGCGCGCCACCGGCGCTCCCGGCATCGGAGCTCGAGGCGGCGATCGAGTTCTCTTCCCGCCTCGCGGTCATGGTCGGACGGCGTTCCGCGCTGGAGCGCGAGCGGCGGCTTGGCAGCTTCGTCGTCGAGCTCGCGCGCTGGCTGCTCGCGGCCCCGGAGACGCAGCTCCTGCTGCGCTATACGCTGCAGAGTCTCATGGAGCTGGTCGATGCCCAGGGTGCCTTCGTCGCGTTGAAGCAGCCGGACGGCGAGAACCTGCGCATTTCGCCCGCGCTCGGCGGCGCGTCACAGCTCGAAGGGCTGATCCTGGGACTCGAGAGCAGCGCCACCGGTCGTGTGGTGCGAACGGGTGAAGCGCTGATGAGCGCGGACCTGCGGGCCGAGGAGGATGCGAGCCCCATCGCAAGGCGGCTCGCCGAAGGCGTGCGCGCAACCCTGATCGCCCCGCTCCGGCTCTCGCATGGACCGGTGGGCGCAGTCGGACTTGTGCGTATCCAGGTTGCGGATGCCCCGGCCCCCCCGCCCTTCACGCTTCACGAGTTGCAGTATGTGTCCGCCGTTGCCGCGCACATCGCCGGCGGCATCGAGCTCTCGGAGGCCGTCGCTGCGACGCGGGCGGCCGCCGACCGCGCCCGGGCAATGGTCGACGCAAGTCCCCTGCCGATGGCCCTGGTGGATGCCGCGGGCACGGTGCGGCTGCTCAACGGAGCGGCGATGCAGGTTTTCGGCCTCGAGTCGAAGGATGCGGCCGTCGGACGCCATCTCGAAAAGCTCGGGCTCTCGCCGAGCGGATTGACCGTGCGACTCATGCTGACAGGCCGTCAGGAAGGCCAGCCGTGGCACGGCCGCGTGCTGGTCACGCAGGCCGGGGGCGACCGACGGATCTGCGATTGTACGGTGACGGACCTGCGCGGCCTCGGATCGCAGGACCTCCTGGTCGCGCTGTATGACCGGACGGACGAGCTGCGTGCGCAGCGCGAGCTCATCGCCCGCGAGAAGCTGGCCACGGTCGGCGAGATCGCGAGCGGAGTAGCGCACGAGGTGAACAACCCGCTCGCCGCGATTCGTATGGAAGCGGAGCTGCTGGGCCGCTCGACCCAGGACGCCGAGGCCAGCACTGCCGCCGCCACCATCGTGCGCGAGGTCGATCGCGCTGCCCGCATCGTCCGGAGCCTGTTGCGCCTGGCGCGCCGGGCCGACACCACCCCCGTACGAATTCAGCTCAATGAGCTCGTCCGCGACGTGGCCGAGATCCGCCAGCGCGTGCTCCGTGCCGACAGCATCGAGGTGCGCACGCGTATGGATCAGGGGGCGGAAGCGGTGCTGGGGCTTGGCCAGGAGCTGCAGCAAGTCGTGATTAATCTCGTGACCAACGCCGAACACGCCGTGCGCGGACGCCCCAATGCCGTGATCGAGCTGGCGACGGAGGCCCGGAAAGATTGGGTGCGGCTCACGGTTGAAGATTCGGGCCCGGGCGTGCCACCCAACGTGCGCAGCCGGATTTTCGATCCCTTTTTCACGACCAAGAGTCCCGATGAAGGATCAGGACTCGGCCTCTCGATTTGTCAGCGGGTAGTCGCGGAGGTGGGCGGGCGAATCTGGCTGGAAGACTCCAGCACCCTGGGCGGCGCGAAGTTCGTCGTGGAGCTCCCCGCTGCGCCGGAGCGGGAAAACGTCATTGGCTGAGGCTTACGCTTCGAGTATCTGCCGCCGGTAAAGGGCTAGTGCAGCCAGTCCGTAAGCGCCGATCGCGAGGAGCAGGACACCCAGCGCCCAATGCGGGCCGAGCTGCCAGATGCCAGCCACGATGTAGCCGATGCTGGCGACGAGTCCCAAACCCAGCACTTCTTTGCGCGCCATCAGAATGCCGAACACGTAGCCCCAGCTGAAAGCGCAGAGGCCCAGGAAGATGACGGCATTCGGGAAGATTTTTGTCGGATCGATGAGATTGAGTCCGCCCGCAAAGGCGCAGAACAGGCCGATCACCGTGTACGTCGCCAGGTGGAGCGCCAGCGGCAGGGGCAGCGTGCCCATTTTGTTGAATGACATGGACATCAAAATACGCTATCGGCTTTCGGCTGTCAGCTATCGGGTTATTACGCCCGATAGCCGATAGCCGATAGCTTAGTTTTTGGACATGCAGGCAACCCGCACCTATCTAGAGCTCAAGGATCGGGAGCAGTTCAAGGCAGGCTTCGGGGATTTCCCAGATGTCGCCATTACCAGCGCGCCGCAGCCGCAGCCGGAGCTCTACCGGATGTGCTATCGAACCGTCGGCGAGGCATTCCACTGGCGCGACCGCTGGGATTGGACGGACGAGGAAATCGCGGCGCACCTGGGCAATCCGGCGATTCAACTGTTCGTGGCGATGCGGATCACCGGCAAGCACGCGGCGAGACTGGCGGGGTGGTACGAGCTGCGGCGCGTGGTGGAGGACGATTCCGTGGAGATCGCGTATTTCGGGATCGTCGCCACTGAGTTCGGGCGCGGCTTCGGAAAACACCTCCTCTCCAGCGCCGTGCGCGACGCCTGGGCGTTGGCCCCGAGCCGCGTGTGGTTGCACACCTGTACACTCGATCATCCCAACGCGCTGCCGAATTACCTTGCCCGTGGCTTTACGCCTTATCGCAAGGAAACGTACGAAGTAGATTCCGCCCCGTGAACTTCAAATTCAATTTCCAGCTCACCCGCAAGCGCAAGTTCATCATCGCCGGGATCCTGCTCACACCGATCCTGATCTTCGCCCTGTATACCTGGTCGGCGCTCAACTGGAGCTACTCCGAGGGCGAGCGCGCCGGTTTCGTACAGAAGTTCTCGAAGCGCGGCTGGCTCTGCAAAACGTGGGAAGGCGAGCTCGCCATGGTGTCGATGCCCGGAACGAATCCCGAGAAATTCTATTTCTCGGTACGCGACGACAATGTCGCCGAGCACATCAATCAGTCACTTGGCCGGCGTGTCGCGCTGTCGTATCAGCAGCACAAGGGTATCCCCACGACATGCTTCGGCGAGACGGAATATTTCGTCGTCGCCGTGAAGGTATTGCCGCAATGAGCGCCAACAGTTTCGGCGGTCGCGCCACCCTGAAGGTCGGGGGACGGAGCTACGAAATCTTCCGCCTCGACGCGCTCGAGCGCCGCGGCCTCTCAGTCGCCCGACTCCCGTACTCCCTGAAGATCCTGGTCGAGAACCTGCTGCGGCTCGAGGATGGCCGCGTGGTTCGGGCAGAGGACATCGAGAAACTGGCGCGGTGGGACCCGCGCAAGGTCCCGGACGAAGAGATCACGTTCATGCCGGCGCGCGTGCTGCTCCAAGACTTCACCGGCGTGCCGGCCGTCGTGGACCTCGCCGCCATGCGCGATGCCATGGTCCAGATGGGCGGCGACCCCAAGCGCGTGAACCCCCAGCTCCCCGCCGAGCTCGTGATCGACCATTCGGTGATCGTGGATGAGTTCGGGACGCCGCGCGCATTCCAGGTCAACGCAGACCTCGAGTTCCAGCGGAACCGTGAGCGCTACGCGTTGCTGCGCTGGGCGCAGAAGACGTTCACCGGCTTCAAGGTCGTTCCGCCGGATACGGGTATCGTGCATCAGGTGAACTTGGAGTATCTGGCACGAGTTGTTTTCACAAACGACTCGCAGGCGTATCCCGACACGCTCGTCGGTACCGACTCCCACACGACGATGATCAATGGGCTCGGAGTCCTCGGCTGGGGTGTGGGCGGCATCGAAGCGGAAGCCGCGATGCTGGGGCAGCCGGTCTCGATGCTCATCCCGCAGGTCGTCGGCTTCCGGTTGAGCGGCAAGCTCACCGAGGGCGCCACCGCGACCGACCTCGTCCTCACGATCACGCAGATGCTGCGCGCGAAAGGCGTGGTCGGAAAGTTCGTCGAGTTCTACGGGCCCGGCGTGTCGACGCTGCCGCTCGCCGACCGCGCCACGATCGGCAACATGGCCCCCGAGTACGGCGCGACGATCGGCATCTTCCCCGTCGATCAGGAGACGCTGCGCTATCTCGAGTTCACGGGCCGGACCGGGGAGCAGGTGCAGCTGGTGGAAGCGTACATGAAGGAGCAGGGACTCTTCCACACGCCCGAGGCCAGCGAGCCGGTCTACACCGATACGCTCGAGCTCAACCTCGCGACCGTCGAGCCCAGCATGGCCGGGCCGCGCCGGCCGCAGGACCGCGTGGGACTGCGGGAAGTGCCGCGCAAGTTTGCCGAGGCGTTGCCGACGCTGATGAAGCCCGCTGCGGCGGTGAACGCCGTTCCGGTAGGCAGATGGGAGGCCGAAGGCGGGCAGGCCGCAACCAACCCGGCACCGCCCCGGCCGTCGTCCGCAACCCTTGTGATCGACGACGTCGAGTGCGTGTTGCACCACGGCTCGGTCGTGATCGCCGCGATCACGAGCTGCACCAATACTTCAAACCCCTCTGTCATGATCGCGGCGGCGCTCATGGCCAAGAAGGCGGTCGATCGCGGCCTGCGCTCGAAGCCGTGGGTCAAGACGAGCCTGGCCCCCGGCTCCAAAGTGGTCACGGACTATCTCGAGTTGGCGGATCTCATGAAGCCGCTCGAAACGCTGCGCTTTCACCTCGTCGGCTATGGCTGTACGACCTGCATCGGTAACTCGGGGCCCCTACCGGAAGCCGTATCGACGGCGATCGCCGAATGCGACCTCGTCGTCTGCGCGGTGCTCTCGGGAAATCGCAACTTCGAGGGCCGGATTCAGCAGGAAGTCCGCGCCAACTACCTCGCCTCGCCGCCGCTGGTCGTGGCGTACGCGCTCGCGGGCCGCATCGACATCGACTTCCACAACGAGCCGCTCGGCATCGGGATCGACGGGCCCGTGTTCCTGCGCGACATCTGGCCTTCGACCAAGGAAGTGGCCGAGGTCATCGCTCGCTCGATCAAATCGGCGATGTTCCGGAAGAGCTACGCGCAGGTGTTCGACGGCGATGAGCGCTGGCGCGGCCTCCCGGTGCCCGAAGGGGACCGCTTCGCGTGGGAGCCGACGTCGACCTACATCCGCCGCGCGCCGTACTTCGACGGCATGCCCGCCGAGCCGGGGCCGGTGCGCGACATCGGCGGCGCCCGCGTGCTGTGCCTGCTGGGCGACAGCATCACCACCGACCACATTTCGCCGGCCGGATCGATTCGCAAGACGAGTCCCGCGGGCCAATTCCTCGTCAGTCACGGCGTCCAGCCGATCGACTTCAATTCGTACGGCGCGCGCCGCGGCAACCACGAAGTGATGGTGCGCGGCACGTTCGCCAACGTGCGGCTCAAGAATCTGCTCGCGCCGGGAACCGAGGGACCGTTCACGGTGCACCTCCCCGACGGCGAGCAAATGACGATCTACGACGCGTCGCTCAAGTACGCCGCCGAGGGAACGCCGCTGATCGTCCTGGCCGGGAAGGAGTACGGCTCGGGGTCGTCACGCGATTGGGCCGCCAAGGGGCCCCGGCTGCTCGGCGTGCGCGCCGTCATCGCGGAGAGCTTCGAGCGCATCCACCGCTCGAACCTGGTAGGCATGGGGATCTTGCCGCTGCAGTTCGCTCCCGGACAGAACCCCGCTACGCTCGGCCTGACGGGCAAAGAGCGTTACGACATCCTCGGCCTTAGCGACATGCCCAAGGAGCTGACCGTCACCGCGACGGCCGACGACGGCAAAGTGACGAAGCTCAAAGCGCTGGTCCGCATCGATACGCCGCAGGAGCTGCAGTACTACAAGCACGGCGGTATTCTGGAGTACGTGTTGCGGCAGCTGGCTAAATAGTCTGTAGAAACGCCTCGAGCTCGGCCGGCGGCACGGCGCCCACGCGGCGTCCCACCTCTTGTCCCTTGCGAAACGCGATCAGCGTCGGGATGCCCTTGATCCCGAAGCGCTGGCCCGTGATGGGGTTCTTGTCGGTGTCGAGCTTCACCACGAGCATCTCTCCCGCACGACGGAGCGCGACGTCATCCAACAGCGGCGCCATGATCTTGCACGGCCCGCACCAATCGGCATAGAAATCGACCACCACCGGCACCGTCGTGTCGGTCGTGACTTTATCGAAAGTGGCGTCGGATATCGCGATCGGCCGGTCGAGCAGGATGGGCTTGCCGCAATTGCCGCATTTCGGATGCTGCTCGAGACGCGTGAGATCGACGCGGTTCAGCGTCTGACAAAACGGGCAGGCGACGGTGGCCGTGCGTTGCTCAGACATGATTGCAGCTTAACCTCGCCCCACGCCCAAGGCATCCGCCACACGATTGATGTAGTTGAACCAGGACGCGATCAGGGTGATCTGCAGAATCGCGCGATCGTCGAACCCCACGCGGCGCAACTCCTTATGGTCCGCCGGTCCGATCCGCGTGGCGTCACGGGTGAGCTGCGCCACGTAGTCCAGCATCACGCGCTCCTGCTCGGAGATGGGGGCCTTGGTGTAATCGTCCTCGAGGGCCGCGACGAGCGCCTGGTCCAGCGTGATCCGACGCAGAAACTCTGCGTGGGATTCAATTCAGTATCGGCAGCGATTGGTGACCGAGACGACCGTCGTGATCAACTCGTGCTGGCGGCGCGTGAGCGGCAGGTCGGGGGCCATGAGCGCCCCGAAGGTCGCGAAGGCGTGATACAGCGCGTCGGGAAGGAGGCTGTGCGACGCAACGATCCCGGAGGTGCCGTCGGCGGTCGGATGCACGGGGCTCTCGTACTCTTTGGGATAGAGCGCCTTTTGGGCGTCAATCGCCCGACGCAGCTTCTCGTCGGCTTCCAGCAGCGGAATCGTGCGAATCCAAGTCATCAGATCCTGCAGGTTGTGGGGTGAACTGTTTGCGGAAGACCAAAACGTACACTGGGGCGCCCGCGGCGACGATGCCGACACCCAGCCCGGCCTGCAGGGGACTGCGGGCAGCCACCAGGAAGAGCACCACAGCAGACAAAACGAGAAAGAGTACGGGCGTGAACGGATAGCCCCACGTCCGATATGAAGCGTCGGGCGAGTGGCCGCGAATCCGGAACAGCCCCGCCACGGTAGCCGCGACGAACAGCACCGTGACGAAGACAAAAACACCGATGATCTGATTGAACGTGCCCGACGCGATGTAAACCGACGCGAGGATAGCCTGGATCGCGATCGCGCGGGCCGGCGTGCCGAACCGCGGATGCAGCGCGGCAACCCCTTTGAAAAACACGCCGTCGTTGGCCATTGCGTAATAGACCCGCGGAAGCGCCATCAAGAGCCCCAGCAGGCTGCCGAGCACCGCTACGATGACGACGCCCGAGAACACGCGGCCGCCCGCAGGGCCGAACAGCGCCTCGCCGGCTTGCGCCGCGAACGTCTCACCTGACGTCACGCGCTCCAGCGGCACTAGGTAAAGGAAGACGGCGCTCGTCATGACGTAGATGGCCGTGATGATCGCCACCCCGATCGCGAGCGCGCGCGGGACCGTGCGCGACGGATCGCGCGCTTCTCCCGCCAACTTGGAGATTTCCCACCAGCCGCCGAACGCGAAAAACGCGCCCATGAGTCCCGCGGCCAACGCCAGAGGAAGCGGATCCGAGCCGGCCCGCTGAGCGACGAACGGCACGAAGTTCGACCAGCTTCCCGCGCGCAGCGCAAGTGCCAGAATCGCAATGAGCCCCAGCGCGCCCAGCTTGAGTGCGGTCAGTGCTTGCATGAGGCCGGAGCCAAGTCGCAGACCCGCGATATTCACACCCGCGATCACGAGGATGGTCCCGATCGCGACGAATTTGAGCCACACGCCTGAGATGCCGAGCGCGTAGCCGACGTAGCTCGCGAGGCCCGCCGCGAGTGCCGCGGTGATGCCCGGATCCATCACGAGCAGACATTTCCAGCCGTACAGGAAAGCGACCGCGGGACCATAGGCTTCGCGGAGGTAGACGTACCCGCCGCCCGCTTCCGGCGCGCGTGCCGCGAGCTCGCCGTAACAGAGCGCGCCGCTCAGCGCCATCGCACCCATGAGCAGCCAGACAATCAGCAGCCAGAAGGGCGAGCCGAGCGAGTGGGCCATGCCCGCGGGCGTGAGAAAAATCCCGATGGCGACGACCTCGCCAACGACGAGTGCCGTGACGGCGACGAGGCCCAGTTGACGGCGTAGCACGATTCTAAGATAGCCTGCATGTTTAGAGCTGCAGCGCGCCGCCGTCGCGCGTAAGGACGCATACCTATTACCGCGAGGCGACCCATGATTCGATCCCCAACCCTTCCCACGCTTCTCGTGCTGGCGCTCACGGCCTGCGGTGCCTCTCGGGCCCCGGTTCCACTGGTCGGTGCGTCGGCTGACGTCGGTGCCCTCACCGGCGAGTGGGCGGGCGACTACAGCAGCGCCGAGTCGGGTCGCAGCGGCAGCATCAGCTTCACGCTGCGCGCGGCGGGTGACTCCGCGTTCGGTGATGTGGTCATGATCCCGAGCGCGTTGGGTCGTCGGCTCGTTCCCTGGCGCGGGGAAAACGCCACCGGAGCCAATCAGCAACCCGCCTCGACAGTGCTGACGATTCGCTTCGTGCGTGTGGAGCATGGACATGTGAGCGGCACGCTGGATCCCTACGCCGATCCGCAAACCGGCGCGCGCCTGCTCACCACGTTCAGCGGCGAGCTCAACGGCACCACGATCTCGGGTACATACACGACCAGGCTGCCGTCGGGCGACACACAGACGGGTCGTTGGACGGTGCAGCGGCGCTAGCGGTCTTTCGACTCGCGAGCCACGGTGGGCGTCGCAAACTCCGGACGCCCTACGGCTTCCATTCCGAGATACTGTCGAGCCCGATTCAACGCGTCGTCGATGTTGCCGTGGATGTTCTCTTCGCCAAGCTCGTCGTACAGTCCCGAGCGCTCCAGCGCCACCACCGGCTGCGCGTGCACGTCGGACAGAATTACCAGGATCCCTTCCTGCCGGCTGCGGTGAATCAGCTCGCGGAGCGCATGTAGCCCAGTCGAATCGATGGCCGGCACGTGCCGCAGCCGCACGATCAGCACCTTCGGCTTCCCGGCAATGCGCCCCACCCGATCCTTGAACATCTCGGCGGCGCCGAAGAAGAACGGTCCCGTGATCTCGTAGACCTGGACGCCGTCGGGGATCACGCGCCGGCGCACCGCGTTCGGATCGTGCTCGAAATCGTCCACCGGATCGGTGAATTCGTGGGTCAGCACGCTGATGTTCGTCACCTCCGCCATGCGCCGCATGAAGAGGAAGGCGGCGAGCACCATGCCGACTTCGATCGCGACCGTCAGATCCACGAGGACGGTGAGCAGGAAGGTGGTCAGCAGGACCGCGACGTCGCTTTTGGGCGCACGGAACTCGGACACGAACGTCCGCCACTCGCTCATGTGGAACGCGACAACCACGAGGATCGCCGCCAGCGTCGCGAGCGGGATGAGACCGGCCCACCGCCCAAAGAAGAGCGTGATGAGCAGCAGCGTGACCGCATGCGTCATTCCCGCCACCGGCGTGCGCCCGCCGTTCTTCACGTTCGTGGCCGTGCGGGCGATCGCCCCTGTCGCCGGCATCCCGCCGAACAACGGCGACGCGATGTTGGCGACTCCCTGGGCGACCAGCTCCATGTTGGAGCGATGGCGCCCGCCGATCATCCCGTCCGCCACGACCGCCGACAGCAGCGATTCGACCGCGGCGAGCAAGGCGATCGTGAAGGCCGGACCCGCGAGCGCTTGGATGATGGGAAGCGAGAGCTTGGGGATGTGCGGCTGCGGCAGACCGGCATGGATGGCGCCGAACCGCGCGCCGATCGTCTCGACCGGTAGATGCAGCAGCTGCGCCAGCACGGTCGTCACGATCAGCGCCACAAACGGGCCTGGAATGCGCGTGGAGATCCTTGGCCACACGACAATGATCGTCAGGGTGGCGACGGCGACCACCAACGCCCAGGGATTGACCGTATCGAACGCGTGGACGTAGGCGTCCCACTTCGGCACAAAAGCGGAGGGCACCGCCTGCATCTCGAGACCGAGCAGATCGCGGATCTGGCTCGAGAAGATGATGAGCGCGATACCGCTCGTGAATCCGATCGTCACCGGGTAGGGGATGAACTTGATCGCGCCGCCGAGCCGGAACAGCCCGAAGCCGACGAGAATGAAGCCGGCCATGAGCGTCGCCACGACCAGTCCATCGACGCCGTACTTGAGGACGATGCCCGAGACGATCACCACGAACGCGCCGGTCGGCCCGCCGATCTGCACCCGTGAGCCGCCGAGCAGCGAGATGAGAAAGCCGGCGACGATGGCGGTGTAGAGCCCGCGCTCCGGGCTGAGCCCGCTCGCGATGGCGAAGGCGATCGCCAGCGGCAGTGCGACGATGCCGACGATGACGCCGGCGATCACATCCCGGGTGAGTTGCTCCCGGTTGTAATCCTGGAGGGTGGTGAACAGTTTGGGCACGAGCACGGCGGCGAGAAGATACTAAATTCGAGCGACCTTCGTGATGGAGACTCCGTGAATCTCGTCCTCATTGTTGCCCTGACCCTCAGCGCTCAGCTCCCCAGCGACTCCGCCGTCTCGGCGATCCTGGCGCCGCGTGTGCAGGCGCTGCCCGACAGCGGCAAGCATGGGGAGGGGATCGTCGTCGGACTGTTAGACAAGGGACAGCGAGTGATCTCCATCGGCGGAGTCGACGTCGACGACGTGTTCGAGATCGGATCCATCACGAAGGTCTTCACCGCGTCGATCCTCGCCGACATGGTCGCTCGCGGCGAAGTGCGGGTAGACGATCCTGTGGCGAACTATCTGCCGCGGTCGGTGCGCATGCCGGTGCGAGGGCGTCCCATCACGCTCCTCGACCTGGCGACCCAAGCCTCCGGCCTGCCGCGCATGCCCGACAATTTCTCCCCGCGCGATTCCTCCAACCCGTACGCTGATTACAGCGTGCAGCAACTGTACGAGTTCCTGTCCCGCTACAAGCTGCCGCGCGACCCCGGCGCGGCCTACGAGTACTCGAACCTCGGCATGGGCCTGTTGGGCCACGCCCTCGCCCTCAAGGCGGGGATGAGTTACGAGCAGCTCGTGACGCGCCGCATCCTCAGGCCGCTGGGTATGAAGGAAACTTCGATCACGCTCACAAAAGGTTTGGACGCGCGGCTCGCTCCTGGTCACGACGGCGAAGGCAAAGTCGTGCCCAACTGGGATCTGCCGACCCTCGCCGGCGCCGGGGCGCTGCGCTCGACCGCGACCGACTTGATCACGTTTCTGGTCGCGAATCTCGATTCCACGGCGACGCCGCTCTCGCGTACCCTGCACCAGACGCACGGCGAGCGCCAGGCGACCAATGACCCGAACCTCAAGATCGGCCTCGCCTGGCACATTCTCTCTCGGCCGGCCGGGAAGATCGTGTGGCACAACGGGGGGACGGGCGGCTATCGCAGCTTCATCGGCTTCGATCCGGCGCGCCGCATCGGCGTCGTCGTGCTCTGCAACGACGGCAACGAAAACGTCGATGACATCGGCTTTCATCTGCTGGACGAGACGTTCCCACTCAAGTCCCCGCCGCCCAGGCGCACCGAAGTGGCGGTGGATTCGCTGCTACTCGAGGGGTATGTCGGGGAGTACGAGTTGACGCCGGTCTTTCACATGGTGGTCACGCGCCAGGCAGCGCATTTGTTCGTTCAGGCAACCGCGCAGCCGCGGTTCGCGATCTTTGCGGAGTCGGACTCGACGTTCTTTTTGAAGGCGGTGGACGCCCAGCTCACGTTCAGACCGGACGCGCTGGTGCTGCATCAGAACGGCCAACACCTCCCGGGGCGGAAGGTTCACTAGGGGACTTGGAGCAGAATGCCGATTTGCGGCTCCCAGTCGGTGGATTTCGACATCAGTCCGACCGCATTGGCGAGTTTGAGGTAGCAGCCGTTGGCGATGCGCCACTGACCCGCGGTAACGAATACCCACTCGTCGGGGGCCCCGGTCTCGCCGCCTTCGATCGCGAGCAGGATGCGCCACGCCGGTGACAGCCGCCGCAGATACTCGAGCGAGGTCTCACCGAGATCCCAGTGGTGGTCACCGTGGTTGTATTCGACGGTGGTGCGCAGCGTCATCGTGCCGAAGTGAAATCCCCGCGTCAGCCCGATCTCGCTTTTGACATCGGTGAGCTTGTCTCCGATGAGCACCTTTCGTTTCAGATTTGCCGGACTCACCTCTACCGACCCCCAAATTTCCGGGCGGCGACCCCGCTCCTGCGCGAATCGAACCCGGACCTGGCCGGCAAAGTCCCCGACCCCGGATTCGCGGATCCGGGCCGGCGTTGCCGTCGTGTCGCGTGACGATCGCTCGAATCGCGCCGAGCGGTAGGAGCCTTCGAGCTCGACGGCGAGCCACTCCGTCACGCCGTACGCGAGCAGGAGCTGCGCCGAGCTGTTGCGGAACGTGCCGCGCAGGTCGGTCTGGTTCCCGTAGCCCCAGTCCAGTGGGTTGTACTCCAGATTGTGATCTCTGACGTGCGCAACGGACGGGAGCACCAGCACATGGTGGCGCTCGATGTACGTCTGAAATTCCGAAGTGCGCACGCCGCGCCCGCGATCCCGCAGATTGGGCGGTACGGAGTCCTGCTGCTTAGCGACCGCGGTGGTCGTGATCCCGAGCACTAATGCAAATGTCGCGAGCATGTCTTGACCAAGGAACGCGCCTTGCGACGGTTTGTGACATGATGAGCGTTGCGAGAGAGGCGCCGGTCGGAATCGAACCGACGAATCGAGGTTTTGCAGACCTCTGCCTTACCACTTGGCTACGGCGCCAG
>Ga0137415_10002737_pt1 | contig 17462 bp, 19 predicted proteins | sample CZODoug3_1_1_16f_FD_183082 | JGI IMG/M metagenome (GOLD analysis project Ga0137415, IMG submission 183082) | Vadose zone soil fungal communities from Angelo Coast Range Reserve, California, USA - CZODoug3_1_1_16fungal (Hybrid Assembly) | ecosystem: Environmental > Terrestrial > Soil > Vadose...
GCGCCAACACTTCAGAGGGAGATTTCCGCCACGTGGTCTGCGCGTGGTTGCGGCAAGAAGGCAGGCTGTTGGATGAGACGCCCGAGCCGATCCCACACGCACAAAAGATCGATGAATACTGTATGGCAATGGACAGGGAGAGGGGGTTCTCACCAGCAACCATCGACACAGCCAGGTGGTATGCGCACCTGTTCTTCCGTCATGTCGGTGAATGCAAGCTGAAACAGTTGCGTCTTGTGAATGTTGAGCAGTTCCTGGAATCGCTTGGCAAACAGGGATGGACGAGAAACGGCATCAAATCGGCAGCACACTACGTTCGCAGCTTCTTCAAATATGGCGAACGACGCGGATGGACCAAGCGCGGTCTGAGCGGGCAAATCCACGGCCCGCGCGTGTATCGACATGAGCACATTCCACTCGGGCCAGCATGGCCGGATGTGCAGCGGCTGTTGGCGAGCACGGAAGGATCGTCAAAAAAGGCAGACATCCGCGACCGCCCGATCCTAATGTTGTTGGCCGTTTACGGGCTGCACGTCGGAGAAGTGCGGCGGATAAGAATCGAAGATATCGACTTCGCAGCAGGCACACTGACGATCTCACGCACGAAACAGAAGCGGGCGCGTATATGTCCACTCACGAGCGAGCTGGCGGAAGCCCGCGAAGTGTGGACCGGGATGGTTGTGCCTTTGGCTAATCGGGCGCGGTGGATCGAGCCATCCGGCACCGGCTGGGCGAGAGGCAAAAGCTCAACGCCAGGAAGAAAGTCGATCCTTACCCATGTGGCGTCTTCAGGTGATGTGAAGGTTTGCTGTTTGCTCATTGCGGTTTGCTCCTGCTGGTTAACAAAATCCGGTTGGCGCCCGGAAGAATAAGAGGACACCAGTCTTAGGAACCCAAATTTTTATTCCATTCCACGCCTGTGAAGGCCGGCGCGAGCGTTTCCGGCTTTTCCAGGTCGCCCTTGATGGCCTCGACCGACTTGCCGAATTTCTTCGCCTTCTCGGGATCGCGCGTGAGCACACACACCCGTCCGCCCAATTCCACAAGCTGTTTGACAACTTCACTTCCGACAGTGCCGGTTGCACCTGCGACTAGAATGAACGGCTTACCCATAGTAGTTTTGTCCTTTCGGTTTAGAAGTGGCGTCATGTGATCACTCGGCTGCGCTCAAGGCGGGGGGAAGGTTCTCTTCGAGCCACTCGGCATAGGCGCGCGGGGGGCGGCCAAGCACCTTGGCCGCAGTGTCGGTCGGCTTGTAGAAACCCGCAGTGACCTTCTCGTGATAGACGGCCATGATCGGCGCGTATTCGCCCGGCGCACCGCTAGCGATCAGGGCCTCGCGAAGTGTCTCGACGTCGCCCTCGAAGATCCTAATGTCGCGCCCGAGGACCCGCGAGAGCAGCCCCGCGAGTTGGGCCGCCGTGTAGGTCTCCTCCGAGGTCAGTTCGTAGGACCGCCCCTCGTGGCCGTCTTCCATCAGTGCCTTCAAGGCGACCGCGGCGATATCGTCCGGGTCGATGAAGGTCATGGGGCCGGTGCCGCCCCCCTCGAGCAAGAGGCCTTGGTTCAGCACCGACGGCCACACGAAGGGGACATAGTTCATGAAGCGCGTGGGCCGCAGTACGGTCCAGTCGAGGCCGAGTGAGGCGAGTCGCCGCTCGTGCAGGCCGTGGATATGGAAGTGCCAGTCATTGTCGCCCTCCTTCGCGCCGTAATTGGAGAGGAAGACGATGCGCTTGGCACCGGCACCGACCGCCGCCTCGAACGCATTGCGCTCTAGGGTCTCGAGTTCCGGCGTCGGAGGCGCCAAGATGAATACGCGGTCAGCCCCGCGGAATGCCTCCGTCAAGGTCTCCGGCACCATAAGGTCGCCAAGGACTGGTGTTGCCAGAGAAGCGATGGCCTCGCCCTTCTCCCGGGTGCGGACCAGGGCGCGAGGCTTGACGCCTGCAGCGGCAAGCTGCCGAACAAGCCGCGAGCCGACCGTTCCGGTTCCGCCGATGATTAGTATGTTTTCGCCTTTCATAATTGCTCCTTAGGTTGGAATGCTGCGCGGTCCCGCTATCGACATATCAAGTGCGCCTAATTTGCGCAGGCGGGTTCTGCTCGAGCCAGTCGGCATAGGTGCGCGGGGCGCGGCCAAGAACCTTGGCCGTCGTGTCGTTTGGCTCGTAGAAGCCCGCGGCGACCTTCACGAAATAACGGGTCATGGCCGGCGCAAACTCGCCGGGTGCGCCGTTGGCGATCAGGGCCTCGCGGAACGCCTCCAGGTTGCCCTCGAAGACTTTGAGTTCCCGCCCAACGACGTGTGAGAGGAGTTCAGCAAGGTCGGCCGCCGTGTAAGCATCCTCCGATGTCAGCTTGTAGGTCTGCCCCTCGTGCCCATCCTCCGTCAGCGCCTTCACGGCTATCGCGGCGGCATCGTCCGGATCGAAAAAGCTCATGATGCCTGAACCGCCCGCTTCGAGTAGAAGGCCTTGGTTCACGATCGACGACCACACGAAGGGAACGCTGGTCATGAAGCGGGTAGGGCGCAGCACCGTCCAGTCCATGCCGAGCATCGCGACCAACCGCTGGTGCAGGCCGTGGATGTGCACGAATCGGTCTTCGTCGCCCTCCGTCGCGGCGAAGTTGGAGAGATAGACGATCCGCTTGGCACCGGCAGCGACCGCCGCGTCGATCGCGTTGCGCTCCAGAGCCTCCATCTCCGGCGCTGGCGGCGCCAAGATGAACACGCGCTCGGCCCCGCGGAATGCCTCCGCCAAGGTTTCCGGCGCCATAAGGTCGCCGATAACCGGCGTTGCCAACGAAGAGATAGCCGCGCCCTTTTCCTTGGTACGGACTATGACGCGCGGCTTGATGCCTACAGCGGCCAACTGCCGGACGATCCTTGAGCCAACCTTACCGGTCGCGCCGACGATTAGAACATTTTCGTCTTTCACAGTTACCCCTCAGGTTGTAACGCCATGCCTAGCCGCTGTCGACCGGAATAGGCATGGTTCAGTCCGAAGCCTATCGGCGCCACGCCGCCGCGGCGCCTACGGCGAACTCGGCGAAACTGACTGGCGGACGGTCGGTCACGGTTAGGACGTTGTCGTTGAGCACGCCCATCATGCCGGAGGTAAACGCGAAGGCATGAAGTCGGCTATTGTGCTCGGCGGTCTCTGGCGGCGCGCCTTCGGTGAGGAGCGCGTCGCGCATGGGCGTGAAGTCCGTCTCGACGTATCGGATCGAGCGTCCTGCGACCCACGAAATGTGCTCGGCGACCTGCGTAAGCGTCAGCGGCTCTGGGCCCAGTAGTGCGTATCCTTTGCTCTCGTGTCCGTCCTCTGTCAGGGCGACAGCAGCGACGGCGGCGATGTCCTCGGCAGACACATAGCTCACTAGGCCGTCGCCACCCGGATGAGAGATCTCGTCTCGCTTGCGGATGCTCTCGGCTACGTTGTGGGGGTGCCATTCTGAGAAATTCTGCATGAACGCTCCCGGACGGAGGATGGTATAGGGAACTCCGGACGATTCGACGGCCAACTCGATGCGACGCAGCGGGTTCTCCGGCGGCGCCTGGTCCACGCCGTACGTGGACAGCAAGACGACCCGTTTGACGTCAGTACCTGCCGCGCCGTCGAGCAGGGTGCGGATGTAGTCGGCGTGCTGTTGCTGCGGAATAGAACTGGCGACCAGATAGATCGCGTCCACGTCCTCCCGCGCTGCTGCATAAGTGCTCTCGTCGGTCCAGTCAAAGCGGACCGGCTGGATGCCCGCGCGCGCCGCGACGGGCGACCGGCTCGCGGCACGGACGGTTACCCCGCGGCGCGCGAGGATCGGGATCAGACGCCGCCCGACCTTGCCAGTCGGACCGGTTACCAGGATGGTTGGACTCGTGGCACTAATACCTGTTTGTGTCATCTTCTTTTCTCCCTCGCGAATCTGTTTTGAAACGAATCCACTATTTCTATAGCGACCGCTATAGAAATAGTCACATACTTGTACTGCCCCGTCAAGACTTGTATAGTGGCTTCTATAGAAGAGGTTGATGTGAGCCGAACAGGCCGCCCGCGTGAGTTCGACCGAGACGCTGCGCTTATGAAAGCGATGGAACTGTTTTGGGCCCGCGGCTACGAAGGCGCGACTCTAACGGACCTTCAGAAGTTCATGGGGGGGATTACCGCGCCTAGCTTCTACGCAGCCTTCGGCTCGAAGGAAAAGTTGTTCCGTGAGGCGGTCGAGCTGTATCACAAGACTGAGGGTGTGGTTATGGTAAAAGCGCTCATGGAGGGACCGACGGCGCGTACGTCCGTCGAAGGACTGCTGCGTGCTGTGGCGGGAAGTTTCAGCCAGACCGGTAAACCGCACGGATGTCTTGTGGTGTTGGGTGCGATCAACTGCATTCCTGGCAACAAGAGCGTAGAGGATTTTATGTGCGAGCAGCGCGCGCTCAGGGAGAAGTTTATGCGACAACGCCTCCGCCGCGGAGTCGCCGAGGGTGATCTGCCAAGAACAACCGACACCAATGCGCTTGCCTCTTTCTACACGATCGTCATCGATGGTATGGCCATCCGGGCGAGGGATGGAGCCTCGCGCAAGGCCCTACGCGCCATTGTGGACCTTGCGATGGCTGCATGGGACACGATGGCCCAAAAGAAGGAAGCGGATGCAGAGAGATAGTTATCTGTCAGCTGGCGTGTCCCATTCAAAGAATGGTATGCACACAGTCGCTGGCGATCGCCAGTCCGCGACGCTTCTCGAGCGATCCCATCACCCCGGCCCTGCGAAGAAAGAACATCAGAATAGGGCTCTTAGTGAACATCTGGTCGCTGAAGGTGAAATGATTTGCCCCCATCATGGTCATTCCCCAGCGTTTCCCTTCAGGAACGTGATCATAGATCGATTCAATGTTCCTTTCGACCGTTTGGGGTTCCGATCCTGACTCCCTGCGGGAAGGACTGAGATTGGCTGGGGTCCAACGCTGACTGGCTGGAATCAAAGCGAGTCAGCGTCTCGCGGGCGTGTTCGAAAATCCGCAGCATGATTTGGGGTACATGAACTTCCGTGAGTCCCATGTGTTGCGCGCTCAGCTCAGAGATTGCTCGAACAACCGGATAGGCACGACCTTCTCTTTCGACCGCCGAGATGCTGGTCGACATTTTGTACGCTGCTAGGAATCCTTTCGAACTACGTTCGCATAGACGAACGCGGTCAGCGGTCCGACCATGATCCACTGCACAACCGTAAACGCCGTTTCAATAACAAGATAGTGTGGAACCGAGGTCATCGTGTTCTTTGCGGCAACAGCGAGCGTGGTAAAGCTCCACGACAGAACAGCACCGAATGCAGCATAGAGTAGGCCACGGGACAGCAGACTACCATTGCGTGGCGCAAAGACCCGCTTGTATATCCAGGTGAAGAGGAAGGCCTGGATCAGCATCGACAGAAAGCCGAAGGGAATGATGATATCCTTCCGGTAAATTGCGAGATCTTCGTAGTACTGCTTGAATAGAATCAGGTGCCAGACGAACCCAAGCGCGAAGGTTGGCACGAGATAGGCCAAAACTCCAAGACCAAAACGATTCTTCATTTCCGTTCTCCTTTTGTGCGATGTGGTTTTCTCTCTGGTTTGGCCAGGAAAGCCTGTGCGAAGGCAACCGCGAGCCGAAGCCATGCCCGTACCCCGCGATCGTCCAGTGCCGGTGGATCGACATGGATATAGCCGTCCATCGCTCGGCCTTTCATCACCATCGGACGCGCCCCCAGCTGAGCGAGCGCGTCGGCCTGGCGATCCTTACCAACACGGACCAGCAAGCCGCGCCTGGACGTCATCGCTACCAGATTGCCGTTCAACATGAAACCGGTACCGCCGAACATCTTGACTTCACGGACAGGTCCAGCGCCCGTCAGAACAGCGCGCACACTTGCATCAAGCTCCTGGTCAGCGGCCATGCCGATCCTCCTTTTCCAACATTGCAGTTAGCTGATCGAGAGCGCCGCGCCAGCCCTCGGTGTGGCGAACGATGGCGTCGGTACGCGTGAACTTCTTGTGGCGAATCACCAGCTCTGTGCCATCGTCATCCGGCGCGATGGTGACAGTCACCTCAGACTCGATGCCGGCATGTTCGTCGGGCGGCTCAATGATCCACGAAAAGACGATCTTCGAGGGCGGCTCGATCAAGGTATAAGAGCCACCGACAATGACGGTCTTCCCGTCCGGTAGGTGATAGGCGAAGCGGTAAGCGCCTCCCTCACGAAAGTCGAACCGCAGTAACGACAGCTTGACGTCTGGAGAGGGCGCCAGCCAAAGAACAACCAAGAGGGGATCGGCAAACGCAGCGAACACCTTCTCCGGCGCAGCAGTGAAGCGTTGCTGTATTTCTACGTGGGGTTTATTTGTGATCATCGCCAACGCCTTCAGCTAAAAGCACACCGAGTTGAGAGACCGCCCCGGTCCAAAACGCTTGATGGCGTGTAATCCATCCCCCTGCCTCGCGAAGCGGCCTCTGGTGTAGTCGAAAGCGATGGATGCGCCCTTCGATTGTGCGTTCCACCAGTCCGGCTTGCTCGAGCACTTTCAAGTGCTTCGAAATCGTCGGCTGGGCAGAGCGAAACTTGCGGCCTAATTCTCCTGCACTTTGGGCTTTGCCTCGTGCCAGCGCGTGAATCATCGAGCGTCGGGTACTGTCGGCCAAAGCATGAAAGGTACGATCCAAATTCGAAGTAGATTGCATAGCCACTTGACTATATATTTTTTGTATCACGACTGCAACCGGAACCTTGGATCGCTCCCGCTATGCCGACTTCGCCCTACTGTGAATCTGGTCGTGGCTGTCCTTCCTGTCTCGGGCGTTGCTCCTGCATTGGCAGGAAGCAGCTATGTCCTCCCCATCTGGTGGGCTTGGAGATACGAGTACTGCCTACATACAAGCCTGTTTGCGCGCTCGGACGCTCTTTGACGCGCCTAGCGTCATCGAAGAACGGAGCCCCTCAACTATGACACCCCACCTCCGCAAGTTGGTCCTCACCGCCCATATCACCCTCTCGGTCGGCTGGTTCGGCGCGGACACAATACGGACACATTTTGGGCACCAAAACATACCACTCAGCACCGGAAGGTACAACAACTCCAAAACTTCAAACCCCGCAGCATCAATAACTTAGACTGATTCTAAACCGCTTAGCATAATTGGAAGGAGGCCCTGAAAAGGCCAGTCCAACGTCATGCCGCCGGTTGGAGAACGAGCCCACTGATTGGGATACGCAGAGGTGTGTAATGGTGGTGGTGGCCAGAGACGGGATCGAACCGCCGACGCCGGCCTTTTCAGGGCCGCGCTCTACCACTGAGCTATCTGGCCTTGGGAGTCCAAGGGTGCTATCTGAAATAGCACTGGAGGGGTGTGTCTGAAACTGCGAAGCGCCAGAATAAGACCTGTTGGCATCGACTTTGTTTCTCAAACAACCTGAACCAGTATAGCAAACGTAATAATTTTTGACGCGATGAGAGCACTCCTGTATCGGCCGTCTCTCTTCCCTGCAATTTACTGTAAAGCCAACCATGGGAAGAATTTCTCATTCTGTAATGTTGCATTTATGGGGCATTGTTCCTGCGTGGGCATACTGCGTCTCAGGACACCATTATGCGCATTCCAGCCGCACTGCTGTTCCCGTTTACGCATTGGAATTGGAAGGCCGCTGCCATCGCAGCTGTCTTACGTGCATTTGCCTGCGCAGCTGCTCTAAGAAATGTCGATCCTCACGCGCGCCGGCACTTTGGCATCGTGGAAGCCGTATTTGTTCTGCTCACCTCCGGATTTTTTTCCGCGCTTCAACAACAATCTTTGAGCGTCAAATCTCGCTGTTTAGGCTGGATGCTATGCGTCATTACTATCCCGCTAGCGTCGCTTAGCGCGGACTCGTTGCTTCATCTCTGGCTTGATAGCGGCAACATGCGCACGCTCGGCGCCTGCGCATTGATCTTCACTCTTGTCTCAGCCATGTTTCACTGGCATGTGATGCAGAATGGTGCATTGCTGGTGGGCCACGGGTCACGTTCTTTCTGGACAGACCTCAAGCAGATGCCTCGTCTTGCTGCTTCCTTCGTTACTATTCCCCTGGTTTTGCTGCGGCAGGAATCCGATACCGCTATTCAGTTTGAAGAAGCCGCATAGTTTAAATTCCATTTCCTCACGGCCTCGCGCGTTGCAGGCTTCTCTGAACGCGTTGACAATAGTCAGTAATGGTCATGAGGAGCAGCAGTCCGCGGACAACGAAGGCACCCATTCCGGTGCTTCTTCTTATTCTTAGCGCATTGCTATACGCCCATGCCGAGCGTAAGCCGAATCAAAAGAGCGAATCCGAATCTGTTCCTGCCGTACGCATCTCTGTTGCGCCATTGGGATACTCGCCGCCCAGTGCCGCATATCTGTCCTATCGTTTTTCATCGGCATCGCTTAGCTTTCTCGATGCGGATCATCTGCTCTTTACTTTCCGTACCGCCGGTCTCTTGAAGCGTTTGCCCGACGATCCGCCTGAGGATGAAGACCAGAACATTCATGCAGTCGTTCTCAATATCGCCACTGGGAAGGCCGAGCGTGAGATCGACTGGCGTATGCACGACCATGAGCGCTATCTGTGGATGCTCTCCGGCGGTCGTTTCTTAGTGCGTGTTCGCAATGCACTCTTTCTTTCTGATAGCTCGCTTCAGCTCAACCCGTATCTTGCATCTTCTACAAAGCTGCGGGCGGTGCAGCTTTCGCCCGATCGCAGCCGTTTGCTGGTAGAGGCTGAAAAAACTGAAGAGCCCCAACCCATTGCAGGAGACGAAAGCGCGGCCCCCAAAAAAACGAAGATGTTGAAGATTGTCATCTTGAAGACAGAGACAAGAGAGGCTCTTGTTGCAAGTGAATCGCGCCGTCCCGTGGCTATCCCCATGGTTGCTGAAGGATTCATCGAAGCTATTCCAGGTAAAGAGAATGGCGAATGGATCATTCGGCAGGTGCCGTTCAAGGGCGATCCAAAGATCATCGCTGAAATCAAGTCAGCCTGCGATCCAACGATCACAATGTTGAACGGCTCGGTCGCGTTAACGTCGAGTTGCTCCCGAAACAGTGGAGACAATCATCAGGTGACCGCTGTTTCCTCGGATGGCAGGCAGCTGTGGCAACAATGGTGGGAAAGCCGCTACGTGTGGCCTACCTATGAGTATGCCGAGAACGGCCGCCGTTTTGCTTTTTCCTCGCTACAGGTCAACCGCGCGCTTGGCACATTCGAGCCAGTTGAAAGCTCCGACGTTGTAGCTCAAATGGTTGGCATCTTCGATGTTGAAACTGGCAAGCTTGCATTCGTGAAGACCGCCACTCCTATTTTGAGCGCGGGACAGAACTACGCACTCTCCGCCGATGGCCGCCGCTTCGCTATTCTGCGCGAAGGTGCGATTGAGATCTATGATCTTCCTCCGGTCAGCGTACCCGAATCACTTCCAGCGGAAACATCAAAGAGATAGGCATCTCCATCTTTCGATGGATGTGATGAGTCTCTCTGTCCGCCTACACTCGTCTTCGTAATGAAAAGTCTTTATGTCGCAGTGCTCTTCTTCGCTGCTCTTAACCCGAGTGTCTGGGCTTCAAATCATGCTCCTTCATTGACCGCTAAAGATCTTAACGGGCACATGCAGAAACTCTCCTCTCTGCGCGGACAGATCGTCGTGCTCAGTTTCTGGGCTACATGGTGTGGGCCTTGCCAGGAGGAGCTGCCTCGTTTATCGAAATTGAGCGAAGGCTACGCTGGTAAGAATGTTCATTTTGTTGCTGTCTCTATTGATGAGCCGAAGGATCGCGCTAAGATCGCACCATTTTTACAGAAGCAAAACGTCACGCTGGAAGTATGGCAGGGTGCGAATACGGATACACTGTCCAGCTTCGGTCTGGGAGACATCGTACCCGGAACAGTCATTGTCGATGACCATGGAGAAGTCGTCTCGCGCATCATGGGAGAGGCGCGAGATGAAGATGTACAGCATAGTGTCGACTGGCTGTTGAACGGGCGCCGAGATAAAGCGCCTGAAGCGATGATCAAGCGTTATTAGAGCATTTCTCCTGAAGGTATAGAGGGAGAAGATGGTATCTGCGTAGCCGTTCCGTTAAAGAACGGCTACACCGAGTGAATCTCACCACTCTACAGCATCAGGAGAAATGCTCTAAAAACTGGCCTATCGCATCCGTGCCGCAATCAGTGTGCCAGCAGCGCGCCGGTTTCGTGGCGTGGTTTTCCGTGGAGCCGCAGGTGCGTAGTTTTTGTAGACCGTGATGTGAAAGCAGGATTGGTAGAACTCTTCTTCGACGTCGATCTTGCCTGCTGTTTGCAGCGGTAACAGATAGGCACGCATCCACGCTACCTCAGACATAGTGAGGCCTTTCTTCGCGATGTCGATAGTTGCTCCAGTCAGATGCGGGGAGGCAATGTCTCCCTCGGCTGGAGCGGCATTGCCGTTCACCTCAATCAGTTGGCGTTGGTAAGCAACCGTGCGCACGGCCGAATTCACCTGCAATGAGCGCCTGAAACGGCTGTAGTGCGCGCGTCCCAGGTTATAGAGAAACTTCGCAGTCCAGGGACGGCAGTAACGGCGGTTTACCGGAAGACCTTCGTTGATGCGCATGGTCGCATTCACCGGCACGGTGACCAACTGTTTACGGGCGCGCATCTGGTTCAGGTCCGCATCATCCTCGATGCGTTCGAGCCCGTCCGCTTCTGTCTTCTCATTCTGGCGGATTAATGACTCGCGCGATCCCTTCATCGGAGGAATCAGGAATCGCGCGGACTTGAGCGGAACTGCGGGAATAGTTTCTGTAGGGCTATCAGTTTGAGTTCTCAGTGCAAGACGAGCCCGGCGTGACAAATGGGCACGTGTATGCGCACGCGCAGAATGACTGCGAGAGATTCGCTTCAAATGAGCAGAACGTGAGTGAGCCGAACGTGCATGAGGCACGCTAGCCATCGCCGGCAGAGCAAGCCCGAAGGCAAATGCAAGGGCGAGGAGGAGTTTGTAACAGCGCATGAGCGGGACCGCGGAAAACCGGTCAGAGCTTATTCAGGCTATCGAACCCCTGTCCATAGGGGAAGTAGCGAGTGCGGTACGTTCCGTATCCATCTCGTGTACAGCCGAAAGATACACAAGATATTGGATATCTAATTGTATCGCAGCTCAATATGTGCTCCGTGCTTTTTCATTTAATTGCTTCGAAGCGCAACTAATGGATCGATCCGCGAAGCCCGTCGTGCCGGGATGTATCCGGCGATCAATGCCACTGCACCCAGCAGTAGAACCATTCCTGCGAATGTTGCCGGATCGGTAGGCTCTGTGCCAAAGAGCAGAGAAGCAATTCCCTTTGCTACGGCGAACGATACAACAGTTCCGATGACGATACCGATAAGCGCGAGCCGTAGTGTTCTGCCAAGGACACCTAGCTGCACTCGCCGCTGTGTCGCACCCAGAGCCATACGGATGCCGATCTCCTGCGTCCGCCGTGTAACGGAATACGAGATGACCCCATAAATCCCGAGGGAAGCCAATAATAGGCCCAGCCCGGCAAAGATTCCAACTAGCAGCACAAAGAAACGCCGTGGCGATGTTGCATGATTCACTAAACTTTGAATTGGCTTGAACTCCGTCGCTGGCTGTCCCGGATTAATCTGCCGTAGTGTGTTCATAACGCTCGTTGCCAGTGCAGCGGGCCGCAACTTCGATCGCACTACCAGATAAGCGCCATTCGGTCCGAACTGCTTGGTCGCTGGCAGGTACATCTGTGCACCCGCGTCGTCTTCGGCGTTGGTTTCGCGAACATCGGCAATCACGCCAATCACGCGTGCCTCCGTACCTCCTGCAAGGGCTATACGTCCGATCGGGTTCTGTCCCGGCCATAACTTTCGCGCGACTGTTTCGTTCAGGATGACCACATTCTGGTTATTGAAAATATCCTCCCAGCTGATGTCGCGACCCTCCACCAGCCGCATTCCCATAGAGTTGAGATAGCCGGGCGAAACAATGTAGACAAATACGCCGATATAACTGAGAGCATCGCTCTTCTGCTCGCCCTTCGCCGCAATCCCCCAGCTCCGGTTCCGGCTCATCGGCAGATTGTCGGAGATGCCCGCCGCCTCAATGCCAGGAATCACCGAAGCACGGCGCACGACCTCCTGCCATATCGCAGCCCGCTTGGCCGCATTTCCGCCATCGCTATAGTCCACACTGATGGAGGCTGCCCGGCTTGGCTCAAAACCCAGGTCAACATCCAGCACATGCAAAAAGCTGCGCAGCAGCAAACCCGCGCCAACCAGCAGCACGCAAGCCAGAGCTACTTCTGTAATGACCAGCACGGACCGCAGACGATCATGTTTTTTACCGTCGCTGCCTCCATGCCCGCTGTCCTTTAGCGCCTCTTGCAGGTTGCCGCCTGACACATGCAGTCCTGGCGCCAAGCCAAAAAGAACTGCCGCTCCCACGGCGATCAACAGGGTCCAGGTCAACACTGTCCCATCTACGCGCACGCTGCTGAGCAGCGGCAGCGAGAGAGATCCCTGATGGGCAAGGTATGAGGTAATGGCATAGGCAAGCCCGAGCCCCAGGAGTGCGCCCACTCCGGACAATACCAGGCTCTCAGTCAGTAATTGACGCACAAGCCGTCCACGTCGCGCCCCCAAAGCGCTGCGCATGGCAAATTCCTTGCTGCGCGCAGCTGCTCGCGCCAGCAGCAGGTTCGAAAGGTTCACGCAAACAATCAACAGAATGAGCCCTACGGCGCACCACAACACGATTAATGACCGTCGCAGCTTGCCGCTTACATATTCTTTCAATTCAGTAAGCTGTCCCGTGTAACCTTTTCCGTATTCCGGGTGTTTATGCTCGAAATAGAGCTGAGGAAAGAGTTGGTCAGCCTCGCTCTGTGCTTCCGGCAGGCCGACTCCTGGTTTTAGCCGACCAATCAATGCCAGATCGTTTCCATCTTCGCGAAAGTCATCCATGATGTAGGGCGTAAAAAGATCGACCTTTGCTCCTGGCGAGAAAACTGAGCCAAAATCGAATGTATCTGGCAATACACCCACTACCGTGACAGGCGTGCCATTCAGGTTGATTGCCTGACCAATGATGTCGCGATTCCCGCCAAGCTGCCGCTTCCAGAACGAATAGCTCAACAGAGTCATGGGTTGCGCATGTTGCACAAACTCTTCGGGCCTGAACAACCGTCCTAGTGAAGGCTCAACGCCTAGAGTTTGAAAAAAGCCTTCCGCTACAAGAATGCCTGTCACCGGCACTGGCTGCCCTTGCCCAACAAGCTTGTAGTTATCGGGCCCGGTAAAGGCGAAGTAGCCGCTTACAGACTGAAAAGAACGGTTCTGCTGCTGGAAATCTTGAGTAGCGTCCGCCGTATATGTTTTGCTGGATTCGCCAGATTTTGGGTTTTTCTGCACAATCCGTACCAGCCGTTGCGGATCGCGGAAAGGAAGCGGTCGTAACAGAATCGTATTCACCACGCTGAACACCGCGATGTTTGCACCAATGCCCAGGGCGAGAATCAGCACAGCAACACAAGTGAAAGCGCTGTCTTTTCGCAGCGTGCGGAAAGTAAAGCGAAGATCCTGGAGCAGGATATCGAACCACGGTAGTCCGCGAGCTTCGCGCTGCTGTTCTTTTGCCTGGGTAACACCGCCGAAGCGGACCAGCGCCTGCCTGCGGGCTTCTTCATAAGACATACCCTGTCCCATGTATTCTTCCACGGCAAACTCAAGATGCGAGCTGACTTCGGTGTCGAGTTCCTTGTCCAGGGGCTCTTTGTGAAAGAAGGAGCGTAGACGATTTAGCGTTTCTCTAAAAGGGTGGCTCATCATTTCCGTCTCTCAAAATGAACTGGCAAATATCTCAGTTGCCGCGAAGGGCAACGATGGGATCAATCCGCGAAGCGCGGCGCGCTGGGATGTACCCCGCGACAAACGCAACGAAGCTCAACAGCACGATCATCCCGGCAAATGTCGCCGGATCAGTAGGCTCAGTGCCAAAAAGCAATGAAGAGATCCACTTAGCAGTGACGAATGATGCGACGATTCCAGCCACAATGCCTATCAGCGCCAGCCGCAGTGTTCTGCCAATTACTCCGATCTGCACCCGCGCCTGTGTTGCACCGAGGGCCATGCGGATACCAATTTCCTGTGTTCGCTGCATTACTGAATACGAGATCACGCCGTAGATACCGAGCGAGGCCAGAAAGAGCCCAAGAGCGGCGAAGATGCCCACCAGCAGAACGAAGAAACGGCGCGGCGAGACGGCATGGTCCACAAGTTGCTGAATAGGACGAAACTCAACCGCAGGCTGGCCGGGATTCATGGATCGCAGCGTGCTCATCACGCTCGAAGCCAGCACCTCGGGTGGAAGCTTCGTGCGCACCACAAGTTCCGCGCCTACAGGCCCATTTTGAGTGATCGGGACATACATCTCAAAGCCTGAATCCGTTTCCACGCCAGTCTCCCGCACATCGGAGACTACGCCGATGACTCGCCGATTATTCGGATCAGCGATACGTCCAACGGCGTCCATGCCGGGCCAGTGATAGCGCGCCGCAGCCTGATTGATGATGACAACACTCTCACTCGTGGATGAATCCGACCAGCTAAAGTCCCGTCCCTCCAATAACCGCATGCCCATGGCGCGTAAATACCCTGGTGTCACCACGTGGACAAAAATCCCTTTTCTTTCTCCCTTCGCATATTCTCTTTCCTTGGCCCAAAGACCCCAACTACGGTTGCGGTCGAGCGGAAGCATGTCTGAGATACCAGCGGCTTCGATGCCGGGAATGGCGTTTACACGCCGTAGCATCTCTTGCAAGACCGGTCCGCGCCCCTCTGCTTTGCCTCCATCGTCATAGTCCACTTTGATAGCCGCAGCGCGATCCGGTTGAAACCCGAGATCGACATCGAGAACGCGGAGAAAGCTTCGCAAGAGCAGCCCGGCCCCAACCAGCAGAATGCAGGCCAGCGCCACTTCAGAAATCACCAGCACGGAGCGCATGCGGTCGTGCTTTCTGCCCAAACTGGTTCCGTGGCCACTGTCTTTCAGTGCTTCCTGGAGATTGCCGCTGGACATCTTTAGTCCAGGCGCAAGGCCGAAAAGAATGGCAGAGGTCATAGTGATGAGCAGTGTCCATGCAAGCGCGCTGCTATCTACCCTCACGCTGCTGAGTAATGGCAACGCAATCGATCCCTGATGGGCAAGGTACAAAGTGATAGCAAAAGCAAGGCCCAGACCAAGTACAGCTCCGGCTCCGGAAAGTACCAGACTCTCGGTAAGCAGTTGCCGAATGAGCCTTCCTCGGCTCGCTCCGAGCGTGCTGCGCATAGCGAACTCTTTATTGCGCGCAGCAGCGCGGGCCAGTAGCAGGTTTGAGAGATTCACGCAGACAATGAGCAGGATGAGGCCAACTGCGCACCATAAGACAACGAGCGAGCGATGCAGCTTGCCGCTGACGTAGTCCTTCAGCCCCGTGATAGTTCCCGTATATTCACCCCTGCCATACTCGGGATGTTTCTTGCTGAAGTAAAAGCGCGGAAAGAGAATGTTCGCTTCGGCCTGCGCCTGTGCCACGGTGACTCCGGGTTTGAGGCGGCCAATCGGCGACAGCGTATTTCCCCAATCGCGCATGTCATCCATGATGGCCGGGACAAAGATATCCATCTTGAAGCCAGGCTGGAAGACTGAGCCAAAGTCAAATGTAGATGGAAGCACGCCAACAACGGTGGCAGAAGTCTTGTCCAACGAAATCGCTTGTCCAACGATTTTTGGATCGGCGGCAAACTGCCGTTGCCAGAAGGGATAACTAAGCAAAACTGCGGGCCTGCCGCCCTTCTGCATCTCTTCAAGAGAGAACAGCCGCCCGAGCATCGGTTGCACGCCTAATGTCTGGAAAAAGCTCCCTGCGATCATGACGCCCGAGACAGGTTGTGGCTCACCGCGCCCGGTCAACTTGTAATCCGAAGCGCCGAAGAATGGCATGTAGGCTGTTACATCCTGAAAGGACTGGTTCTGGCTCCGGAAGTCTTCATAAGCGTCCACCGAATAGGTCACGGAGGAAAGACCACCTGTTCCATGATTGCCGGCGATCCAGGTGAGCTGTTGCGGATCTTTGAACGGCAGCGGCCGCAACAGGATCGTATTCACCACGCTGAAGACGGCGATGTTGGCACCAATGCCGAGCGCAAGAATCAATACCGCTACGCAGGTAAAGGCGCTGTCTTTTCTCAGCGTACGCAACGTGAAGCGCAAGTCTTGCAGCAGGACATCAAGCCAGGGCAGACCGCGTGCATCGCGCTGCTGCTCCTTTGCCTGGGTGACACCGCCGAAACGAATCAATGCGCGACGGCGGGCCTCCTCTGCGGACATACCCAGCCGGATGTTTTCTTCCATGGCAAGTTCAAGATGAGTGGAAAGCTCGGAGTCCAAGTCTCGATCCAACGGTTCCTTGCGGAAGAAGGATCGTAGGCGATTGAGCAGTTCGCGAAAGGAACCAGTCATTGGTTGCCGCCTCCCTGCATGGAAAGCACCCGGCCCATTACACTCGATAGCCGTTGCCAGTAGGCGGCGTCTTCGGCAAGCTGCTTCCGGCCACCTTCGGTGATCGAGTAGTACTTGGCCTTGCGATTGTTATCCGACGTTCCCCATTCGGCGGTGATCCAGCCGCGATGTTGCAGTCGCACGAGCGACGCATAGATAGTTCCCTGGTTCAGCAGCACTTCATCTCCGCTCACCTGCTCAATGCGCCGTGCAATGCCATATCCATGCAGCGAACCCAGCGCCGCAAGCGTCTGCAATACCATCAGATCCAGTGTTCCCTGCAACAAATCCAGCTTCGATTCACTCATGCCATCTCCTGTGCTATCAACACATGAATAACATACACCTGTGGCACAGCCACAGAGATATACGTGAGCTTTTCTGAAAAGTTCAAAAATTTCTCTTGACATCAATACTGTGTGTAACACACTGTATTTCACATGCTGTATTGCATGCGGTACATATGACTGTCGAACACTTTGAAAATCTTCGCCTGGAACTCCGCCGCGGTTGTCTGATTTTGGCCGTCCTGGCGCAGCTACGCACCGAGCACTATGGTTACGTGCTGCGGAAGGCGCTCACTGACCAGGGACTGGCCATCGACGAGAACACTCTCTACCCACTGCTGCGCCGACTGGAGAGCCAGGGCCTGCTCGGCAGTGAATGGCGTGAAGAAGACAAGCGGAACAAGCGTTTCTATCGCTTATCGAAAGATGGCGAAGTGCTGCTCTACCAGCTCTTGAATGAATGGGAGTCGCTGAACGCGTCGATAGACCGGATTCTTGCGCCGCAACCGAAATCCAGCGTGCTGGTGGAAAGGAAATAACCCATGGAACTACTAAACCGTTATCTACAGGCTGTCGGGTTTTGGCTACCGCGC
>Ga0137415_10002739_pt1 | contig 17456 bp, 18 predicted proteins | sample CZODoug3_1_1_16f_FD_183082 | JGI IMG/M metagenome (GOLD analysis project Ga0137415, IMG submission 183082) | Vadose zone soil fungal communities from Angelo Coast Range Reserve, California, USA - CZODoug3_1_1_16fungal (Hybrid Assembly) | ecosystem: Environmental > Terrestrial > Soil > Vadose...
TCTACCGACGCGGAAGACGCCGTGCAGGAAACCTTTCTGAAGGTTCAGCGCGGCATCGCCAGTTTTCGGGGCCAATCGAGTTTTGTGACTTGGACTTTCCGCATCCTGGTGAACACTTGCTACGACGCGCGGCGTAGCCGGCTGCGGAAGAAAGAAGTCGCCGCGGACGGCGAGCAACACCGCGACGATGCCGCGCCGCGCCCGGAGCCACGTGCGCCCGTCGCGCATCCCTCGCTGCGGCTGGCGCTCGAGCGCGCCCTCGCCAAGCTGACCCACCATCAGCGCGATGTTTTTTTGCTTTATGAAGTCGAAGGCTTCCGCCACGCGGAAATTTCCTCGATGCTGGAAATCAGCGAAGCCGCTTCGAAAAATACGCTTTTCCAGGCGAAAAAAAACCTTCGCCAGATGCTGGAGCCTCCTCGTGGCAGTTATGCCGCGGGAGCACGGTGAATCCTATGAATGTAACGTGTAAAGACCGAGATCGGATTTTCGAAGACGGCACGGCGGCGGAATGGGCCGCGCTCGAGGGCCATGCGACACACTGCGCATCCTGCGCGGAAGAGCTTCGCTCCTGGAACTCCCTCAGCGTGGCGGCGGCTGAACTGCGCGAGTACACGGAGAGCCCGGCGCTTTGGCCGCGGATCCATCATTCCCTTACCGAACAAGCAGCCGCAATCCAAGCGGGGCGAAACCGCTGGAGCTGGCGCTCGCTTTTCGCGAATTTCTCGTTTTCCTGGCAAACCGCGGCGGCGACAGCCTTCGTGGCCGTGCTAATGATTTCCGCAGGTTGGCTTTTGCGGCCCAATAAACCACCGATCCAGCAGGGCAGCTTGCTGAAGAGCAAGGCGCTCACCGAAGTGGAACACGCGGAGTCCGCTTACGTGCAAGCGATCGATAAGCTCGCCGCTGACGCAAAGCCTCAGCTCGATAACCCCGCGACCCCGCTGATGGGCAACTACCGCGAGAAGCTGCTCGTGCTCGATAGCGCCATCGATGATCTGCGCGCGCAGACCGGGCAAAACCCATCGAACGCGCACCTGCGTTATGAGTTGCTGGCCATGTACCAGGAGAAGCAGCGCACTTTGCAGGACATTTTGGAGGAAAAGCGATGACCGGCCTCGTTCCTCACAGGCGGCAGGCTGCGCGGCCCCATTGGTCGAGCAAATGCCGGGCCTTGCTCTGGGCTGCCACCTTGCTTGCCGCCGCCACTTCGTCGGCGCGCGCTGCAAGTCCTGGCCAGGAGCAGGTCACGCGCGAATTCCAGAAGACGCTCTCCATGGGCGCTGGGCAATCGTTCCGCATCGAAAACAAATTCGGCGAAATTCGCATCCATGGCGAATCCGGCCGCGACCTGAAAATCTCCGCAACCATCCGGACGCAAGGCGACTCCCGCGAGCAGGCGCAAAGTTTCGCCGACAAAGTGCAGATCGATGTCCAGCAAACGGCGCAGGGCGTCGAGGTGCGCACCCACTACCCGGAAGAAAATCGCAATTGGTTCGGCCACAAGAACGCTTCGTATTCCGTCGATTATGAGATTGCCATGCCATCCGACGCTCCGCTCGTTGTAAAGAACAGTTTCGGCAGCGTGAACGCCACCGGTGTCCGCAGCAAATCCGAGTTCGACAATAACCACGGCTCGCTCAACGTCCGCGATACCGGCGCTGCGCGCCTCAGCAACTCGTTCGGAAGCATCGATCTCAGCGGAGCCGCGGGCGAGGCCTCTGTCACTGACAACAATGGTTCGGTGCAAGTTTCGCAGGTGAAGGGTGCGCTTGAGCTGCGCAATCGCTTCGGCAGCATCACGGTCCGTGAGATTGTGGGAGCCGCCAACATCACGGGTGGCAACGGAGCGGTCAACGTGACGGACGCCGCCTCTGCCAACATCACCACATCGTTCGGCAGCGTCGAAGCCCGCAACATCCGCGGCGACCTGATAGTTCACGACAATAACGGCAATGTCGACGTCTCTGCCATCGGCGGCACTGCTGACATCACCGACAGCTTTGGAAATGTCACTTTTTCTGACGTCAAGGGGCGCGTGAACTGCACCACCAGCAATGGCCGCGTCTACGGGAGTTCGCTTTCGGGAAGCGCGGTAACCATTCGGGATTCCTTTGGCAATCTCGAGCTGAGTAATATCGCCGGTTCTCTGAATGCGGAAACGTCCAACGGAAAAATCACGCTGCGCTCCGCCCGCAGCACCGTGGAGCTGAGATCCTCCTTCGGCGCCATCGAAGCCTCGGACATCTCCAAGGGCATTCGCGCCATCACCGGCAACGGCAGCATCACACTCACCGACATTGGCGGCGACACTTTCGCCAAGACCAGCTTCGGCAGTGTTTCTGCCGACCGCATCAACGGCAATCTCATCGTGGAAAACACCAACGGCTCGGTCACCGCGCGCAACGTGAAAGGCAACGTCGAGGTGACCACGTCCTTTGCCGGCGTCATGCTTGAATCGGTCGGCGGTAAAATCACGGTGAGCAATCAGAACGGCGGCATCTCCGTCACAGCCGCGCGACCGGCCAGCGGTTGCCGCGACATCGCGCTCAAGACTTCGTTCTCTTCCATTCGCGTGCGCATCCCGGATGGGCTCGGCTACAATGTCACGGCCCGCACCTCCTTCGGCCGCATCTCCACCGATTTGCCAATCACCGCCACCGGCGGCATCGGCCCCGAGTCGCTCAACGGCACCATCGGCTCCGGTGGCTGCCAGCTCCAGCTAACCAATGCCAACGGCAGTATTGAGATTAACAAGGCCCAATGACCTCTTTCTTCGCGAACTCTGGGTGGCTCTCAGTGCTGTCTCTTTCGTTCCATGGCGAAAGCCTTTTTCAAAATCCGGGTAGCCGTCTCGGTCAACCTGTATTTCGCCAACTCCTCTTCGCTGGCGAAAGCAACATCGGTCACATCGCTTCCTGCCACGGCGTCACCCGCAACGCGTTCACAGAGATAGTCAACGATCACATAATGGAATCGCGGGCCTTTCTTCCCTTCGTTCGCCCCAGCGGTGCTCTCCACGTAAATTCGGTCGAACACTTCGATTAACTCGATCACGCGTACCGTGAGACCGGTCTCTTCCAGCAGTTCGCGCGCTACGCCCTCCTCCAGCGTCTCGCCCAATTCCAGCGTTCCTCCTGGAATCGACCATTCCCCAAGCAACGGCTCGCTGCCGCGTCGAATCAACAGCGCGCGCCCCTGGTCGATAATCACGCCACCTACACCGACCAACGGTCGTTCTGGATACTCCCGCGAAGACGCCATTTATAAGCTGTATATCCGTTTTTCCCGGGATTGCAAATCCGGCCGTGCCCGCCCGCATGGGGTTGACTTCACGCCGGTATATAATACGCTCAACGGTGGTGCTCGCAGTCCTAGCGGTGCCGACTTTTGATACATATACGGAGGATGGAGCCGTGATCCGCTGCCCTGAATGTTCCGCTGAGATCGACGTCGACGAAGACGAAGTCGAAGAAGGCGAGATTCTCAGTTGCCCAGAGTGCGAGTCTGAACTGGAAGTTTCGCAAATCCATCCCGTGCATCTGAACATCATTTCCGAAGACATGGATGATGATGAAGACGAAGAAGACGACGAAGAGGGCGAACCTGGAGAAAATGGCGATCTTCCCAAGGACGAAGAAGAGGACGATGAGGAAGACGACGAAGAGTAATTCTACCTTCAGGAACCCGGGCATCTTCGTTTGTGCCTGCCCCCATCTAAAACCTTAAGGAGCGGAATGATGCCTGTTCGTTGTGTCGTCGCCTTGTGGGCTGCGGCGCTGCTCGTTCCGTTCACCGTTTCTCAGGCGCCAATTCAAGAAGGTGCCCCGGCTTCCCAGCCGCAGTCTTCTTCGTCTGCAAACAGCGGCAAGCAGAAATACAGCCACGCCAATGACTTTTTGATCCGCGGAACCGTGTTCACCGACAAAGCTCTCTCGTTCCCGGGCGTGCAACTCCACATCCGCCGCGCGGGCGAAAGGAAATTTCGTTGGGAGGACAGCACCAATTCGCGCGGCGAATTCGCGATTCGCGTGCCGCAAGGCACCCAATATGAGATGGTGGCGCACGTCAAGAGTTTCGCCGACCAGACCAGGACCATCGACGCACGGACCGGCTCCGGCGAAAACAATGTAGTCTTTCGCATGGAGCCGGCCAAGAGAGGAAAACAATGACGCCTCGACTACGCTTGCTTTTTCTGGCTTTGGCCGTATCTGTGTGTGTGCGCGCGGCTATGGCTCAGGACGCCAAGCATGAAGCGCAGCTCCGCACCGTCCGTGGCGTCGTGGCCGACAAGTCCTCCGACGATCCGGTTCCTTCGGCCGTGGTCTTTCTCAGAAATACGCGCACCAACGCGGTTCGCAGCTACATCGCCAACGAGGAAGGCGATTACCGTTTCAGCGGCCTGGACCCCAATGTGGATTATGAAATCCACGCGGAAAAAGACGGCGCCAAATCCGCCACGCGAACGATCTCAAGCTTTGACAACAAGAAAGACATCGTCCTCAACTTGAAGATCGAAAAGAAAAAAACCTGATCTTTTCGCCCGCCAGGGCGTGGCTGTCGACTGCGTTACGACGACGCGTCCTTGATGTCTTCCTGCGCTCGCTTCTCGGCGTTCTTGGCTTCTGCCTTCGCATCCGCATCCGGCTTCAGCGCCTGAATGGCTTTCGCGAGGCTCAAAGCCTTTCCACTTTCGGGTGCGCTGCACGAGGACACGCTGCTGCCGCTCCCAGGCTGAACCCCGGTGACGTCCCACTTCAAACAATTGAACTTAATTTTGAGATTGTGGCTGACGTACAGCGCGGCGACACACTCGTTTAACTGACGGAACGCCGTGCAGGCATCCACCAACTTCGTGCGCGGTGGCAAAAGCGCCTGCAGTTGCGACGCCAGCTTTTTGCTCTGCTCGCCATTTGCGGCAAGTTGCTCGCTGGCCGTCGGGCCTTTCTTGATCCAATGGATGGGATTGTACGATTGCGCCGCGGCCTTCGCGGCTCCGAGAAGCACCAGGGCTGCTGTCAAGACGGCGATGATCCACTTCTTTTTCATGTCTTACCCCTTTCGTCGCAATCTCTGGCAAGCAGACCGCGAACAAGCGCAAGTGAAAGGGCTGGACTTCCCTTGGGCAACGAGCTACGCAAGGCAGCTCAACTTCCCTAGTAGGCCACTCTAGCGAACAGAATTTCGACCCCTTCGCGGGACGGTACTCCCCCAATGTGTCACCCCTGTCCATGCGTCCAGTTTCGTAGTTTAGCTGGCCTGTACTTTTTCGCGATTGCCCGGCGCGCATGGCACGCCTACAGTTATTTTGGGTCCGTAAAGCCAGATGAAGTCCATGCTCGGCCTTCGCGCGCGCACGCCAAAACCTTCTCCCCTGGAAGGCTCGGGAGCTTTCCGCGTACTGCAGGTCGAGACCGAGCTGCGGCAACTCGCGCGCAGCGAGTGGTGGCTGTGGTTATCTGCATGCACCGTAACGCTCCTTGCCGCATCGGCCTTGGTCCTGTCCTTCTTGCCCTTTCTCTTTCGTCGCGCCAATCACTTCTATGAAATTCGACCTGATCAGGCGCAGTGGGGCACCGCGGCTCTCGTGGTCGTTTTTAATGCTTGGCTGGTGTATCGGCAGTGGTCTTTCCGGCGACGGAGGAAACACTTTACGGCGCAGAATCCTTCTCCGGAGCGTGACGGGAACGAAATCTCAGACGCCTCCGGTTTCGATCCGGTCACTGGCCTTTACACACGTCATTCCATTGAGCAGCAGCTCGGCAAAGAGATAGGCCGCGCGCGCCGCGAAAACACTTCGCTGAGCGTCGCTACGATTCACATCGACGAATTCGAGCAGTTGATCCAGCGCTACGGCAAAGCGGCTATCGACTTATTGCTGAAGGAATTTGCGCGTCGCCTGAAAAAGGCCATTCGCGCCTGCGATTTTGCCGTGCGTCTCGCAAGCGGCGATTTTCTGCTCGTTCTGACCGAATGCACCCTGGGCGAGGTAAAACTTTTCTTGGACCGCGTAGGTCCGCTGGAAATCACTTCCGCAGGAGAGAAAGTCGCGCTCCCTTACTCCACCGGCTGGGTCGACTACCAGCCTGGCGACCTTCCTTCCGATCTGCTAAAGCGCGCTAGCCAAATTCTTCACCTGTACGAAAACGCCTCGAAGGACAGCTCCTCGACGACCTTCGTCGCTCGCTGACGACGTCACTAAAGTACACGCGAGCCGTGCACCGGCGCGTTGTTGCTTTCCGTAACCTCCGCGCCTATGATTTGCGCGGATTTCCCTCATGCGCCTCGAACCGTCTCCATTCTAGGGGGTCTTTCCTGGAATCCTGTGTGCAAAAAGCCGTGGGCTGTGCATCTCATTGGTGAACCCATTCTGGGGAGAGCGACGTGGCAAACCGGTTGGAAGGTAAAGTGGCTGCCGTCACTGGCGGCGACCAGGGGATTGGACGCGCGATTGTGGAGCGCCTGGCGGCGGAAGGCGCCGACGTGGCTCTGTGCTACCGCTCCAACAAAGCCGGCGCTGACGAAGTCGCCGCCGACGTGGAGAAAGCAGGCCGAAAAGCAGCAGCGGTTCAATGTGACGTCGGGAAGGTTGTGGAAGGTCAACGCTTCGTGGATGAGGCGGTCCAGCGGCTAGGCCGCATCGACATCCTGGTCAATAACGCAGGGCTCGAGCGCCGCGCCAATTTTTGGGACGTCACCGAACAGGACTACGACGCCGTCCTTGACGTGAATCTGAAGGGGCCCTTTTTTCTGACCCAGGCATTTGTGAAGCATCGTATGCAGGTCAAAGCCGGCGGCAAGGTCATCAACATCAGCTCCGTGCACGAAGAGCTGCCCTTCCCGCACTTTGCCTCCTATTGCGCAAGCAAAGGCGGCATCAAAATGTTGACGCGGAATTTGTCGATCGAGCTGGCGCCGCTGGGCATCACCATCAACTCGATTGCGCCGGGCGCTATCGAGACGCCCATCAACAAGAAACTGCTGAACGACCCGATGAAGCTAAAATCGCTGCTGGAGAATATTCCGCTAAAGCGCCTCGGCAAACCGGAAGATGTCGCATCGGTTGCGGCGTTTCTGGCGTCTTCGGACGCCGATTACGTAACCGGAACAACCTATTTCGTCGACGGAGGCCTGACGTGGAACTACGAGGAGCAGTGAGGTCAGCTCTAGAAAATCCAATCTAGGCGCGCATGGCTTTCGCCCCACGCGCTGCTTGCAACAGCTTGCTCGCATTATCGCGAATGTCGCCGTGGGCAAACACGGCATTGCCCGCAACCAGCAACTCCGCGCCGGCGCGAACCACGTCGCCGACGGTGGTGAGATCAACGCCCCCATCGACTTCGATGCGGAACGAGAGTCCGCGACGCTCACGAATCTGAACCAGCGTTTCAATTTTGCGCAGCGCGCCGGGAATAAATTTCTGCGCCCCGAAGCCCGGATTAACCGACATAACCAGCACATGGTGCACGATGTGCAAAACTTCGTCGAGCATGTGGACGGGCGTCGCCGGATTGATCACCACCGCAGGTTCGCACCCATGCGACGCAATCAGGTGCAGCGTGCGATTCAGGTGCACGCAAGCTTCCTGATGCACGGAAATCCAATTGGCGCCGGCTTCGGCAAAGGCCGCGATGTAGTCGTCTGGATTTTCGATCATCAAGTGGCAATCGAAGGGCACCTTTGCAATCGTTTTGCGCAGCGACGCCACGACCGGCGGGCCGATGGTGAGGTTCGGAACGAAATGCCCGTCCATGACGTCGAGATGCAAGACCGTGCCTCCGCCGTCGATGGCGGCGAGCGCTTCGGCGCCGAGCTGCGCGAAATTGGCGGAAAGAATGGAAGGTGCGAGTTCAATCAATGTGGCGCTCCCTCTCCTCTGATTATACGCGGAAGCAACAGCCTCTCCGTCCTGAATGTGGAGGCGGCGCTCTAACCGCGCCACGGGATGGTGCGGCGGCTCGCACTGCTTTCGCGGGCGAGTTCGAGAACGCGCATGATATTGAGTGCGTGTTGCGGCGTGACCGCAGGCACGGCTGTGCCAAGCAAGGCGTCGCGGACGTTCGCGTAGTAGCTGCGATAGTCGCTCGGCGCAGGCGGGACGAGTTGTTTCGTGGTGGTACCGTCGGCCTTCACGAGGGTCAGGACGCCGGAGTTTTCTTCTTGTTCCTCTTCGCCGGGGGTTTCGTTCCACGGAATGTGCCCGGAGCGCAATTTTGCCTCTTGCACATCAAAAGCGTGCTTCACGTAAGCACCGGTGGTGCCGTGCAGAATGAAGCGCGGACGCGTGACCGGGGCGAGCATTGTGGCGCGAAGCAGCGCGCGAAGGCTTCCGGCATAATGCAGTGTGAGATCGAAGGAATCGTCAGTCACCGCGTGTTCGCGCTCGACGCGGATGTCGGCAGTGACTGCTTCGGGAAGGCCGAAGAGCACCAGCGCATGATCGATCAGGTGCGGCGCCAGGTCGAAGAAAATGCCGGTGCCGGGCCCGGACCGCTCGCGCCAAGCGTTCGCTTTTAGCTGCGAGCGAAAGCGGTCGTAGTTCGATTCGAATCGCACGAGGCGCCCGAGACGGCCGCTCGCAACAAGTTGCTGCACGGCTTGAAAATCTCCGTCGTAGCGGCGATTTTGGTAAACAGTCAGAAGGCGGCCGCGTTCTTGTGCGAACTTCACGAGGTCGAGAGCCTCCTCCAGCGTGGGGGCTAAAGGTTTGTCGACCACCACATCGCGACCTGCGGCGAGGCACTGCCGAGCGATGGGATGGTGCGTGTCGTTTGGCGTGGCGACCACAATCAGTCGAATGTCAGAAATGGCCAGCAGCTCTTCAACGCTGCGCACAATCCGCGCGTCGGGATAGAGCTTCGCTGCCTCGTCGCCGCTGCGTTGCAAAATCGCGGCTAGTCTCAAGCCCGGAACAGCACGAATCACCGGCGCATGAAACGAGCGCCCTGCCAGGCCGAATCCCATGAGTCCGACGTCGATCATTCCGAGGTAGCAGCTGTTAAGTGCCGACGTAGAGCCTACACGATTTCTCGCGCGACGCAGCTACCGTGGCTTGAGTGAAATTTGCCTCTGGCGGCTTGCTCCTTCAGAATGTTGGACAACATGTCGGCAACCACCACGGTGGCAATACCAGAACGTACTGGCAGCCGCACTGCCTTGCTCGCGGTACTTTTCGTCGGCTTCGTCTTGAGTGGGATTGCCACCACCATCGTCGGACCGATCCTGCCGGTTTTCATTCGCAGGTGGGGGCTGGATGATGGGCAAGCCGGCCTTTTCCCATCGATCCAATTTCTCGCGGCATTGGCAGGGACCGCAGTATCGGGCGCATGGATGGCATGGCGGGGTTACCGGCCTTCGCTCGTTGCGGGGTATGCGCTGATGGGATTCGGACTAGCCACGCTCAACGCCAGCACGCACGTGAACGCGCTGGCGGCTGCCGCGGCGCTCGGCTTGGGCTACGGCCTGATCACGCCGGGAACGAATCTGTACGTCGCTGAAGCCGGTGGCACTGGCAGTGCTTCTTTGCTGAACCTGCTCAATTTTGCCTGGGGAGCGGGGGCAATGGCCTGCTCGCCGCTGATCGCGCTGGCCTTAAGAAACAGTCGTTTGCCCGGCCTGCTGATCGGCTACGCAATTTTCGGCGCACTGCTGGCGCTCGCGTTTTTGTTTGCGAGGTTCGGCGCTGAAAAACACGAAAAGGCCATCGACACCTCGGGTGCCGCACCCCTCCTAGTCGGACGCGGAGTAACCATCGCGCTTGCGACGCTTTTTTTTATGTACGTCGGCATGGAAACGAGCATTGGTGTGTGGTCCGCGGAATACTCGCGTCGCATCGCACACGGAATCACAAATATGACCACGCTCGCGCCGATGTTTTTCTACGCGGGGCTTACCTCCGGCCGCGGCTTGGCTCCGCTCGTCTTGCTATCCCTTTCGCAAGGACCGTTGGTGATTGGCGCGCTTAGCCTGGTCGCGATAGGAACTACGGTAGTGATTTTTTGCGCCACGTTGAAGGCAGTCATTGCCGGAGTTTTCCTCGCCGGCTTGGGATGCGCTTCCATCTATCCCATCTACATCGCCTGGCTTTCGAAATGGTACGGAGCGCGAGCCAAGCGCATCGGCGGGTTTTTGTTTGCGCTCGCTTCGCTGGGTGGAGCCGCGGGTCCGTGGCTGGTGGGCATTTTCTCCGAGTATTCCGGAAGTCTGCGCGTGGGATTCCTCGTCCCGCTCCTCAGCGCGCTGTTCATGATTTGCATTGTCATCAGCCTGCGCCGGCAAACGTCGCAGTGAGGTATCCTCAGTCCGTGCCAACGCCTTCGCGCTCGGAACGATCACCTGCCTCAGGGCTTCTCTTAGGCTTGGTGATTACTCTCGCGGTCGTGGTGGCGTACTCCGCGTACATCCGCGTGCAGCTCGTGGGTTTGCGGAAACTGCAGAGTGACATGGTGGATCGCGGGCGCAAGGATTCCCTGCAATTACTTCGGCTGCAAAACGATTTGAACACGGTGGCCCTGGCGATGCGCGACATGCTGGACGCCGGCGAGCCTTACCCCTTGGTCGGATGGTCCGCGCAATTCGACCGCGTGCGCGGCGATTTGGATTCCGCGCTGCGGCTCGAAGAGCAGTATGCCGAAGTGCATCGCACTCTCGAACAGCGCGCGTATTTGAGCCAGCAGCTTTCGCAATTCTGGGATGCGGTGGACAGGATGTTCTTGCTAGCGCGCGACGGCAAAGAAGTGGAAGCGCGCGACCAAATCCGGCTGTCCTTGCAAGCGCGGCAAGCGGCGCTGAGCACCGCAGTGTCTCGCCTATTAGTCGAGAATAACGAAGCCGAGCAGCAGGCCGCGGCGCGCATCGAGAACATCTACAACGGGGTACAGCAGCAATTGTATATTTTTCTGACCGCGGCATTGATCGCCATTGCGCTCACCAGCTTGTACCTGATCCGTTCGAACCGGCAGATTTTCGCGCGGCTCGCGGCGCTCTCCGCACAGCGCAGCGATCTGGCGCAGAAATTGATTGCCACGCAGGAATCCACGCTCCGCCACATCTCACGCGAGCTGCACGACGAATTCGGCCAGGTGTTGACCGCGATCGGCTCGCTGCTCAGCAGCGTGGAAAAGCAGGTCCCACAAGGCGCGCCGCTACGCCGGGATTTGCAAGAAGTTCGCGAAATCGCGCAATCCACGCTGAACAATATTCGCAGCTTGTCGCAAGCGCTACACCCGGTACTGCTCGACGAGCAAGGACTGGTGAGCACGCTCGATTGGTATATTCCCGTGGTCGAACGGCAAACCGGGCTGAAGCTGCATTACGAAAAGTCGGGCACTGCGTATCCAGTCGATGGTACTGCCGGCGTGCAGGTATATCGTGTCTTGCAGGAGGCGCTGAATAATGTAAAGCGCCATGCGGGAGCGCAAGAGGCCTGGGTGCGGCTGAAATTTCAAGACCATTCGATAAGCCTGGAAGTTGAAGATCACGGCAAAGGATTTTCGCCAGACGCGGGACACCAAGGCATCGGGCTGGTTGGAATGCGAGAGCGCGCGGAGCTTGTGCGAGGCACCTTGCAGGTATTGAGGCGCGAAGGCGGCGGAACGATCGTTCGGCTCGTTGTGCCGGCGGAGAAAGTGGAAGCGCATGGCGGATAGGCTCACGGTCCTGCTGGTGGACGATCACGCGCTGGTGCGCAAAGGATTCCGCCGCTTGCTGGAGGATGATCCCGGTATTTACGTCGTCGGTGAGGCTAGCGAGGGCGAGGAAGCGGTGCGGCTAGCGCTCGAGTTGCAACCGAAGGTGGTGGTGATGGACTGCGCACTGCCGGGCATCAGCGGCATCGATGCCACGCGGCGTATCCGCGCGAAGATGCCGGATGCGACCGTGCTGATGCTCAGCATGCATTCCGAGGACACTTTGGTGCGTCAAGCCCTGGAGGCGGGTGCGCGCGGCTACATCCTAAAGAATGCGCTGGAACTGGATTTGGTCAGCGCTGTAAAGCGCGTCGCCGAAGGCCATCTAGTGCTCGATCCGCAACTCGCCAAACCGGCGACGCTCAAGGGTGAGCGCGACAGCGGGCTAACCGTGCGTGAGCTGGAAATCTTGCGACACATCGTGGCGGGCAAATCAAACAAGGAAATTGCCGCGGAGCTGGGCCTGAGCGCGAACACCGTGGGGGTGCACCGCGCCAACATCATGGACACGCTTGGAATTCACAAGACAGCGGAACTCGTGGTTTACGCCATTCGCAACGGATTGGTGACCCTGACTTGAGGCGCCGTGAATTCTTGTCGGGCACCGCAAGTGCCGGGCTCCTCGCTCTGGCTTTTCCCCGAGTGTTGCAAGCCAGTTCCGTGGCACCGGCGTTTCGCTTCGCGGACGTCACCCAGCGCGCAGGCATTCAGTTCCAGCACAACAGTGGCCCGTACGGCGGCAAGTTGCTTCCGGAGACGCTTGGCTCCGGCTGCGCGTTTCTCGACTACGACGCCGATGGCTGGCAAGACATTCTGCTGATCAACGGGATGGACTGGCCCGGCCACAAACGCCAGCGCTCCACATTGCGCCTCTACAAAAACAATCGCAACGGCACCTTCACGGACGTAACCAAAGCCGCCGGCCTCGACGTCGAGATGTACGGAATGGGCGTCGCGGTCGGCGACTATAACAACAACGGTTTTCCGGATATTTTCATCACCTGCGTCGGACAAAACAGGCTCTTTCGCAACACTGGCAAAGGAACTTTCCTCGACGTCACGCGCCCAAGCGGTTTGAGCGTGCGACAAGCGTTCAGCACCTCGGCGCTGTGGTTCGACTACGATCGCGACGGGTTGCTCGATCTCTTCGTCTGCAACTATGTGCGCTGGTCGCGGGAACACGACGTTTTCTGCAGCCTCGACGGAACGGACAAATCGTTTTGCACGCCGGAAGCCTACCGCGGCGACACCTGCTGGCTGTTTCACAATCGCGGAGACGGAACCTTTGAGGACGTTACAGCTACCAGCGGAATCTTCGACAGCAGCTCGAAATCCCTGGGCGTGGCGATGCTCGACTATGACCAGGACGGCTGGCCGGACTTGCTGGTCGCCAACGACACGCAGCCGAATAAACTCTACAAGAATCTGCGCAACGGCAAATTCAAAGACGTCGCCGTGGAAGCGGGCCTCGCCTTCAGCACCGAAGGCAAAGCGCGCGCCGGCATGGGCGTCGACGTTGCGGACTTCGAGAATTCTGGCAATCCGGGAGTCGCCATCACCAATTTCGATAACGAGATGATCGGCCTCTATCGAGCGGTGCGCCCGGGAACGTACGACGATATTTCGATTGCTGCCGGCGTAGGTTTGCCCTCGAAAAATACGTTAGGCTTCGGCTGCGCATTTCTCGACGTGGACCTCGATGGCTCGTTCGATCTCGCGATCGCCAATGGGCACATTGAGGAAACCGTCCGCAACATTTATGGCAACATTGGTTACGCCCAGCCGCCGCAGCTTTTCTTAAATCTGGGCGGAGGAAAATTCCAAGATTTCGCAGCCAACGTAAACGGCGGATTTGCTGAGCCAAAGGTCGGCCGCGGTTTGGCCTACAGCGACTTCGATCGCGACGGCGACCTGGACATTCTGCTGACCACCAACAATGGTCCCGCGTATCTTTATCGCAACGATCAACTTGCCGGAAATCGCAGCATTCGGTTTCACCTTACCGGCACGAAATCCAACCGGGACGCAATCGGCGCAATTGTGCGCATTTTTTACGACGGGCAGACACACAGCCAAATGGTGAAAACCGGTTCTAGCTATCTCTCACAATCGGAATTGCCGCTCACTTTCGGCTTAGGGAAACGCGACAAAATCGAGCGCGCTCAGATTGAATGGCCGAGCGGCGCGAAAGAAGAATTCAAGAACTTGGCCGCAGGCCGGGCCTATCAATGTACAGAAAACAAAGGTCTTACACCCCTTGCAGGATTCTAGTGCTTTCGCGTTATTGCAGGGTTTTCTGGAGAGCGATATAAGACGCGCATATCGCTTCCAGATAGGCTTTCATCTCTAGCGCCCACCCGGAGGCACCCCAAGCACTCGCGGCCGGATGTGCACCCATCCGGCCGCACTTTTTGTAGTAGCGTCGAGGCGCTCGAAACTGGAGACACGCGGGATGGAACGTTGGCGCTTGCGAAGCTTGTTGGCTCTCGTGGCAAGCGCGATTTATTTGTACGGATTTCCCTCCACGACGATTGCCTACGAAATCCTCGTCCTTTTTCACCTGGCTGTCGGCATCCTGCTGACTGCTCTGCTGCTTCCCTTTCTTTTCCGGTTGGTGCGAGTGGATGCTTTACTCTCCCGCGTTGGTTGGGTGTTCCTGGCCGCGGGCGCAGTGCTCGGCGTCATTTTAATTTTCATTGGCACCCTAAACCGCCTGAAGCCGTGGCTCTACGCGCACATCGCGCTTTGCGTCGTCGGCTCCCTGTTCATCGCAACGGCTTGGCTAGCTTCGCACGGCTGGCTGGGAACTACCGCAACGCAGCGCGTCCTTCGATTTGCAGGACTGGTCCTCGCCACCTCGGCGATTTCGGTGGGAGCCTGGTGGTGGCGCGAAGTCCCGTGGAGGAACGCCAATCGCATTGTGAATCCGCAAATGCCCGCGGCTTCCATGGACGGCGAAGGCGACGGCCCGCAGGGGAAATTCTTTCCAAGTTCCGCACAGACCAAACATAACGGCTACATCCCGGCAAAATATTTCATGCAATCGGACGCTTGTCAGCGCTGTCACGCGGACATTTACAAGCAGTGGTACAGCTCGGCTCACCATTTTTCTTCCTTCAACAATCAGTGGTATCGCAAGAGCATCGAATACATGCAAGGCGTTGCGGGAGTGCGAGCTTCGAAATGGTGCGCGGGCTGCCATGATCCCGCGTTGCTCTTCAGCGGCCTTTTCGACAAGCCCATCAAGGAAATCGTCGACCGGCCCGAAGCAAAAGCGGGCCTGAGCTGCTTGATGTGCCACAGCATCGTGCAGGTGAAGAGCACCATGGGCCAGGGCGATTTTGTTTTGGAGTACCCGAAGCTGCACGAGCTGGCGGCCAGCGACAATCCCGTGGTGCGCACCTTGCATGATTTTCTCGTGCGCGTGAATCCCGAACCGCACCGGCGGACCTTCTTGAAACCGTTTATGCGCACACAGACCGCGGAGTTCTGTGCGTCGTGCCACAAAGTGCACCTGGACGTTCCGGTGAACCACTATCGCTGGGTGCGCGGCTTCAATGAGTATGACAATTGGCAAGCCAGCGGCGTTTCCGGCCAGGGCGCGCGCTCCTTCTACTATCCGGCGAATTCGATGATGTGCGCCGATTGCCACATGCCGCAGGTGCGCTCCGCGGATCTTGGGAATATCGATGGCTTTGTTCACTCGCACCGCTTCCCGGGCGCGAACACGGCCGTGCCCACAGCGAATCAGGATCAGACGCAGCTTGAGCTAAGTAAGAAGTTCTTGCAAGACAAGCAGGTCAGTGTGGACATTTTTGCAATTTCGCCCGCCGGAAATGAGGTTTCTGCGCCGGCGGCCGCGAAGATGGGCAGGCCGGAGCTGTCTACCTCTTTTGCGGTGGGCGAGGAATCGGACACGTCTCTGCCAAGCGGACCCGCGGGCGAAGCTCGAGCAGTCACCGCGCCGCTGGGCCGCGTGGCTGCCACCGTGCGCCGCGGCGACGACATCCGCGTGGATGTCGTGGTTCGAACGCGCAAGGTCGGCCACTTTTTCCCCGGCGGAACGATCGATGCCTTCGACGTCTGGCTGGAGTTGCAGGCCGTCGATGAAAAAGGGCAGACGCTTTTCTGGAGTGGCAAGGTCGAGGACGACGGCAAGGGTCCAGTTGAAAAAGGGGCGCACTTTTACCGTTCGCTGCTCATCGACGCGCACGGGAATCCGATCAACAAGCGAAATGCCTGGGCCAATCGCGCCACGGTCTACGTGCATTTGATTCCACCCGGTGCAGCCGACACCGCGCACTACCGCCTGCACGTTCCGGAAAACGCCGGCGACAAAATCACGCTGCGCGCCAAGCTGAACTACCGGAAGTTCATGTGGTGGAATACGCAGTTTGCGTTTGCGGGTGCGGAGGATTCAAATCAAGCGCACGACGCCGTGACCCCGGACTACGACGACCGCAAATGGCTGTTCGCGAGCGTCGATCCGAAACTGATTTCGGGCGAGCTGAAAGCGGTTCCCAACCTGCCGATTATCACCGTGGCCGAGGACACGAAGGCGCTGAATGTCGTTCCACGAAATGCTGCGGCACCGCAACCCAAAGTGATCCTGGCGAAAGAGGATTGGTCGCGCTGGAACGACTACGGAATCGGGCTTTTCTTGCAAGGCGACCTGAAGGGTGCGGCGGCGGCGTCTCAAAAAGCCGCGGACATTGATCGGCAAAATCCCGATGGCTGGGTGAACATCGCGCGCGCCTTGGTGCAGGAAGGCGACACCGCCGGGGCGCGCGTTGTGCTGGCAAAGGCTTTGGCGCTGAAGCCCGGGCTGGCGCGCGCTAATTTCTTTTATGCGCGGATTTTGAAAGAAGAAGGCAATTACGACGAAGCAATTTCGCGTCTGAGGGGCGTACTTGCGCAATATCCGCGCGACCGAGTCGTGCGCAATGAAGTGGGCCGTATTTTATTTTTGCAGAAGAAGTACGCCGAAGCCGTCGCGGAATTCGATCAGACGCTGTCGATCGACTCTGAGGACCTCCAGGCACATTACAATCTGATGCTTTGCTACAGCGGGCTGGGGGACGAAACGCGCGCAAACGAGCATAAAGAACGCTATCTGCGTTTCAAGGCCGATGAATCATCACAGGCCATCACCGGACCTTACCGCCAAGCACATCCGGAAGACAACAACGAGCGGCAGCTTATTCACGAGCATGTCTCCGTTGCGCTGAATCCGCCCGCGAAGACTGGCAAACGCGCCGCCGCTTTACCCGCAACCGCCGCAAACCGGCCTGGCGGTTGACGTTGATTCGAGTTCAGGAGGATCTGATTCATGACCTGGATCAAGACTGTGACCATGGAAGAAGATGAGCGCGTCAAGAAAGCAACGCTGGCGCAGCGCGCTCTCTATTCCATCGAGTACGCAACGCCGGTGCATCCCGAAAACAACGGGCAGAGCTCAAGCATCGTAGCGTCGCACTCGCTGATTCCGGACGCTCTCTTTCACGCCTTTAGCACCTTCGGCGCCCTGATGTCTCCAGAGCTGCCGTTGCAGCGCCGCCAGCACGAAATGATTACGACCATGGTTTCCGTCACGAACCGGTGCGTCTATTGAATTGAATCCCACGCAGAGTTTCTGCGTCGCGTGACTTTGGACAACGAGCTAGTGGAGGCGCTTCAGAAGGATTACCGGTCGGCCCCAATCAGCGAGCAGGATCGCACCATGCTCGATTACGTTGTGAAGCTGACCAAGGATGCGACCCGCGTTTCGCC
>Ga0137415_10002741_pt1 | contig 17453 bp, 14 predicted proteins | sample CZODoug3_1_1_16f_FD_183082 | JGI IMG/M metagenome (GOLD analysis project Ga0137415, IMG submission 183082) | Vadose zone soil fungal communities from Angelo Coast Range Reserve, California, USA - CZODoug3_1_1_16fungal (Hybrid Assembly) | ecosystem: Environmental > Terrestrial > Soil > Vadose...
CAGCCGGATGATATAGCTTGGCCGATATATTCCGGCTGGTTGGTGCCGTGGATGCGGTACAGGGTGTCCTTGTTGCCCTCGTAAAGGTAGAGCGCCCGCGCGCCCAGCGGATTAGCCGGACCTCCGGGAATGCGTGCCGGGTAGGGGCCGAGCCGCGCCTGAATCTCCGGGGTCGGGATCCAATCAGGCCATTCAGCCACACGGCCAACCGTCGCGACGCCGGACCAGGCCATCGCTTCCTCCCCCACCGCCACGCCATAGCGGATCGCCTTGCCTCCCGGCAGAACGTAATAGAGATAACGCGCGTCCGTATCGACCAGGATCGTGCCCGGCATCTCTTTCCGCGAATAGTCGACGAGATGCCGGCGATAGGGCTCTGGAATGGTCGCCCGCGCATAAGGCGGATGGGCCAGCAACTGCCGGTCCCTTGGGGTCAAACTGGCATCCGAGGACGGTGCGAGCGTCGATTGCACGCAACCGCCGAGCACCCCCAGGAGCAACAACGCGAGCAACAACGCGAGCCCGTACCTCGGCACCGCACGTCCTCCAAAACGTTACACTGCTGCATTTGCTTCTCGAATAGTGCAGAAATCAAGGCGTCATGCGAGGCAACCCCGCGATAACGAGGTCGGGCGCCTGTCCATCGAGCACCGCACTCAGTTCGCCGACCCGCGTGCACTGGCAGGTGGCGAAGCCGAGTTCTTCCAGAGCCGCTTCGAGGAACTTTCGAATGTGCCGCTTGCCGTCGACGATGCAAACGCAAGGCACGACTTTTCGCCAGCCGACGTCGATGGCCGGTGATCCCTCCGGATCGATGAGTTTGGTCTCCAGTTGCAGCGTGGGATCGAAGTCAGCATTGGGGCCATTTTTGGACGTCGATGCGGGCGAGCGCGACCTCCGCCTTACCTAGATCAACTCACATCGTCAGCTTAATCGGTTGCGTCCGAAAGGTGCCAGCAGCAGATATTACCACTGCTATTCAATCACCTCGTCGGCCCGAAGTAGAAGCGACGTTGGAAACGTTATGCCGAGCGCGCGGGCGGTCTTGAGGTTGACAAGGAGTTCAATCTTTTCCGACAGCTGCACGATGGGCAAATCGGAAGGCTTTGCGCCCTTAAGGATTCTTCCGGTGTACATGCCCACTTGCTTCATGGCGTCACCAAGCCTCGTTCCATAGCTGACGAGGCCGCCCGACCTGACGTATTCCCGCAGAAAATAGATTGCCGGTATACGCTGTGCCGCCGCCTGTTCGACGATCTGATTGACTCTCATGAAGAAAAACGCGTCTGCTCCAACTATGACGCCTCCGGCGCGTTCCCTAGTGATCGTGGCGAACGCCTGATCGAGTTCGCTGTCGGTCGCGGCATTTAGAACCAAGAGCTTCAGTCCCAATTTTTTGGCGGCACTTTCCAAGACGACAGCCTGGTTAGCGAAGCTTGTGTTGTTTGGGTTCTCTATGAACGCAACTAATTCGAGCGGTAGGAACAATCTCGTGCATAATCTCTAATCGCTTAATTTCAGCGTCGTTCAGCAGTTGCTCGACCCCGGTAACATTTCCGCCGGGATGGCTGAGACTTTCAGCTAGTCCCATTTTAACGGCGTCTCCGCCGATCAAGGAAACAATAGGGATCGTCTTGGTTGCGGCATGGACTGGATCGTAGATGACCCTGGTTGAGCGAGTTGAAACAGGTGAGGCCGTCGGCGACGACGGCTACCGCCGAATTCGGTCCGACGTCGTGTTCGGACGGTTGCGCCCCGGCCAGAAGCTCAGGCTGGAAGGACTGAAGGAGACCTATGGCGTCAGTATCAGCACGCTACGCGAAATTCTCAGCCGCCTCACGGCGGAGGGCCTGGTGATCGCGGAAGGCAGGCGCGGATTTGAAGTGCCGCCTGTCTCCATCGAGAACCTGAAGGAACTCGCGGAACTGCGGCTGCTGCTTGAATCGCATGCGATGCAGGTGTCGTTCGAGAACGCCGACGTCGAATGGGAAGGCCGTGTCGTTTCCGCCCATCACAAGCTTGCTTCCACCGAGCGTCTGATGGAGCAGGGGATCGGTGAGCTCGAGCAGTGGAAGCGCTACGACGGCGAATTCCATCAGGCCTTGATCTCGAATTGCGGCTCGCGGGTTCTGATGGACGCGCACGCATTGGTCTTTGACAAGTACTTCCGATATCAGATGGTTGCCTTCACCTATCGCGGTGCTGAGCCGGCGCAGCAGCACAAGGGGCTGCTTCAGTGCGCGCTCAAGCGTGATGCTAAGACCGCGAAAGCGATCCTGACCAAGCACGTGAACAACTGCGTCGAGCATGCGCTGAAGACAAGTTCGCTGCGATAGAGCGACCGGCTCGTCTGCTTGCGATAGCGGCCTGTTCTTTCCGAGAGCGTGCATCGGCCAATTTGATGGCTAAGCCAGACTGCGCAAACGCCGATCCAGTCAAGACTGCCGCGAGCAACCCACCCGCTAGAATTGCTCGTTTCATTCTGTTTCCGTTGTGCCCACGCTTTTTTTTACCATCACGTTGTCGAATGCAATTCCCATCTCGGCGATGGACGGCACAAAGCCCGTGAATAACTCAAACGCGTCGGCGGCTTGATAAATGGCGAGCTCGCGCCCGGTCATGACCGTAGCCCCCTTCGCCCTGGCGGCTGTCAGGAGCGGCGTCCAGAGCGGCGAATAGACCGCATCGGCGACCCATAGCCCAGCATGCAGCAGGGTATCCGGAACCGGTGTTCCAAGGCTGGGCAGCATCCCAACCGGAGAACCGTTGACGACTCCCACGACACCGCGCAGCGCATCCTCGACGCTGTCGGTAACGCTTGCTTTTGTCCTGCCTTCGAGCTGGGCGGCCAGCCGCGAGGCCTTGGCCTGCTCGCTGTCGAAGATACGCAAATCCGTGACGCCGAGCCCCGCAAGCGCAAACGCAATCGCCTTGCCGACGCCGCCGGCGCCGATCACGGCCACAGCGCCGCGCGATGAGGCGATGACGAGTTCGGCAATGGCACGCGCGAAGCCGGTCATATCGGTGTTGTGGCCGATCAATCGGCCCTCGCGGACAACTACAGTATTGACCGCGCGAATCAGCGCCGTGCCCGGCGACAATTCGTCAAGCAGATCGACCACAGCTTCCTTGTACGGAAAGGTTACGTTGATTCCGGCGAAGCCCAGCCGCCGAACACCCTCGAGCAACAGCTTCAGCTCTTCGCGTCCGGCTCCGGCGACCTCGATGAGCTGATAATGGCAACGGAGGTCAAGCGCCTGGGCAGCCCGTTCGTGCATAGCCGGCGCGGCCGATTGCGCGATTGGCGCGCCGAGCAAGCCGGTAAGAAAGCGCCGGCTTTGGGAGTGTGGGTTAAGCGTGCTGGATTTCATTATTTCATCATCATCGGCAGGCGGGAATTACGAGGTGGTCGGCGTCAACCGCCGTGTATAATTTCCAATCTTGATTGCTCTGGGCGAGCGCTGCACACGGCGCCGATACCAGCACCAAGGCAATCAGTGACGCTTTCATGACCCCATTTTCCCCAACAAGCGTTCGACTTAGCCCACGAGATGATCTCGCAGCAACCGTTCAATCTAGGGCTGTAGCGGTGCGTGATGCAAGATCGATAAAGCGCCGGAGCCTTTACGAAATTCCAGGTAGGTTCAGCCGTCTTAACCCCTTGTTAACCATGTCCGCGCACCATCGGACTTCACCTTCTGGACACGCGTGCGCGAGCTGGAGCCGTCACCCAATTCGTCCCTGTGGCGGTTTTTCGATTGATCCGCGTGGTGGAGTAAGCGACATGTCGTTAGACAACGTGCGCCCTGAAGCAAATCTGGTTTTCGCATTCACCGTGACGATTATCGGCGCCTTCGCCGCCGGTTTGCCGATGGCGCTTGCGATTATCTGGGTTTGTTCCTGAACCTGTTTTGCGGTTTCAAGGTCGGCTGACATGCAGGCGGCTCATCCCGCAACCGTCGGCAGGGCATTGCGTAGCTCTGCACCAGGCTGCCCACCACTAGATCGTGATGACCTTTCTTCGAATCGTCATCACGATCTATCTTCTTGTTTGAGCATGATCTTTTCGGAAAACCCGGTATCCACTTTTCCGGATCATGCTCTAGCGACCAGCCTTCGACCAGCATGAAAAGATCAGCTCGAGCTCGGCTCAACCTTCATATTCAAGCACGTGCAGGCCAGCGTTCCAGTCGCTCGCATAGATCAGTCCATTGCGCGTCACATAGAGATCGGCTGTTTTGGCGGCGAGCGCGATGTTGGGCCTCGGATCGATCAATTTGGCTGGCGCTGGCGGCAGCCAGAACGCCAGCTCTTTCGGCGCAAACTGATTTGTGAGGTCGAAAACCCGGACGCCGCCGGCATTGTAGGTGGCGAAAATGGTTTCCTCGCTCTGGAACGAGCCGGGTCGGTTCTCATGCAGATTGTGCGGACCAAAGGTGCCGGGGGCAGCGCAATAGTCACGATCGTGCGGCACCGGCATCGTTGCGATCGTCACGGGATTTTCCGGTACCCGCACATCGATCACGAAGATCTGGAACAGCCCTTTTGCGCACTTCTCCGCATTCGCCTCATCCGCCACGACCGCGAGGTTGCGCCCCGGCAACGGCAGCGCCGTGTGCGTGCCGCCAGGAAATGGCGGCGACCAGTTGACATGCGACAACAATTTCGGCTGCGCGGCATCGGTCACATCGTGGATGGTGAAACCGCCGTCGCGCCAGGCGCCATAACCAAGCTTGCCGGCGACGATCATGTGATGCAGCGCATAGCGCTTGCCCTTGGGCGCGTTCGACACTTCGCCGACCGCGCGGTTCATGCCCGGCAGCCACCACTTCGATACAATGACCGGTTTGGTGATTTCCTGGAGGTCGACGATACAAAGGCAATGATCGGTAAAGCCGTCGAAGTGCGCCGAAACGTAGGCATATCGCCCGCCCATCCAGGACAAGCGGTTGACGCCAAGCCCCGGCATTTCCAGAAACGCGATCTCCCTCATTTCGCCGGGTTTGGAGATGTCGTGGATCGACAGGCCGCTGCGGAAGTTCTTACGCTTGGTGATGCTGTCGGCGAGGCTGTTTTCGAAATAGCCGCGCTGGTCGCTATAGGACTGCATGGCGACAATATTGGCGCCGTTGGCGACGAGAAGCAGATCGTCCGATGATTGCAAATGGTGCGTCCGGGTATATTGCCCGGCTGTAAAAAAACCCACCGGCTTCAGTCGGCGCGGGTCGCTGGCATCCAGAATGGTCACCCCATCGCTAAACATGTGACCGACGTAGAGGTGATTGCGATTTGACATGATCTGGACGCTGTCTGGACGCCCGCCGATGTCGCTGTAGGAAAGGTGTTTGATCCGATGACCAACGCCCTCCGGCGGTATCGGCTGGTCCTCGGCGTGGACCGCACGCGGCATCCCGGCCAGCGCCACCATGCCCAGCAAGCTCCGTAAATGCGTGCGGCGGCTCTGCATGGCTTCCCCCCTTGGTTTTGAATTCTTTCAGGGCAGCCTAACACGGGGATAAAGGGCAGCAAGCTCCCGGAAGCCGTGCGGCGTTCTCCCGGCGATGCGAAGCATCGTCCTCCCGGCGATGCGAAGCATCGTCCTCTCGGCGATGCGAAGCATCGTCCGGTCACGCTGCCAAGCAGAGCGGGGATCTATGCTGGCACTATTGAGATGGACCCCCGATCAGCAGCGCACCGCGGCGCCCGGTAGCGGAAGTGGCGACTGGTTCAGGCCGCGGCGATGCTGTTCGCCCGGGACAACATCATCCTGATTTCCGCAACCGGCCGCGCCGGGCTGAACAGATAGCCCTGCATTTCTGTGCAGCCCAGGCTGAGGAGCATTTCTCTTTGTTGTTCTGTCTCGACACCCTCTGCCGTCGTCGTGATATTTCGCGACCTGGCGATGTTGATGACGGCCTGCACGATGGATGATGAACCTTCGGCCTTTGCGATGTCGTTGACAAAGCAACGATCAATCTTGATCTTGTCGAATGGAAAACGCTGCAGATAGCTGAGCGATGAATAACCGGTTCCGAAATCGTCCAGCGCGATGCGCACTCCGACGGCACGAAGCTGCTGCAGCATGGTGAGCGCAGCCTCGTCATCCCGAATAAGCACCGCTTCGGTTATCTCAAGTTCAAGCCGGTTGGCCGATAGACCGGTTGTCGCCAACGCATTGGCCACCTTTAATGAAAATGCGTGGCTCCTGAACTGGACTGGTGAAACGTTGACCGCGAGCTTAATGCTTGATGGCCAGTTAGCTGCCTCCGCACACGCCGTGGTGAGCACCCAGTCGCCTAATTGACAGATAAGACCGGTCTCCTCTGCGATCGGGATAAACTCGGCGGGAGATATCATCCCGCGGACGGGATGGTACCAGCGCAACAGAGCTTCGCAGCCGACAATCTCGTTACTTCCGAAATTGACGATGGGCTGATAATGGATATCGAAAGCGCCATCAGCGATGGCCTGACGGATATCCAATTCCAAAGTGCGACGCGCCTTAACGCGAGCATCCATTTCCGGCTCAAAGAAGCGGTAGGTTCGGCGCCCGTCAGCCTTGGCGCCATACATTGCCAAATCGGCGCTCTTTAGCAGCTGATCCAGGTCGGTGCCATCAACCGGGGCCAGTGCAATACCGACGCTGGCGTCTGTCGCGACCTGATGCCCAAGACATTCATATGGTTCGCGGATGGCCTCGTAAATTCGCTTGACGAGTTCCTCGACATCGCTCCGTTGCTTTATGCCGGCTTGAACGATTGCAAATTCATCGCCTCCAAGCCGGGCAACGAAATCGGTGTCTCTGACGCAACTCCGCAAGCGAGACGCCACGGCTTTGAGGAGTTCATCGCCTGCAGGATGGCCGAGCGAATCGTTGACGCTCTTGAATTCGTCAATGTCGATGTAGAGCACAGCAAGTTGCTCGCCCCCATTGGTTCTCTCGAGCTCGTGCTCCAATCGCTTGCTGAATAGCGCGCGATTCGGCAAATCGGTCAGCGCGTCGTAGTGAGCAAGATGCGTAATTTGCTGCTCGGCGCGCCTGCGCTCCGTTATGTCCTCTTGCGTGGCAACCCATCCACCGTTCGCCAGAGGTTGATTCACGATCTGGATCGAACGACCGTCGGTTGTTTCCAGGATACTGTTTGTCGCCCGTTTTTGCGCAACGTTGCGCAGGACAGAGGCACAGAACTCGTCAACATTGCCCGGGAACGAACCGGTTTCTTTCCTATGCGCGATGAGATCGCGGAAATGACAGCCAGGCTTTACCACATCCGGAGACAAATTATACATTTCCAGATAACGCTGGTTGCATAGAACAATCCGAGCGTCTGAATCGTACAACAACAGGCCCTGCGTCATATTGTTAATGGCCGTATCAAGACGCTCTTTCTCCAGTGCAAGCCTTTGCTCGGAGTTCTGGTGTTGCCTTGAAAGCTTTCGAACGATGAGGAACAAGGTAAAGGCGATTACAAGCGCCACGAGTCCGGCCGCGACGACCAGGAGCTGTGTTTGCGCTCGCCAATCGGCGAGCGCCGTTGCGACCGTTGTGGTGGCGATGATTGAAAGGGGAAATTCGCTCAGCGCGCGAGCTGCCGCCAGCCGGTCTTCGCCGTCGACGGGACTGATCAAACGTGTCGTGCCATAGTCGGCTTTGGACAAGATTTGCTGGACCGGAGCTGTCCCGAAATTTCGCCCGATCATTGCTTCGATGTGGGGATACCGTGCGAGCATCGCCCCGTCGCGATGCAACATGGAAATCGCGGAACCTGTCCCAAGCGCTACCGACTCGAAGAACCTCTCAAGGTTGGCAGGTGGTATGTCTCTCGAAACGAGACCCAAAAACTGTCCGTCCGGTCCGACCACTTTGCGTGCGATGACGGTCGTCCATCCCGCCGTGAAGCGGCTGTGGACCGCTGCGAGCTTGACGCGTGGCGACCGGTCATCGGCTGCGAAATCCTTGAAATAGCTCTGATCCGCAATGTTGATGTCGGGGACCGGCCAGGATTGCGACGAGTTGATCAGTTGTCCGTTGGCGTCGAACACATGGATGCCGGCGGCATCCGACAACCCGTCGGCCACCCCGCTTAGATTTCTGTGAAACCGCTCGCTAGATATTTGGCGCCGGAATTCCTCCGGCGACGCCACGCCTGATCGCTCTATGCGGCGGACCACGTCCCTTTGGATGACTTCGAAATCGTGCAGTTGCTGGTCAAAATGACGGGCAAGGAGCAGAACGGTATTTTCCAGTTCGCGCTCGCGATTATTCAGGGCGCGTTCTCGAAAATTCAAAACGGTGATTGCGGTGCCGATTACAATCGACGCGATCAGCAGGACGCCACCAAAGATAAGCCAATACAGGGGATTGCGCCGATCAAACGCCGATCGACTGCGATAGCTGATGCTGCTCCCTCCGGAAGGTTTCTCCCGCATTGGCCTCTCCCTGGAGGGTACGGATACAATGCATGAATGGAGGAACCCTTTGGAATCGGGGTTACCGGGGGTTTAATCGCAGCCGAGCCGGAGCGGCGGGGGTCGCAGGAAGCAGAGATCTGGTCAGACGAAGCCGGTTTGCTCCATCGGCGGCGATGTCCGCGGAACCCGAATGATACGCCGTCGCTATCCGTCGTACGCGTTCGGTTCCATCGCCCAGAGCCTCGCGCGCGCGAAGCATTCTACATCGGTGCTTCCCGATTCCCCTGAAACCGCGAAAGTGTCCAAGGTCTTGGAAGGCACTCACAAGTTCCGAAATGAGGCCCAGTGTCGATTGATCGGTGAAACCATTTTAACGTTCGGGCTTTGGTTTGCGGAGAGGCGCCGCGTGAACCGAATTCTAAGACCCGTCACTTACGTCTTAGCCGCCATATATTTCGTGGTGGACGCGGCTTTCATCGTGGTGGCCAAGCCGATCTCAACTTGGATCGCCAAGCACTTAGTGCTGAGGAAACTGCGAGCCTGGATCAGATCGCTACGGCCTTATCCCTCGCTCGCGCTGTTTTCGCTGCCTGTGATCATCCTGGAACCGGTCAAACCTGTAGCAGCTTACCTGGCCGCAACGGGCCAGATCGTGAGCAGCGTTGTTACGTTGATCGTCGGCGAGCTTCTAAAGCTCGTGCTGGTCGAGCGCCTATTCAGTCTGACGCGAGACAAGTTGATGAAGATTCCGGCATTCGCCTGGGCATACGCCAAGTTCCGACAAGCCAAAGCATGGTTAGAAGCCACCGAGGCTTGGCGAACCGTACGATCGTTAAGCAAGGCTGCCCGCAGTTACGTCGCGCAGATGAAAACATCCGGCGCCGTGCCATTTCGCCAGTCTTGAACGCGAAAGGATCGCTGGTTTGCAAGTTACTACGCATCTCGCGTCACGAGAGCGAAGTCCTGTTCTGGATCTTTAGGCGGTGCGCAACCATGGACCGATTGGTTACATTGCCCTTTACGCCGCTATGTACGCTGCCTTTGGCGTGGCCTCACCGTTTTGGCCAAAATTTTTCGAAACGAAAGCTTTAACTTCTCAGCAGATCGGTCTGATACTAGCTGCTGCGATGTTGGTGCGCCTTGCCGCTGGCCCGATAGTTGGAAGGCTTGCTGATCTTTCAAGGTCATTGCGTCTTGTGCTCGCAATTTGTGCTGCGTTGGCAGCTGGAACGGCCGCTGCATTATTGCTGGCGAATACCTTCTGGTCGTTGCTTTTTATAGCTTTAGTGCAGGCCGCGGCACTTGCCCCCACGACGTCGATTGCCGATGCGCTGTCGGTCAACGCAGCAAAGCCCGTGCTAGGGGGGAAGCCTTTTGAATACGGCTGGATACGCGGCTCGGCGTCGGCGGCTTTCATCTTGGGCACGCTGGTCGTAGGACAGCTAATAAGCCGCACCGATCTCACTGCGATCATCTGGATGAATATGGCGCTGCTCGTGGTCGCGGCCGGTGCAACGGCATTGGTGCCCAGTGCTACTAATCACTCTGATCCGCACACCACCGCATCGCCTGCTGCCGTTAAAGTGCATGGGCTTCTTAGGATATCGCGGTTTCGCATCCTCATTATGGTTTCAGCTTTGGTCTATGGGAGTCACGCAATGCACGACGCATTTGCTGTGATTCGGTGGAGCGATGCTGGAATCGACACGTCGGTCATAAGCGTCCTGTGGTCGGAAGCAGTAGCTGCAGAGGTCATTGTGTTTTTTCTAGTTGGTCCAGCATTACTCGACCGGGTCGGCGCGCGTGGTGCGGCTGCGCTGGCAGCTGTGGCCGGGATCATACGTTGGTCGATTACGGGTGTGACCACCTCCGTCGTGCTGCTGACAATTCTGCAGCCGCTACACGGATTGACTTTCGCTCTGCTTCATCTCGCTTGCATGCGCATTATGGGGACTCTGGTCCCGACCAGTTTGGCCGCAACGGCTCAAGCGATTTACGCGTTTGGCTCAGGTTTCGCGACTGCCGCACTGACTTTGTTATCAGGAACTCTATATGCCAGGTACGGCGGAGTGTCATTCTTCCCGATGGCGGTTCTCTGTGGCGTCGCGCTCCCGTTTGCCTGGTTCGGCTTGGCTGACAAGCGGAATAGAACCTCCATCTCGATTTCGTCGATGTAGGACCCAACTGCTGCAGATTTCTGTCGGCAGGCGATTGAGAAAATAATTCTGGGCAGCATTGAACGCGCAGCGATGCCCGCAAGACCCGAATGATCCGCCGTCGCTATCCGTCGTACGCGTCCGGTTCCATCGCCCAGAGCCATTGGTCGTGGCCGGGCGCATAAGTGCGGTTGGTCTGCGCCGGATCGCGGTTGATCAGCGGCCGCAGGTACATCGGATGTGTAGCGCTGCGCACCTCGTGCTCGACCGTAAAAAGATGCCTGCCGTTCAAGGGATCGATGATGTCGCGAAAGCGGTATTGGTATTGATTGTCTTCGCTCCAGATCAGCTCGCGTTCCGACAGACGCCGGTAAGGACCCGAGAAGTCCGTGATGTAAATCTGCACATGGTGGCCGTCATATTCCGGCTGCGGCCGATCGACCTCGCGGAATTGGAGATACTGGTCCTTGCCCACCTTCACGCGCGCAACCGTCCCGTCGCCGTTTTTAAGTTCGGCAGGTATCTCCATGATCTCAGGATAGAAGGCGCAAATGCCTTTCGCGGTCCCGGCCGGTACCTCGAACTCGACATAGGGGATGCCGAGCGTGATGCGCCCGAACCGCGCGGCATCCGGCTCATAGCAGCGCACGCGATTGCCCCAGGGGCATGTTGCCTCGACATAGCCGTTATGCTCGCTGAACGCGAACGCGGTGCCGTCCAGTTTCTTGGCTACGGATGCGAGCCGATCGAGCAGGGCCTCACGGCCCGAGATGACGATCCCGGTATGGCCCCGGAGCACCTGCGGCTCGCCGCTCGGCAGATGAAACTGGCTTCTGCCGACGTTGATCCACATATTGGTGTCGGACACCATCAGATATGGATCGCGGGTAAGCCCGAGGCCGGCGACATAAAACAATGCGGCCAACCGCTGGTCGGGTACCTGTACGTTGACGTGTTCGAGATGGATCGAGTTGCCAAGATCTTCTGCGGCGCGGTCGAATTGCTGCTGCATGGACGCGGTCTCCGGATGCGTTACGGCACATCATAGTGAAGTGCGACGCCCAATCCAACAGTCCGGTGACGGCCGATTAGCCCCGGAGCCGCCGGGCCAAAGTCGCAACGAAGCGGTCTGCATCGACCTCGTCGTTATAAACGTGGGGTGAGATTCGCATCCGGCCAAGACGCGCCGCGACGTAGACGCCTTCGGTTGCAAGTCCCTCGACCAGCCCTTTCAGGATTCCATCCTTGAAGTTAAGGCTCAGAATATGCGGCGCCCGCAGGCGACGCTCTGGCACGCTGACGCCGATACTGCGCACGCCCTCCGCGATCCGTTCTGTCAGCATGGAGAGACGTTGCGCAATGGCCGCCGCGCCCCATTCAGCCATCATTTCCATGCCGATCGCCGCCATCTCCATCGAAATGAAATGGTCGCGTTCGCCCATGTCGAAACGCCGTGCATCGCCAACGTAGCTGACATCTGCGAAATAGAGCTCATTTTCGGCGCGCACGTCGCGGCGACCGAACGAGGTCTGCTCAAGGGGAGTGCCGCCCTGATGGCGCCTGGCGACGTAGAGAAAGGCTCTGCCGTAGGGGCCGAGCAGCCATTTGTAGGTCGGGAAGATCACAAAATCCGGATCGAGACGCCCGACATCCATCGTCAGCACGCCAGCGCTTTGCGTCGCGTCGACCAGGAGGATGGCTCCTTGCCGCCGCAGCGCAGCACCCACTCTTTCGAGGTCGATCAGCCCGCCGTCCGACCAGTGCACCGATGAGATCGACGCAAGGCCAACCGGCGGCGCACCGGATCGTTCGATGGCCGCGAGAACCGCCGACGTCCAGTCGCCGTCATCAGGTTGACGGATCGTCTCGATGATAAAACCCTGCGCGTCGGCGCGCGTCTGCCATTCCAGCACCGGCGAGGAATGATCGTTCTCCAGAACGATGACGCGAGCGCCGCGGGCGATCGTCAAGACCTTCGCTGCCGTCGCCACGCCGTAACTAACTGAGGATATCAGCGCGATATCGGCGGGATCAGCATTGATCAACCGGGCCGCGGCAGCCCGCGAGCGCTCGTGCTGTTCGTTTGCGAAGCCGGCGTCCAGTGTCCAGGGCGTAGCTTTGCGCCCAACCGCGGCGCGGCCAGCTTCCTGAGTTCGCAGCGGCAACGGGCTGTAGGAGGCCGAATTCAAGTAGCAAGTATCGCGCGGCATCTGGAACAGGTCGCGCTGCGAGGCAAGCATTTGGGTCTCTTTGTTTGTTGCGATAATCCGATGATAGCCTATCTCGGCCGACGCGGTCGGGGCAAATCAAAAGACCTGCAACGAGAAAGCTCGTCCCACATCGAGTACGTCCGAACGCTGAGGACGGCGTAAGCCCTGCGCACCAGGCTGCCCGCCGCCAGCGACCAGCCGTCGACCGGCACGAAGAAAATCAGCTTGAACTGAAGCGCCTTGTACGCGTCTGCTTTGGAGTTCGTCACGGACTCGAATTCGACATCGCGCCAAGTCCGAAAACCTTCACAATAGCGGAAGTGAACCCTATTCGACTTCGATGACGTTGAAGCGACCTTCAAGGACGGACGCTCTAGGAAACAGCTCTCTACGCGCCGCGGGAATTTGCTGTCGTTCGGACCAAAGTTCCTTGGGATTCCGCTTGGTGCCAGCCTTGCGTGCGGCAGGACCATCCGGCAATCATCTGCTATGTCTGCTGCACCTCGCGTAAGAGCCAGAAAGTACCTTGCGGTTCTGCTCCTCGCATGGCTGCCTTTTGCCGCCTCGGCACAGGAGGATAAAAAGACCGATGAAGACAAGCCCGCCGACCCGGACACCGGCGAAAGCACGGTCGAAGAGAAGACGCTCGGAATCCTGCCAAACCCGCTTGCTAAATACGGCGTAAAATTCGCCGCTACCTACATCGGCGAACTGTTGGGCAATGTCCATCGTCGACCGTCACGACGTACTGCTTGCCATTGACCTCATAGGTCATCGGTGTCGACTGGCCGCCCGCCGGAATCCGATCCTCCCACAGGAATCTCTGGTTGCGCCAAAGTTAGCTAAGCCGTAGCGACCGCATCCCGCTTCATAAGCGCGTGCCAACCCGGTTTCCCAGCCATTTTCCAGCCCTCGGACGGCGCTATCCGCGGATCGCCGCATTGGCCTTCTCGGCGGCGGCGGTCATTGCATCCTTCGCCGATTTCGTTCCGGAGACCACCTCATTGACGCCGATCATGAAGGCGTCCTGGATGGGTCTCGATTGCGGATGGAAAAGGATCGCCTTGGCACGGTCGACATCGGCGTTTTGCAAGTTGGTCAGCGCCGCCGCGGCGGCCTGCGGGCCGAACGCCTGCTTGAAGGCCTCGCTCGACCAGGCCGACAGGCGTGTCGTCGCCAGCCCCGCTGCGGCGGTCCGCAGCGAGGTCGGCCTGCTTGTCGCCCACAGCAGGAACAAGAAAGCTGCGCGCTTGTTTCGCGATTTGGCATTGATGCACGCCTGCCAGTGCGACATGAACGGGATGCCGGCGCGACCGTTGAGGTGGGGAAAAGCAGCAAAGCCAGCCCGGTTGGCGACGCGGCTCTTCGCCGGATCGGAAATATCCCTGGCAAGGACGCTGCTGTCGATTGCCATCGCTGTCCTGCCCTGAAGGAAGTCGTTCAACACGTGGTACCATTCATAGCTGCCGACGCCGACAGGCCCGGCTTGGCTAAGGGTCTCTCCGTACATCGCGACGGCCGCGATCGCCTCGGGGCTCGCGAAAGCGGCCTTGTTGTCCTTGACCATGTGCCCGCCATAGGAGAACACGTAGCTCATGGCTGCCGGCGACGAATTGCCGCCGGCTTGCGCCCGCATGGCGATCCCCGACATCTCATTGGTCTTCGCCGCCTTCGCAGTGGCAAGCAGTTCTTCGAAAGTCTCGGGAACTGGTAGGTTCTTGGCTGCCAGCGCATCGCTGTTGACGAACAAGGTCACCGCCTCGGAGGTAATTGGAAAGGCATAGCGTTCGCCGTCCGTCCACACCGGAAAGGCTCGGGCGGTCTTGAGAAGGTCGCTCTCGTCATACCAGCGGAGATCGGTCAGCGACCTGTCGGAATAATGGGCGTTCAGCGGCTCGAGCCATCCTTCCGAGATGCCCTGGCCATAGGTCAGGAACATGAAGACGTCGGGCATGTTGCTGCCGCGTGCGAGCTTGATCGGCAGGGCGCCCAGGAACGTGGTTTCCAATTGGAAGTCGGTGACGACGTTGACGCCGGTGAGTTTGGTGAAATCCGGCAAAAGCGGCGTGATCGCATTCGACCACGGATGGACCGCACCCACGAGCGTGATCGTCTGCCCGGCAAACTGTTTCCAATCGATCGAAGCGCTGGCATAGGTCGCGGCGGCATCCTCGGCAAAGCCCCACCGCGGCAGCACGGCCAGGGCCGGCAAGGCTGCTCCCGCCGCGCCCAATCCCTTGACGAAGTTGCGCCGGCTAGTCGGCGCTCGACCGCTCAGTGAGTTTCCGCCTGTCGCCATGTTCGTGCTCCCAACTATGGGCAGTCATTCACAACACGCTGCCCGTGACGTTGTGGCCCTCGCGAGCCAACTGACAGACTCCGAAGCGGGTGCAACATGCGCGATCGAGAATGTCGGATTCCCGGCTCACCTGTGCGGACCCGTCCATGCTATTATCCTAGCAATGCTTTCGCGTTGGCACCAGAAGATGCGCCGGTCAGGCGGGCATCGAGACCCACGGCCATGTCAGCTCCGGGACATTCTTTGCGGTGGTTTGCTCGTCCGCTAGTTTTGGCGGTTGGGGCGCTTCTGACGCTGTTTGCCCTGACCGGGGTTCTCGCCCTCCGATATTGGCACGAGCGGCAAGCGGCAAATCTCTCGCTCGAGCATAGCCGGCAGGTGCTCGATAAGCTTGATCGGCTGCGGACGATCATCGCCGACCTCGAGGCCGAAAGGCGCGGGTATTTGCTGACCTTCGACCCTGCATATCTCAAGGCCTACGGCGTCTCTGACGAAAGTGTGCGACGGGAGACTCAGACGCTCCATGCTCTGGTGGCCAACGATCCATTGCAGAGCCTTCGCGCCGGACATCTGGCGCTGATCGTTTCAGCAAAGCTGCGCGAGATCGACGACATGCTCAAGACGGCCCGTGCGTCCGGGGTGGCGGCGTTGGCAATGATACGCGGCATGAACGAGATCCACTCACAAATCGACCAGATGGTGGACCATGAGCGTTTCCTGCTCGTGGATCGGGAAAGGCGCGCCGAGGCACTAGAACAGCGCAAGACCTGGCTGATCGCGGCGGCCGTCGTCATCATCGCCCTCTTTGCAGGGACGGCGCTGGCGCTCGCGCGGCGCGAAGCGAAACGGCGGCGAAAAGCCACCGAGGAGAACGTCCAGCTCTACAGCGATCTCGAAGCGCGCGACAAGAAGATCCGGCGTCTCTTCGACTCCAACATTATCGGGATCATCATCTGGGATGTCGAAGGTCGCATTTTTGAAGCCAATGACGCGTTTCTCCGGATCGTGGGATACGACCGAGAGGATCTCGCCTCGGGTCGCCTGAACCGCACGGATCTGACGCCGCCGGAATGGCGCGACCGCGACGCACGTACCGTGGCAGAGCTGACGCTGGTCGGGAGTGTCCCACCATTCGAGAAGGAATACTTTCGGAAAGACGGTAGCCGCGTGCCCGTGCTGATCGGCGGTGCGATGTTCGAGGAAGGCAGAAATCACGGTGGTGGTTTCGTCCTCGACTTAACCGAGCTCAAGCAGGCGGAAGCCGAAGCCCGCGAAAGCGAGCGGCGCTACCGCGAGACCCTGATGGAGCTAGCGCACGCCAACCGCCTCGCCACCATGGGACAACTCACGGCCTCGATTGCCCATGAAGTCAAACAGCCGATCGGTGCGACGGTCGCCTACGCCGAGGCCGCCCTGCGCTTTCTTGCGCGTCGACCGCCCGAACTGGAGGAGGCGCGCGAGTCGCTCAGGGGTATCCTTGCGACGAGCCAACGAGCGGGCGACGTCATCGACCGAATCCGCACTCTCATAAAAAAAGCGCCGCCCCGGAACGAGCGCTTCGACATCAACGCGGCGATCCGCGAGGTGATCGAGCTGACGCGTGGCCAAGCGGTGAAGGACGGCGTCTCGGTGCAGACGGACCTCGCGCACGACTTGCCGGTCATCGAAGGTGATCGGGTGCAATTGCAACAGGTTATCCTCAATTTGATCATGAATGCCCTCGAGTCAATGAGCAGCGTAAACGACGGGACGCGAGAGTTGTTCATCAGCAGCCAGAAGGCGGAGCCGGGCGGCGTGCTCGTGCGGGTGCGAGATTCGGGTCCCGGACTGGCGCCGGCGACTCTCGAGCGCCTTTTCAACGCCTTCTACACGACAAAGCCCGGCGGTTTGGGGCTGGGGCTGTCGATCTGCCGTTCGATCATCGAAACTCACGGCGGGCGGTTGTCGGCGACCGCGAATGAGCCGCGTGGTGCCACCTTGGAATTCATCGTTCCTGTGTGCGCAGACATTAGATCGTGATTGGATCACTCGGTCCGTCCACAATCTTTGGTTCAGTGAACGCGTCGACTCTGGCTGCCTGTATCCAATCGCTCTCAGACAAGGCGCGCCGCCTCGACTTCACGCAACCGCCGGCGCAACTTGACCCGCGCCACTGTCGCCAATGCTCGCGGTCGCTTGTTGGGATTTGCCCCGGCCAAGTGGAATAATGGTAAGGCGATGCGGCTTGCTTTAATATTCCCTCTTTTGAGACATCCTCATTCGATTTGTCGAGCACTCGACGCGTCGATCGCTACTCTAACTAGTCGCCCGATTCATTCAGATTGAGGGGTAGAGGTGCTTGAGTTTGATACGTGCGTTGGATGTTGAGAAGTGCCA
>Ga0137415_10002744_pt1 | contig 17439 bp, 8 predicted proteins | sample CZODoug3_1_1_16f_FD_183082 | JGI IMG/M metagenome (GOLD analysis project Ga0137415, IMG submission 183082) | Vadose zone soil fungal communities from Angelo Coast Range Reserve, California, USA - CZODoug3_1_1_16fungal (Hybrid Assembly) | ecosystem: Environmental > Terrestrial > Soil > Vadose...
CGTTGTAGAACAAGCCAAATCCGCCGCGAGCGACAAGCTTGGGAGAAACCTGATAGGCGAATCCCAGGCGCGGGGCAAAATTCTTCGGCTGCGAGTTCCCTAGCCCCTGGCCATATTTATTGGTGATCGCTAACGCGATCTTATCCGTAGCTAACAAACAGGTGAAGAAGTTCTTGTTAGCCGGGACCGTGCAATCGACGGATTGCGTTAGGAAAGTGGAGTTCTTCCCCACCGGAATAATGTACATGGGAAGACCAGTCGGCGGCCCGGCGGGAACGAAGTTCGCCTGGTTTTCATGATGCTCGCCGACCAGACCGAAGAAATCCCAACGCAAACCGAGATTAACTGTCAGTTTTGGAGTAACCTTCCAGTCATCATTAACGTAGGTACCGTAGTAGTCTTTTCCATTATCGGTTAGAGAAATATTGGAAACGAATACGCTATTGGGACCACCGACGTAACCAGGGCAGTCGGTTAGGAGTTTCCCGGCGGCATCTTTCGTCGTCGGACAGCCGATACTATTTGCGCTCGGAATCAACAACATTTGCGCGCGTCCTGTATTGCCCTGCGCGTTATTCGGAATATCGGTATAAACGCCATCAAAGTTGAACTGCCCACGAGACCAGGGTGGCTGTAGGGTCGAGAACTTGACGTGCTGCCACTCAAAGCCCATTTTGAAAGTGTGTTTTCCGTAGATCTTGGTGACGTCGTCGGTTACCTGCAAGGTGGAGGTGACCTCATCGGACGGCAGGAAGGCGTTGCTGCCGAGGGTTTGCAGCCCATTGACACCGAACGCGGGAAGCCCGCCATTTTCGGGGAGTTGCGGGATTCCCGCTACACCTCCCTTTGTTAACGGGAGGTTGCTCAAATCATTGGCCGAAGGCGAGACGCGCGTGGTATGGAGATAATTGAGCCCCGCACGGATTTCGTTAATAAAGGTTGGCGAAAATGTATGGGTATAGCCCAACGCGCTCTGCTGAGCGTTGGCAGTCTGGTTGCCTTGTTGGAACCCGCCGCCGTCTGCCACGCCGCCGAAGATGCCGGGAATGAATTGCGGATCGTCCCCAAGGCTGAAGCGGAAGAAAAGCTGATTCTTTTCGTTGAAATTGGCATCCATGCGGGCGTCAAAAGCGTTGCGGTCTTCCCTGAGTTTGGGTGAATTGACGAAATTCTGGGAAAGCCCCGCACCGGTCGGATTTGGAAAGAGGTTCAGCAGGTTAATGGCGTTGGCATCCAAGCGCCCAGCGGCAGCTGCAGCGCTAAGGTTATTCAGCTTGCAGCCGGCAAGCGTGAACGTTAGTGTAGCGGGTCCGCAAGTGCCAAAGGGATCGCGGACAAACTCCTTGGTGCCAGCTGGCACCGAAGTGCTCGTAGGTGCAAGTACGCCAGAAACCGGATCGACCTGCCCGGCGATGACCTGACGCGTGGTAGCAGGGTCAAAGACAGTACCTGTTGGAACGGACCGGCCCAAAGCGTCGGTCTGAGTTCCCGATTGGAGCGTGATCATGTCGGTGAAATCCGTGTAGTTGCTGTTCCGTTCGGCTACAGTCGGCACTGCTCCGTTCAGGACGGTGCCCTGACGGCGACGGAGTCCCTCGTAATCGGCGAAGAAGAAGAGCTTGTTCTTGCCGTTATACACTTTCGGGATTAGGACCGGCCCCCCCGCGGACAGCCCGAATTGATTCTGGCGAAGCTCGCCCTTTTTGATTCCGCCGGCATTCTCGAAGAAGTCCGCGGCGTCGAGCTTGTCGTTGCGGAAAAATTCCCAGGCAGTGCCGTGGAAATTGTTGGTACCCGATTTGATGGTGGCGTTAAGAACGGCGGCGCCGGAGCGGCCGAACTCGGCGCTGAAGTCCGAGGTTTGTACTTTAAATTCTTCGATGGCATCGACGGGGGGCAGCACGACGAAGTTCGTGCCGTTGAGGAAGTCCACCGTGTCTGAGTTGTTGTCGATGCCATCCAAAAGGTAGTTGTTCTGCGCCGGACGAAGACCGTTGGCTGCGAAGGCGCCGCTGGCGGCGTTGCCGCGCGTGTCAGCCTGAGGCGTGTTCACGCCCGCAGCAAGTTGGGCGAGGAAGGTGAAGTTGCGCCCGTTCAGGGGGAGATTGTCGACGTTGCGTGAGTCGATGACTTGACCTACGGAAGCGTCTTGAGTTTCAAGGACGGGGACCGTCGAAGCTACCTCGACGGTTTCGCTCACGGAGCCGGGTTTAAGGGTAAAATCGACGACCACGTCCTGGCCAACGTTGACCACGACGTTTCTCTGGGTGATCGTCTGAAACCCCTGTATGGTGGCGGTGAGCTTGTAGCTGCCGATCCTCACGGGGCTGAATTTGTACGTGCCGTCCGAACCCGTGGTGGTCGCCAGACTGGCGTTGGTGCCCTCATTCGTGAGGGTCACGGTGGCGCCATGAACCGATCCGCCGGACGCGTCCGACACGGTACCGAGGATGCTGCCGGCGTCCACCTGCGCGCGAAGCGGGGCCGCGCTGCACAGCAACACGGCAAGACTTGCCAGCGTTAGTAACGGCGCCCGACCGAACAATGCAGAAAGAGCTCTTCCGTTCATCGCCTTCCTCCCGGCCCTTGCGGGCCCCAGTCCTGACGAACCCCGGACTCCAGCGCGGAAGGCGGCGAAAGCCGCCTTAAACGCTCCTCGACGTATTCAAATTTTGCGGACAGGGGCCCGACCGAAACGCGCGGCAGATGCGCCCCACGACATGAGCGTTTTGAGAATCTGGCACCCCAAGCCCGACGAATGTAAACCCTGGCTACTCCGGATTTACGCACCCAAACAACTTAACCGCTTAACCTAGTGGGAGTGTCTATCTCACAGGTCTTTCGATGTTGTCAAGCATTTTTTTTCATCTATACTGCAAGCCGCTTGCTGCCCAGTCGGGGATTTTCATCGAACTTAAATTCTGGGACCTGAGACTTTCGGCTTATGGGCCTAACCATTCGCGATGTTGCCAAGGCCGCGGGGGTATCCACCGCCACGGTCTCCAACGTATTGAACAAAACCGGCAAAGTAGGCCGCCGCACGCACCGCCTGGTGCTCTCTGCGGTCAAGCGCCTCGGATACTTTCCCGACGTGCACGCGCGCCACCTGGCCTCGCGGGAGAGCCGCACGATGGGCATCATCGTTTCCGACATCGAGAATCCGTTTTTCCCCGAAGTAATCAAGAGCTTCGAGACGCGCGCGCGCGCGCTGGGCTACGACGCGATTCTCAGCGACACCAATTACGATCCGCGCAGAACGCGCGAAGCCGCGGAGCGCATGATGGAGCACAAAGTGCGCGGCGTGGCAGTGATGACCTCGGAGATCAGCTTGCGCGTGATCCACGAAATGGCACGGCGACGAATTGCCGTGACGTTTCTTGATCTTGGTCCGGTGCGCAAATACGTCAGCAATCTGCGCATCGACTATCATTCCGGAATACAGCAGATCGTGGAATACCTCTACAAACACGGGCACAGGCACATCGCCTTTGTTGCTGGAAGGCCGCGACTGAAGTCCAACGTCGTACGCCTGCAGTCCTACGAAAAGTGTATGAGAGATCTAGGGCTCGAGCCTGGGCCGGTGTTGCCCGGCGACTTGCGCTTCGAAGGCGGCTTGAGCGCCGGCCTGGCGATCGCGAAGCTCAATACCCGGCCTACGGCGGTGATGGCGGTGAACGACCTCACCGCCGTCGGAGTCATCAAGGGTCTGTTGAAGTCCGGCCTCCGTGTGCCAGAGGATATTTCGGTGACAGGCTTCGACAAGACGCGCCTGGCGGAATACAGCAACCCTTCGATCACCACGGTGGACATCCACCGCGACGTGCTCGGCCAAATAGCCGCCGACGCGCTGCATGAACTCTCCCGCTCAGCGGATCCGCAGGGCCGCGAATATCAGATTACCGCCGAGCTGATCCAGGGGGATTCCTCCGGGCCGGCTCCGCCCATCATTCCCTAGCGCTTGGCTATAGCGTTTTGGATCGGCCGTGTCCGGGTGCTAGCATGGCAAGGCGGGCGGTCGCACGCAGGCACTTCCGGATGGCGCGTCACAAAGACGAAAAGCACATTTCGCGTAGAACTTTTCTTCGGGGCATGCGCTGGGCTCCCGTCTTTTTCGTTCCCGCTCCGCTGCGCGCCCTGCCTTTCGGATCGAAATTCGCTGCCCCTCCGCGCGCTATCCCTTTCCTCCCCTTCGCTGATTTGCGATTGACGCCGCATTACCCGGCGAAATCTCCACTGGACGACGTTCTTCGCCTTGTCGCCCCTGGCAGCGACGAGTTCGTCACCGAACAATACGCGTTTGAAATTGGGCGGCTGCTAAACGACTGGAGCCAAGCTCTCAAGGCAGCTCCGCCCGGGCTCAGCGCGCTTGCAACTTTTCTCGACTCTTCGCTGGAAGCGACTCCACTCGCGTCAAGTCAAGAAAGCAGCGTGCGTTCCGGCGGCGGCATCGAGGTAATGCGGAGGCGCTTCGCAGCCAATGCGACGAAGGATCGCGAGCGATTCGTAGATGAAATGAAGAAGCACCTCGCGCCTTTCGTCCGCCTACAGACCGCGGAGTTCGAGATCACCAGCGTCAAAGAAATCGCCGGCACCCCGCTGACCGTGCAAGCCGAGATTCGCTACGACCTCGCCGGCACGCTTGCCGACGGCGTCCGCGAGGAGCGCATCGGAAATTGGTCCACGCGCTGGACGCGCGCCGATTCCAACGCGTGGCACGCAGTGCGCTGGGAGACGAGCGCAGAAACCGTGAGCCGCGCCCGCGGGCCGATTTTCATCGACGTCACGGCGCAAGCTCTGGGCCAAACGGAATCGTACCGAAGCCAGATGCTGCGCGGGGTCGACCACTGGCGCACGGTGCTCGACGGCGCTTGCGGCATCGACGTGTACGGCAACAACGGCCTCGCCACAGGCGACATCGACAACGACGGCTTCGACGATCTGTACATCTGCCAGCCCGCGGGACTCCCCAATCGACTTTATCGCAATCGTGGCGACGGAGTATTCGAGGATGTCACTGAAAAAGCCGGTGTTGGAGTGCTCGACGCCACTGCGTGCGCGCTATTCGCCGATTTCGAAAACAAAAGCGTGCAGGATCTGCTTGTCGTTTGCGGCAGCGGGCCTCTTCTCTTCCTCAACGACGGTGCGGGAAACTTTTCCCTCAAGCGCGACGCCTTCCAATTCGCGCGCCCTCCGCAAGGCACGTTCACGCACGCGGCCATCGCCGACTACGACCATGACGGCCGGCTCGATATCTATTTCTGCCTCTATAGCTACTATCTCGGCCTGGACCAATATCACTACCCTGCTCCTTATTTTGACGCGCGCAATGGGCCGCCGAATTTTCTGCTCCACAACGAAGGCAATGCCACATTTCGCGATCGCACCGAAGCCGCGGGCCTCAACGTCGACAACGATCGATACAGCTTCGCCTGCGCCTGGGGCAACTACAGCGCCGACGGCCACCCCGGCCTGTACGTCGCCAACGATTTCGGCCGCAGTAACCTTTATCGCAACAACGGTGACGGCACTTTTACATCAGTCTCGGCCGAAGCCGGCGTGGAGGATCCCGGCGCCGGCATGAGCGCGAGTTGGTTCGATTACGACAACGACGGCAGGCAGGACGTGCACGTCTCCAACATGTGGTCCGCCGCCGGCATTCGCGTTTCCGAGCAGGAACGGTTTCATCAGGGCGAACCTGAAAACATCCGCGCGCTCTATCGACGGCACGCGCGCGGCAATTCCCTCTATCGCAATCTGGGTAACGGAAAATTCCAAAACGTCAGCGAGAAGGCCGGCGTCGAAATGGGCCGCTGGGCGTGGTCTTCCGACGCCTGGGATTTCGACCACGACGGGTATTCGGACCTGTACATCGCCAATGGCTACATTTCCGGGCCAGAAGCTGCGCGTGGCTCCAACGGCGATATTTCCAGCTTCTTCTGGCGCCAGGTGGTGGGCAAATCACCGCAGAATTCCCTTCCGTCGGCAAAATACGAGCAAGGATGGAACGCCATCAACGAGCTGATCCGCTCGGACGCGACGTGGAACGGTCACGAGCGAAACGTTTTCTACGCCAATAACCGCGACGGCACGTTTTCAGAAGTTTCCGGCGTAACGGGATTGGATTTCCCGGACGATAGCCGCGCTTTTGTGCTCGCTGATCTGGACCACGATGGCCGCCTCGAAATCATTCTCAAAAACCGCAACGCGCCGCAGCTTCGCATCCTGCGCAACGCAATGAAAGAGCTCGGCAACGCGGTGGCTTTTCGTCTGCGCGGAACGAAGAGCAACCGCGACGCCATCGGCGCCTGCGTCACCGTGGAGGCCGGAGCGCACCGCCAAACAAAATTTCTGCAGGCTGGATCGGGATTTTTGTCGCAGCACACGAAGGAGCTTTTTTTTGGCGTTGGCAGCGCCCAAGGATCCGTTCGCGCGATCGTCCGCTGGCCCAGCGGCCTTACGCAAACCTTCGCGACCGTGCCGGTGAATCGCCGCGTCGAGATTCAGGAGGGCTCGCAGGATTTTGCGGCAGCTCCGTTCGCGGCTTCTTCCCCCGCTTACGCTCAAGTGAGCCACACCATCAAGCTCGGGCCTTTGCCGTCCTCGTCGGAAACGTGGCTCATTGAACCTCTGCACGCGCCGGATTTTTCGCTCCCGGATTTGCGAGGCCAAAGCATAAACCTTGGAGCGTTTCGTGGCGGCCTGCTGCTGCTGCATTTTTGGGCAGCGGCAGCACCGGCTTGCGGCGAACAGTTGCGGCTGCTTGAACGTGGCCATGAAATGCTCGCGTCACGCGGGCTTCGCGTCATCGGAATCAACGTTGACGAGGCGAAAGATGCAGCGGTCGCGCGCTCCTTGGCCGTGAAAGAATGTCTTTCCTTCCCTACCCTGTTGGCCACGCCAGAAATCGCGGGCATCTACAACATTCTCTATCGCTACCTGTTCGATCGCCGGCGCGATCTCGCTCTGCCGACTTCCTTCCTCGTCGACCGTGACGGAATGATTGTCAAGATCTACCAAGGCAGCATACCAACCGATCGCCTGCTGGACGATGTCGAGTCGCTTCCGCAGACTTCGGAAGAACGCACGCGCAAAGCGTTGCCCTTCGCGGGCACCCTCTACGAAAAAGACGGCTTCCAGCGCAACGATTTCACTTATGGAGTCGCGTTGTTTCAGCGTGGCTATCTCGAACAAGCTGCGGCATCCTTCCAGCAGGTCATCGCTGCCAAACCGAATGAGCCCGAGGCCTACTACAACCTCGGCACGCTCTACCTTCGCAAGAACGCTTTGGCGGAGGCGCGGCAATATCTCGAGCAAACCGTCAGGCTGCGGCCGAATTATCCGGAAGCCTGGAACAATCTGGGCATGATTGCCGCGCAGCAGGGGCAGACCGACGATGCCATCCGCAATTTCCAACAATCGCTTCTTCTGCGCCCTGACTACGCGATCGCGCTGCTGAATCTTGGAAACGTTTACCGCCGCCAGGAAAATTTCGCCCAGGCCGAAAAGTTCTTGAAGCGCGCGCTCGAACTTGAACCGGAGAATCCGGAAGTCAACTACAACCTCGGCATGCTCTACGCGAGGCAAGAGCAGCTGCCGCTCGCGTCGCGCTATCTGGGGCGCGCTGTGAGCCTGCGTCCGGATTATCCTGACGCGCTGAACAATCTCGGCGTTTTTTTTGTGCGCGAAGAGCGCTACTCGGAAGCCGAGGATAATTTCAAAGCGTGCATCCGCGTGGCGCCGAGTTTCGATCAGGGCTACCTCAATCTCGCGCGGCTCTACGTGATTCTGAAGGAAAAAGATAAAGCGCGTGAAGTGCTGCAAACTCTGCTGCGGCAGCAGCCGCAGCACAAGTTGGCTCAACAGGCGCTGGAGATGCTAAATTAAGTTTTCAACAATAATCAGCGCGCGGACGGTGGAGTTGCCGGCAATGGCTTTTGACGCCGTATTGCAAAGGAAACGCGCGAGTGCCGCGATGTGCGCGATTCTTGCGCTGTCAGTGATGATTCTCCTTTGCGCCGCGGCGCACGCCGCACAGCAACCCGCCGCGAAGGCGAGTACAGTTAGGCAGACTGCAAAAGCGGCGTCTCCGCTGCTTGCCGAAGCGGAAGCGCTGTTCAGCGAAGGCCGCGTTGCGGACGCCAAAAGCACAATCCAGGAAGAGCTGCAACAAAATCCCGCGAACGCCGAGGCCTACGATTTGCTCGGGGTTATATCCGTTGGCGAAAAAGATTACGCCGACGCCCTCGAAGCTTTCCAGCATGCCCTCAAGCTCGATCCCAACTCTACCCGCACGCGCAACAACATCGGCAATGTTTACGTCGCGCAGGGAAAATTCGACCTTGCCGAGCAGGAGTTCCGAACAGTCCTGCGCACCGCGCCCGCAAACCGCGACGCGAACTACAACCTCGGGCTTGTGCTCTTGGCGCAAGGCTCACCTGCCAAGGCCATTCTCCATTTTCAGCGCGTCCGGCCCGCGAATCTGGAAACCAAATTTAATTTGACGCGCGCGTACCTCCAGGCGGGCAGGACCGCGGAGGGCCTGAAATCGGCGACAGAGCTCTCCGGCGAAAATAAAGACAACGTGCAGCTCCATTTCACGCTAGGCGTCCTGCTCGCTTCCGAAAAGCAGTATCGCGCCGCGCAGCTTGAACTCGAAAAAGCCAACGCGCTACAACCGGAAACGTTCGAGATTCTCTACAACCTTGGCCAGGCTGACCTTCGCGCCGGCGAATATCCCAAAGCGGAATTGGCGTTGAACCGCGCGCTGAAGCTGAAGCCCGATTCGCCGGAAGCGCTTTACCTGTTGGCGCAAGTCTATTCTGACCAGAAAAAAACCGTCGACGCTTTGGATCTCCTAGTGCGCGCGCACAAGCTGGCACCGCAAAATGCCGACATCATCTTCCTCTTGGCGCGCGTCAGCATGGCCCAGAATTATTTCGAAGACGCTATTCCGCTGCTCGAATCAGGCCTGCAGATCGCCCCGAAACGCGCCGACCTCCGCGCCGCGCTCGGTGAAAGCTATTTCATGTCCGGCAAAACGGAAAAAGCCATCGACGAGTTCAAGGCGCTCATTGCGCTCGATCCTTCCGCCGGCTCTTATGCCTTCATGGGCCTTTCGTACCGCCATCTCGGGCGCTTCGACGAAGCCAAGAAATATTTTCAGGAAGGATTGAAACTGGACCGCCGTAACGCTTCCTGTCTTTTCAACATGGGCTACATCGAAGAGCGGCAAGGCAATCACGCCGCCGCGGAAACCCTTTTCCAGGAAGCGCTGAAGTCCAACCCTGATTTTTCCGAAGCCCTGCTGGAGCTCGCGAACCTGCGCATCGCCAACAAGAAATTCGAGGACGCCGCGGAGCTCCTGCGCCGCTATGTAAAGGTAAGCCGCGATCCCGCCTCGGGGTATTACAAGCTAGCGATGGTCGAGCGCAGCCTGCATCAAACCGAAGCGGCGCAGCGCGATTTGAACGTCTTTCAAACTTTGGCGAAGAATTCTTCCACCGGTCCTTATCCCTATCAGCACCTTTTCGATTATCTCGACAACCGCGCAAGTCTCAGCGCGCGCGAGCGCACGCAACTGGATTTGACGCAACTCACGGAGCAAATCCAGAAACATCCCGACCAGCCGCAAGATCTCTACTTGCTCGCGGAAACCTATTTGAAGCTTGGTAAGGTGGAGGATGCTCGCAAGGCCATCGCCCAGCTCGATCAGTTGAGCGCCAACGATTACCGCACGCAAACAGGCGTCGGCGTCCTGCTTGCTCGTTATCGCTTGTATGATGAAGCCATCCGGCATTTTCAGTCCGCGTTGCGCGCCAATCCCGATTCGGACGATGTGAAGTTCGATCTAGCCGATGCCTATTTCCGCAAAGGCCTCTACTCGCAGGCGCTCGAAGCCGCCGCGCAAGTCTCGGTCGCCGGTCAGCAAGACGACGCGTACCTTGCCTTGCTCGGGGATATTCAAGCTCATCTCGGGGACACCGCGCGCGCCGCGGAAATTTTCCGCGACGCTATTCGCCGCAATCCCGATAACGATCAGTATTATCTGTCGCTGACTTTAGTGCAGTTGCGCGGCAATGATGTGCGCGGCGCAACCGAAACCTTGCAGCAAGGCTTGGCGCGCATCCCCGGCTCCGGAAAAATCCTCTGGGGACTGGGTCTAATCTCCGTTCTCGAAGGCAACACGCCGCAAGCCGCCGAGCGTCTCGAGCGCGCCGTCGAACTATTGCCGGAATGGGCCGGCAGCTACTCCACCCTCGGCGTTTTCTATTACGAAACCGGACAAATCGAAAAAGCCCGCGAAGTCCTCGACCGCTTCAAAGGCAGTAACGCCGCCGGCGGCCTCGACGTCAATCGTATCGAGGAAGCTCTGTCGCGAGCTCCCGCGCAACCTCCCTCGGCCCGCGAACCCATGCCGATGGTCGCGCGCCAGCAATTACTGCAACTTGCTTTGTCTCTTGCGGAGCGTACCCTGTGACGGAACAGGTGAGTTCTTACGAACAGGAATCCGGCAAAAAGCCCGTCGCCATGGCGCTCTGCTCCCTGGCAATCATTATTGCCTTGGTGGTTGGCGTAGGCCTCGCCAGCAACCTCGTGTTGCGTCATGTTGTGCAGACCTTGCCGCTGTGGATCGCCGTGGTGCTTGGTTTTCGCCGCTCACGCGCGACTGGGTGGGTCGCTCTGCCGCTATTCCTGTTCTGGCTGACACTGATGGTCATCATATGGCTGTATTTGTTGGGCATCGCCAGCCTGATCAGCGGCCACTTCTCGCCGATTGAGATCGCCATGACGATCACCGTTGGAGCGGCATCGATAATAGGTATTGGACTCTTTGCGCGGTTCAAGTCCCGTTTATCCACCGCGAGAGCGCTGATCACGTTCGCGGCGATCGCCGCACTGCAATGCGCGTGCTTTGTACTCAGCTTCTCCTCATCTATCGTTCATCGGTAAGTCTAGCCGGCTCCCTAGGCCGAGCAATCAGACCTGCAGTTTGCGAAGGTACGGAACGCTCGCCCTCATCATGTCCAGGTTCATTTCGACGAAGTAATTCTTTATGCCGCCCATTTTCGCCGCGGTAAAGATTTTCGCCCAATCCAGGCTGTCCTGCCCCACCGGCATAATTTTCTTGGCTTCCGCCGACCAGCCTTGGACGTGCATGGAAATGAAACGGCCCGGGTACTTCGTGAAATACTCCGCGGCGTCGTAGCCGCGGCTGATGGTGGAAACCTGGAATTGGAACTTGACCAGCTTCGGATCGAGAAGCTCCAGCAACAAGTCATAGGTCCGCTTGCCGTCAACCATCGTGAGCTCAAAATCCTCATTGTGAAGTCCCTGCTGGATTCCCGCTCTGGCCGACCGTTCGCCCATTTTGTTGTATTCGTCGGCCGCTCGCTTCACATCATCCATAGTCGGTTTCTTGGGTCCCTCAAGCGTTGGCACAATCATTTGCGTCAGGCCGGCATCTTTCGCCCAGGCAATCCGACCCTCCTGATCGTCCCTGAGTTCTTTGATGCCGAAGTGCGAACTCACACATGCCACACCGGCTTCGCCCAGAATTCTCCGGAGCTCAGTTCCCGTGTATTTGCCAAGGCCGGCGAAGCCGTAATCCGCGTAACCTACCGGCGAGCACAACTCAATCGTCTGAAATCCGGCCTCGGCAAGCTGCTTGATCGTGCCGGGAAAGTCCTTGACGATCATCTCCCGGACAGGCCACGTCTGACATCCAATTGGCATGCCCAGCGGATTGGCGCGAAGCTCCAGACCACCTGCGGAAATAAAGCCGGCCGCGGCGGCGTGCGTCGCCGCATTTTTGACAAACTCTCTTCTCGACATCTCCGACATGGACGCCTCCTTATGACAATTCTTTACGAAGCGCCGGCTACAGTTCCCATCCGCTTCGACGTTCCGGCCGGACGTATTTCTGCGCCGTATCAGCGCTCACTTTCATGCCGGCGCGATCCCAAGTGAGTTTCCCTCCCGCGCGCGTGGCGACATTCCCAAGAAGCAAAGTCTCCGTAACCAGCCCCGAGAATTCGAAATTTCCGCCCGGCTTCACTTTGCTTCCCTTGCAGGCGTCGAGCCATTCGCGTTCGTTCCCAGGCGACCTAGGCAGCGTTTTTGGCGGCTGCTTGTAGCTGTTCATTTTCGCTTCCGGAATAAGCTTCGGACCCGCCCCATTAAATCCGCAAAGAATTTTGCCGCGATCTCCTACAAAGAGAAGTCCTTCATCCCCGTCTTCGCCCTCAACCTTGAACACGCGGCCTTCTTCCAATTCCTCCGGCCGTGGCGGCTTCAGACCGCCGTCATACCACGTAAATTTCACCGGAGGCATGTCGCCCCGCGCCGCGAAGTTGTAATGGATGATCGAGGCCAGCGGGTAAGTCTCTTCATACCGGTCCGTGGAACTCGCTTCCACGCTCGCGGGCTCCTCGAGTTTCAGCACACGAAAAATCGTGTCGAAACTGTAGGAACCCATATCGCCGAGAGCGCCGCAACCGAAATCTCCCCACCCTCGCCACACAAACGGCACATAAGCGTGGTTGAACGAGCGTTGCGGCGCCGGACCGAGCCACAAATTCCAGTCCAAGCCTTCGGGCACCGGCTCCGCGTCCTTAGGACGCTCGATCCCCTGCGGCCAGAAAGGACGGCTGGACCAGTTAGCGACCTCCCTTACCGGCCCGATCGCGCCGTCCCAAATCCATTCGCATAGCAAGCGCGTGTCCTCGGATGCTTGGTTGCCAACGGCAATCTGCGTCGCCACACCAGTCTCGCGCGCAATTTCGGCCATGCGCCGCGCTTCATAGATCGTGTGCGTCAAAGGCTTTTGGCAAAAGACGTGTTTGCGCTTCTTCATCGCCGCAGCCGACACCGCTGCATGCAAATTGTCCGTAGTGCACACAACAACCGCGTCGACATCTTTCTGCTTTTCGAGTAGTTCGCGAAAGTCGCTGTAAGCCGCGCAGCCACGATACTTACCGGAGCGCTGCTGCGTACCGTAATAAGCGTCCACGATTTTCTGGCACGGTTCGCGGCCGGAAACGCCGCTGGTCACCCGCAGAGAATGAGTCAGTTGAACGGGTTCGTCCGGGCTGAGCCAATCCCACCCGCTATCCACGCCAAGCAATTTGCGCACGGAATTGCAGAACTCATGGGTATCCCACTGCGGGTGATTCGCGCCAGTCTTATTGGGATCGCAGACCGCCACGCCCTGCACGTCCGGTTGACCCAAAAAGCGCAGCATCACGCGCAAACCTTGCGAGCCGACGCCGATGAAAGCAATGTTGACCTTGTCGCTGGGCGCAACATACCCCGCGCCGCCCAACACTCGACGCGGAATGATCGAAAGCCCAATCGCCGCCGTTGCGGCTTGTCCCAAGAACTTGCGCCGCGAAACCGAGCCCACTAAAAAGCTAGGAGACCGAAGCCTATTCTTCATGCTCCCCCCTGACCGCAGCTCGCAGGTAACGTAGGATTTTTGGCTGCCGTTCGCATTTGTGCCCTGGTTTACCACACTATGGGCCGGCTCGCTACTGTATGGGAACAGTGCCCACCGGGCCGTTTTGCCAGCCTTCGTTTTCCACGCAACAGGGTGGACAGTTACTTGTTTCGGCGTTAAGCTGCGCACTCGCACGGAGGCCCTATGCGAGATAATCCACATTCGGGCCCGTTAAATCCCACTCGCCGGACATTTCTTTTGACCACGGGAAGTACTGCGGCAGCAACAATCATTGCGGCGTGCGTACCGGCGGACGCGAACAGCGCTGCCGGGCACAGCGACTCAACCGCGGCAGGTGCGGACGGGCCGAACATCGAGGGCGCGGTCCCGATCATTCTGCGCATTAACGGCAAGGACTACCAACTTCGCGTCGACCCTCGGACGACGCTGCTGGATTGCCTCCGTGAGACCGTTGCTCTCACCGGAACGAAGAAGGGCTGCGACCACGGGCAATGCGGCGCATGTACAGTGCATGTGAACGGCAGGCGCGTGAATTCGTGCCTTAGCCTGGCCGTGATGCACGACGGGGAAGAAATCACAACCATTGAGGGCCTCGGCACGCCCGACGCATTGCATCCTATGCAGGCGGCGTTCGTTGCCCACGACGGGTACCAGTGCGGATATTGCACGTCAGGCCAGATCATGTCGGCCGTTGCGTTGCTCAAGGAACCATGCGGTCCCGACGACGCGGCCGTGAAGGAACTGATGAGCGGCAACATCTGCCGCTGCGGGGCCTACGCCCATATCGTGGCCGCGATCCAACAAGTTCGCAAAAACAGTTAGCCGCGAGCAGGAGCGATTTCCATGCACACCTTCGACTTCATTCGGCCCGCAGATGCCGCGGCGGCGGTTGCGGCCGCCGCGCAGGCGAAAACCGCGCAGCAGGGCGCGGACGTGCGGTTCGTCGCCGGCGGCACCACGCTGGTCGATCTGATGAAGCTGAACGTCGAAACGCCTGCGCGACTGATCGACATCAACCGTTTGCCGCTCGACAAGGTCGAAGCAACGCCCGACGGCGGGCTGAAGATTGGCGCCACCGTTCGAAATTCGGATCTCGCCCACCATCCAACCGTGCAGCGAGATTATGCAGTGCTGTCGCAGGCCCTTCTCGCCGGCGCATCGGCACAGCTTCGCAATATGGCGACGACTGCCGGCAACCTGCTCCAGCGAACGCGGTGCATGTACTTCCGCGACACCGCGATGCCCTGCAACAAGCGCGAGCCCGGAACGGGCTGCCCGGCCATCACCGGCAGCAACCGCACGCTCGCCGTCCTTGGCACAAGCGAACATTGCATCGCCACTAACCCGTCGGACATGTGCGTGGCCATGGCAGCATTGGAGGCCACGATCCACGTACAGGGACCGAAGGGTTCACGCGCGATCCCCATCGGCGACTTTTATCTTCTGCCCGGCAGCACACCAAACCGCGAAACAGTCCTCGAACCGGGCGACCTCGTCACGCACGTCACGCTCCCGGCGCTCAGGTCGGGAAGCAAGCAGGTGTATCTGAAGCTGCGCGACAGGGCGTCGTACGAATTCGCCCTGGCGTCGGCGGCCGTCGTGATCACGATCGCGGGCGGAAACGTGACTCATGCGCGCATCGCATTGGGCGGCGTGGGGACCAAACCCTGGCGTTCCCCCGAGGCTGAGGCCGCGCTCACCGGCAAGCCTGCCAACGCAGCCAACTTCCGCAAGGCGGCGGAAGCGGCTATGCGCGACGCCAAACCGCAGAGCGAGAACAAGTTTAAGATCGAACTCGCCAGGCGGTGCCTCGCGCACGCACTGCAACTCGCCACGACAAGCTGATTCCACCGAAGGAGCGAACATGGCGACAACACAAGAAACACCGATCGTTTCTCCGGTTGGTCGCGACACACCTCGCGTGGATGGCCCGCGCAAAGTGAGCGGATTGGCGCAGTACACCTCCGACTTCCATTTTCCCGGGATGCTGTATGCCGTACCGGTCGAGGCGACGATCGCCAACGGCAAAGTGGTCAAGCTCGACACCGCCGCGGCGGAGAAGATGCCCGGGGTGCGCGCGATTTTTCATCGCCAGAACATCGGAAAAATGTACCGCTCAGTCCTGGAGCCGGGGTTCGAAAGCGTCTGTGAGGAGCGCCGCCCGCCGTTCGAGGACGATGTCGTTCGCTATTACGGCCAATACATCGCGCTGGCTGTGGCGGACACGTTCGAGACCGCCAAAGCCGCGGCCGATGCGGTCCGCGCGACGTACGCCAAGGACAAGCCGAACGTCGAGAACGACCTCAAGGCCGAAGACGAGCCCAACGTGGTGGCAACGACGTTTGGCCCATACGAGCGCTTGGAAAGCCAGCGCGGCGACGCCACGGGCGCGTTCGCGAGCGCGCCGGTCAAGCTCGACCAAACCTACGTCACGCCGGCCGAGACGCACAACCCTCTCGAGCTGCACGCCACCACCGCGATCTGGGAGGGCTCGACGTTGACGATGTATGAGTCGTCGCAGGGAGTCGTCAACCAGCAGGGCGTGCTCGCGCAGATGTTCGGCTTGCCGAAAGAGAACGTCCGCGTCATCACCAAGTTCGTTGGCTCGGGTTTCGGCAGCAAGCTGTGGCCATGGACGCAATGTCCGCTCGCCGCGGCCGCGGCGCGGCAGTTGGGCAAGCCGGTGAAACTCGTGCTCAGCCGCAAAATGATGTTCCAGTCGGTCGGTCATCGCGCGCGCACCCAGCAGCGCGTGCGCCTTGGCGCCACGCCCGACGGCAAACTCGTCTCGCTCCAGCACGACTACGTCTACCACCGGTCGATGCTCGAAGCCCACCACGAAGATTGCGGCGAGGCCACGCCGTTCCAATACAGCGTGCCCAACCTCCGCGTGACGTTCGGACGCGCCAGGCGGAACGTCGGCGCAACGACCGACATGCGCGGCCCCGGCCGGACGCCCGGGCTCTACGCCATCGAGTCGGCGATGAACGAACTGGCCGATCAACTCAAGATCGACCCGGTCAAACTCCGCATCCGCAACGAGCCGAAAATCGACGAGTCGTTGGGCATTCCGTTCTCATCGCGCCATTTGCTCGAGTGCTTTGAACTCGGCGCGGAGAAGTTCGGCTGGTCCAGGCGCTCGCCTGAGGTCGGCTCGATGAAGCGCGACGGCTTGACGCTGGGCTGGGGAATGGCTGGGTGCTCGTGGGTCGCCGCACGATTCTCCGCCGCGGCGAGCGTACAACTGCGCGATGACGGCACAGCCCGCGTCGCATGTGCCACGCAGGACATCGGCACCGGCATGTACACGATCCTCGCGCAACTCGCCTCGCAGAAAACGGGCGTGCCGCTCGTCAAGGTCGAGGTCGCACTCGGCGATACGGCGCTGCCGGAAGGCCCGCTCTCGGGCGGCTCGATGGCCACCGCATCGGTGGTCCCGGCGGTCTTTGCGGCGGCCGACAACGCAATCGCATCGCTGCTGACCATCGCAACGATGACGCCGGGCTCGCCGTTCGAGAACCGCCCTCCCACGGATCTGGCATTCGAAGGCGGCCGAGTCTTTGTGAAGGCTGATGGCGCTGCTAAAGGCGTGCCGTTCGATAATTTGCTCCGCCGCGCCGACCTTCGCCTGGTCACGGGCAGCGGCAAATCCGAAGCGACCATCGGCAATCCCAAGCCGAAGTACTCGACGCACTCGTTCGGCTGTCACTTCGTCGAGGTTACGTGGCAGCCGGAAATCGCGCGGCTGCGCGTCAGCCGCGTTGTGACGGTCATAGATGCGGGCCGCATTATCAACACACTGGCCGGCCGGAACCAGATCGAGGGCGCGGTCGTGATGGGAATCGGCATGGCGCTGTTGGAGCACACGACTTACGATCCGCAGAACGGCGCGCCGATCAACAGTAATCTGGCCGACTACGTGGTGGCGGTAAACGCCGACGTGCCGCCGATCGACGTCCATTTCCTCGACTTCCCCGACAAAG
>Ga0137415_10002746_pt1 | contig 17422 bp, 18 predicted proteins | sample CZODoug3_1_1_16f_FD_183082 | JGI IMG/M metagenome (GOLD analysis project Ga0137415, IMG submission 183082) | Vadose zone soil fungal communities from Angelo Coast Range Reserve, California, USA - CZODoug3_1_1_16fungal (Hybrid Assembly) | ecosystem: Environmental > Terrestrial > Soil > Vadose...
CCTAGGCGTGTCACCAGCAGATTCGACGGCTTGACGTCCCGGTGAACGACGTTCTCGCCATGCGCATAGGCGAGGCCGCCGAGCACCTGGTCCATCGCACTGACGGCATCTTCCAGGTGCCGCTCCGGCCGCTGCTTAACGTACTCATCGAGCGCACAGCCCTCGACAAACTCCATTGCGATGTAAGCACCGGTCGGATCCTTGTCGTCGAAGTCGAAGGTGGTGACGATCGCCGGGTGATTGAGGCGTGCTACCGCGCGTGCTTCGTTACGGAAACGCGCGCCGAGCTCCTGCGACGGAACGTCCTTCTGCAGGTCGAGATGCACGATCTTGATAGCTACCTGCCGTTGGAGCATCGCATCCCACGCGCGATACACGGTCCCCATGCCGCCCGCGGCGACGGCATTCATAATCTCGTACCTGCCAACTTTCTGCGGGATTATCATAAAGAGCCTGAATCCAAATGTTTAACTACTGAGCATGTCTATCGCTTCGGCCAGGCTGCGCCGCATTCGGTTGAACGACGTCCCGAGCAAGGCGATCTCATCGTTGCCCTTGGAGGGGAAGTCCGGCGCGTCCTTGATTCCCGTAGCGCTGCCGCTGACCTGATCGGCGATTGCAGCGAGTTTGCGGACCGGCCGCAAGACGAGCAGCGCGAGAACCATGCCGATCGAGCTGTAGTACACTCGCGACGACCCGTCGGCGCAGCGTGACTGGCACTTCACGGCTCGAGAATACGATGCGACCGTGCCCATCGCAACGGGCAGGGAGGACCCATGCAAGACTTGAGCGTTCTCGTGTTCGGCACCTATCCGGCGTGGTCCCACCTGGTCGTTCGCGTCGCGCTGGGCGTCGTCTTCTTCGCCCACGGATCCCAGAAGACGTTCGGCTGGTTCGGCGGCCCCGGGCTGTCGGCGACGACCGCCGGCTTCCGCCAGATGAACATTCCGCCCGCGGCGGCCGCGCTCGCGGCGTTCATCGAGTTCTTCGGTGGTCTCGCGATGATTGTCGGCTTCCTCGCGCGCCCGGCGGCGGTCGGCTTGATCGTCATCATGCTGGTGGCGATCGTGAAGGTGCACGGGAAGAATGGCTTCTTCCTGAACTTCTACCTGGTCCCGGGCAAGGGACATGGGTACGAGTTCAACCTGGTGCTCCTCGCGATGGCTCTGTCGATCCTCATCGGCGGCGCGGGCGCGCTGTCGATCGATCGGCTCCTCGCGCCGTTCGGCGAGTAGGCTCTGATCGGCTTCGTCGCGCGGAGCATCGTGAACGCCGCCATGATCTATCTGGCGGCCCAGGTCGTGCCGGGCATCACCTTGCGGGGCAAACCGCTCTGGCCGGCGCTGCTGGCCGGGTTGGTACTGGCCCTCGTCAACGCGATCGTGAGGCCCGTCCTGAAGCTGATCACCTTGCCGCTGACGCTCCTCACGCTCGGCCTCTTCCTGTTCGTGCTGAACGCGTTCTGCTTGTGGTTGACGTCAGCCGTCGTCCCGGGATTCGACATCCACGGCTTCCGGGCCGCCTTCCTCGGCGCGCTTCTGATCTCGGTGGTGAGCTGGGCCCTGACGGTCTTCGTCAGCGACAGCGGGCGCCTGGGCCGCCTCTAGCAGCCGGTCAATATCCTCACGCGGCGCGGCCGCCTTCTTCGCTGAGAGCGGTGATGACGTAGGTGCCGCTCTTCTCGTCGCGCTCGAGCGTGACGATCTTCTGCTTGGCGGCGTCCTCGAGGAGCTTGGAGAAGGTCGGGAACCCGTAGTACGTCTCGTTGAAGGCCGGGTTCTTCCGGATCATCGTCTGCTTCACCATCGAGCCCCAGAGCGTCTCCTTGTTCTCGCGCTGGAGCGCCTGGATGGCGTCGATCAGCTGGGCCATGGCCTCGGCCTTCTTTTCTGGCATCCCGCGCAGCAGGGTGGTCTTCTTCGTGTCGCGGATGAGGTCTTCGTAGAAGATGAACTCGTCGCAGTTGGCCACCAGCAGGTCGGACGAGGACGACTTGACGCCGAGGCCGATCACGTAGCGGTCGTTCTCGCGGAGCTTGGAGACCAGCGGCGAGAAGTCCGAGTCGCCGGACACCAGCGCGAAGCTGTCGATGTGCGTCTTGCCGTAGGCCAGGTCGAGGGCGTCGACGACCATCCGGATGTCGGCGGAGTTCTTGCCGCTGTAGCGCGACTGCGGGACGTCGATCAACTCGATCGCCCACTCGTGGAAGGGCCGCTTGTACTCGGTGAACCGGTTCCAGTCGGCGTAGGCCCGCCGGACGATGATCTTGCCCTTCTCTAGCAACCGCTCGAGGACCAGCTTGATCTCGAAGGCCTGGTACTGGGCCTCCTTGACGCCGCGGGCGATGTTCTCGAAGTCGATGAACAGCGCCAGCTTTCGTTCCCCGTTCATCCCTGCGATCCTTTCGTCCGGCGCTCCGCCCCACCGGGCGCCGACTGAGCTCGATTATACGGCGCGACTCCATCTCCCAGGAAGCTTCTGGGCGCGTTGTATAGTTGAGCACGATGACGATGGGATCGACGGGCGCCGCCGGACGCAGGCCGGCATGAAGCAAGAACTCGACCCGGCCCTCGCCGCGCGCGTCCCGCCGGGCCAGACCCTGACGGCCAAGTGGCCGGTGCTCACGTACGGCCGCACGCCGCGGTTCGATCCCGCCCGTTGGACGTTCCGCTGCCGGGGCCTGGTCGAGCACGAGATGACGTGGACGTGGCCGGAGTTCCTCGCGCTGCCGCGAATCACGATCACCTCGGACATGCACTGCGTCACGCGCTGGTCGAAGCTCGACAACGTCTGGGAGGGCGTACCCATCCGCGAGATCGTGAATCGGGTGAAGCCGCGCCCCGAGGCCACGTTCGTCATGCAGCACGCCGACCCGGACTACACGACCAACACCGCGCTCGTCGACCTCGTGCAGGACGACGTGATCCTCGCGCTCAAGCACAACGGGCGCGACCTCGAGCCCGACCACGGCGGACCGATGCGGCTGGTCGTGCCCAAGCTCTACTTCTGGAAGAGCGCGAAGTGGCTCCGCGCCTTCGAATTCCTCGACGTCAACCCGCCCGGATTCTGGGAGCAGAACGGCTACCACATGCACGCCGACCCGTGGACCGAGGAGCGCTACTCCGACCAGGAGACGCGCGCCATGCAGCAGATGCGGGCCGACGCCGCGCGCAAGCTCCGCGAACGCTAGCCCGCGCGTCAGGCGAGGAAATCGTCGAGGAGGGTGCGGAAGGCGACGGGTTGGTCGCCCGGGACCGTGTGGCCGGCGCCGGGGACTTCCGCGAGGCGGGTGTTGGGGTTTTCGTCGAGCATGCGCTTGGCGGTCTCGGCCGACAGCACGTCCGAGTCGCCGCCGCGCACCAGGAGAATCGGGCAGGCGATGTCGCGCCAGAGCGGCCAGAGATCGATCGGATCGCGCCAGGTGCCCGAGCGCACGGCCTCGCGCAGACCGCGATCGTATTTCCAGGTGAACCCGCCCTCCACGGGCTTCGTGCCGTGCTGCACCCGATGCAGGAGCATCGCCTCGGTGTAGAGCGGGTTGGTCACGCGGTGGAAGGCCAGCGCGTGCTCGAGGCTCGTGAACAGCTCCGGCGATTTCGCCATGAGCGTGCCGACCCGGAGCAAGCCGGCCTCGGAGATGTCGGGGCCGATGTCGACGATCACCAGCCGGTCGACGCGCCGCGGTGCCTGGCCCGCGAAGGCGATCGCCACACGCCCGCCCATCGACAACCCGACGATCGAGACGCTGGCGAGGTCGAGGGCGTCGGCGAACGCGTCGAGGTCGGCGGACATCGCCGCGACGGTATAGTCGCAATCGGTCGCGGGCTCGGAATCGCCGTGGCCCCGCTGGTCGAGCGCCAGGACGCGATAGCGGGTGGCAAGCGCGGCCGCCTCATCGTCCCACGTTCGCGCGTGACCGGTGACGCCGTGGAGCATGACGAGCGCCGGCGACGTCGGCGCACCCCATTCCGTGTAATGAAACCGCCGGCCGCACAGGTCGATGGTCCGGTCGTAGTGCATAATCGATTCTAGCAGGCGGTCGTAGACTTCTAGATATCGGCGATGGTCCACATCGAGCGAGTCCGCCCCGTCATTGGCTTTCTGTTGTGCCTGGCCTTCGGCGCCTGCTCGCTATCGCCCGTGCCCCCCCCGACGCTGCCCTCCGGCGTCACCCAGCAGCTGCTGATGCGGTCCCTCGAGCGCGCGCTGAGCCAGCTGGACATCGAGCGATTGAAGAGCCAGACCGTCGCCGTGGAGGTCTTTCATCACGCCGGCCCTGAGGCCCTGGTCAAGGAGTTCGTCGTGACCTGGCTCCGGGCGCACGGTGTGCGCACCGTGTCGGAGTCGCCCGACCTCAAGGTGAAGGCCTTCTCGAGCGTCCTGGGCACCGACAACGACCAGGCCCTGTTCGGGATTCCCGCGTTCCAGGCGCCGGTGGTGAACCTCCCGGTTCCGGAGATCGCGTTCTTCAAGTGGCAGCGCAATCGGGCCGTCGCCGAGCTTCGGCTCTACGAGTTCGACGGCAAGACCGACGCCATCGTCCACGCGCCGCCGATCGCCACGGGCCGCGCGAAGTTCGACAAGTACACGGTCCTGCTCTTCATCGGATTCACCCTGTCCGACGTCGACGAGCACGACTGAAGGAGCGATTCGGCGCCGGAACCTGCTACGATCCGCACGATGGAGGCGCATGCGCATCGCCAGACGGCCGCCGCGCGCTCGCGCGGGCGTCTGAGCGCGACCCTGGCGCTGACGTGTGGATTCCTCATCGTCGAGGTCGTCGGCGCGCTGTGGTCGGGCAGCCTCGCGCTCCTGGCCGACGCCGGCCACATGCTCGCCGACGCCGGGGGCCTCGCCCTCGCGCTGTTCGCCATCTGGATCGCCGGGCGCCCACCGACCCCGGCGAAGACCTACGGCTACTACCGAGCCGAGATCCTCGCCGCGTTTGTCAACGCGGTCGCGCTGCTCGTGGTCGCGGGCTGGATTCTCCTCGAGACCTACCGGCGCCTCCTGGCGCCGCCGCCGATCCTCGGCGGCCCGATGCTGGGCATTGCGGCCGTGGGTCTCGTGGTGAACCTGGTGTGCGCGGGCCTGCTCCACGGCGCGGCCGAGACGAGCCTCAACGTCCGCGCGGCGTACCTCGAGGTGCTCGGCGACGCGCTGAGCTCCATCGGCGTGGTGGTCGCCGCGGCGCTGGTCGTCGTGACCGGCTGGACGCTGGCCGATCCGCTCGTGAGCGGCGCGATCGCCCTCGTCATCGTGCCCCGGACGTGGCGACTCCTGCGGCAGGCCGTCAACGTCCTGCTGGAGGGTACGCCGGCGCACCTGAACCTCGGTGAGATCGAAGACGCGATGTGCTCGGTACCCGGCGTGCGTCGCGTCCACGACCTGCACGTGTGGACGCTCACGTCGGAGCGCGAAGCCATGAGCGCCCACGTCGTCGTCGACGACGTCCGCGACAGCGAACGCCTGCTGGAGACGCTCCACGCCGTCCTGCACGCCCGCTTCGGCATCGACCACACCACGATCCAGCTCGAGACGGAGCCGCCGGCGGTGCTCCGCATCCAGGGACCGAGCTCGGCGTAGGCCTCAGGCTACTTCGACAGGCATCAGGGCCTTGGCTCTTGGCTCTCTCGCGGGCTCGACGGCGACAGAGGGCGGCCCGCGGGGCGCGGCGGATCTGCCGAGAGGTTGGTCGTCGCCGGCGCGACAGCCCGAGCCTGCCGCAGGAGCGCCGTCGCCGCCGGCAACAGCAGTAACACCACGATCGCGTTCATCAGGGCGGAGAGGATCAGCCACCGCTTGAGCCGGACTGATCGGCGGTGCTTGAGCCGGAGGAGGCGCTCGAGCGTTTGCTCGTAGGCCTCTTCACGGGAGCCGCGTTCGACCGGCGCCTCGAGCTGTTCGGTCGCCCGTGAAGGAGGCATCGGCACCACGGCGAACCCATCACGCTCGAGTGCACGAACAACGTTCGATCGCTGGCGCCGCTCGACCGACGGATGATCGTGTGCCGGGCTGTTTCGGCGCCGGTCCACGACGATCTCGAGCTCGTCGCGCGAGCCCACCAGCGACGTGAGGCCCGCGATGAATGCGCCGGACACGAGCGGATTCCGGGAGACGACGCACAGGCGTCTGGCCGCGATACCAGATCCCGCCGGCGACGCGGCGCTCGCGAGCCCGAAGGATTCCCGACTCTCCATCGACCCCGCCTCATTAGATAGCGTGATGGCCAGGAATCTCGCGAGGTTTTTCTGCGCTCCCAGGATGGACCGGCGCGGCGTTCCGGGACTTATCCACTTCTCCACAAATATCCACAATCGCCGAAACGGCCCATCTGACAGGGCTGCGCGGGACAATGTCGCCGAAATGTCACCGTTTTCCTGGGCACCAGGGGCACCTCTGCCGGATTCCCTGTTTCCACGCTGGATTCCGTCGTGATGCCGCCTGAACGGCGCATTTCTCACGGAGAAACAAGACCTTGACTGTGAATTCACGGGGCCCGAACGTTGGCGCGAGGTGGCGGTGTCATGTACTTGAACTTCTTCGGGCTCACCGAGATCCCGTTCAACGTGACGCCGGGTACGCAGTCCAAAAGCGCCGCATCGATCGGTCGATCGTCAATCAGGCGATCGCACACCTGGAGGAGACTATGAGACCGTCGCGGATGATCCTCTCCCAGGATGACGCGGGCTTCCTGCGTCGATTCGGATGGATCTTCGGCGTTGTCGGCGTTGCGCTGGCGAGCGCCGTGGCAGGATTTCTTCTCGCAGCCCTCTGATTCGCCCCACCGCGGAGCCTTGAGGGCCCTGGGCAATCCGGTATAGTTGCCGCGGGGAGGCATCCATGGCGACATACGCGCTCACGGACAAGGCGGTCGTCCTGCGATCCGAGGACGACGTGGCGGTCGCGAAGGCCGAGTTGCCGGCCGGCACCATCCTCGAGGACGCCGGCACCCGCATCGAGGTTCGCCAGGACATCAAGCCTGGCCACAAGGTGGCCCGCCGGGCGGTGGCGACCGGCGTTCCGGTCCGCCGTTACGGTCAGGTGATCGGCTTCGCCTCGCAGGACATCGCGGTCGGCGACCACGTCCACACGCAGAATCTCGGCATCGGCGACCTGAGCGCAGACCGCTATGAGATCGGCGTCGACGTGCGTCCCGTCGACTTCTATCCGCCCGCGCAGATGCGCACGTTCGACGGCTACAAGCGCGACGACGGACGGATCGGCACGCGCAACTACGTCGCGATCATCTCGGGCGTCAACTGCTCCGCGAGCGTGAGTCAGTTCGTCAAGGACCGCTTCCGCGACGTCCAGAAGGACTACCCGAACATCGACGGCGTCCTCGCGATCACGCACAAGTCCGGGTGCGGCACCAAGCTCTTCGGCGAGGACCACATGGCGCTCCAGCGCGTGCTCGCCGGCTACGCCAAGCATCCGAACGTGGCCGCGTACATTCTGGTCGGTCTCGGCTGTGAGACCAATCAGGCCGCGGTGATGGTCGAGCGCCAGCGGATGGCGGCGCCGGGTCATCCCGAGCGCAAGCCGACCGTCATCAATATCCAGGAGGCGGGCGGCATCCGGAAAACAGTCGATCGCGCCGCGCAAGAGGTCGCCAAGCTCCTGCCGTTCGCCAACGAGGCCCGGCGCACGCCGCAGCCGATCTCCGAGCTGGTGCTGGCCACCAATTGCGGCGGCTCCGACGCGAACTCCGGGATGACCGCCAATCCGGCGCTCGGGTGGGCGGTGGACGAGCTCGTACGATACGGCGGGACCGGCGTGCTGGCCGAGACGCCCGAGATCTACGGCGCCGAGCATCTGCTGATCCGGCGCGCCATCAACGAGGGCGTCGCCAAGAAGCTCATCGATCGCTACAAGTGGTGGGAGTGGTACTGCCGCGGGATCGAGGCGATGGACAACAATCCCGCGCCGGGCAACAAGGCCGGCGGGATCACGACGGTGTTCGAGAAGTCCCTGGGCGGCGTGACCAAGGGTGGGACGACGCCGATGATGGACGTGTTCCTCTACGGCGAGCCGATCACCACGCGCGGCTTCGTGTTCATGGACACGCCGGGCCACGATCCGGTGTCGATCACCGGGCTGGTCGCGGGCGGCTGCAACATCATCTGCTTCACGACGGGCCGCGGCTCGGTGTTCGGGTGCAAGCCCGTGCCGTCGATCAAGCTCGCGACCAACTCGCTGATGTACCGCCACATGGCCGAGGACATGGACATCAACTGTGGTGTGGTCCTCGAGGGCACGCCGATCGCGGCGGTGGGCCGTCAGATCTTCGAAGAGGTGATCGCGGTGGCCTCGGGCAAGCGCTCGAAGAGCGAGCTCTCCGGCGTCGGCGAGGAAGAGTTCGCGCCCTGGATCATCGGCCCGGTGATGTAGCGCCGGCGACCGGGCGCTCGCGGGCCACGCCCGCCCGAGGGGCGCCGCCGACCAGCCGGTCGGAGAGCCAGCGCGCGGCGTGACCACCTGCGGCCCCGGACGCGACGGTGAGCGCGAGCGCGGTCGCGGTCTCGAGTCCCGTAGGGGCGAGCGGCGCATACGCCGGCAGGGACGAGAGAAACCAGGTGTACGCGGCGAACACGGCGACGCCGTACGCCATCGCCGCGGCACCCGGCCGCCGTCGCGGATCGGCCAGCGCCATCACGGCCGCGGGCCCCAGCGGCAGGGCGAGCCGCAGCGCCCACGACGGCGGCGGCACGGCCTGGTTCTTCTCCGCGATCTCGCGCCCCACCGCGATCGGCGAGCTCGTGTCCCTGGCGATCTCCTCGCCGATGAACGACACGGGCTGGAGAATTTCGAATCCGGCGCGCGCCACCTGCTGCCCGACGATTCCCACCGCGAAGGCCACGATGACCGCGAAGAGCGGCGCCCAGCGCAACCCCGAGAGCCGTGCCGCCGTCACGAGGGCCAGCGGCAAGATCAGAGCCGCGAGCATCGCGAAGGTGTGGAACAGGACGCCACCGTACGAGTAGGCGAAGAGCCACGACGGGTCCAGGGTGACGCGGATACCGCCGTAGAGCAGCGCGCCGGCCAGCAGGAGCGCGGCGCGTCCCGCCCGGCTCCGCAGCGGGTACACCTCGATCGCGATCAGGAGACAGCCGAGAGTGCTGACGGCCGAGCCGAACAGCGCCAGGAGATGCGGCGGGCTCCAGAGCGTCACGTCGAGCCCGAAGAGGCGGTGCCACAAGTCGTCGAGAGGAGCCGCCAGCACGACGAGCACGAGACCCAGCCCGGCCAGACGAAAGCCGCGCGTCGTCACGATGCCGGTGAGCCACTCGTACGCGAGAACGCCCCACGCGAGCACGAGGCCCGTGACCACGCTCGAGTAGATCATCACATGGGGCGCGATCCAGAACGAGTCCCGACCGATCGTCATGTGCCACTGGATGTCCCAGCCGAGCCCCCAGGCGCCGACGAGCCTGGCGACCAGCGAGCCCCACAGCGCGACACGGCGGTAGGTCACGGTCGTGCGCACGCTCACGATTGGACGACCGTGACGATCAGACCGATCGAGGCGAGGACGTTGCCGACGCGCACGCACTCCGTCTCGGCGCCGACCTTGACCACGGCCTTGCCGGTGTTGTGCACCTGCCAGGCCAGCTCCCACCCCTTGGCTTCGCTGCAGCCGATCGCCTTCTGGAGTTGCTTCACGACTTGCTCGAAGGTGTGGCAGTCGCAGTTGTGGAGGATCGTCATCCACGGCGGGGCGACAGCCTCCTGCTCGACCTGCGCGACCTCCGACTCCGGCGCGGCCTGCTCGACCATCCCTCAGACTACCCCACGGCTTCCAGGAAGCGCCCGCGCTCCGGCCTGGTGCTCATCCCGGAAGGAGTATAGCGATTCTCCGCTCCTCCATCTCCCGGGCGCGGGATTCGCCCGCCGCGAATCGCGTGGTTCACCCGATGGAGTCGCGGTCGACGACATGTGAGGGTGTCCGCGGAAGGTCGAGGATCTGGAACCGACGAAGAGCCCGATTCCTCGTACGACCGCCGCCTCGACGCCGGCCGCCCAGGAGCCTCCGCCAGACGGCCGGCGGGATCGTTCGATCTTCGGGCCCGCGCTGCTCCTGATCAGCGGGCGCTCCGTCGCCGTCGCCATCACGTTCATCGTCCCGTTAGTCCTGGCCCGCATCCTGGCACCGTCCGTCTTCGGGACGTACCGACAGCTGCTGTTGATCTTCACGACGATCTACGGCATCGCCCAGCTGGGGATGGCGGAGAGTCTCTTCTATTTTCTTCCTTCCAATCCGAAACGAGGGGGCGTTTATGCCGGCAACGCCGTGCTGACGCTGGCCGCCGCCGGTGCCGGTGTGGTCCTGTTGCTCGCGAGCCTCGAAGGGTCTCTCGCGGCGGCTTTGGGCAATCCCGCGCTACAAGGCCTGGCCGCCCTCGTGGGCGGCTACCTCGCGCTCATGCTGGTGTCGGCGCCGCTGGAAACCATTCTGATTTCACGCGGTCGACACACGCTCGCGTCGATCAGCTACGCGCTGTCCGACGTCGGGCGAGCGCTGCTGACGCTCCTCCCGGCGCTCGTCTGGCGACGCCTGGATGCGCTGTTCGTTGGCGCCATCGTGTTTGCCGCGCTCCGTCTCAGCGCCGCCCTCGTCTATTGCCGCCGCGCATTCGGTGCGGGCTTCCGAGTCGATCCGCCGGAGCTCGGCAAGCAGCTCGCGTACGCGCTCCCCCTGCAGCTCGCGGCCGCCCTGGAAATCGTGCAAGCGAATTTCCATTCCTTTGTCGTTTCGAGCCGCTTCGACGCCGCGACCTTCGCCGTGTATTCGATCGGCTGCCTGCAGATACCGCTCGTCGACCTCATCGCCAGCTCCGCGTGCGGCGTCATGATGGTCAGAATGCGCGAGCGAGTGACCCGGGGAGAGCCGGAAGCGATCATGCCGATATGGCGCGACACGACCCGGAAGCTGGCTCTGCTCCTCGTCCCGCTGCTGTGCGTGCTGTGGATCACCGCGCACGATCTCCTCACCCTGCTCTTCACCGAAGTCTATGGCGCGAGCGTCCCGGTCTTTCGCATCTGGTTGGGCGTGCTGCTGCTGGCCGCCATTCCCGCCCATGGCCCGCTGCGCGTGCTCGACGACACGCGTTTCCTGGCGCTGCAGACACTGGTGAAGCTCGTGGTCGTTGCCGTCTTCACGCTCGGCTTCCTATCAGCCTTCGGACTGCCGGGCGCCGTGCTCATCGCCCTCGGCGCCACGCTGATCGGGAAATCGATGCTCCTGAGTCGCCTCACGCGGCGGACGGGGAGCCCGCTTGCGCGGGTCCTTCCGTGGAGGAGCTATGCGGGCATCCTCTTCGCCGGGGCGGCGGCGACCGTGCCGGCGGTGGCCGTGCGGTCGGTCGCCAGTTCGAGTATCGATCGGTTGGTGCTGGCCGGCACGACGTATCTGATCGCCTACGCGGTCATCGTCTGGTGCTGCGGGATGCTCGATCGTTCCGAAAAGCAGCGCGTGCTCGGCGTCGTCCGGCGGGGCGCGAGCCGGAGTACCGACCCACGTCCGTGTCGCGTCGCCTGAAGGCGTTCTCATCCAGGAACCCCCGCATCCGAATCAGGCACTCGCCTGATTGGAGGAGGCATTTCCCCTGGTTAGCCTGCGCTTACACAGGGGAACAGCGTGGCCGGGAACGGGGCACACAAGGATGTCACCGCCGGTGGGCTTCAACGACGCCGCCTCACGACAACTCTGAGCTCCTCGTACGAGGTCATCCTGGCCGAAAACCTGCTGGATCCCAAGAGCACGCGTCCGCTCCCCAAGGCACTCGCTCCCCGATCCGCCCTCCTCGTCACGACACCGACGGTGATGAAGCTGTACGGACGCCGAGCCAGTGAGACCTTCCGCCAGGCCGGCTTCAGTCTCGACACGCTCGTGCTCCCGTGCCGCGAGTGGACGAAGACACCGACGCAGGTGATGCGCGTGTGCCGTGCCGCACTCCGCCATCGGCTCGACCGCTCCGCGGCACTCATCGCGCTCGGCGGTGGCGTGTGCATGGACGTGGTCACGGTCGCCGCATCGTCGATCCGACGCGGCATCGGCTGTATCCGCATTCCGACGACCCTGATCGGACAGATCGATGCGGGGCTCGGCGCGAAAGGGGCGGTGAATTTTCTCGGTCACAAGAGCTATATCGGTTGCTTCTATCCCCCCGAGTTCACCCTCCTCGATCCGGCGACGCTTCGCACCCTCCCCAAGCGCCACCTGCGGTCGGGCCTCGCCGAGATGATCAAGATCGCGCTCGTGCGCGACGAGCGCCTGTTTCGCCTCGTCGAAGCGGACGCACCCCACTTCGTCGCCTCCGGGTTCCAGAGGCCACGTGCCGACTCGCTCGAGGCGTTGTGGCGCGCGGCCACGGCCATGCTCGATGAGCTCGAGCCGAATCTCTACGAGAACGTGACGCACAAGCGATTCGTCGACATGGGGCACACGTTCAGCCCGTTGATCGAGTCCGCCTCCGGCTTCGAGATCTCGCATGGCGAGGCGGTGGCGATCGATCTCGCCCTCAGCGCCGCGCTCGCCTCCCTGATGGACTGGCTCGCCGAAGGGGAGTGTATGCGGATCATCCATGCACTCGCCAAGTCCGGGCTCCCCATCTATTCACCCCTTCTGACGCGACGTCTTTGCCTCGACGCCCTCGCCGAGGCGCTCCGCCACCGCCGGCACCTCGTGCTTCCGACGCGGATCGGGCAGGCGGCGTTCGTCGACGACGCCGACGGCTGTTCGACCGCGGTGCTCGACGCCGCTCTCGACTGGCTGGAGACCCTCGCAAACGATCGTGGCGTCCGCGAGGCCGCACAGGAAATCGGCGCCCATGCCTGACCGTTGCCTCGTGTTCGATATCGGTGGCACGACCTTGAGGGCGGGCGTCTATGATCCGGGCGACGACGCCTTGCGCCAGGTCGTACGTCGCGCGACGCCGAGCCATTGGACCGTCCCGGTGGCGTCCCCGGAACAGATCTACGCGCGCGTCTTCGAGGAGATGGAGGACCTGGCCAGAAGCGTCCTCCAGAATGCCAGCCCGACGGTCGTCTCACTGGCCTTCCCCGGGCCGATCGACCCTGCCGGAAACGCGCTCGCCGCGCCCACGGTATTCGGCGGCCCGTTAGGCACCCGATTTCCGCTCCGGAACGACCTGGTGCGCCGCTGGCCGGACGCCCGAGTCAAGGTGCTGAACGACTTGACCGCCGCGGGTTACCGCTACCTTCGGGGACCGAGCGAAGACCTCTGCGTCGTCACGGTGAGCTCGGGGATCGGCCACAAGCTCTTCGTCGACGGCCGGCCCCTGCTCGGCCGACGGGGATGCGGGGGCGAAATCGGACACCTGCGTGTCGACTTCTCCGCGGACGCGCCCACTTGCGATTGCGGGGGCGCCGGGCATCTCGGCGGTGTCGCCTCGGCGCGAGGGGCTCTCGCGCTCGCGCGCCGCCGGGCCGTGCGGGAACCGCACGCCTTCCGACGGTCAGTCCTGGCTGGCTGGGCCGGCGGGGAAGCCGACGCCTTGGACACTCGCTCCCTCGTCGCGGCCTTTCATGCGCACGACGACTGGACGTGCGCGGTGATTCGAGACGCCGCCCGGCCGCTCGGTCAAGCGCTGGCGGGCCTGCACCTCGGTGTCGGTGTCGAACGGTTCGTCGTCATCGGGGGTTTCGCGCTCGCTCTCGGCGAGCGTTATCGCCGGGAACTGGTCGACGCCATGGCGGCAAGCGCCTGGAACCTGGACACGGACTGGAATGCGATGCTCGAGCTGGGCATCAACGATGACGACGCGGGGCTGCTCGGCGCCGGGCGCTTCGCCACGCTCTACGGGTGACATGGCCACGATGCGCGTCGCGCGCTACAACTATCGGGATCAATTCGGCGAGGATCCGACCCCGCTCATCGAGCAAGTCCGCGAGATGCTTCTGGCGGGACGCTACATTCTCACGGGGGAGGTCGACGCGTTCGAATCGGATTTCGCCGCTTTTCTCGGTGTCAAGCACGCGCGGGGCGTCAACAGCGGCACCGACGCGTTGACCATCGCGCTTCGCGCGTGCGGCGTGACACACGGCGCCGAGGTGATCACGCAGGCCAACACCTTCCATGCGACCGTCGCCGCGATCCGGCTGTGCGGCGCCCGGCCCGTTCTGGTCGACGCCGAGGAGCTCTCGTTTTCCCTGGACGCCCGCCAGCTGGCCGGCGCGATCACCCCGCGGACACGCGCGGTCATTCCGGTGCATCTCTACGGCCAGCCGGCTCCCATGGGCGCCATCCTTGCCCAGGTGCGGGACGGGCGCATCGCGGTCATCGAGGACGCGGCGCAAGCCGTTGGAGCGCGCATCGACGGCCGGCCCGTCGGGAGCTTGGGCGCGGCCGCCTGCTTCAGCTTCCATCCAAGTAAGAATCTCGCCGCCGCGGGCGATGGCGGCGCCGTCGCGACGAACGACGAGGATCTCGACCGACAGGTGCGCCTCCTGCGGGAGTTGGGGCAAGACGGTCAGAACCACCACGTCGCCGTCGGGCTCAACAGCAAGCTCGACGCGATCCAGGCCGCGGTGCTGCGGTACAAGCTGCCGAGCCTCGCGCAGTGGAACGCGAGGCGCCGCGGGGTCGCGGCGGCGTATCGCGAGCGTCTCGCCGACCTGCCGTTGCGCTTTCAGCGCGTCGAGCCCGCTGAAGAGCACGTCTACCATCTGTTCCAGGTCCGTACGGACCGCCGCGACGATCTCCTGCGCCATGTTCGCGCGGCGGGCGTCGACGCGGTCGTGCGCTATCCGACGCCCATTCACTTGCAGCCCGCGTTTGCCGACCTCGGATGGCGGAAGGGGGATTTCCCGGTCGCCGAGCGTCTCGCCGCGGAGCTTCTGTGCCTTCCCATCCGCCCCGACCTCACGCGCGACGAGATCGACTATGTCGCCGACTGCGTTCGGGGTTTCTTCCGCGGCCGATGACGGCCCGACTGACGGTACTCGGCGGCAGCAGCCCGTCGACGCTCGCCCTGATCGACGCCCTCGCGGCCGTCGGCGGTCCGCCGTCTCTCGCGGAGGTGACCTTGCACGGCCGTGACGCGGACCACCTGAGCGCGGTGGAGCGTTACGCCCGTGCCAGGCTCGCCGGGCTCGTGCCAAAGGTCCGCAGCACCCGTCGCCTCGCGGAGGCGCTCGAGGGCGCCACCTTGGTGCTCCATCAGATTCGCTACGGCGGTCTGGAGGGGCGCTCGGACGACGAGGCGTTCGCCGAAGCTTTCGGCGTGGACGCGGACGAGACCCTGGGGCCGTCGGCCCTTCGGTGCGCGCTGAGAATCGCCCCCGCGCTGATGCGCCTGAGCCGCGTCCTGACTCGAACCTGTCCGGACGCCCAGGTGATCAACCTGGTCAATCCGCTCAGTGTTGCGACCGCGATCCTGGCCGCCTCGGGCGTCCGCTGCCTCGGCGTCTGTGAGCTCCCGCTCGTCACCGCCCAGCACGCCGCACGTGTTCTCGGGGTTCCCTTCGCGTCGCTCGGATGGGCGTACGACGGCTTGAACCACCGAGGGTTCATCCACGATCTCACGATCGAGGGCCACGATCAGCTGCCCCGACTCCTGGAGCGGCTGGGCGGAGAGACGATCAACGGCATCCCGGGCGACGTCATCGAAGAGCTCGACGCCCTGCCGCTGAAGTATTTTCGCTTGCTCCGGACGGGACACCGTCCGACAGTACGCCGGGCCTCGTTCCTCATGGAGCTCGGCGCGCACGTCTTCCGTGAGCTCCAGGCATCGCATCCCGCCGCGCCGCCGAGCCTCGCGCGACGCGACGTGCGGTGGTACCCGGATGCGGTCGTCCCGGCCATCGTTGCCCTCACCTCCAGCGCGCCGCGGCGCATCGTGGTGACCCTCTCGCGAGCACACGATGTCGCCGTCGAGGTCCAGGCCGACGTCTGCGCGACCGCCATCGAGCCGGTGCCGGGGCCGCCGCCGAAGCGCCGCGTCTGCGCGTGGCTCGACCTCTTCGCGCGCCACGAGCGAGCCGTCTTGAGAGCCGTCGCAGAGCCCGAGATCGACACCCTGACGACCGCACTGGCCGCGGATCCGCTGCTGGCGAACGTCGACGTGATGCCGTTGGCGCGCGCGTTGTGCGGCTATGCCCGGCGGGAGGGCGCACCCTCGTGGGCATTCGCGTAGCGGTCCTCGGCTGTGGACGGATGGGTCGCCAGCGGGCTCGCGCCGCGCTGAGCCTCGGGGGGCGCGTCGTGGCTCTGTGCGACCCGGACGTGTCGCGCGCGCACGAGGTCGCCGCGCTCGCGCCCGGAAGCACGGTGCTCGCAGACTGGCGCGACCTGGATCTGGCGTCGATCGACGGCGTCTTCGTTTGCACCCCTCCGAACGCGCGCGGTGAGGTCGAGGTGAGCGCGCTCGAGGCCGGGGTCGCTGTCTTCGTGGAGAAGCCGATCGGCCTGTCGGCGGCGCAGAGCGCCGCGGCCCTCGAGGTCCTCCGGCGCAAACCGGTGATCACCGCGGTGGGATACATGAACCGCTATCGACCGTCCGTCCAGGCCGCGCGCGACGCACTCGGCGGGAAGGTCATTCTCGGGCTGTCGGGTAACTGGGCCGGCGCCCGCTATGCCGTGCCCTGGTGGGATCACGAAACGCTCTCCGGTGGCCCCGTCAACGAGCAGGCCACGCATCTGGTCGACCTCGCCCGCTATCTCGTCGGCGATGTCCGAGAGGTTCACGCGATGGCCGGCGGACGGCCCGGGCCTCGCGGCGCGCCCGAGGCGGCCGCGGTGAGCCTGCGATTCGCCCAAGACGCGCTCGGGACCGTGCTGTACACCTGCCAGGCACGCCAGAAGACGATCAACCTCCAGGTGATCACCGAGGACGGAAGCGTGTGTCTCGAGGGATGGGATTTTCGGCTTCGGGGCGACGACGGCCGCCTCTTTCCGGAGGTGGAGCCGGAACGGGACAAGATCTTCGAGCTCGAGGTCGCGGCGTTCTTCGATGCGATCCGGAAGGACTCGACCACGCCGGTCCTCTCCGATTTGCCGGATGCGATGCGAACGCAGAGGACGGTCGACGCGATCCGCCGGTCACTCCGGAGCTCCAGGATCGAGCCGGTGGATTGATCCCGCCATGGACACCGGCGAGCGGGCCGCATGGGTAGTCGGCGCGGAGGACCCCGGCCGGTGCGTCGTCTGCGACCGCGTGTCGGCGCTCGTGGTGTGGCGAGAGAACGGATACGAGGGACGGGCCTGTCGGTGCGGCACGGTGTACGCGACGCCGCCGCCGCCGCCCGGTGCCGTCGACCCCACCGTCGATGGGCATCCCGACAGCTACTACGCCGTGCCGGCCCGGCGGCGCGTGCGCTGGATCCAGCGATATCGCCCACGCGGCCGGGTCCTCGACATCGGGTGCGGTGAAGGACACTTCCTCGCCGCCGCGCAGGCGGC
>Ga0137415_10002747_pt1 | contig 17421 bp, 18 predicted proteins | sample CZODoug3_1_1_16f_FD_183082 | JGI IMG/M metagenome (GOLD analysis project Ga0137415, IMG submission 183082) | Vadose zone soil fungal communities from Angelo Coast Range Reserve, California, USA - CZODoug3_1_1_16fungal (Hybrid Assembly) | ecosystem: Environmental > Terrestrial > Soil > Vadose...
GTTCACCCGCCGCTTCGCCGGCCACCTGGAGAACGGCGCGAACAGCCGGACCGGGCCGGACGGGTCCGACCACTAGGAGAGCTGGGCCAGCAACCCCGTCGCAACGCAGCGGCGGGGTTGACACTGCTATACAAAGTGTGCACAGTTTAGTCCTCGGCAGGGCCGGGTCCACCCAGCAACGACGCCGCGGGAGGCACCACCTCATGAGCGCGAACCTCGGCACGACGCAGGCCCGGGTCGCACCCGCCGGGGCCGGGTGGCCGGCAAGGTCGCGTTCATCTCCGGCGCGGCGCGCGGCCAGGGCAGGGCCCACGCGCTGCGACTGGCCACCGAGGGCGCCGACATCATCGCCTTCGACGCCTGTGGCCCGGTCAGCGCGCAGGGCGCTCCGCCCGCCTCGAAGGACGACCTGGCCGAGACCGTGCGCGGCGTCGAGGCGCTGGACCGGCGGATCGTGGCCGGGGTCGCCGACGCCAGGGACTTCGACGCGGTGGCCGGCGTGCTGCGCGACGGCCTCGACCAGCTCGTCGCTGGCGCTCAAGGCGGTCGGCAACTTCGGCGCATACACGTCGGCCAAGCACGGCGTGGTCGGACTGATGCGCACCCTGGCCGTCGAGCTGGCCCCGCACCGGATCCGGGTCAACTCGATCCACCCCACCACGGTGCGGACCCCTCTGCTGCTCAACGAGAACAACTGGCGGATCTTCCGGCCCGACCTGGCGCGCCCCGTGCTGGCCGACGTGATCGACCTGTACCGGGGCCTGAACCTGCTGCCGGTGCCCTGGGTGGAGCCCGAGGACGTGGCCAACGCGCTGCTCTTCCTGGCCTCCGACGAGGCCCGGTACGTCACCGGCGTCGCGTTCCCGGTCGACGCCGGCATGTCCGTGAAGTGAGTACACATTTCGGCGAAGAAGGAGCGCAATGATCTTCGTGACGCACAGCCTGCCGGTGAACGAGTCCGGGCAGGCCGCCGTCGACCGGGCGGCACTGTGGGACGGCCTGGTCGCCAAGGCCAACAACGCGCTGCCGTTCGTCGCGGCGATGACGCACTGCGAGGTGCTCAGTCGCCTCGGCGAGGACGTGTTCGACCGGGCCATCGAGGTGCGCGGCCAGGCGTTGACTGAGCGGGTCACCCTGGAACGGCCGCACCGGGTTGTGTTCACCCGGCTGACCGGCCCGGTACTCGGCACGATCACCAACGAGATCGAGGGCCCCGACGACGCGCTGTCGCTGCGGTTCAGCTTCGCCCTCGCCGTACTCGGCGTGCCGGGCGGCTCGGCCGAGGAACAGCGCTACGCCGAAGGCATGCGGACGGACTACCTCAAGGCCGTCGAGTCCACCCTCGCCGCGGTGCGGCGGGTCACCCTCGCCCGGTCCAGCTGACCCCCAAATCCCCCTCGACGTCGCGGAGGACCATCGTGAGCAGGGATGCCAGGGCGATCTTCGCCACCATCGACCGGCTGGACGCGGACGGCTTCGTCGGCGCGCTGACCCCGGACGTACGGTTCCGCTTCGGCAACGCGGAGCCCGTGGTCGGCACCGACGCGGTGCGCGACGCGGTCACCGGCTTCTTCGGCACCATCGCCGGGCTGACCCACCATGTGCGGGAGGTCTGGGACGCCGCGCCCGACGTGACCGTGATGCAGATCGACACGGAGTACGTGCGGACCGACGGCAAGCACGTCACCGTGCCCAACCTGGACGTGCTGCGCTGGCACGGCGACCGGGTGGCCGACTGGCAGATCTACATCGACCTGACCCCGGTGTTCAGCTGACCGTCGGCCCGACCAGGAGAGGCGAGGAACCGATGCGGCTGGACGGCAAGCGGGTACTGATCACCGGGACGGCGGGCGGGCAGGGCGAGGCCGCGCAGGCCATGTTCGCGCGGGAGGGCGCCCGCATCGTGGGCTGCGACGTGCAGCCGGGCGCGGCGGAGAAGACCGCCGACGCGTTGCGGGCACTGGGCTACGACGTCACCGGGCACACGGTCGACCTGGCCGACAACGCCGCCGCGTCCGTGATCAACACCGCCTCGATGTCCGGCGTCCGGGGCATCGCGCCGCTCGGCCAGGCCGCGCACGCCGCCGCGAAGGGCGGCGTGATCGGGCTGACCAAGACCCTCGCGGCCGAGGGCGCCGCCGAGGGCATCCGGGCCAACGTGATCTCGCCGGGGTTCGTCGCCTCGCCGGCAACCGACGCGGCCGTCGGCGACCAGCTGCGCGCCTTCCAGCTCGGCATGCACCTGAACCGGCGGCCCGGGCGGGGCGACGACATCGCCTACCTGGCCGTCTACCTGGCCTCCGACGAGTCGAGCTGGGTGACCGGGCAGAACTCCTCGGTGGACGGCGGCGTCACCGCCGGCTTCCGCTGACATGACCCCCTCGGCGACTGACCTGACCCCGTCGGCGATGATGCGGGCCGTCGTGTTCGACCGGCACGGCGCCAGCGACGTGCTGGCCTGGCGGGAGGTGCCCCGCCCGGAGCCGGGCCCCGGGGAGGTGCTCGTCGCGGTCCGGGCCGTGGCGGTCAACCGAGGCCTGGACGTGGAGACCCGGCGCACCGGCTTCGGCATGGCCGGCATCGAGCTGCCGCACATCGGCGGCGTCGACCCGGCCGGCGTGGTGGCCGAGGTCGGCGCGGACGTGCGCGGCCTGGCCGTCGGCGACCGGGTGGCCGTGTACCCGGTGATCGCCTGCGGGCGGTGCGCGCCCTGCCTGGCCGGCGCCGGGCAGAACTACTGCGACGACCAGCGACTGTTCGGCGTGCAGACCCACGGCGGCCGGGCCGAGTACGTCCGCGTCCCGGCCAGCCAGCTGGTCGGGCTGCCCGACGCGGTGAGCTTCGAAGCGGCCGCCGCGCTGGGCGTCGCCTACACCACGACCTGGCACGGCATCGCGCACCGGGCGCGGCTGACCGCCGAGGACACCCTGCTGGTGATGGGGGCCGGCGGCGCCTGCGGGGTCGCGGCGGTCCAGCTGGGCCGGCTGGTCGGCGCGCGGGTGCTGGCGGTCACCGGTCCCGGCTGGAAACAGGACGCGCTGCGCGAGCTGGGCGCCGACGCGGTGTTCAGCTACCGCGACCCGGACTGGCCGGCCCAGGTCCGCGCGGCGACCGCCGGCCGGGGTGTCAGCGCGGCGTTCGACAACGCCGGCACCGCCACCCTGGCCGGCACGCTGGAGACGCTCGGCCGGGGCGGCCGGCTGTTCTGCTGCGGTGGCACCAGCGGGTTCGAGGTCAGCCTCAACGTGCGGACCCTCTACCGCAACCACATCAGCCTGCTGTTCTACATGCAGGGCACCATGGCCGACCTGGTCCGGCTGATGGAGCTGGTCGCCTCGGGCGAGCTGGACCCGGTGGTCGGCGGCCGATACGCCCTGCGCGACGCCGCGCTGGCCGACGACCAGCTCGACGCGCAACAGCATTTCGGGCGCATCCTGCTCACCGTGGACGGTGATCCGGCGCCCGCCGGCGACTAATTGCCCACAAGGTTAGGGCTCTCTTAGGCATCCCTTATGGCAGCTTCCTCGTAGTTTCTACTGCGCTGCCCGTGCTGTGCTGTTGCTGTAGTGACTCCACAGCGCAGTGGACGGCGCTCAGTGACGAGGCGAGACGGTGCCGCGGCCGGCGCGGCGCACCGGGGGATGATCCGCGCGCGACGCGGAGCGAGGACCGTAACCGTGGCGAACGAGGAACACCGTGCCGATCCGGGCAAGCAACCGGCGGCGCCCGAGCTGCCACATCTGCTGACCGTCGCCGAGATCGCCGTGCTGGTGCGGGTATCCCGGATGACGATCTACCGGATGATCCGCCGGGGCGAGCTGCCGGCCATCGTGGTCGGCCGGTCGTACCGGATCCCGGTCGAGGCCGCGCGCCGGCTGATGAGACACCCCGGACCGCCGCCCAAGTAGGCAGCCGCCGCGCGCGCCGGACGTCAGGGTCCGGTGCAGGCGTTGTAGGTATCGGCTGCCTGGTCGAAGGACTCGCCGTGCCGCGGGAAGAAGTGTTGCACCGCTCGGTACGCCGGGTGCCCGCCGCAGGCGCCCAGCTGGTAGGCCACCACGGTGGCGCGCTCCTGTTGGCCCTGGGCCACGGGGCCTTGCCGCGGCACCCGGGTCGTCGTTCCGTGCCCCGTCGCGGTCGGCCCACCCCAGGCGTCCCAGGTGATGTCCGTGACCAGGCCGGTGGGATCGCCCCCGTTGTCGATGACCGTCGGCCGGACCTCGCCGTACCCTCGGCTGCCGCCGCCGGGCCACGCCAGGCCCAGCGTGGGCACCGACGCCGGTGCCGCGGCACCCGCCGGCGCCGCGGCTGTGGCGGCGGGCGTGATGGTAGGCGCCGGGACGACCGGGGCAGACGGGGCCGCGGCACATCCCGCGGCAAACCCGAGCACGACGACGGCCAACCCGAGACGATGTGGCATGGCTCACGATATCGCCGTGCGGTGAGCGAGTACCGCCGCGGTCAGCGAGCGGACCCGAGGTGACCGAACCGGCTCAGCGGCAGCACTCTCCACCACACCAGGCCCACCACATCGTCGATCGGTACCGGCCCTCGGCCCGGTGAGCGTGAGTCCGCCGAGTTGTTGCGACTGTCGCCCATGACCCACAGTTCGCCCGGAGGGACGTGTACCGGCGGGAACGGCGACTGGCTGGCCGCACCTGCCTCGGGCAGGAAGTAGACGTAGGGCTCGACAACCGCCCGGTCGTCCACGACCACCCGGCCCTGGTCATCGCAGCAGGACACCGTCTGCCCGCCGACCGCGATCACGCGCTTGACGAACTCGGCCTGACCGGCCGGCCTGGTCGTCGCCCCGGCGTCTTGCCAACCCGGCGGACCGACGAACACCACGATGTCGCCGACGCTGGGCCCGCCGAACAGGTACGCGGTCCGGTCAACCAACACCCGATCGTCGATGCAGCCGGCGCAGCCGTGCAGCGTGGTCTCCATGGCCCCCGACGGGATCGTGTAGAGCCGCCACGGGTACCCGATCACCAGCACGGCCACCAGTCCGACGGCCAGCACCAGGACAACCAGCCCTGCCGCCCACCGCCACCGCCGCACTGGCTGGACCGACCGTGCGTTCACCAAAGCTCCCGAGGTAGCCGCGCCCGCCGTCGAAGCGGCCAGGGCCGTATTTCATCACCCTCCGGCGGGCCGGCCCGCTCCATCCACCCCTTTGGGGCCGCCGGGCGCGCCGCCGCGGTCAGGACGTGTGGTGTACCTCCGCCAAGCCGTACACCGGGGTCGGGATGCCCTCGGCCCGCGCCTTGAGCTGCAGCGCCAGGTACAGCGAGTAGTGCCGGGACTGTTGCAGGTTGCCGCCGTGGAACCACAGGCCCGGCTGCCGGGTCGGCTTCCACATGTTGCGCTCCTCGCCCTCCCACGGGCCGGGGTCCTTCGCGGTGTCCGAGCCCAGCCCCCACACCTTGCCGACCCGGTCCGCGACCGCCGGCCCGACGAGGTCGGCGGCCAGGCCGTTCATCGACCGGTAGCCCGTCGCGTAGACCACCAGGTCGGCCTCGAGGCGGGTGCCGTCGGCGAGCACCACCTCGCGCTCGGTCAGCTCGGCGACCTCGCCCCTGGCCAGCGTGATGCTGCCGTCCGCGACCAGCTCGGACGCGCCGACCTCGATGTAGTACCCCGAACCCCGGCGCAGGTACTTCAGGAACATGCCGGAGTCGTCGTCGCCGAAGTCCAGCTCGAACCCCGCCTTGGCCAGCCGGGCGTAGAACTCGGCGTCCTCCTCGCGGATGGTGTCGTAGATCGGCTTCTGGAACCGGCCCATGATCCGGTACGGCACCGAGGCCAGGGTCAGGTCGGCCGCCCGGGTGTCGATGCCCGAGGCGGCCGCCCGCTCCGAGTAGAGCGGGCCGAGCGCGTGCTCCATCAGCAGGTCCGAGCGCACCACGCAGGTGGAGCTGCGCTGCACCATCGTCACCTCGGCGCCGGTCTCCCACAGCGCGGCGCAGATGTCGTGCGCCGAGTTGTTGGAGCCGATCACCACGGCCCGCTTGCCGGCGTACGCGTCTGGGCCGGGGTGGGCGCTGGAATGGTGCTGGTCGCCGAGGAAACGCTCCCGGCCGGGGAACTCTGGCACGTTCGGCTTGCCGGAGACGCCGAGGGCGAGCACCAGCTGGCGCGGCCGCAGCGTCACCGGTTCGCCCGCGCGGTCCACGACCAGCTCCCAGCGGCCAGTCCGCTCGTCGTAGGTCGCCGACCGCGCCGTCGTCGAGCCCCAGTAGTTCAGCTCCATGACCTGCGTGTACATCTCCAGCCAGTCGCCGATCTTGTCCTTCGGCGCGTAGACCGGCCAGGTGGCAGGGAACGGCAGGTAGGGCAGGTGGTCGTACCAGACCGGGTCGTGCAGGCAGAGCGACTTGTACCGGTTGCGCCAGGAGTCGCCGGGCCTCGGGCTGCGCTCCACGACGATCGTCGGCACGTCCAGCTGGCGCAGCCGGGCGGCCAGCGCGATGCCGCCCTGTCCCCCGCCGACGATCACCACCTCCGGCTGGCGGCTGTGGCCGAGCTCCTCGGTCTCCCGGGTGCGCCGCTCCAGCCAGGTGACCCGGTCCGGGTCGGCCCCGTGCTCGGCCCCGCGCGGGCGCCGGTCCCCGGTGGGCTCCTCGTGCCCCTTGAGCTCGTCCAGCGCGGTCAGCAGCGTCCACGCCCGGCCCTCGACCAGGCGCAGCTGGGCGGTACCCCGGCCGACGGCGGTCTCGAACGACAGCCACGCCTCGACGCAGCCCGGGCCTTCGGTGGGCTCCCCGGTGACCGCGAAGCCGCGCGGGCGGGTGCTGCCCAGGGTGGTGCGCAACAGCTCGGCCACCCCGGCGCGGCCCTCCACGGTGGTCAGGTTCCAGCTGAACGCCACCAGGTCCCGCCAGTAGGACTCGGCGGCGAACAGCGCGGCCGCGCCCTCGATGTCGCCGGCGGTGAGGGCCCGCTCGAAGCTCGCCACCCACTCGTGCACTGCCGCCGCACTCCGGTTCACATTAGCTCCTGTTCCCCTGGCGGCGGCGGTCCGCCGGTCGGTTCCGCCGTCAGCTCGACGAGGTCGTGGTAGACACCCGGCCGCCGGGCGCGCAGTACGAGCGCGACCGCGGTGCCGGCGAGAAAGGTCGCGGCCACGAGCAGCGCCACGACGACCGCCTCGGTGGTGCCGCCGACCAGGCCGGGGAAGTTGTCGAGGACCAGGCCCAGCACCACGCACAGGCCGAGCAGCCCGAGCCCGGGGGCGACGGCCGTCCGCCAGGCGCCCCGATCGCGGCGGGTCCCTCGGAAGAACACCAGCACGGCCAGGCAGGTCAGTGCCATCAGCGCCACGATGCCCAGGGTCGCCGCGCCGGACAGCCACGGGTAGGCCTGCCGCACGGGATCGATCCGGGTCAGCGCAACCACCCCGACGCACGCCAGCGACACCACCGTGACGACCAGCGACGACCGGGACGGCGCCCCGTGCACCGCATGGACCCGGCCGAGCGACCTCGGCAGCACCCCGGCCCTGCCGAGGGTGAACTGGTAGCGGGTGATCACGTTGTGGAAGGACAGCACGCAGGCCAGCGTGCTTGTCACGAGCAGCACCGACATGACGTCCCTGGCCAGCGGCCCCAGGTAGCGGGTCGCGAGGTCGAAGACCATGTTCTGCGGGTCCCGCGACGCGTCGGTCACCGCGTCGGCCGCGCCGGCGCCCATCACCACCACCCACGACGAGCAGGCGTAGAACACCCCGATCGAGACCAGCGCCAGGTAGGTCGCCCTCGGGATGGTCCGGTCCGGGTCCTTGGCCTCATTGCGGAACACCGCGGTGGCCTCGAAGCCGATGAACCCGAACAGCGCGAACATGATGCCCAACCCCGGCGAGCCGGTGACGATCGCCGCCGGGGCGAACGGTTCGAGGTTCAGCCCGGCCCGCCCGCCGTGCCAGACGATGCCGACATCGAGCACGACGATGATCAACGTCTCGGCCACCAGCAGCACGCCGAGCACCTTGGAGCTCAGCTCGATGTCCCGGTAGCCGAGCACGCCGACCAGCCCGAGGGCCAGCGACGCCCACAGCCACCACGGCGTCACCGCGCCGGAGTACCGGTCGATGGCGTTGCTCACCGCCGCGCCGAGGTACGCGTTGACGCCGATCAGCAGCACGACGTAGGAGCCCAGCGCGAGGGTCGCCGCGCCGACGCCGGGGATCCTGCCAAGGCCGGCCTGGACGTAGGAGTAGAACGCCCCGGCATTGCGGACGTGCTTGCTCATCAGCGTGAACCCGACGGCGAACAGCAGCAGGACGACCGTGGCCACGATGAAGTACGCGGCCGCGCCGATGTTGCCGCTGACCGCGATGACGATCGGCAGGTTGGCCGCCACCACGCTCATCGGCGCGGCGGCGGCGACCACCATGAAGACGATGGAACCCACGCCGAGGCCTCGGTGCAGGAGTGGGCCCCGGTCGGTCGGGCCGTCGAGCCGACCGGCTTCGGTAGCGGTATTGGTAGGGGCGTTGGCGGCGGACTCGGCCGCTGGAGGCATGGCTGTTCCCGGGGAGTCGGGCGGTACGCGGGTGAACGGGCAAGACGGGGCGGCACGGGGCAGCCCCGGTGGGACGGGGCGCGCGGCCGCGGCGTCAGAGGGCGGCGTAGTGCCGCGAGATGATCGTGAGCACGTCGCGCAGGGCGTGGGTGAGCACGTCGAACTCGGCCGTGTCGGCGACCAGCGGCGGCGCCACACATACCACGGGGTCGCCCCCGTCGAGGGAGATCCGCAGCAGCACGCCGCGCTCCTCCAGCCCGCCGGCGAGCAGCTCGTCGCCGTACAGGAACGCCTTCTCCGGATCGGTCAGCGGCGTGCCGTCCAACCGGCTCGAGGCCAGCTCGACGGCGAGGAAGAACCCGGTGCCGCGCACGTCGACGACCACGTCGAGGTCGGCGAGGGACTCCAGCCCGGACCGCAGCTCACCCTGCTTGTCCCGCACCCGGCCCGGCAGGTCGAGGCGCTCCATGATCTCCAGGTTGCGCAGCGCGACCGCCGCCATGACGGGGTGCCCGCCGAACGTGTTGCCGTGCAGCAGCACCGCGCCGGCCTCGTCGAACGGGGCGAACACGTCGTCGCTGACGATGATCGCGCCCAGCACCGCGTGCGCCGAGGACAGGCCCTTCGCGGTGGTGATGATGTCGGGCCGGATGTCGTAGAGCTCGGCGGCGAACCAGGCGCCGACCCGGCCGAAGGCGGTGATCGTCTCGTCGGCGACCAGCAGGATGCCGTACCGGTCGCACAGCGCGCGCACCCCGGCGTGGTAGCCGGCCGGCGCGACGAGCATGCCGCCGTGGTTCTGCACCGGCTCGATGATGACCATCGCCACCGTGTCCGGCCCCTCGGCGACGATCCGCTGCTCCAGGTCCGTGAGCAGGGACGCGGTGAACTCCGCCTCGGTCTCCTCCGCCGGCCGGCCGTAGCGCTTCGTGTTGCGAACGTTTCCCGCGGTCGGCACCAGCGGCGCGAAGGGCTCGCGGATCTCGGGGATGCCCATCAGGCTCAGCGCGCCCATCGTGGTCCCGTGGTAGGCCATCTCCCGGGAGATCGCCTTCCAGCGGTGCTGCCCGCGCAGCAGGTAGTACTGTCGCGCCACTTTCCAGGCCGCCTCGACCGACTCGCCGCCGCTCGGGGTGAAGAAGACGTGGTTCAGCCCGGCCGGCGCAAGCGAGACGATCTTCGCGGCGAGCTCGATCGCCCTCGGGTGGGTCGATCCCCAGCTGGAGTGGTAGCCGAGTTGGCGGTACTGCTCGGCCGCCGCCTCGGCGAACTCCGCGCCGTAGGAGTAGCCGACGTTGACGCAGAACAGGTTCGACAGCCCGTCCAGCAGCCGGTTGCCGTCGGAGTCGATCAGGTAGCAGCCTTCCCCCCGGGTGATCACCCTGAGTGGCTTGCGCCGCGCGAGCGACATGTCCGCGAAGTGTCGCCAGAGGTGCTCGCCGGCGCTGTCGCGGTAACTCTCCGTGCTGGCGGCCGTGTCGTTGACCAACGTCATCCCAGCTCCTCGCTCGTCGTCCCTGACGGGTACCTGATGATACCCAAAAGTCGAACAAAGTCGAGTTTATGTTCTGAAGAGACGCCTTCCTGGTCAATGACCTCCCGTTAACAAGACTTCATGTGGCAGAAACTCGATTTTGATCGAGTTCATCGTTGAGGATCAGCAGGGTGCCCAGGTACGCCCGCGTCGCGCGCTTGGCCCGGTCCACGACCGCCGGGTCGGGCGGGCCGTCGTGCCCGGGCCCGAAGGCGTACCGGGACAGCTGGTCGGCGATCTCCACAAGCATCGACTCGTCCAGCTCGTCGCCGGTGAACGTGTAGCCGAGGCGCTGCACCGCGGTGCGGATCTGCGCACCGGTATAGGCGTTCGCCCGCAGCTCGGCCTCCCGGGTCACCCGCGAGAGCTGGCGGGCCAGCCACAGCTCGCGGGTCGCGGTGTGGCCGAAGAAGTCGATCGTCGAGTCGACCACCCGGTCGGCGACCTCCTGCCAGGTCCGGAACGGCCGCGCGAAGGCCTCGTCGGCGAGCACATAGATCCGCTCCGCCCAGAGCAGCCGGATGCACTCGACCACCACGTCGGTGTTCTCGAAGTAGGTGTAGAACGTGCCGGTCGGGATGCCCGCGCGGGCACACAGGCCGGGCAGGTTCTGCACGACCTCGTCGTAGCCGGCCTCCTCCAGAATGGCCTCGGCCGCGCCCACCACCGCCTCCACCCGGCGCCAGCTGCGGTCCTGCTCCGGAGCGCGGCGCAGGACCGGGCCCAGCGCGGCGCGCATCTCCTCGGTGAAGCGCAGCTCCGCCGCTTGGTCGATCTCCATGTCCTCACCGTCGGGCCGGGCCGGTCCGGTTACCCCGGGCCGAGCGTGCGCGGCGATCCAGCTGGACGCCACGGAGGACGCCATCCTCCACCGTTGTTCTACCGCGGCGGCGGACGGCCCATTGGGGAGATTTGAGTGGCCCGAGCTGGGCACTAGGTTGCCGAGTTGACGGATCCCGGCCCGAGGATCTCCTTCCACCACGCGATTCCGACGCCCCACCATCCGCGCGATGCGATCGGCACAGCGTGCCGGGTAGCGACGCCGGCGGCTCGTCAATTGTTCTCGGCGGAGTCGCGCGCCTCCAGCGCCCAGCCAGTCGGTCCAAGCTGCCGGTGTCGGTCCAGGCCTTGATACTGGGGGAAAGTACCGAGGTGGGGGTCGGGATGGGGGATGTAGCGCCGCGTGGACGCGAGGTGGCCGAGTTGGTCGCGGACCATCTACGCACGATCGGTGAGTTCCCGGTGTGGGCACCGCTGTCCGCGGCGGATCGGTCCTGGTTGACCGGCCAGCAGCTGCCGCGGCGGGGCCGGTCGGTGGCCGAGTTGGTCGGCGACGTCCGCGACCATGTGATGCGTTACCCGATGGGTAACGGCCATCGGAGGTTCTTCGGCTGGGTCAACTCCCCACCCTCGCCGGCTGGGGTTCTCGTGGAGCCGTTGGCGGCTGCGCTCAACCCGAGCTGTGCCGGTGGCGACCATGCTGGGCCGCTGCTGGAACGCAGCGTGGTGCGCTGGCTCGCCGAGCTGATCGGGTTTCCACATCCTCCTGGGGGCGGTCTGCTGACCAGTGGAGCGTCGATGGCGACCATCATCTGCCTGGCCGCGGCTCGCCACCGCGCCGCGCTCGAAGATGGCTGGGACGTCCGCGAGCAAGGCTTAGCTGGCCACGCCCCTCTTGTGCTGTACCGCTCCGCTGAAGGCCACAGTTGTCTGGAGAAGGCCGCTGAGCTGCTCGGGATCGGACGTCGTTACCTGCGGACGCTCCCGGTTGATGACCGGTACCGCATGGACGTCGCGGCACTGCGCACCGCGATCACCGATGATCTCCGCAACGGGTTACGGCCGTTTTGCGTGTGCGCGAGTGCTGGCACGGTCAATACCGGCGCGATCGACGCGCTCGATGCGGTCGCGGACCTCGCCGACGAATTCGGGCTGTGGTTCCACATCGATGGCGCCTACGGGGCACTCGGGGTGCTCGCGGATCGAAACCAGCCCGATTATGCGGGGCTGGATCGCGCGGACTCGGTGGTCCTGGACCCGCACAAATGGCTCGGCGTGCCGGTCGACTGCGGATGCGCCCTGGTCCGCGACCCCGCGTTGCTGCGCGACACCTTTAGCCTCGTCCCGCCCTATCTGCGCGACGAGGGCACCGACGACCTCGGCTGGTTCTCCGAGTACGGCATCGAACAGACCCGGCCGTTCCGTGCGCTACGCGCCTGGGCCACGATGTCGCACCTCGGCCTCGACGGCATCACCCAGCTGGTCAACCGCACCACAGGACTCGCACACACGCTCGCCGCCATGATCGAAGAAGCCGACGACTTCGAGCTGCTCACCCCGGTCACGACATCCATCACCGCGTTCGCCTACCGACCTGGCGCAGACGAGACCGCGGACCGAGCCGACGAACTCAACCGCCAAATCCCCGCCGCTGTGCAGCGACGCGGACAGGTATTCCTCACCGGAACCACCCTCTCGGGACGGCCCGCGCTACGCGCCTGCTTCCTCAACCCAGCCACGACTGATGACGACCTACAGATTCTGATCAACGAAGTCAGGCTCGCCGCAACCGGACTTGAGCGGTAACTCCTGCTCGGGCCACCATCCTCGCGGCTACCTGACGGAGTCGCCGAGCCATCCGACCACTGGGTTCATGCCGGCCGGGCCTGGGCGGCATGAGCTCGTATCCGCGAGACGGCCTATCGGCGCAGCTCGAGGCGCGCGGTCGGCGACCCTCCGGACGGTGCACGACCGTGCCCGGGCCGGCCAACTCACCGGCCACGTGGCCGGGGCTCGCTAGTCGGCCATGGTCCGCGGCCACGGCCGGGCGGGCGCCCGGGACCGATGACCGGTGGCTGCGGCCAACCGTCCGCGGCCACCGCCCAGGTGGCCACGGCCAGACCATCGCCCGGCTGGTCCGTGGCCATCGGGTCCATGGCCATCGGGTCCCTGGCCATCGGGTCCGTGGCCATCGGATCCATGGCCGGCGGCTGCCGGGGCGGAGCCGGCCCGACCGCCCTCGATCCGGATCTCCGGCCGGCAGGCTTGTCCCCTCACGCGATCGTCGGCCCACCCCGGGCAGGGCGGGACTCGAGACCGCTGGATCGACCACCGGCGGCAGCGATGGGGCCGCACGAGCGCAGCAGCCGAATCCGGGGGCCGACGGATTTCCCTCTATTGGTTTCCCGGTTCCGTTGACCAATGCCGGCGCCGGCCCGTACTGTCCTCGGTGCTCGGCAATGAGCGCCGGTGTGTCCACGTCCGCCACTCGCTCAGGCTCGAGCACGGTAGGTCTCGGTGTGAAGTGCCGCGGAGGCCAGGTTCATCACTCATGTCCCTGGTCGTGCCCGCATGCGCGGAACGCCCCTGTCCTTGGACTGGATTCACGCCGATGACTGCCCTTGCCCCGCACGCCCCGCTGCGCCGGTTCGTTACCGACGGACTGCGCGACACCGTCGACTCCTACACCGCGGGAACCCTCCCGCTGCACCGTTTCAGCTGGGAGCTGGAGAGCCGGCTGGCCACGCTCGCCGAGCTGACCGGCCTGCCCCGCTACCGCACCCTGGTCACCCTGCGCGCCGCGCAGCACGCCGTCGCCACGATCGACGTCGAGCTCCGCACCAGTGGCCGCGACACCCTGACCGCGGCCGAGGACCACACCGTGGCCGCGGCCATCACCACCCTGCGCACCGGCCTCGCTCAGCTCGACCCGACCGACCCCAGCGACCCGGCCGGCCCCGCGCGGCCACGGCCGGCCAGCGGGACGCCGGTCGTGGCCGCGGCCACGACCGGCCCACGACCCGTCCCCGGACCCCGTCGTCCGACCGACGGCCACCGCCCGTTGGTCGCCTGACGAACCTGTCCCGGCAGCAAGATGGGTCGCCACCCGTCCCGCTCGTCGCCGCGCCACCACCAAGCCAAGCCGCCGTCCGACTAGTCGCCACACCCGCCGCCCAAGCCAGCCCGCCGTCCCACTTGTCGTGCCTAATTGACGCGACAAGTGCCACTTGTCGTGCCTAATTCCAACGACAAGTCGGACGGCTGGACGGCTCCGACGGCTGGACGCTGGACGGCTGGGGCGCTCACCGCGGGGGCGGGGCGGTGAGGTGGGCGACGCTGATGCCGAGGTCGCGGCGCTGCGCGTCGGTCCAGGCGCTCGGGTGGCCGATGTCGGTCAGGCCGCCGTTGGCCAGCGCCAGGATGTGGTCGAACAGCCGGTCCGCCGGCAGTGCGGCGCTGACCAGGCCGGCGGCCTGCGCGCGGGCGATGGCACCGATCTTGTCGGTCATCGTGCGCACCACCGGCTCGACCGAACGCAGCAGCTCCGGCCGTTCCAGGGCCTGCCACAGGGTCAGCCGAAGGAAGTGCGGGTTGGCCCGGTAGACGTCGAATACCTGCTGCGCATAGCCGGGCAGGTCGGTGGCGTCGAAGTCGACCGCGTCCTGGGCGAGCAGGATGTGGTGCTCGAGCACCGCGTCGAAGAGGCCGTCCTTACTACCGAAGTATGCGTAGATCATCCGCTGGTTGGCGCGGGCCCGCTCGGCGATCCGGGCCACCCGTCCGCCGGCCAGCCCCTCGGCCGAGAACTCGACCGTCGCGGCGTCCAGGATCCGCTGCCGGGTCGCCGCCGCATTCCGGACCGCGACCCCGTCTCCAGTGGACGGCGCGGCGGAGCTACGCATCGGCCGAGCGGCTGAGCTGCTCCCACCGCGCCAGCTCGGCCAACCGGCGCTGCTCGACCGGCCGGATGTAGTCCACCGCCTGGCCCGACAGCGCGAACCACAGCGGTGGCTCCGGCAGCTCCAACACCCCCAGCAGCACCTCCGCCGCCCGCTCCGGGGCCAGGCCCGCGACCCCAGCGGCCGCGCCGCCGCGCAACCCCAGCATCGGCGCCAGCACACCGGCGTAGTCCGTCCCCGGGGCCGCCGCGGTCATCGACGAGTACAGGCTCGTGGCCATGGTGCCGGCCTGCACGATGGTGACCTTCACCCCGAGCGGGGCCACCTCCAGCGCCAACGCCTCGGAGAACCCCTCCAGGGCGAACTTCGCGGTCACGTACGGCCCCAGGCCGGCGAGCGGGGCCACCCGGCCGCTCACCGAGGAAATCTGCATCACGTGCCCGCCGCGCTGCGCGCGCAGCACCGGCAGGGCGGCCCTGGTGACGTGCACCGCGCCCCAGAGGTTGGTCTCCAGCTGCGCCCGGAAGTCCGGCAGGGCGGTGTCCTCGATGCTGGCGATGTGCGCGTAGCCGGCGTTGTTGACCACCACGTCCAGCCGCCCGAACGCCGCCACCGCCGCCCGCACCGCGCCCTCGGCGGCTTCCGGGTCCCGCACGTCCAGGGCCACCGCGCGCGCTGTGTCCGGGTACCGCTCGACCAGCCCGCGCACCGCCTCGGCATCCCGCGCGGTGGCCACCACCCGGTGCCCGGCCGCCAGCGCAACCTCGGCCATCGCCCTGCCGAGGCCGCGCGAGCTCCCGGTGATCAGCAGCGTCCTCGACATGCCGTCTCCTAAGTAAGTAGCTGATTACTTATCACTCTAGCCGCGGCCACCGCGTGGGCAAACAATCGGCCGGGGTGCCGGCCGGCAAGGCCCCAGCTCGGGGCGGGTTTCGCCGGACCGGGCGCGGCGGGCCGAGGTTGGGCTGCCATGGTGGGGGGCATGGCCTCCGACCACCGAACCCGCCACCTGGGCACCGAGCACGACCGTCGCCACGGCGGGCAGGCACCGGTGCCACCGGCCGGTCCGCCGTCGGCGGGCCAGTGGCCACCGGCCGGCCCCCGGCGGATGGGCCCTCCGGCCCAGACCGGAGGCCCTCCGCCCCAGTCCGCGGGCCCGCCGCCCCAGACCGGGGGGCCTCGCCAGCAGGGCGGGCCACCGCCGACCGGCCCACGATCAGCCCCGGCCGGCCCGCCGCCCACCCCGTGGCCGGCTCAGGCCAGCTCCTCGCCGGCCCCGGACGCCCCGTGGCAGGCGGATCCGGCGGCCGCCGGGCACGCGCCGGCCGCCGCCGGTCAGGGGCGCTCGTTCAGCGTCACCAAGCTGACGGCCGGGGGCCTGGCCGCCGCGTCCGCCGCGGTGTGCGGTTCCTACTTCGGCGTGCTGGGCACCGTGGGTGGCGCCGCGGCGGGCTCGCTGGTGACCGCGCTGAGTACCGAGATCTACCAGCGCTTCCTCGAACACGCGCGCGACCGCATCCGCCCGGGCAGCGGTACCCGGACCCCGTCCGGCCACTCAGCATCCGGACCGGCGCGCTACGAGACGGTGCACGACTCGGTGCAGTACGAGCCGGCCCCGGTCGCGCGCCGCCGTTGGCTGCCGCGCCTCGTGGTCGTGTCGCTCGTGCTGTTCGCCCTCGGGATGGGCGCGGTGAGCGGGATCGAGGCGCTCAGGGGCGAGCCGCTGTCCGGGGGCACCAAGGGCACCAGCGTGGGCCGGCTGCTCGGGGGCGGCCTGGGCGGGACCGTCGACGGCCTGCTCGGCGGCGGCAACAGCGACGGTTCCGGCAAGTCGGGCGACCAGAGCGGGGACGACAAGGGGCAGGACCACGGCCTGGTCGGCGGCCTGCTGGGCGGCTTGACCGGCCACTGAGCGCCCACCCGGCCGGTCAGCTCCAGGGTTGCAGGGGCACGGTGATCCGGACAGCTGGTGCGCCCGGCCGGCCCGTGAGCGGGCCGTACTCCTCGATCACGCGGCTGGCGGGGCGGGCGCCGAGCCGGTCGATCTCGGTGAGGACCGCGTGGTAGGCGTGGGCGAGCTGGTCGTGCTCGCCGTCGTGGTCGACCCGCACGCCGTGCCCCGCCGGCAGCTCGAGCGTCTCGACCCCGCTGGGTGGCGGCCCGGTGCGGGCGAAGACGTGGCCGGCCACGTGGTCCCCGAGGTCGAGCGGCAGCAGCGCACCCCAGCCCAGGACGCGCAGGTCGGTGCGGCGCAACCGGGCCCGCAGGCCGGCCACGCCCCGGGTGATGGCGGCGGCCAGCTCGGTCGCGTCGGCACCGAAGGCGAGCGCCGGAACGCACGCGGCGGCGAGCCCGACGCGGCTGGGCCGGCCCAGGGCCGGCGGCCGCCCGCCGGCCAGCTCGAGCTCATCGAGGCGGCTCAGGGCGTCGGCCCTCCTGGCGATCTCCTCGGTGATCCGGGCGCGCTCGGCGGCCATCGCCGCCACGGCACCCGGACCCCCGTCGAGGATGCGCGCGATCGCATCCGGCGAGGTACCGATCGACCGCAGCCGGGCGATGGTGACCGCGGTGGGCAGCTGGTCGACGGTGTAGCGGCGGTAGCCATTGTGGACGTCCACCTCCGCCGGCCGAAGCAGCCCGACCCGGTCGTAGTAGCGCAGGGTGGACACCGGAAGGCGGCAGCGA
>Ga0137415_10002749_pt1 | contig 17415 bp, 16 predicted proteins | sample CZODoug3_1_1_16f_FD_183082 | JGI IMG/M metagenome (GOLD analysis project Ga0137415, IMG submission 183082) | Vadose zone soil fungal communities from Angelo Coast Range Reserve, California, USA - CZODoug3_1_1_16fungal (Hybrid Assembly) | ecosystem: Environmental > Terrestrial > Soil > Vadose...
AATTGCCCCTGGTGGATTCGAACCACCATTACCGGATCCAAAGACCGATGTCCTGCCATTGGACGAAGGGGCAGCGGAGAGCGAAAGCTAGTCCAGAAGCTCCACAGGGACAACGCTCTCAGCGGTGCGGGTTACGATGATTTTCGTCCCTTCCGGAACTTGCAGCCGAGGAAGTTCCGGACCCCCGGCGAGTCGCGTGCGGATGCCGGGCACCTTAAACACCGTCGATCCCGATCCGCTCAACCGATAGAAAAGCCCGTACCGTTCGCCCCGCGCCATCAGCGCATCGATCGCGGGCCACCGGGGCCTGATCACCGCCTCGAAATCGTTGACCGATCTGCGGGCCGCCGACTCCCAATCGCCGAACATCTCGGCGGTGAGCTCCGGAACTGCGTGCGGCATCGGGCGGCGTGACGCATCCAACAGCGCGTACGCCTCGCCGGTGTCGATGCCAAACGGCGGATAGAAAAGCTGCACATCTCTCGAGGGCAGTGGCGCCAGCCGGAGCAGCTTTTCACCGCGCCCCCAGCCAAGTGCCATCACGAAATCACTGGCGAGAAACGGGACGTCCGATCCGAGGCGACCCGCCAGCTCGAGGAGCGCGTCGGTTTTGAGAGGATTCGGGGAGAGCGTGTTGAGAATGCGCAGGACCGCGGCAGCGTCAGCGCTTCCACCACCAAGTCCACCGCCGACGGGAATCCGCTTTTTAATCACGATCTCAAAACCGCCCGGCCAGCCGGTCTCGTCCGCGAAGAGCGCCGCTGCCCGATAAGCGAGATTCTCGGTTTGCGGCTGGTCGCGCATCACTCCGCACCGGAGTGTCCTCGTTTTTGCCCTGATGTGCAGCCGCACATCATCGCCCAGGTCGAGTCTGAGAAAAACGGTCTCGATCGAGTGAAAGCCGTCCGGCTCCCGGTCCAGCACGCGCAGCGAAAGATTGATCTTCGCTTGCGCAAGGGTTCTTCCACCTCGTCCGATCATCCCGCGGCGTCCGGCGCCGGCTGTAAATCGCGAAGCTTTACGCCGAGCTGGGCGAAGTAATAGGCTCCGATCAAAGTGATGGGAATGAAGGAGAAAAGGTGATACCCGATCGCCCAGGTCGCTGCCTGTTGCTGGCCCACTCCGTAAACCGCGAGTCCCTGCACCGACATGTACTCGAACACGCCGAAGAATCCGGGCAGCGCGGGGACCGCGGTACCGAGCGCGATGAAAGCCTGAAGAAAAAGAGCGGCGGATAACGGAGCGCTGATGCCGACCGCCTTGAACGCGAGCCAGAATCCAAGGGCGTTGAGCAGCCAATGGGCGAGCGTCCATCCGAACACGGCCGCGAATCTGCCCGGGCTCCGCAGCACCCTCAGCCCGTTGACGAAAGTCTCCAGCACTTTGCGTCCCCGCACTTCGATCGCCGGCGAAACGCGTCGCGCGAACAGCTCGAACAGTCGAAGGAGCTGATTCGGAAAGAATACGAGCGCGTAAAGCCCGAGCACCAGGAGTAGAACGACGGTTCCCGCTCCCACCGCGAACGACGTAAGCGGCCGACCGGCGAGCGTATCGGTGCTCGAGAGGGCGGGGTCGAGCAGCGCTACCGCTGCGAGAATGAGGAGCACGATCGCGTCGAACAAGCGATCAACGGCAAGAGATGCAAGCGACGCTGCGAAGGGCACGTCTGCCTCCTTCGTCAATGCGTACGCTCTCGCAATCTCGCCGGCACGCGCGGGCACCACGTTGTTCACCATCATCCCCACTGCCGTCGCGCGCCAGAGAGGTCCGAGAGGAAGCTTCCCGGTCACGGGCTCGAGAATCGTTTCCCACCTGCGGGCGCGCAGAACGAAGATCGCCGTGGCGCAGAACATCGACGCGGTGAAGAGGAGCGGATCGGCTTCCGAGAGTCTGTGCGCTACTTCAGTGGGAGAGATTCCATGGAGCGTCCAGTAGATTAGCGCGGCGCTCAGCACTGCTCCGAGTGCGGCGCGCCATCCGGGTCGCAACTGCTACTCTGCGGCCGCGAGCTCCACCAAATCGACGAGCTCGTCTACGAGCGCGCGTGTCGGCGGAGTTCCGCTCTTCTTGAGCGCGCGACGAATCTCGGCGGCGCGGTCGATCGCGCTTTGGCCGCGGTAGAGCAGCTGCTGAATCGGGACGAGCTCGGACACCGCCGGCTGTGGACCCGAATGCCGATTCTCGAGCGAGCGCATCGTCGCGAGGCTCGAATTCAGAACATCGCGCAGCTCCTGCCCACGGGGCGGAGTCCTCGCAGACGACAGTGGTCCCTCGAGCGACGGACTTGGGACGCGCTTCACCTCCGGAGACAGAGTGCCCGGACCTATGCCGCTGCTCTGCTCGCGAAGCTGCTGCTCGTAGTGGGTTTTCGGGTTCGGCGCGACGTAGATGACGTGCTGTCCATCATCGTTGAAAAAAAGCTGCGAGATCGGCACGATCACATCGTCCTGGCGTTCTTCGCGCGGGGGTGCGAACCGGGTGAGGCCGCGCAGGCTCTCCTCGACGCGCGCATCCTGATTCGGTCCCCAGGTCCGCACCGACCGGACGAGCAGCTTCAGGTCATCGATCGCGCCAACGAGAGCGCGTTGAAGCTCGGGCTCCCACGGCGTCGCACCCCGGACGACGCCCGACGCGATTCGCTCGACCGTCATTGCAATCTGAACGATCCCGCCCGCCTTTGCCATCGTTGCGCTCCCGCGCAGACCGCGCGCGGCAGCGGCGAATTGCGTTGCGTCGGACGGCTCCATCCCTTTCTTCGTCGCCAGCGACTCGAGACGCGTGAGATACTCACTCGCCTCGAGAGAAAAGAAATCCAGCAGCCGGCCCGGCATCGTCATCAGTGCGTTCTCCAGATCATTCGAAAGGTGGGCCGTTTGTGGCTCACAGTCAAAACTCGCCTCATTTATGACGACCGAGCACGGTGCATGGCTTCGCGCATTTCCTTGACTGCCTGGTCGAGGCCGACGAAAACCGACCGGCTGATGATCGAATGCCCAATGTTCAGCTCTTCGATTTCAGGAATTGCGGCAACCAGTCCGACATTCCTCACGGTGAGCCCGTGACCAGCGTGCACAGCCAGCCCCAGATTGGCACCTCTCTGCGCCGAGTCGCGAAGCGCGCGGATCGGCTCCTTCGAATCCGGCTGATGAGAATAAGTCCCCGTGTGCAGCTCGATTGCGGCAACGCCGAGCTTCCTTGATTGCTCGACCCCCGCGCGCGTGGGATCGATGAAGAGGCTGACTCGAATGCCTGCATCCGCGAGCGCATCGACCGTGTCGCGGATGCGCGACGGATCGCTGATGATGTCGAGCCCGCCCTCGGTCGTTATCTCTTCACGGCGCTCCGGCACCAGAGTCACCTGCTGGGGTTTGATACGACGAGCCAGCTCCAGCATCCCGGGCACACACGCCATCTCGAGATTGAAATACGTTCGCACTTTCTCCTTGAGCCGGATGACATCAGCGTCCTGAATGTGGCGCCTGTCCTCGCGCAAATGCGCGGTGATTCCGTCCGCGCCAGCGGCTTCGCACGCTGTCGCGGCCTCCACGGGGTCCGGCTCAGCTCCGCGTCGAGCCTGCCGCAGGGTGGCGACGTGATCGATATTGATATACAACCGTTGTTGCTTTGCGCGCATTGCTCCAGTCCCTGAGTCGCAGCTCTATCCAGTGGAGAATTCTATCGTGTCATTCAGAAAGATCGCCGGTTTATTCCTTCTTGCCGCCTGCTCGAGCGCTACCCAGAAAATGGGCAGCAACGGACAGGTCACTGGCGCGCCTTCGGCGCAGCTCGCCGTCAATCAATTCCTGCAGGCCGTGAACGCGAAAGACCTTCAGGCAATGTCTACCGTCTTCGGCACCAAGGACGGACCAGCCCGCGAGACGATGGATCGTACCGAGCTCGAAAAGCGTGAGGTCATCCTGGCGTGCTACTTCAACCACGACAGCGCCCGCATTCTCGGCGAGCAGTCAGGAACGCAGGGACATCGAGAGATTCGAGTTCAGTTGAACAAGGGAAATCTGTCACGGGAAACGATCTTTTATGCCATCAAGGGTCCAGGCGGAAGATGGTACGTCGACAACATGGACATCGCGGCAGTGAGGGACTTCTGCGGCAATCCCGGTACTTCGACACGCCGTTAGTGATCTGATAGCTCGACCAGCACTCCGGCGGTGGATTTGGGGTGCAGAAACGCGATGCGCTTTCCCTCCGCGCCAATGCGCGGCTTCTCATCTATGAGCTGAACGCCGGCGCGGCGGCAGCGCTCCAGCATCGCGTCGAGATCGTCAACCGAAAAGCAGATGTGATGAATGCCGGGTCCCCGCTTGGCGAGGAAGCGGGCAATCGGCGAGGCTGGGTCTTCCGCCTCGAGAAGCTCCACCAGCGGCTCACCGGCGCTGAAGCCGATGATGCTGGCTCCGTCAGAATCCTCCAGCGCAACCTCAGGTAAACCCAGTATATCCCGGAAAAACGGAACGCTCTCGGCGAGGGCCTCGACGGCGATGCCGATGTGGGATACACGGGTGCCACGAGGACTTGATCGGGTCATTAAGTTTAAAGATGAAGGGGGCAGCGTCCCCGCAGCAAACTAACTGACGAAGCCCCGCGGGGTACCCTGCGGTTGGAGACTAAAAAATGTCGAATGCAGTTGAAGTGAACGACTCCGATTTCGAGATGCAGATCGAGCAGCACAAGGGCCTCGCGGTCGTCGATTTCTGGGCGACCTGGTGTGCACCGTGCCGCATGGTCGCTCCCGTGCTGGATCAGCTTGCGATCGAATACGAAGGCAAGGCAAAGGTCGCGAAGGTCGATGTGGATGTGAACATCAAAACGATGACGAAATTCAATGTTCGCTCCATTCCCGCGATCCTCTTTTTCAAGGACGGCAAGCTCGTCGATCAGATGATCGGATTCATGGGCAAGCCCGCGCTGGCGGAGAAGTTCAAGCAGCACGCCGCCGCGTAATCAGCGGAGTCGGTCGCCAGACGACTCATGAGCTCCGCAACGGCGGGGACTCTCTTTCTGGTGAGCACTCCCATCGGCAATCTGGGAGACATGTCACATCGCGCGGTCGAGGTTTTGTCCTCGGCCGCGCTTGTCATTGCGGAGGACACGCGCCACTCGCGCCGCCTGCTCGAACACTACCGGGTCTCCACGCCGCTCAGCTCCTACCACGAGCACAACGAGGCAAAGGAGACCCCCAGACTCATCGCCCGCCTTCGCGCCGGTGATTCCATCGCCCTGATATCTGACGCGGGCACGCCGCTCATCTCGGATCCGGGGTCGCGCCTTGTCACTGCGGCGCTCGAAGCCGAAATAGCGGTCGTCCCGATCCCGGGTGCATCGTCGGTCATGGCGGCGCTCGTTGCATCCGGATTGCCGCTCGAGCGTTTCACGTTCTTTGGATTTCTTCCGCGAAAGGGAAGAGAGCGCACCGACATCCTGACCGAGATCGTCGAGTCCCGCGGGACGGTCGTGCTGTTCGAAGCGCCGAATCGGGTCTCCGCCACGCTCGATGCGCTCGTCGACGCCGGAGCAGGCGAGCGACAGGCTGTCGTCGCCAGGGAGTTGACCAAGCGATTCGAAGAGTTCAAGCGCGGCAGCGTCGCGAAGCTTGCGAACGAATATGGTAAGGCGGATCCGAAGGGCGAGGTAGTATTGGTGATCGCGGGAGCGGAAGAGCGTGTCGTCAGCGAGCGCGATCTGAACGACGCCGCAAAAAAACTACGCGAATCTGGAAAATCGCCGCGCGAAGTGATGGATTACCTGGTCTCTGCTCTCGCCGCACCGCGCAACACCGCTTACAGAATCGCTCATGAGAGCGCGTGAGAGAACACAATCCCGAGCAACCAAACCTCCTCTACGGATGACCAACTGAGATGCCTGCCAGGAAAATCCGCCCCGGGAAAATCGTCTGCGTTGGCCGCAATTACCGCGAGCACGCAAAGGAGCTCGGAAACGAGGTGCCAAAGGAGCCCCTCATCTTTCTCAAGCCACCTTCGAGCGTGATATGGGACGGTGATTCAATCGCGCTGCCGGCCGTCTCTTCCAGGGTCGAACACGAAGGTGAAATCGGAGTGGTGGTAGGGAAGACCCTGACTCGTGTGTCTGAAGGTGATGCGGTGCTTGGAATCAGGGCGATCGTCGCCGTCAACGATGTTACGGCTCGCGACCTCCAGAAAAGCGACGGACAATGGACTAGAGCCAAGGGATTTGATACCTTTTGTCCTCTGGGAGAGGAGTCGTCAAAGCTTCCGGACCTCGACAGTCTTACGGTCGTCACCAGAGTGAACGGCGTCGAGCGACAGCGGGGGAAAAGCAGCGAGATGGTCTTCTCGATCCCATCCCTCCTCGCCTACATCTCGCGCATCATGACTTTGGAGCCAGGGGACCTTGTCGCGACCGGAACGCCCTCGGGCGTAGGTCCGCTTGTCCCTGGTGACATCGTGGAAATCGAGATCCCCGGTGTCAGTCGCGTGAGCAACCCTGTTCAAGAGAGCCGATAAGTGCCCGCCTACACAGACCGCCTACTCAGTCTTCCCGAATACCCACTCGCCGGAATCCCCGAGAAGAAGCGCGAGCTCATCGCTCGCGGAGTGGACGTCATCGACCTCGGGGCCGGTGACGCCGATCTCTCGCCGCCGCCCGCGGTAATCGAGCGAATCTCCGCTGCTGTGCGTATACCTACGATGAGCCGCTACGGATTCGCTCTCGGTCTGGTAGAGTTTCGCGAAGCAGTCGCGCGATTCATGAAGCGGAGGTTCGGTCAGGATTTCCATCCGCTCAAGGAAATCGTCCCCCTTATTGGGTCGAAGGAAGGTCTTTCCCACCTCGCGTTCGCGTACGCGGCAAAGGGCGACTACACGATTCTGCCCGAGCCAGGCTACAACTCGTACGTGGGCGGAACGCTCCTGGCCGAGGCGACGCCTTACAAGTACCCTCTGCGCCCGGAGAACGGGTTTCTGATCGATCTGGACAAGGTTCCGACAGAAGTGCTCAAGAAGGCGAAGATTCTTTATCTGAACTACCCGAATAACCCGACCTCGGCCATCGCTCCGAAAGAGTACCTCGAGGAGATGGTTCGGCGGTGCAAGGAACTCGATATCCTGCTGGTGTATGACAACGCCTACTCCGAGCTCGCCTACGATGGGTACGTGCCGCCGAGCATCTTCGAGATCAAGGGCGCGCGTGATATCGCGATCGAGTTCCACTCGATGTCCAAGACGTACAACATGACGGGTTGGCGCTGCGGGTGGGCGTGCGGCAAACAGGAGTTCGTAGCAGGGCTGGCGAAGGTGAAATCGTTCATCGATACCGGGACATTCATGGCAATTCAGGCAGCCTCGGCAACAGCTCTCGATGAATGCGCCGATTGGATTCCGACGAACGTCGCGGAGTTCAAGAGACGCCGGGACGCGGCCGCTGACGCTTTCACCGAGGCCGGATTTCCTGTCCCCAGGCCCAAGGCCACGATGTACATCTGGTGCCCGCTGCCGAAGAATATCCCAAGCGCCGTTTTCGCTGAGAGCTGCCTTCAGGAGGGTTTGATCATTCTTCCCGGCTCGGCTTTCGGACCCGGTGGCGAAGGATTTTTCCGCGTGTCGTTTATCACTTCGCCTGAGCGTCTTCGTGAAGCAGCGACGCGTGCCGGGCGCGTGTTGAAGGGTCTGCAAGCGCAGGCTGGAGAAGAGCCTCGCTCCGCGGCGCGCCGGCCAGAAGGGCGACAGGGGATGGCGCGCGCCTGATGATTTTCCGCCGCGTCGCGACCGAGCCGAAAGCGCCGAGGAGGAATGTATCAACTTCCTTCCTCGTTTCGCTCGCCGTGCACGTCGTTGTCGCGATCGCGTTCATGAGGATGCTTATCCTGAACGCGGACTTCTCTCCTAATGCGAAGCGCGCGGCAGTCGCTGCGCAGCACGTTGGCTTCGTGCGGTTGGCGCGGCCCGGCGAGAAGCCTGCGCAGGGAAAGGTGGGAGGCGACGGGAGGCCGGAAAAATCGCGCGAGATTCATGTCACGCCGCCCACGGCGGTTCCGACAACGATTCCTGCTCCAGCGGCCACGGCAGCAACGCCGACGGATGAGGGTGGAACCGGCCCGCTGGTCGGTGGCGGCGGTCCGGTGCGTGGAGTTCGTCCGTCCTATTCGGACGGACGCCTGTGGAAGGCCCCGACGCAGATCGTCGCGCCACCCAAGACGGTTGCTCAGACAATCGACAGTCTTATTGCCGATGCGATTGCGCCGTACAACGATTCCGTTGCCGCGGTGGCGGCCGGACGCGATCCGACTGATTGGACGATCAAGAAGGGCGGCTATAAATGGGGAATCGACAAGCGCGCAATTAGACTGGGCCCTTTCTCTATTCCAACTGCCCTGCTGGCGATGCTGCCTCTCAACATCACGGGCAATCCGACAACGATGGAGCGTGATCGCGCCTACGCCGCCATGAATCGCGACATCACCTGGCACGCGCAGCAGGCGATAAACGATGCGGATTTCATGAAAGCCGTTCGCAGCATCCGGGAGCGAAAGGAGCGTGAACGAGCAGCAGCGCTCGCGGGGGCGTCGAAGGACGGCCCGGCGGATGCCCCGCACCAGTAGGGGTTAACCGCTCCAAACCTACGTCCAGCCCGCTTCGGCGGGCTTTTTTGTGCCAAAAAGTGGCTATTGCTAAGTTTCTAGCATGTGCTAGATTTGCAGCAGTTAGCGACTTTTTTTCGGCGACGTAATATCATTTCCGGTCTTTTCCATGCCTCACGACGAGCTCTCCGGTCTCAGCCGCCGGGAACGGCAGATCATGGACTTCCTCTTTCAGCGCGGGAAAGCATCCGTCGGTGAAGTCATGGATGGAATCCCCAACCCGCCTGGGTACTCTGCGGTGCGTGCGACGCTTCGTACGCTCGAGCAGAAGGGGCGCGTGGTGCACGAGGAGGATGGGCGGGCCTACATCTATAGCCCGACACTTCGCCGGGATGCGGCGCGCCGCTCGGCTCTCACGCACGTGCTCAGGACGTTCTTCGACAACTCCGCGGAGCAGGCGGTTGCGGCGTTGCTAGAGCTGAAGGGGCCAAAGTTGAGCGAGGCGGAGCTTGAGCGAGTCGCGCGCCTGATCGCCGACGCGAAGAAGGAGGGACGCTGAAATGCTTTCCAAATTCGTGAATAGTTCGTCACTTCAAGGCGCGTTGCCGCTCCTCATCGACGCCGCGCTCAAAGGTGCGATTCTGGTCATCATTGCGGCGAGTGCCGCGTACCTGCTGCGCAAGCGGTCTGCTGCGTCAAGACACGCCGTGTGGACCGCGGCCGTGATTGGCCATCTTGCGATCCCCGCGTTCATTCTGATTCTGCCAGCGTGGAAGATGCCGGTGCTTCCCGCCGCACCATGGATGCCGACCCGGACTGCTGCTTCGACATCGCCGACATCCGGCAACGCCCAAAGCGGCGCGGTCAGCGCCCCAAGACTCGCTGCTCTCGCAACGGGCGCCCGGACGACTCCCAATGCGCCAGGCAAAGAGGCTGCGTCCGGCCAGGTCAGTAATCCGACCGCTTCCGCGCCAACAATCGCGAACACGGCTCCAACTGGGGCGAGCGTAATTCCGCTGTTGGCAACGATCTGGTTTGCCGGCGCGATCGTTGTGCTGCTGCGACTCGCAATCGGCACATGGAAAGTGGGTCAACTGGCGCGCGATGGCGCCCGTGTGGAAGACGGCGTGTGGTTGTCGCTCGCCCAGCGTCTCGCCAACAGGCTCGGAGTGACGCGGCCATTGATTCTCCTCCGGGGCGAGAGGCTCGCGGTTCCGGTGACGTGGGGAATCGTTTATCCGGCGGTCCTGCTGCCGCAGGATTCCGACGGCTGGACGGAAGAACGGCGTCGTTTCGTTCTGGTTCATGAGATGGCGCACGTGAAACGCTTCGACGCGCTCACGCAGCTTCTCGCCCAGATAGCGGTCGCTGTTTTCTGGTTTGATCCGCTGCTGTGGGTTGCCGTGCACCAAATGAGGGTGGAGCGCGAGCACGCGTGCGACGACTACGTGCTACGCGACGGTACCGCTCCATCGCTCTACGCCGGCGAGCTCCTCGAGATGGTTCGCACGATCGGTACACCCAGTCACGATCGAGCAGCACCCGCGTTCGCTGCTCTCGCGATGGCGCGCCGCTCGGAGTTCGAGGGACGCATGCTCTCGATTCTCGATCCCAGGCTCGATCGAAAAACACTCAATAGACGGGGCACACTCATGACCGCCGCCATAGTAGCACTGCTCACGCTCCCACTCGCCGCGTTGCGTCCATACCACCAGCCGGCTGCTCATGCGGACGAATTCCCGGCCTCCTTCAAGGTCTCGATCAGCGCACTGCCGAACCCCGGCCTCCCCGCAACGCCCGCTCCTTTGTCGACTGGCGCGACGTCGGCGCAATTACCGCCCTCGGGGAGCACAACTGCGGTCAAGAGCAAAGTGGCATCGCCATCAACGTGGTCTTGCGACAACTACCGCGCATCCCAGCACGGGACGTCAACCCACATCAACTCTAGCGACAACGGCGCGAGCCAGATCCTGCAATACATGACGTCGACCGCCGACCACTGCGCCGAGGCCACGGTTGTCGGCCCGGCGAAGTTCTCCGCGGACGAGACGCGAATCGCGCAACTCGCTCCGGGTGGGTTCGCAAGATTCCGCGAGCGTACGAGCGCGTTCGATCGCGCCGTCTCCGTTACCCCCGCGGGTGATGGCTCTCTCACTTACGCTGCGATGACCGATGGCCGTAGCGTCCCCTTTGACGCAGTGATGCAAAGCTGGCTGTCGCAGCTGCTGCCCGAAGTACTGCGCGAAGCGGCCATCAACGTTCCTGAGCGCGTCGCACGCCTGCGGGCACAGAGCGGAGTGCCGGCGGTACTTCAGGAAATCAGCAGGATGCACAGCTCGTCAGCCAAGCGTGCTCACTACGAGGAGTTGATCAAGCACGGATCAACCCTCAGCGCCTCTGACGCCGAGCGAGTCGCGGAGCAGGTCGGCACGGACCTCACGAGCTCCGGAGATCTCAGCTCGGTGTTGCAGATGCTTCCGCGTAGCGCGGTGCAGAGTCCCGGTGCGCGCAGAGCGGTCGCGGATGCTCTGTCGAAGATCAGCTCGAGCGGCGACAAGGCGAACACGCTGCAGGTGCTCGCGCCCAACGCGGATCCAGATCTACTCATCCTGCTGGCCAAGGCAGCAGCGGATCTGCCTTCGAGCGGGGACAAAGCAAATTTCCTGATCGCCACCGCATCTGAATATCTAACACCGTCGAGCGAGCCGCTGCGAGACGCCTATTTCAAGGCAGTGAAGACCGTCCAGTCGAGCGGCGACATGGCGAACGTCCTGATTTCGGCCATCCCATATGGCCACGCCAACTCCGATGTCGCGTTCCACGTGATCGACGCATCCAATGGAATCGTTTCGAGTGGTGATGCTGCAAACGTGCTGATCTCGCTGTCCTCACAGCGTGTTCTCCAGCCCGGGACCGCGCGCGCGACTCTTGCCGCCATTCGGCGCACGTTGTCGATGGCATCGAGCGGCGACAGGGCAAACGTGCTCATGTCGTTCGCATCGAACAATCTCTTGTCGACGCCGGAAGTGAGAGATGCATTCACCAGAGCAGCACTGGCGCTGCCATCGGAGGGCGACCGCGCAAACGTGCTCGCATCAGCGGCAAGACGTCAGTAAGCGAATACGCCGGCTGCGCGCTTCGCCCAGTCGGCAGGCAATTCACGAGATAAAAGCCGCCGGGCTTCCGGCCCGTTGAGCGGAGGACTCATGTTGCAACTCGAAGCTATCACTGGTCTATTGAGTGCTAGAAAACCAGCACTCGCCATGGCCGCCGTCCTCGTGACCGCTGCGGTCGGCGCACAAACCATTCAGGCGCAGGCCACCGCCGAACCTTCCGCTAGCGTAGCGAACACCACCGCGACGGCCGCTCCGGCAGAACGTCCACCGGTAATCGATGGCCGGGATGACGATCCGATCTGGAAGACGGCGATCGCGATCACGGGCTTCCGCGTCTTCGACCCGAAGGAAGACGGTGATCCAACATTCCGGACCGAAGCGAAGATCGGTTACGACGCGCAGAATCTCTACGTATTCATTCGCATGTTCGACGCGCATCCCGACAGCATCATCTCCCAGTTGTCGCGCCGGGACGTGAAGACGCAGAGCGAGCAGATCAAGATCATGATCGACTCGTATCACGATCGCAGAACGGGCTACGAGTTCGCGGTCAACCCCGCCGGCGTCAAACGTGATTATTACACCTACGATGATTCTCGCGAAGACATAACCTGGGATGCCGTCTGGGACGTAGCGACGCGGATCGACTCGCTCGGCTGGACCGCCGAATTCAGAATCCCGCTTAGCCAGATCCGCTACCCGAAGGCGGCAGTGCACACTTTCGGGATCATGATCATGCGAGACATCGTGAGAACGAGCGAGCGTGACAGCTGGCCCCTCTATCGGAGATCGAAGAGCGGCATCGCCTCGCAGTTCGGAGATCTCACGGGACTGAGAGGTCTTGGATCTCCGCGCCGTCTCGAAGTCGCTCCGTACGTTGTCTCGAAGAACGTGAGCGTTCCGCGGCCGGACGGATTCGGGCGCGCGCAGAAGCAAACCGTCGGCGGAGACCTAAAGTACGGCGTGACTTCGAATCTCACTCTCGATGCGACGGTGAACCCTGACTTCGGTCAGGTCGAGGCCGATCCGGCCCAGTTGAATCTCACCGCCTTCGAGACATTCCTGGCCGAGCAGCGCCCGTTCTTTCTCGAGGGTACGGGGATATTCAGCTTCAATGGCGACGCCTCGCGAATGTTTTACTCGCGGCGCATCGGCCGCGCTCCACAGCTCGCGGGACTCATCGGCGATCCTAACGCGGACATTCCGGCCACGACACCGATTCTCGGTGCCGCGAAGCTGACCGGGCGGCTGGCGAGCGGGACTTCGCTCGGTACCCTTTTCGCCGTCACGGGGCGCCAGGCAGTCGGTTCCACGATGATCGAGCCTCAGACGGAGTACGCCGTCGTCCGGGCGTCGCAGGATTTCAGGAACGGCGAGACGGGTGTTGGCTCCACGCTGACCGTAGTGAATCGCCAGCTCGACGATGTCGCCGCGCTGCGACTGCGACGCGAGGCCATCACCGGCGGAATTGACGTGCGACACCGCTTCGCTGACGGGCGTTACAGACTTGCGGCATCGGTGGCGGGGAGCGTCGTGCGCGGGAGCGCTGCCGCCATCGACCGGACCCAGCGAAATGCGGTCCACCTCTACAACCGACCAGATGCGGGGCTGTCCTATGATTCATCCCGCACATCTCTTTCCGGAACCACGCTGCTACTCAAGGGGGGCAAGGTGGCCGGAACGTTCACGTACGGCGGCTCATACGAGATGCTCTCGCCGGGATTCGAGACGAACGACATCGGGTTTCTGGCGCAGGCCGACCAACAGACGGCGCAAGCCTACGTCAGCATCCAGAGCAGTCAGCCACGCGCATTCTGGCGAAATGCATCCGTCCAGGTCTATCAGGTCAATCAGTTCACCGCGAACGGATTGCCGACGACGAACTACAGCGAGGTGGACCTATACACGGAGTTCCAGAATCGAATGACACTCTCCGTGAGCACCTGGGCAGATAACGGCTTTAAAGCTTACTGCGACCGTTGCGCGCGGGGAGGACCCGCAGTGCGCGCGACACCTGATGTGAACATGCTCATCAACCTCGGGGCCGACCCGCGCCCGAAAGTTGTACCGACTCTCGCGGCGATCTACACCGTTGGTGACTTCGGCAGGACGACGCTGTGGCGCGTGCGTCCGTATGTGACCGTACGTTCGCGCAGCAATCTCAGTTGGGAGCTAGGCACGCGATATCAGCGAAACCGGAATGACACCCAGTGGTTCGCGAACCTGGGAGCGATTGGCAGCGACACGACTCATTACCTTTTCGCGCACCTCGACCAGGAACTCCTCAGCTTCACCAGTCGCCTGAACTACACTGCCACGACCGCACTGTCGGTGCAGTTGTATGCGGAGCCTTTTCTGACCACAGGGAGATTCTTCAGATTGCGCGAGCTCGTCTCGCCTCGCGCAGCTCGTTATGAGGATCGTTACCATCCGTTCGCCATGCCGACGGACGGCGCGAGCTTCAACGTCAAGCAGCTACACACGAGTGCAGTGGTGCGCTGGGAGTATCGTCCCGGCTCAACGCTCTTCATCGTGTGGACCCAGGGACGCGATCAGGAGGACAGGAATCCCGGTTCGTTTGCGCCAACGCGCGACTTCAGGGATCTATTCGGTGCGCGGCCCGATAATACGGTCCTCGTAAAGGCGTCATACTGGATCAATTTTTAGTAGGGGGACGGGGGAAGAACTGCAACTGAAAAGGCGGGAGGTCTCAGTGGCGGAGTTGCCAGCTTGTTAGTTCACTACGTCCTGACTTACCACGTTGGCGTGAAAGCAACTGCCTGTGGTTCGAATGCCACTGAGGTAAGTCGGGGCGTCGTGAACTGAATCGCTCGCAACTTACCTACCGGGACCTCTCGCCTGTTCAGTTGCAATTGCAGTCGAGTTACGAGAACTGCGCGAACCCGACAGTATTCCCCCCCGGCTCCCGAACGTAAATCTCCGTGCTCCCATAAAACGTTTCGTGCCGCGGCTTCACAACGGGCGCGCCCTCGAGAGCCTTTACCACCGGGTCGAGATCCGCGACTGTGATGAAAAGAGCCACCGAGTGTCCCATTAACTCGCCGGCAGACCCGGGCTGTTCGTTGATCACGCTCGCTCGCGTCTGGTACATGATCTCGATGCCCTCCTTCTCGACGCTGGCGAAGATCAGTTTTCCGTCGGGGTCGGGAACCTGATTCGTGATCGCGAATCCGAGGCGATCCGTCCAGAACTTGATGCAAGGCTCGACGGCGTCCACGATCAGCACCGGGGTCAGTTGTTTGAGCGCGGGGTGAGCAGCCGCTCCTGAGGAGTCGGATTTCGCTTCAGCCATCATTGCACCTTGGAGGAGTTCTCCACCTTAACGAAAAAGCGGCCGGCCTGCGAGGCCGACCGCTCAAGTCGCCAGTTTGTTCCAGCTACGACTGCGTCACGTTGGTGGTCTGGTTAGCGTCGAACCCGGGACGGAAGACTCCGCAGATGACGCCGAGGATTTCGAAATCCATGCCCGGCTGTACCGAGATATCCCGGTCGGCAGGATTCGCCGCCTCGAGCACGACCGATCCGCCGCGACGGGCATAAGTCTTTACCGTCGCGTCCTCCCCAAGGCGGGCCGCAACGATGTCCTGATCGCGGGGATCCTGTTTCGGGTTGACCATGACATAGTCGCCGTCGTTGACGCAGCGGCCGACCATGCTGTCTCCCTTGACCTTGAGGAAGAACACCTCGTCGGAAGGGACGAACCGTCGATCGATGGTTATGAATCCCTGCCTGTGCTCGGGAATGAGCGCCGGCTCGCCGGCGTGAATCCGTCCGTAAAACGGCACGGGCTGCGTGCGAAGCGCGGCCCCGAAGCCCAGAAGATTGACGCCACGCGATCGGGCGGGGTCTCTCTCGATATACCCTTTTTTTGCGAGCGACTGGAGCAGGTCGGAGACGGTCTTCGTCGACTTGATCTTGAACTGCTTGCCGATGTCGCGGATGCTGGGCTGGTAGGTGTTCTCGGCCGTGAAGTCGAGAAGGTAGTGATATACCGAGCTCTCGAGCTTGGTTAACTGCTCGGCCATCTGAGGATCCTGGAAGGGCGAGATCGGGGCGGGTCCGGCGGCTCGCGTTAAACATTAATGTGTGTTCGAAACCGTACCTGGTCAACAGTTTCTTGGGCTGTGACGTTGTTACCCGCCGAGTATTGTGAGGGCTTTGTCGATGCGCTTAAGGGAGAGGTCACGGCCCATCTGAACCAGCATCTCGAAGATGCCAGGACTGACTGTAAGACCGGTTAAGGCGACCCTGAGGGGCTGAAAGACCTTCCCAGCCGTGATTCCGCGTGATTCAGCGAGGGTCCGGAGCGCCGTCTCGAGCGGCTCCGTCCGCCAATCGGTTATCTTGGCGAGAGCTTCCCGCGTGTCCCGGAGCAGGCCTGCCGCTTCGGCGGGGTCCTTCCAATTCTTGGCGACGGCGACGGGATCGTATTCGATCTCGTCGAGGAAATACGGGCCAGCCTGGCGCACGATGTCGTCGATAGTGCGCGAGCGGATCCGCAGCAAGTCGAGCAGCCGCAAATACCAGTCACGTCGCTCCACCAGATCTTCCTCGGTCGCGAGACGCGCGGTGACGATCGCGGGGGTGACCCGCGGCTCCAGCTCCTCGAGCGGGACCATCGACAGATGCTGTCCATTCATCCACTCGAGCTTTTTCGGGTCGAAGATCGCCGCCTTTTTCTGGAGACCATCGACGCTGAACAGCTCTATCATTTCGGGAATGGTCATGACCTCGCGATCGCCACCTGGCGACCAGCCGAGAAGCGCGAGGAAGTTGAGCATGGCTCCGGGAAGAAGTCCGTAGTGCTGGTAATCTCCGACCGCCGTCGCGCCGTGACGCTTGCTCAGCTTCTTCCCGTCGATCCCGTGAATCATCGGCAGGTGCGCAAATGTCGGCAGCGGCGCGCCGAGTGCGCGGTAGAGAAGAATCTGTTTTGGTGTGTTGGAGATATGGTCGTCGCCCCGCATCACGATGGTTATTCCCATGGCGATGTCGTCGGATACGACGGCAAGATTGTAGATGGGCGTGCCGTCCGAGCGGAGGATGACGAAATCCTCGATGTCCTTGTTCGGGAACGCGATGCGTTCGTGGACCATGTCATCCCATTCGGTTGTGCCTTCGGGCACGCGGAATCGAATTACGTATGGCTCTCCGGCGGCGACTTTTCGTTCTACTTCTTCGCGCGATAGTCGATCGCAACGGCGGTCGTACTTGAACGCTTCCTTGCTGGCGGCGGCAGCGCGCCGGCGTTCCTCGAGCTCGGCCGGCGTGCAGAAACAGCGATACGCGCTGCCAATCTCGAGGAGCCGCTTCGCATCGGCCTGGTGGCGCGGGAGATTGGCGCCCTGGTATACGACGCCATTGTCCCAGTGGAGGCCTAGCCACTCCAACCCATCGAAGATCGCGCGCGTGCTCTCGTCGGTGCTCCGTGCCTTATCAGTGTCCTCGATGCGGAGCAGGAACTCTCCGCCAAACTTGCGCGCGTAGAGCCAGTTGAAGAGCGCAGTGCGCGCTCCCCCGACGTGGAGGTATCCAGTCGGCGAAGGCGCGAAGCGAAGTCGGGGTTTCGGGCTGTTGGTCATCAGCGACTCGAGAATGAAAAGCGGGTCCACACTCGAGGCGCGGACCCGCCGAGCGGAGAGAGAGGGATTCGAACCCTCGATACGCGTTTCCACGTATGCCGGTTTAGCAAACCGGTGCCTT
>Ga0137415_10002750_pt1 | contig 17414 bp, 16 predicted proteins | sample CZODoug3_1_1_16f_FD_183082 | JGI IMG/M metagenome (GOLD analysis project Ga0137415, IMG submission 183082) | Vadose zone soil fungal communities from Angelo Coast Range Reserve, California, USA - CZODoug3_1_1_16fungal (Hybrid Assembly) | ecosystem: Environmental > Terrestrial > Soil > Vadose...
GACGTAGACGAAGGCGATGCCGAGCCGCCGCTGCAGGTCCTTGAGCTCGACCTGCAGGTGAGCCCGCATCTTGCGGTCGAGTGCCGAGAGCGGCTCATCGAGCAGCAACAGCCGCGGTTGGGCGATGATGGCGCGCGCCACGGCGACGCGCTGCTGCTGCCCGCCCGACAGCTCGTGCGGGAAGCGTCGCGCAAATTCGCCCATGCGCACCGCCTCGAGCGCGCCCGCGACCTTGCGCTCGACGCTTCCGGTGCCTTGCCGCAGCCGCAGCGAGAACGCGACATTCTCGAATACGTCGAGGTGGGGAAACAGCGCGTAGGACTGGAACACGGTGTTGACCGGGCGCGTCTCGGGCGGCACGCCGGCGAGGCTCTCACCGTCGAGCGCGAGCGTGCCGGCATCCGGCTCGACGAAGCCGCCGATCATCCGCAGGATGGTGGTCTTGCCGCAGCCGGACGGGCCGAGCAGCGTGGTGAAGGCGCGTTCGAGGATGTCGAAATCGACGCCATCGACGGCAACGGCGCGGCCGAAGCGCTTGACCAGCCCGCGCGCCCGCAGAAGAACGGGCGCCGGCGTGGTCGCTCCTTCGACCGCAGGCGTGCGCGCCAACATCGGCTACGAGGCCTTCACCTCGTTCCAGATCTTGAGCCACGCGGCATAGTTCGGCGGCGCCACCGGCCACAGCAGGTTGTCGGTGATCGCCAGATCGTCGATGAAGATCTGCTCGCGCTTCTCCGGCGAGAGCTTGTCGCGGATGATGCCGGACGACGTGGCGTAGTTGCCCAGCATCGCGATTTCCGTCGCGAAGTCGGCACCGAGCAGATAGTCGATGAACTTGTAGGCGAGCTCGGCCCGGTCGTCGGGAAGACCGGCGGGCAGCGCCGCGCAATCGCACCAGCCGATGATGCCGGCCTTCGGCTTGGCCATGCCCATCTTGAGCTTGTCGCCGAGCACGTCATAGGGAACGCGCCAGGAGAAAGCGCACATCACCTCGCCGGTGGCGAACAGGTTGGTCAGGTCGCCGATCGACTGCCAATAGGTCCGCAGCAGCGGCTTCTGCGCGACCAGCGCCTTCTTGGCTTCGGCAAGCTCGCTGTCGCTCATGGCGAACACGCGCTCGCGCGGAATGCCGACATAGAGGCCGGCGACCGCCAGGGCCTCGAGCGCATAGTCGCGCATCGCGAGCTGTCCCTTGTACTTGGCGTCGAACAGCGTGCCGTAGTCAGGCTCGCCGGAGAATTTGTCGGCGCGATAGACGATCGGATTGAGTCCCCAGAGATAAGGTACCGCGTAGGTCTGGCCGTCCTTGCCACTAACGCGATCGGTGCTCTTGAAGGCTGCATACATCAGCGACCGGCCCGGAAGCTTGGCGAGGTCGAGCGGCTTGAGGGTACGCCCCTCGATGTAGCGCCAGGCGCCGTTGATCGACGGGTTGACCACGTCATAGTCCGCCCGCGCGCCCGCCTTGAGCAATGCGAACTGGGCATCGTCGCTGGTGAGGTAGGACAGCTTGACCTGCGCGCCCGTGGCCTTCTCGAACGGTGCGATGTATTGCGGCTTGCCATTGGTCTCCCAGGTCAGCCAGGCAAGGTCGGCTGCCGCCGCCCGTGCGGCCGTGCCGCGCTGCAGCGCCGCGGCACCAGCGCCCGCGGCCATGATCGACAGGAAGCGGCGGCGTGTGGTCGGATCATGTCTCATCCTTCACCTCCGAATGGTTACGGTCGCTGCGCCCGCCCGATGCGACGAATCTTGTTCAACGAATCTCGTTCAACGAACCTTGTTCAACGAATCTTGTGCAAAAAGCGTGCCTGTGAAAAATAAGCACGCTGCACGCGGCGCGTGCACGCTTCGGTAGCGCTCGCGGTGGCAGCGGGCGCTTGCCTGTTCGATGATCGATTGCCGTGTTTCTATGCGCGGGCGGGCGGGGGCATAGGCCGATCGATGGAACGTCAGGAGAAATCTGCGGGGAGCACGTCGCACATGCAACGCAAAGGGATGTACGTGATTGCGGCCGTCGTCGGGCTATCCCTCATCTATCCCAAGACGACACTTGCCGAAGCGATGCGTTGCAGCGGCGAAGAGAAGACGTGTTTCGCCAGTTGCACGAAGATTCTGGAGAGCGCGTCGAATGCGGCCTGCCTCGCCAATTGCCACGCACGCAATGCGAGGTGCCTGCAGACCGGCTGCTGGGACAACGGCAGCGTCAGGTATTGCGATCTTCTTAAGCGATAAAGCTGCGGCCGATAGCCCGCAGCGCGACGGCGAAAGAATCAGAACGCGAAGGCGTTCAGGATGAGGCCGAAGGTGAGCACGGCGCCGAGGATCAAGCCGAAGAGCCGTGTGATCTGCCGCTCGCTCATGATAGTTCCCATCCCATCGACAGTTAGTCGCTCGAGCGCCCGCTTTGGTTCACGGGCTACTCCAAGTTGATGCCCAGTACGCTGTGGTGATGCCGGACTGAAGGATACTTTCGATTGGCTCAGTACTTGGCGACGACCGGCGCGCCGCCCCAGCCGCCGAAGCGGAAGTTGAGGCCGCCCCGCACGACGCTCTTGGTCTCCTTGACGCCGACCGTCGCGAAGTTGTTGGCGAACGTGACATCTCGGGTGCCGAAGTCGTAGTAATTGTACTCGACGAAGCCGGACAGGTTGTTCGTGAAGGCATATTCGCCACCCACGCCGACCGTCCAACCGCTACGCGTCTCGCTCGCCCCGACGTCGACCGCCACCGGCGCAGCGCCGACAGTCGGGATGGTTCCGGAAAGGCGGTAGTCGTCGCGCTCCCAGGCGCCGCCGCCCTTCACATAACCAAGGAAACGGTCCCAGGCATAACCGATGCGGCCGGTGACCGTCGAAAGCGACTTGATCTTCGTGCTGTCCGTGAAATTGCTATCGAGGAGATTGACGTTGCTCCCCTTGGCATCGGTCCAGGCATAGTCGCCCTGGATGCCGATCACGACACGATTGGAGAACTGGTAGTCGCAACCGCCCTGCACACCGCCAAGCCAGCTGTCGGCGTCGTGTCCGCCGAGCGACTGGCCATAAGTCGTGCTTCCGGGTATCCGGTCGGTCCAGTCCTTGTGCGCCCAGAGCCCGCCGACATGACCACCCACATAGCAGCCGGTCCAGCTCCACACCGGGGCCGGCGGAGGCGGCGCCTTATACATGGGCTTGAGCGACAGGTCAGCCGCCACGGCGGGACCTGCCACAACGACCGCCAGTGCGATTCCTGCAAGCGAGAGCTTCTTCATGGCCCGGCCTTGGGATCTTCGTTCTTGCTACCTCGCGGAATATACACCCAAAGTCAGCCAATTGCTGTTGCGGGGCGGTTACACTGCGCCGGATTGTGCAGGAAGCGGCCTCGCCTACGCCGTACCTTGGTACCGTCATCAGCGCCCACGTTCCGGCCTAATTGTAGTCGTCGATCTGCTGCACCGGGAGGTTGTCCAAGTGCGCGCTGTTATGCAGATCCAGGATGAACCTGGACATGCCACCCTGGACCAGCACCGGCTTTTTCTCGACCTTGTTCGTCTGCACCTGCCACGCATGTATTGCCGTGGCGCCGACGCAAACCATGACCGCGACGATGGCCGCCCTGAGCACGAGCGATTTCGATGCAAAACGCATGTGATGGCCTCCGTGGTTGGATTGCCGGGAACCGGCAATCGCTGCGCCGCGACGATAGCGGAAGGCCGCGCCGGCGAATGTGCTGGCCATCACACAGATGTCGATTTGCAGCGTCGTCTGAACGTTCTTGTCCCGGAGGCGCCGCAGGCGCGCCAAGAAACCTCAGTCAGGCGTGCCATCTGCACCCTTCGATCAGGCCGCCAGCATTCTATCGGGGATGGCGACCGCCGCCAGCACATGTTCGGCGGCGGCCAGCAGCGCTTCCACCTTGTCGGCGCCCGGCAATGACGTGCCCGACCTCGCTGCGTCGAGAATCGTCAGGGCCGCAACCGGCAGGGCACCGCCCTCGATCAAGCTCCTGATCTCGTGATCGCTTGCACTCACTGCGCCGATGGGAAGCTCGGCGCGTTGCGCCATGCGTGCAGCCGCCGCTTTGTGAAGCGCCTTGGCAAGGAGCGCCGGCGCTTCCTCGGGAAACCCGCCCGCCGCCAATACTCTTGCCATGCGCAGCGCGCGTTCGGCCTCGGTGGCCAGCTCGACAGCGCGCTCGCGGGCCAACGGAGCCTCGACGGCGCCCTCACCGAGACCTGCCGAGCGATGCAAGACCCGAGACTCGTGCGTGAACTGCAGCAGGCCCGTTGCAGCCAACCGCTGCATGGCGAACCAAGTCGCGCGATCGATCAGATCGACCGCCACCGAGCCGGCAGCCGGCAATCTCGCGCGTTCCGCCGCGATGGCGGGCTGGTCGAGGTCGAGCACGGCCATGAGCCTCAGCTCCCCACCGTTGCCAAGGCGTGTCTCGACCAACATGACCCGCTCGCCGTGTCGCTGGATGAGATCCGCCGCCAGCGCCTCTTCGGGCGGGACGATACGTGACGACGGGCGGGTCGAAATGGCCATCATGGCCTGCATGCGCTCGAGGAAGGCGGCGCGGCCCGACGGCATCTTCAAGGATGCGAGATCACCCATGCCATCCATGATCCCATCGGCGAGCGCCTGCTTGCGGCCGAGGAGGTGGAGCATGTTGTGCTCGATGCCGTCCTCGGTGACGAGATTGACGACGCTAACCGATCGCATCTGGTTCTTGCGCCAGGCGCGCGCGATACGCTGCTCGAGCTTCGCCGGGTTCCATGGTAGATCGACGTTGATCACGGCGCTCGCGATCTGCAGGTTCAGCCCGACGCTGCCGCTGTCCGTCGAAAGGAACAAGCGGCACGCGGGATCGTGCTTGAAGCGGTTGATCTCCGCTCGCCGCTGGATCTGCGACACCGACCCGGTATGCCACGCGGCGTCGATGCCCATTTCGCTGGCAAGCTCGCGGACCATCGCCAGCATCCGTTCCCATTCCGAAAATATGATCACCTTGCGTTGCGGGTCGTCCAGGAGATCGCCCAGAATGCCTTCCAGCTCCTCCAGCTTGGGGCTGATGCGGCAGGTGGGATCGAGGATTGCGGGCGAGTCGCACACCATGCGCATGCAGGCGAGGAGCATTTGCAGACGGTCGGATTCGGCTTGCGTCAATGGCCGCCGCTGCGCCTGAGCGATCAGCCGCGACGCCTGGCCGGAATAATCCTCGTAACGCAGCCTCTGTTCATCGGCCATCGGCACGAAATAGTTCTTGATCGTGCGTCCGGGCAGTTCCTTCTCCACGTCGGACTTGCGTCGGCGGAGGACGAGCGGCTGCAACCGCTCGCGCAATCGGACGAGATTCTGGTAGTCGACAGGCCGACCTCGTTCGTCCAGTTTGTAGAACTCGCGGTTGAAGCGGAAGAGCGGGCCGAGAATTTCCGGATCGAGGTACTGGACGATGGAATAGAGTTCATCGATGCGGTTCTCGACCGGCGTTCCGGTGAGAACGAACGCATACGGCGACCGCAGGGATTTGACCCGTCGCGCAGTCTTCGTCTGCCAGTTCTTGATACGCTGCGCCTCGTCCAGGACGACGACGTCGGGCGTCAGGATGCCGTTGATGTCGTCGGCATCGCTCAGCACCTGTTCATAGTTGACGATGGTGAAGAAGCCGGGATCGCGATAGGCGGCGAGACGCTGCGCCCGTGGACCGAACACGAGACGCGTCGAGCGCATGACGAGGCCTCATTCCCAAAGGCTTGGAGACGAATCGGGGCACGTCCTATGCTAACCGTGATGCCGCGCAGACGCATGCGCGACCTGATCGACCGCGGTTGAAAGCTGTTGAGCGGCGGAAGTAGGCCGGACCGCGAGTTCAACGGCGGGCCTTGCCTCGAGTGACGCGTACGTTAGGCAGTGGCCCGGGCGAGGAATTCGGGATACGTTCCGCCTGTCGCACGTTTGGGGCTGAGCCGGCCGATAGGTTTTCAAGCGATGAGCTGTCGAGCATCGGCCGACTTTCCGGCGAGACGTGTGCAGTCCCATAGATTTGTCGGGGTGTTTGAAACGTTCCAGTAGAAAAATGTCGCTAGATGTCGCACAATCAGGGGGCCTGAGGAGGCGTTTCGTGCAATCGATGTCTCGACGTAATGTGCTCGCAGTCGCCGCGGCCGGCACGGTCGCAACCGCGACCACCGCAGCAAGCGCCCAGACATTCGGCAACCCGGACCAGCCGCCACAGGGCGCCATCAACACGACCGACAATCCGGCGAGCGCGACGGACCCCGGTCCGAAGAACCCCGCACTGGCATCGCAGTTTCCCGACGCCTTCTCGCCGCCGCCGACCGATGTCGGTGACATGCCGATGTTCTGGGCCTCCTTCAACAATGCGCCTCGCCGCATTCAGAACGGCGGCTGGGCCAGGCAGGTCACGCAAGCCGATTTCGCGATCGCCGAAGAAATATCCGGCGTCGATATGCGCCTGACCCGCGGCGGCATCCGCGAACTGCATTGGCACCAGGCCGCGGAATGGGCCTACGTCTCGAAGGGCGCAGTGCGCATCACCACGATCGATTCCGAGGGCCGCGCCAATGTCGAAGACATCGGTGAGGGTGGGCTCTGGTATTTCCCCGCGGGCTTGCCGCACTCGCTGCAAGGCATCGGCGAGGATGGCGCCGAGTTCATCCTGTGTTTCGATAGCGGCCGTGAGTCCGAGTACAACACGCTGCTCCTCAACCAATGGCTTGCGCATACGCCGCCCGACATCCTCGCGCTGAACTTCGGGCTGCCGGCCGATATGTTCAAGAACATCCCGCTGCACGACCTGTACATTTTCCAGGGGCAGATGCCCGGCGCACTGGCGGCCGATCAGGCGCAAGCCGCGGGTACCGCCGGCAAGATCCCGAACCCGTCGACGTTCGCGCTGAGCAGCATGCCCCCCACCCGCAAGACCGCCGGCGGTGAAGCGCGCATTGCCGACAGCCGCAATTTCAAGGCGTCGCAGACCATCGCCGCCGCGCTGGTGACGATACATCCGGGCGGCCTGCGCGAGATGCATTGGCATCCCAACGCCGACGAGTGGCAGTATTACATCGCCGGACAGGCCGCGATGACCGTCTTCAACACCGGGCCCAAAGTCGTGACCCAGGACTTCAAGCCCGGGGACATCGGCTACGTGAAGAAATCACTCGGCCACTTCATTCGCAACACCGGGAGCACCGACCTCGTGTTCCTGGAGGTGTTCAGAAGCGACCATTTCGAGGACGTATCGCTGTCCGATTGGCTGGCGCATACGCCCCACGCGCTCGTTGCTCAACACCTCAACATCGATCCTGCCGTCGTCGCGCGCTTTCCGGACAACAAGCCCGAGATCATGCCGCTATAGGCGGCGTCGCCGCGGAACCGCGGCCACATGTCCATCGATCCGCGGCTTCGTGCCCATTGGGCAATCAATTTGCTTTCTTTCTGAGCACGCATGCGGGCGCGGACGCGACCGCGGCGAAAATCACGGTGCGCGATTTTGCGGCGCGAGACTTGCAACGTGCAGGAGCCTTCCAGTTTCCTGCCGCGGGGCTCGCGTGCAGATGGATTTCAAATCAACGCTTTCCGCGACCGGCGCGGAGCTCGCACCCACTGTCGCCGAGTTGATGCGGCTTCGCCGTGTCCTGGCCGGGAGCGAGCCCGGCGACCGCATCATCCGCGGCGGCAAGGTGCTCGCCCTCCACACCGGCGAAATTTTGGACCGCGACGTCGTGATCGCGGGACGCCACATCGCAGCGGTGACGCCGCGCGGCTATTTTTCCGCGCCTGACATCATCGATGCCGACGGCATATTCGTCGCGCCGACCCTCATCGATGCGCACATCCACATCGAATACACCAAGCTGACGCCGGGCGAGCTGGCGCGGCTCTCGGTCCCGCGCGGCACCACGACCTTGCTCGCAGACGCCAATTGCATCGCCAATGTGCTGGGCGAGGCCGGCTTCGACTATATGGGCACGACCACAACGCCGCTGCGCATTCTGCGCCAGGTCTCCCACCGTGTGCCGCGCACGCCCGACCTCGAGCTCGGCGGAGCGACCGTGCCCGATGCTGCCATCGTCGCGCGCGTCCAGCAGGCGAACGCGGCGACGCTGGGCGAGTCGAACCCGTTCGATCTCGACGAATGGTCGGCACGCAAGCAGGTCGCGGCGATCGCCGCCGGCAAGCGGATCACCGGCCACACCGCACGCCTCTCGGGCGAACCACTGTGGAGCTATCTCGCCGGCGGCGTCAGCGACGACCACAACGCAGTAACCACCGCCGAAGTGCTGGATAGAACCACGGCTGCGCGCTCAACCCATCTACGATCTACGACACCAACATCTCACGATTTCAAACAGCCCAGTTTCAGTTTGTGTCCACCCCGATGAGGGGGTGGCGGAGCGCCGATAGGCGCCCGGGTGCTGCGAACGCACCCGGCAGTGCGTGCCTCACGCAATCAGGCAAGTGACCCGACTGCGCTTGTGACCGGCACGCGGGCGCGGCCTGACGCGCCCTGCGTCCCCTGGCAGGGGACGCGCGCCTCTCGGCGCTCCACCGTGGCGATTTATGTCCGGGCCCGGGCTCGTGTTGATCCGGCATTCCTCCAGGATCGTGCATCGACCTCATCCGACGCACGGGTCAACGTTACCCGGAGGTTCGGGCACTCGGGCTCCCCACGACGCGGTGCCAACCAACGCCGGGGCGCCACCTCCCCGCTCCGCCTTGCAAGAACGCCTCTAGAAAGCGCCCCTCATGAGCGAGGATAATGCGTGCATACACCATATTCGAAAAGTAGTCAAGATAAAAATTCATATCGTCGGCACAGCAGGTTGCTGGCCACAGGCGAGGGTCAGGGTTAGTTTCGACAATTGAAACTCTTCCTACTCACTCAGCTCTGCTCCATTCGCCTCAATTATCATCTCCAAGCAGTGTTTGAAGATCCGGCGATACTCTCTTGGCAGCGGCGCCAGGATTATTTCCTGAGACAAGATTGTCGCAGGCAATACGCCTTTCAACGTTTGCAATCCATGACTTGTAATGGAGAGATGAATCGCCCGCTTATCATCCGGAGAGTTAGATTTGCTGATCAGGTTGCGTTCTATCATGCGCGGAACCATCTCGTTGATCGTGCTCCTGTCCATCCGGGTAACGACGGACAGTGCCGCTTGCGTCATTGGCCCGCCGTTCCGGAGCGAGAGCAGAACTGCCAACTGCCGAGGTGTTATCTCCGCGTTCCCGACTTGCTTGTAGTAAGACGAGTCAGCAATGTTTGAAGCACAACGCAGGAGAAAACCTGTCAGACTATCCAGCGGAGGAAACCGCATGGAATCCTCGCCCTGAGGCGATGCTGCTCGCGGCTTATTTGGCTTCCCGAGGCTTGATTTGAGGCTCACGCTAATGTCCGCTTTTGTGGTCATCCCGCTTTCACCGGCACCGTCATGTCTCCGATGCCCTCGCAGTGGGCCACGATCAGGTCCCCCGCGACGACCGGCCCAATTCCTTCCGGCGTGCCGGTCAGGAGAACATCACCTGGGTGGAGGGTATAGTTCGCCGAAGCAAGCTCGATCATTCGTTCGATGCCGACTGTCATAGCCGCTGTTCTCGAATATTGGCGCCTATCGGAGTTTACGTCCAAAACGATTAGAAGGTCCCCAGGGTTTGGAATTTCGTCCGCGGTCACCAACCACGGTCCGAGCACTGTGAATGAGTCGCGTGATTTCCGGAAACTGCGATCCTCGATCCCGCGAATGGTCATATCCAGGCCGATGCAGTAACCCGCAACATAGCTAAGGGCATGGGTCCTTTGAATGTTTCTTGCCTGCCGCCCCATGACCACCGCGAGCTCGACTTCGTGGTCGACTCGCGTTCCATCCGGCGGAATCAAGACTCCTTCGGAAGGGCCCACCAGGGATGAATTTGCCTTCAAAAACAGACCTAATTTCTCAGTCGGCGCTTCCATGTCGATCAGCTGCGCGCGGTGTATCCCCGCATCCACCGCCGGGTCTTTTGTGTCGAGTTCGACGTGAAGACGATAGTTTGCTGGCGCAGCCATGATCTTTCCCGGGTTGGCAACCGGGCTTAGCAGGCGGACATCAGCGAACTCATGTTTCGGTGCATCGGCCGCGATCTGCTTGATCCGTTCTCGTAGTTGATCGAGATGCGCGACCACAGGATCGCCGACGGGCAGCGGCCAACGGACCGCCGGTATGACCTCGAGCGCCGCCGTTACGTCGCGCACAATGTCTCCCTCGACCAGTCCAAGCTTGTCGTTGTTGAAGCGGCACAAGCGCATTGTCGCTCTCCTAAGCGCTCAGATCGCGGTGGGCAGTGTCCTCCTCGTAGAAGCCAAGCTTGCTCTGCAGCGGACCGTCGTCGACCTGAAGCAAAAAGGCCGGTTTGCGGTTGGACGCGTTCCGGTGCGTGACCTGGGCGAACGTAGGAGACGCAATGGTGTCGTGTTGGCCCCAGGAGAAGCCCCGGTCGTCTATGATGCACTCTCCTTCGCCGTCCAGGATCTGGAATACCGTGCTTGTGGAGCGGCGCGGCACGACAACTTCTTCAGCCGGCCGCAGCATGCGCATTGAAAAGCACATGGTCTCCAGCAAGCTCGCACCGCTCTCCGGATTGACAAACATGAGATGAACTGGATCGCGCTTGGTGGAGCGCTCTGAAATACCGATCAACGCCTCCTCGGTGCGCTTCCACGGGAAGCGCAGCATCGGATATCGACTGGGCCCTACGGCGGGGCTTCGAAATGGGACCAAGCCGGGGGCCAAGTACATCGCCTCTGACGAATGCGCGGTGTTTGCCCGGTGGGAATCTCCGGCAAGGTCTTCCTCATCGACCAGATACGACGTCTCGAGGGGGATGCCGACTGGATGATCCAGAATGTCCATCCAGATCATGGGCTCAGTGCCCTCATGGCGATGTTCATGCCAGTGATGGGGTGGCGTGAGCAACAGGTCACCTTGCTCCATCGGAAGCTTCTCACCATTGACGGTCGTAGAACCGCCCATGCCCTCGATGACAAGTCGGGCTGCGGCCGGTGTGTGCCTGTGGGCAAGTGCAGATTCCCCCGGCAAGATCAGCTGTAAACCGATGAAGATTGAAGGCGTCGTTGCGAGCCGGGCGGGGGTCACTCCCGGGTTGATCAGTGCCAGCACACGGCGCTCCGCCAATTCGATTGGCACGATCTGACCTGCCTCGATTAGTTTCGGGCGAGCATCTGCGTACCGCCAGGACATTGCGTTGGCGTGACGCATAGGACGTCCCTGTGGCGTCAGGTTCCGGATCTGCGTCCAGGCCGCCCCTAGGCTGAGCTTCTGCAGGGCAGCTGCGTATTCGGCGGGCACGTTTGTGGGTTGATCGCTTCCGGTCATTGGACCGTCTCCTTCTGTCGGTCGCGTCATATCGGGGTTGCCCAGGTCTCGTCGCTGAAGACGAGCGGATTCGATCCTGAGCGCGGCTGGCCGTCGCCGCTGGTGCCATAGAGCCAATCGAATTCGGCGTAGTCGTCAGGCGCATGGCTTGCGAGATAAGCGTTCCTCAAATCAGCCCCGATGTCCTTCGGATGCCAGAAGTGTTCGAAGAAGCGTGCGGTCATCTGCACGCGTGTCGCGCGCAGAAGGCGAGTATTCTGAAAGGCGACAAATGCACGGGCGACATCGGGCGCATGGCGATCCATGCAGCCGGCAATGCAAGAAGCGTCTTCGAGCGCCTGACACGCTCCCTGCGCGAGAAACTGCAGCATTGGATGCGCCGCATCTCCGAGCAGCACCACCCGGTTCTTGGCCCAGTGGATAATCGGATTTCTGTCGAATAGCGGCCAACGGCGCCCGCGTCCGACTTCTTTCACCGCTCCAACCACGTAGGGGCAGGCTGTCGAGAAATGGCGGTCCAACTCTTCCGGAGTGCCCCAGTCGTCGCTATCGCTGCGGAACCGATCGCTCTTGAATACGGCAACCTGATTATAGAGGTTGCCTCCGCGGACGGGGTACTGGACGAGATGCATTTCCGGACCGACCCATATGAGCAGATCGTCCGGACGCGCGTACACCGTGATTTTCGAAGTGGGGATCGTGCCGCGGTACGCGACATACTGCGGTGTCTGGACCTCGTCATCTGAAAACAGCGTCCGCCGAGCAAGCGACCACAGCCCGTCGGCCGCAATCAGAGCTTCTGTGCAGTACACCGATCCATCGCGGCAAGACAGCTGCGCACAATCACACAGGTCTTCAATTACGACTGCTTCCTTGTTTGTCTCAAACGTCACAAGGCCGCTGTCGCGGCACGCCTCCACCAAGATGGCGAGGAGATCGCTCCGGTGCATCACGATGTAGGGATATCCGTACCGCGCTATGAAAGCGGGTCCCAGTTCCACCGCCTTTAGCCGCTTCGCCGTGACGATATCCAGTAACGTCAGCGTCTGCGGGAAAACAGCAGCGCTCTTTATCTGTTCGAGAAGTCCCAGCCACGCCAGCACCCGCATCGCATTGGGAGCGAGTTGCAGGCCGGCGCCGATCTCGGTGACGTCAGGCGCCTTTTCGAGGACATGAACTCGTCGTCCGCGGCGCGCCATGCTCAGCGCAGTCGCTACTCCGCCGATTCCTCCCCCTAGAACCAGAACGGGAATCTCGGTCTTGGCTGCCATGACCTTTTCTGCGTTGACGGCGCTACCGGCCCCGTTAACGGGCTGGCACGGTCGATTGTTGTACGTATACGTACGTACGACTCGGGTCAATCCCGCAATCGTCAAGATATTTTGGGTGCTATAGCGCTGTATACGTATTATATAGCCGATCCAGGGACGCGTACTGTGCACCGAGAGAGCGGCACACCCGACCCGAGGGAGGATGGAATGCGCGTACGCTTCGCTTGCAGCGCGATGATGTTTGTCATCTTCGCCAGCGCCCATCCGGCGCTCGCGGCGGACTATCCCGATCGCCCAGTGAAAATGGTCGTCGCCTTTCCGGCGGGCGGCTTCATGGATACGGTCGGGCGCATTGCCTCGGAGCGGCTATCTGCAATTCTCGGTCAGCCCTTTGTCGTTGAGAACCGCGGCGGCGCGGGAGGCAGAATCGGCGAGGAGTTCGTGGCGAACTCGAAGCCCGATGGATACACGCTGCTCGTCGATTTGATTATCCGCCCGACTCTGATGCAGATGCAGGCGGGCAACCCGGGGGATCAGGACATCGACATCGAGAAGGCGTTCGTCCCGATTGGACCGATCGGTTCTTCGCCAATGATCCTGAATGTGTCATCCGATTTCGGGATGAAGGATTTCGCGTCGTTCGTCGAAAAGATCAAGTCCGAACCCGGCAAGCACAGTTATGCGTCCGCCGGTGTAGGCACCCCGTCCCAAATCGTAAGCGCGCAATTGGTACGCCAACTCGGCTTGCAAGCCGTGCATGTGCCATATCGCGGAGGCGCTCCGGCGCTCCAGGACGTGGCGGCCGGCGTCGTCATCTGGATGGTGGATACCCCGAGCGGATCGTTGCCCCTGATTCAGGGAGGCAGACTTGTGCCATTGTTCGTGGTGAACCCGACCCGTGTGAAACAGCTTCCGGACGTGCCGACACTTGCTGAACTTGGTCATCCAAGTTTCCGGGACGAGATCATGTCAATCTACCTGATGGCTCCGGCTGCTACGCCCAAGCCGGTGACTGAGCGTCTCAGTGCTGTGCTCATGCAACTGCAGGCCGATGCTACAGTTAGCTCTCAGCTCGAGAACATCGCGATAGAGCCATCCCCGCCGACCGATCTGCAAGCCACACGCAGGCTGGTGCGCGAGCAGATCGAAGCTTGGGACAAGGCGGTTAAGCAAACCAAATAGCGCATTAGAGGCGGCCGAGCATGAGCTCGCTGGACGTTGCACTCATCGATCTTGTCATCGCTAACCGCGTTCTTGCCCGCTTGGGCGCGGTTGACGCTTACGGCCACGTCAGCGTGCGACACCCCACCGAACCGGACCACTTTCTGCTGTCCTGCTCACGAAGCCCACGCCTGGTCGACCGCGGCGACATCATGCGGTTCGATCTCGCGGGCAGCGTGGTCGGCAAGGACAACCGCCCGCCATATTCGGAACGCTTCATCCATGCCGCCATTTACGCGGCGAGGGAGGATGTTCACGCAGTCGCGCACGGTCATCCGCGGGTCCTGCTTCCGTTCACCGTTGCAGATGTCCGCATGCGGCCTCTTTTCATGACAGCCGATGAGTTCGGAGCGAATGTCCCGACCTGGGATATCCGGACGGCCTTCGGCTCCGGCACGAACCTGCTGATCACGGACATCGATCAGGGGCGAGATCTCGCTATTGCGTTTGGAAAGAACGATCGGGTCGTGCTTCTGCGAGGTCACGGCTTTGTCGCCGCCGGGCGGTCGGCCAGCCAGTTGATTCGCATGTGCAAGGCCTTGCTGGATAATGCGGCCGTACAGCTTGAAGCTTCCCGTCTCGGCCCGTTGAAAGAGATGACCGAGGAGGAAATCGATGCTCGCCGGCGAACAATCGGCACCGACGACGAGCATCCAAGCATGATGCGCGGCTTCGAATATGAAGCCATTGAGGCTGGCCTGCAGGATCTTCTCAGGGAGCGGGCCGGGCTCAAGGCGCGGCAGTGATCGTTGTCCACCCAGGGGGCGCTGCCTGCGGCCGAAAGGAGGTCACCGTGGTTTCGGCTGAACAACACATACGACCGGCGACGCCGGCACGGAAGCTGCGCACGCGCCTGGCACAAGATGGTCTCACGATCGTGCCCGGCTGTTTTGACGCGCTCTCCGCCAAACTCGCGGCCCATGCGGGTTACCAAGTTCTGTTCATGAGCGGCTTCGGTGTATCGGCGGTGCGCCTCGGCATGCCGGACACAGGGCTCATCTCGTTCGCCGAGATGCTCGACAGTCTCCGCAACTGTTGCAGCGCTGCTGATGGGGTCCCGGTGATCGGGGACGGCGACACCGGCTTCGGCAACGCACTAAACGTGCGACGGACCGTCATCGAGTATGCGCACGCAGGCGCCGGATGCGTGATGATCGAAGATCAGGTTAGCCCAAAGAGGTGCGGCCACACGCCCGGGAAACAGATAATCTCCCGCATGGAAGCGCGTTTGAAAATCCGCGCTGCCGTGGATGCCAGAGCGGAAGCGGGCGCAGACATTCTGATCATGGCGCGTACGGACGCGCGAGCGGTACATGGCTTTGAGGAAGCATTGACACGCTGCAGGGAATTCGAAGCGGAGGGAGTCGACCTTATTTTCTTTGAGGCACCCGAAAGCAAAGACGAGATGGTCAAGTTGTGTTCGGCGATTGACACGCCCTGCGTGGCGAACATCGTCCCAGGCGGAAAGACACCTGCGCTCTCACGTTCGGAGCTACAGCGGATCGGCTACAAGATTGCGCTTTATCCCGTGGTACTGCTGTCGTCGGCAATTCCAGCGATCCAGGCGGCACTGGCGGCATTGAAGGAGGGCGACGATTTCGCTTACCCGCCCATGGTTACGTTAAACGACCTACAGGACGTCGCGGGATTTCCGGAGTATTGGCGTCGTGAAGTCCTCTATCGGGCAACGGACTAGCTGTCGCTCCCGCTGCATGCAAACAGCACGGATAACCTTCACTGTAAGGTTACCGCGTTTGGGCAAGACGATCGTGGGCAGCGCCACGTCGCAGAGGTTATGTCATTGTTGTGAGGGAGCTGGCACACGTCCGCCGTCAAGACTGCTGAACGCCTAAGCAACTCGTGACACTGGCTGAGGTATCACGCGAGATTACTAGCGCGGCTCTGTCATTTCCTTCACCACCTTCTCTGCGACAGGCATCCAGGTCCGTTGCTGGTCCCGAGCGAATTGAGTGACTTCTTCGGGCGTCATCGCATGCACATAGGCGCCGAGCTGGGCGAGCTTCTTTTTTACCTCCGCATCGTCCATCGCCTTGCGAAGGTCCGCGCTGGCCTTCTGGATGATCGCGTCCGGCGTCGCAACGGGCGCCAACAGCACGTTCCAGCCGCCGGCAAGGAAGCCAGGCAGCGTTTCCGCGACAGTCGGCAGGTCCGGGAAATCGGTGAGGCGTTCGAGCGAGGCAACAGCGATGCCTTTGATCAGGCCGCTCGTCATTCCGCCGGCCAATCCCGAGTAGCCTTCGATGACAATGGCGACGCGACCGGTGCCGACATCGCTCATCGCCGCGGTCGGACCGCCGGCGTACGGGACCATCTGCAATTTGATCCCGGCGCGCTCCTGCAGGAGCTCCATAGTCAAGTGCGTGATGCGACCGCGCCCCGTGGTCGCGTAGCTCAGCTCGCCAGGCTTGCTCTTTGCGAGCGCGATCAGATCGGTCAGCGAATGGACTCCGATCTGTGGCGCGACCGCAATGAACATTGGCTGGTGCGTAATGAACCCGATCGCCCTGAAATCGCGCGGCAATTCTATTGGCAAGTTCGGCGCCACGCCTGGCGCCCCTTTGAGCGCGGTAAAGGTCGAAGCCGCACCGACGTAAAGCGTGTAACCGTCCGGTGTCGCTGTCTGGCCGGCGCGGGCGGCGATTGACCCACCCCCGCCGGGGCGATTGTCGACGATAGCCTGTCGACCCCAAACGGCCGACAGCCGCTCAGCCATCAAGCGCACTGCGACGTCGGTGGCACTCCCCGGCGCCGAATCGACGATAATCCGTACCGGCTTGTCGGGATAGGTGCCCTGCGCGCGGGCGGCGGCTGCATATAGCGCAAGCACTGCGGCGGTTGCCAGCGTGAATACCTTCATGCCGCCCCGCCATCTGCGCGACACACGCGTAGCCGCTCGGCTACAATCCGCCGTAGCTGGCGATCGCATTGTTCCCTCCGGTTTTCTCATCTTCGATCATACCAGGCAGCGCGCTACCTGCGAACGGGTCGCGTTCAGATCACGGCGCGGGTCTATGGCGAGTTCCTTCACGCGTCGGGAGTGGCACGCGAGCTGCGTAACATGTTTCTGAATCGTCTCACCCAAGACGATGCGCTCCAGCCCATGGGAATGGCTTCATAGCGAGCAGCCGGGCCTGGGTCGCACGTTTCCGAAGCATAACACCGATCGACCCGCGCTCGCGACCGCCGCATCGATCAAGCCGCACGCAGCGCGCACGCGCTCGTCCGCATCCACGGTCGCCTCGCCGTCGGCGGATACGCGCACCGGTCGATCGGCGTGCGCGATCGAGCGCGCGATCGGCCGCCCCCGCACATCGAAGAGGAACACGCGCAGCCCGGATGTACCGATATCCAGCGCGAGCACCAGCGGCGCGCGTGCCTCACGTAGCGGGATCGCGAGCGGCTCGCGCAGCACGGCGCGAGTATGCGCGGCTAAGCCGTCGCTGAGCGGATGAGGGGCGGGCGCGTGGTGCGCGGAAGCCGTAGGCGCACGAGGGACCCCAGGGTGGACGGACTCTCGACGTCGA
>Ga0137415_10002751_pt1 | contig 17406 bp, 18 predicted proteins | sample CZODoug3_1_1_16f_FD_183082 | JGI IMG/M metagenome (GOLD analysis project Ga0137415, IMG submission 183082) | Vadose zone soil fungal communities from Angelo Coast Range Reserve, California, USA - CZODoug3_1_1_16fungal (Hybrid Assembly) | ecosystem: Environmental > Terrestrial > Soil > Vadose...
GCCTAGCGCGCCAATAGCGGACGGATGGCCGTCCTCGCCCGAAGGCCCGATAATGCGGGCGCATGAGCGTCGATCGCATCCTCACCACCCATGTCGGCAGCCTGCCGCGGCCCAGGGACCTGCTCGACCTGATGAAGGCGAAGCTCTCGGGCGCCGCCTACGACGGGGCCGCGTACGACAGCCGCGTGAAGCGCGCGGTCGCCGAGTGCGTGCGGAAACAGGTCGAGACCGGCATCGATATCGTGAGCGACGGCGAGCAGTCCAAGCCCGGGTTTTTCAGCTACGTGCGCGAGCGGCTCGAAGGCTTCGAGGCGCGGCCGCACCAGACGAGACAGCTGTTCGCCGCCGAGGTCGCGGCCTTCCCCGAGTACTACAAGAAATACTTCAGGGAAGCGATGATGGGCGGGGCGATCGCGCCGGTCGTGCCGCTGGTCTGCACCGGTCCGGTGAAATACAAGGGCGAAGAGGCGCTCAGACGCGATATCGAAAATCTCAAGTCCGCGGCGAAAGACGCAGGCGCCCAAGGCGCCTTCGTGCCGGCGGTAGCACCGAGCGGGGTCGGGACGAACGAGCATTACCGCACCGAGGAGGAATTCTTCCACGCGGTGGGCGCGGCGCTGCGCGCGGAATACAAGGCGATCGTGGACGCGGGCCTGCTGCTTCAGGTGGACGACCCGTTTCTCTGCGACGTCTTCGGCGATTCCGCGCTCGGCGCATCGCAGCAGCGATCGCGCGCCGAAATGTACGTCGAGGCGGTCAACGAGGCCTTGCGCGGAATTCCACCGGAGAAGGTGCGCTATCACACCTGCTACGGGATCAACGAGGGCCCGCGCATCCACGAGGCGGCGCTCGCGGACGTGGTCGGATACATGCTCAAGGTCAACGCCGGCGCGTACAGCTTCGAGGCCGCCAACCCGCGCCACGAGCACGAATATCACCTGTGGGAATCGGTCAGGCTGCCCGAGGGCAAAGTCATCATCCCGGGGGTGATCACCCATGCGAGCAACATCGTCGAGCATCCCGTCCTGATCGCCGAGCGCCTGGCGCGCTTCGCCAAGCTCGTCGGCAGGGAGAACGTCGTCGCGGGCGCGGACTGCGGATTCTCCTCGCAGGCGACCTACAACACCGAGGTGCACCCGACCGTGGTGTGGGCGAAGTTCGAGGCGATGCGCGAAGGGGCGCGGCTCGCGACGAAGCAGCTGTGGTCCTAGCCCTTGACGCGTTTCGACTACGACCTCTTCACCATCGGCGCGGGCTCGGGCGGCGTGCGCGCGAGCCGCATGGCGGGACAATTCGGCGCGAAGGTGGCGATCGCCGAGAAGTACCGCATCGGCGGGACCTGCGTGATCCGGGGCTGCATTCCGAAGAAGCTCTTGTCCTATGCCGCGCACTACGCCGAAGACCTGGAGGACGCGCGCGGCTACGGCTGGACGATAGATGGCGCGTTGTTTTCGTGGCCCGCGCTGATAGCGAACAAGAACCGCGAGATCGCGCGGCTCTCCAGCGTCTATGCCGAGACGCTCGCCCGCGCAAAGGTCGCCGCGATCGAGGGCACGGCCAAACTGCTCGATGCGCACACCGTGGCGATCGGCGGGCGCAGCGTGACGGCGAAAAATATCCTGATCGCCACCGGCGGCTGGCCGGGCAAGCCGGCGATTCCCGGAATCGAGCATGCGATCACCTCGAACGAGGCCTTCGAGCTTCCCGCGCTGCCGCGGCGCGTACTCATGGTGGGTTGCGGCTACGTCGCGGCGGAGTTCGTCGGCATCTTCAACGGGCTCGGCGCCGAAGTGACGCTGTCCTACCGCGGCGAGCAGATCCTGAGGGGATTCGACGACGACGTGCGCCGCCACCTGCACGACGAAATGGGCAAGAAGGGCGTGCGCATCCTGTTGAAGAGCGATGTGTCGCGCATCGCGCGCCGCGCCGACGGGACGCTCGAGGTGGATGTGAGCGGCGTCCCCGGCGGCAAGCTCGAGTGCGACGCCGTGATGGTTGCGACCGGCCGCACGCCCAACACCGCCCATCTCGGCCTGGCGGAGGCCGGAGTCGAGCTGGACGAGGAGGGCGGCGTGGTGGTGGACCGCCTTTGCCGCAGCAGCGTCGCCAATATCTATGCGGTGGGCGACGTGACCAACCGCGTCGCGCTCACGCCGGTAGCGATCCGCGAGGGCGCGGCCGTGGCGATGACGCTCTTCGGAGGAGTGGAGACGCCGGTGGACCACGACGACGTGCCGAGCGCCGTGTTCAGCCAGCCGCCGGTGGGCACGGTCGGCCTCACCGAATCCAAGGCTATGGAGAAACTCGGCAAGGTCGACATCTACAAGGCGAGCTTTAAGCCGCTGCGGCACACCCTCTCGGGCCGCGACGAGCTCACCCTGATGAAGCTCGTCGTCGACGCCGCCACTCAGCGCGTCGTCGGCGCGCATATGGTGGGCGCGGACGCGCCGGAAATCATCCAGGGAATTGCAATCGCGGTGAAGACGAGGCTCACCAAAGCGCAGCTCGACGCCACCGTGGGCATCCACCCCACCGCGGCGGAAGAGTTCGTGACGCTGCGTGAGAAAACTGTCGCCGGGTGATCGATGGTGGGGTGGATAGTTTCGACTTGACAACATACCAACTAGTAGGTATGGTAATGCCACTTACTCATGGGCACGCAATGAACGCCACGGAAGCACAGCACGAATCCAAGGTCCGGTTCCTCGACGCCGCCTTGCAGGTGATCCGCACCAAGGGATATTCGGCGACGCGCATCGAGGACATCTGCGAGGCCGCCGGTCTCACCAAGGGCAGCTTCTTCCATCATTTCGCGACCAAGGAAGACCTTGCGCTTGCCGCAGCGGCCCATTTCGCGGCGATGGCCGACGGTCTGTTTGCAACGGCGCCCTATCAAAAAATCGCCGACCCGCTCGAGCGGCTGCTGGGCTACGTGGATTTCCGCATCGCGATCCTGCAGGGCCCGCTGCCGGACTTCACTTGCCTGCTCGGCACGATGGTCCAGGAGACCTACGACACGCACCCCGACATTCGCGCGGCGTGCGACACGCACATCAGCGCGCACGCGGCGCAGGTGGCCGAGGTCATCGCCGAAGCCAAGCGCCGCTACGCGCCGGATGCGCCGTGGAGCGCAGGGAGCCTCGCGCTCCATATCCAGGCGGTGCTCCAGGGCGCCTTCATCCTGGCCAAGGCCAGGCAGGGGCCGCGGGTCGCCGCCGATTGCCTGCGGCACCTGCGGCGCTACCTCGAAACCCAATTCACCCCAACGAAGGAGCACGAGCCATGGCCAGCAAGCAGAAAATCACGACCTTCCTCTGGTTCGACAGCAACGCCGAGGAGGCGATGAAGCACTACGTCTCGATCTTCAAGAACTCGAAGATCCTGAGCGTGACGCGAAACGGCAAGGCGGGACCCGGCCCCGCCGGAACGGTCTTGGTCGGCAGCTTCCAGATCGAAGGCCAGGAGTTCACCGCGCTCAACGGCGGTCCGCGATTCAAGTTCACCGAAGCGATTTCCCTCGTCGTGAACTGCGACTCGCAGAAGGAAGTGGACGATCTGTGGACGAAGCTCTCCGAGGGCGGCGCGCCGGGGCAGTGCGGCTGGCTCAAGGACAAGTTCGGTCTGTCCTGGCAGATCGTTCCGCGCGTCCTGATCGAACTGCTGCAGGACAAGGATCCCGTGAAGTCACAACGCGTCATGCAGGCGATGATGCAGATGACCAAGATCGACATTGCAGGAGCGCAGCGGGCTCATCGAGGTCCTTAGGCCGTGCTCCCTCTGCGCCAGCCCGCGCTCACCAAACTGTTCATACAAGGTGTCACGATCATGACCCAGCCGGCCGTCAAACCCTTCCCGGACAGAATGCAATCTCGCACCCCGCTCTTGATCTGCGCTGGTGCAGCCGACGCCATCAGGTTCTATACCAGGGCGTTCAATGCCGTCGAGCTGTCTCGCGTGCCCGGTCCGGGGGGCAAACTGATGCTCGCAATGCTTTGGATCGGCAACTCGGCGCTCGCGCTGACGGACGAGTTTCCCGAATGGGGCGGGCTTGGGCCGAAATCGCTCAAAGGTTCGCCTGTGACGGTCCACCTGTACGTGGAGAACGCCGACGCGGCGGTGGAGCAGGCCGTTGCCGCAGGCGCGAAGATCACCGTGCCCCTGGCGGACATGTTCTGGGGCGACCGGCATGCCCGGCTGGAAGATCCATTCGGGCACCGCTGGTCTGTGGCGACGCCCAAGCGCGATTCGAGCCCGGCGGAGATCCGAGAGGCGATGGGCAAAGCGAGCAGATAAACCCGGCGTAGGCTATTTCAGCGCAGTCCCGATACTCACCAACTTTTGAACCAAGGAGCCAAGACCATGACCCAACCAGCCGTCAAGCCCATCCCCGACGGGATGCACTCTCTCACCCCGCTTCTGACCTGCGCCGGCGCAGCCGACGCCATCAGGTTCTATACCAAGGCGTTCAATGCGGTCGAAGTGTCGCGCTTGCCCGGTCCGAAGGGCAAGCTGCTGCACGCGATGATTCGGATCGGGAACTCGGCGCTGATGCTGACGGACGAATTTCCCGAATGGGGCGGGTTCGGGCCGAAATCGCTCAAAGGTTCGCCCGTCACGGTCCACCTGTACGTGGAGAACGCCGACGCGGCGGTGGAGCAGGCCGTCGCCGCAGGCGCGAACATCACCATGCCCCTGCAGGACATGTTCTGGGGCGACCGGTATGCGCAGCTGGAAGATCCGTTCGGGCACCGCTGGTCCATCGGGACGCACACGCGCGATTTGAGCCCGGCGGAGATTCAAGCGGCGATGGGCAAAGCGGGCGCAGCATGAATTGACTCTCTCCCCGGCGAGGCATAACGTGATCGCGTTCCCGGAAAAGGAGGAGCCCGTGCATATCGATCGCAGAGCGTTCCTGGCGACGCTGGGTTCGGCGGCCGTCGTCGAGGCGATGTCATCGGAGGCGCGCGCCGACGCGCTCGAGCACTACATGATCGCGCAGCTCGACAAGCCGGCGGGGCCGCCGGCTCAGCCTCTCGTGGTGCGGCGCGGCGCCGGGGCCTTGTTCGGCGGCCCGAGCCCGAGCGGGCAGCGCCCGGAGCTGACTGCGCTCGCGACCATGCCCGAGCGCCCGACGCTCCTCGATTTCATCCGGTTTCGCGGGACGCCGAGCATCGGCAACCACATCTTGCAGAGCGCGAACGACGCGCTCAAGAAAGGCGAGCCCGAGGAAACCGTGCTCGCGTGCCTCTTGCACGACTTCGTCCTCAATCTCATGAAGACCGATCACGGCTGGTGGGGCGCGCAGATGATGGAGCCCTACGTTTCGGAGAAGGTGAGCTGGGCGATCCGCCATCACCAGGCGCTGCGCTTCTACCCGGACCCCTCGGTCGGCTACGAGTATCCGGAGCTCTACGTGCGCATCTTCGGCAAGGATTACGTGCCCGCGCCTTACATCAAGGCGAGCTACGAGAGCGCGCGCAAGCACAAGTGGTACATGGACGCGCGCATGATCACCGTGCACGACCTCTACGCGTTCGAGCCCGGCATGAAGGTGGCTATCGATCCCTTCATGGACATCATCGGCCGCCACTTCAAGCAGCCGAAGGAGGGCCTGGGCTTCGACGGCAGCCCCGTCGCCCACATGTGGCGCACGCTGAACTATCCGGACAATCCCCTGTAGCGGTGGCTTGAACCGGCGGGAGCCCGGGGCGGGTATCATTCCGGAACTCCCGTAAGGTATAAATGGAATAAGTCTCGCGCTTCCCGCGTTTGCGCCTTGTCGTTCACCCAGAAGGAGATCCCATGTTCCGTGCCATCGCCGCATTGCTGATTGCCGCAGTATCCGCCGTCGCCATCGCCCAGGCCCCCGCCAATCCGCCGGTGAGAATCCGGGGCACGGTGGAGAAGATCGACGGTACGAACCTGACCATCAAGGCCAACAATGGCCAGGTAATGAACGTCAAGCTCGCGGACAATTACGTGGTCGTCGGGATCGCGAAGGCGAGCCTCGCCGATGTCGCCAGCGGAAAATTCATCGGCACCACGACGGTCGGCGAGCGCGACGGCGCGCTGGTCGCGCTGGAAGTGCACATTTTCCCGGAGGCCATGCGCGGGACCGGCGAAGGGCACTACGACTGGGACTTGAGGCCCGACAGCAAGATGACCAATGCGAACGTGGCCAATGTCACGAGCATGGGCAAGGACCGCGTCCTCACGGTGCAGTACAAGGGCGGCGAGAAGAAGGTGCTGGTTCCCGAACAGGCGGTGATCGTGTCCTTCACGCCCACCGAGCGCAGCGAGCTCAAGCCCGGCGCCAAGGTATTCACGGTGACGCAGCGCCAGCCCGACGGCAGCCTCACCGCCGCGCGCGTCAATGTCGGCCTGAAAGGCCAGGTGCCGCCGATGTAGCGCGGCGAGAGCCTCGGATTGCCGATCAGAGCGCCTTGCGCAAAGTCAGGTTGATGCGGCAGCGGCCGGTGAGCGGGTCGTCTCCATCGGCAAGCGGCGCGACGCCGTGGTAGGCGAGCCGCGCAGGGCCGCCCCACACCGCGACGTCGCCGCCGTCCAAGCGCACGCGGCGCAACCGATCGCTGCGGCGCGAGCCGCCGAACAGGAACATCGCAGGCAGCCCCAGCGACACGGACACGATCGGGGCGCTGAAGTCGCGCTCGTTTCTGTCCTGGTGGAGCGTGAGCCGCGCCCCCGGTTCGTAGCGGTTCACCAGGCAGGCGTCGGGTTCGAATCCGGAGAATCCGCACGTCTCGGCCGCGCGCGCGGCGAGACCGGAGAATGCTTCGGGCATCGGCGGCCAGGGACGCTGCGTCACCGGATCGAGCGGACCGTAGCGGTACCCGCCGAGATCGGTGATCCAGCCCGCTTCGCCGCAATTGGTCATGGCCGCCGACATCGTATGGCCGCTCGGCGTGACCATGTGGCGAAACGGCGCTTCGGCGAGGACCCGCTCGAGCGCTTTCAGCAAAGCCGGCGCCTCGGTCGCGGCAAACCCCTTCAGTAGCATTGCGCCCGCGGCGAGCGTTTTCACGCCCGCGCCCGATTCGAGCAGCCCGCTCAGCAGGTCGCGCGTCACCGCTGCGCGGGTCGTCCTCATCCGAAGCTGCGGCTGCGCAGCGCGCCTTCAGGATCGCGCTTCACGGTCGAGGAGGGCGCGCTTGCGCTCGACGCCCCAGCGATAGCCCGAGAGCGAGCCGTCGTTGCGCACGACCCGGTGGCAGGGAATGGCGACCGCGATCGCGTTCGACGCGCAAGCCTGCCCGACGGCGCGCACGGCTTTCGGCGCGCCGATGCGCTGCGCGACCTCCGAGTACGTCACCGTGGCGCCTGCCGGGATCTTGCGCAGCGCCTGCCAGACGCGCTGCTGAAAGGCGGTGCCGCGCACATCGAGCGGCAGGTCGAGCCCGAGCGCCGGCGCTTCGACGAAGCCGACCACCTTGGCGACCCATTGCTCGAAATCCTCGTCGCCGCCGATCAAGGTCGCCCTGGGAAAGCGGTCCTCGAGCTCGCGCACCAGCGCCTCGGGTTTGTCGCCCAGCAGAATGGCGCACACGCCCTTGTCGGTGGCGGCGACCAGGATCGAGCCGAGCGAGCATTCGCCGACGGCGAAGCGGATCGCCGCGCCGCTGCCTCCGGAGCGGAAGCGGGTCGGCGTCATTCCCAGTACCTGCTCGGACTTGGCGTAGAAGCGCCCGCTCGAATTGAAGCCCGCGCCGTAGATCGCTTCCGTCACCGTGGAGCTCTGCGGCAAGGCCTCGCGCACGCGCCGGGCGCGGTGCGCCGCCGCGTAGGCTTTGGGGGTGACCCCGGTAGTCGTCCTGAACACGCGGTGGAAATGAAAGCGGCTCATTCCGGCGGATCCGGCGAGCGCGTCCAGGTTCGGCATCTCCTCGGACGTCTCGATCAGGCGGCAGGCCTTCGCCACGGCCGCGGCGCGGCGCACGGCGAGGGCGGCCTCGTTCGGCCGGCAGCGTTTGCACGGCCGGAATCCGGCCGCTTCGGCCTCCTCGCAGCTCGCGTGGAAGCGCACGTTTTCGCGCCGCGCGAGCCGCGCGGCGCACGAGGGGCGGCAATAGACGCCGGTGGTCCGCACGGAGTAGTAGAACGTGCCGTCCGCGTCGCGGTCCCTGCGCTGGACCGCCGCCCAGCGTTCGGCGTCGCCCGCGAAGGGCGGCGAGTCGGTTTCTCTTCTGGTCATCACGAAATCCATGATAGCGCTCCTTTTCGGTTGCGGCGCGCCGTCCGGCCCGCCATGGCGCCATGTTCGAGGACCGCACGAAAGCAAGCACTCCGGCTCTTGCTTTCGAATCCGACACCTCCGTATAGTTTCCGGGCATGGACGCGATCGCACGGGAGTCCGGGGACGAGAAAGAGCAACTGCTGCGCGAGGATCGGCGGCTGCTCGGCCGCCTCCTCGGCGACGTGATCGGCGAGCAGGTCGGCCCCGAGACCCGCGAGCGCATCGAGACCATCCGCCAGACCGCGGTGCGGTTCAGGCGGACCTTGTCCGACCCGGCGCTCGCGGGAGAAGCCAAGGCGGTCAAGGCGGAGCTGGAGTCGCAGCTCGACTCGCTGCCGATCGAGGAGACGCTGCACGTGGTGCGAGCGTTCAGCTATTTCTCGCATCTCCTCAATATCGCCGAGGACGCGCACCAGAACCGCAGGCGCCGCGCGCACGCGGAAGGCCGCTCGCCGCGGCGGCCGGGGAGCTTCGCGTATGCTCTGGAGCGCGCGGCGGCACAGTCGGGCGAGTCGCTCCTGGCTTGGTTCGCGCGCGCCCGCGTGAGCCCGGTGCTGACGGCGCATCCCACCGAAGTGCAGCGCCAGAGCATCCTCGAATGCGAGCGCGAGATCGCGCGCCTGATCGCGCTGCCTGCCTCGCCCAGGCGCGATCGTGCCCTGCACGCGGAGGTGCTGAGGCTGTGGCTGACGGCGATGCTGCGCCTCTCCAAGCTCACCGTCGCGGACGAGATCACCAATGCGCTCGCGTATTTCCGCCTCACTTTCATTCCGGGGATCCCGCGCCTGTACGCGGACCTGGAAGAAGCCCTGCGCGCGCGCCTCGCACTCCTGCGCGCACCCTGGCTGCCGCCTTTTCTCACCGTGGGCAGCTGGGTCGGCGGTGACCGCGACGGCAATCCGAACGTCGGCGCGGAGACGCTCGAGATCGCCACCTCGGAGCAGGCACGGCTCATCCTCACGCATTATCTCGAGGAGGCGAACCTGCTCGGCAGAGAGCTCGCGTTGTCGGCGCGGTTGAAGCCCGTACCGCGCGAGGTGCTGGAGCAGGCGGAGCGCTCGGGCGACGAATCCGAGCACCGGCGCGACGAGCCGTACCGGCGCGTCGTGTCGGGCATCTACAGCCGGCTCGCCGCGACGGCGAAGGCGCTCGTCGGCCTCGAGGCCGTTCCCGCGCCGATCGCCGAGCGGCCGCCCTATGCGACTGCAGCAGAGCTCGCCGCCGACCTCGACCTGATCGCGCGCGCTCTGGAAGAGCAGGGCGCCGGATTGCTCGCGGAAGGGCGCTTGCGCGAGCTGCGCCGGAAGGTGAGCGTCTTCGGCTTTCACCTCGCGCCCATCGACCTGCGCCAGAGCTCCGACGAACATGCAGCGGCGGTGAGCGAGCTCCTCGCGCGCGCCGGCGTCGAGCCCGCCTACGACGGCTTGAGCGAAGCCGGGCGCGCTGGGCTGCTCGCGCGCGAGCTGGCGGGTCCGCGCCCGCTGCGCTCGCCGCACCTCGCTTACTCGCCCCTCGTCGAGCGCGAGCTCGGCGTCGTCGCTGCCGCCGCCCGGGCGCAGAAACGCCTGGGAAAGGCGGTGGTGTCGAAGTACGTGATCTCGCACTGCGAGTCGCTGTCCGATCTGCTCGAAGTCGGCGTGCTCCTGCGCGAGGCGGGGCTGCTGCGTCCTGATGACGCAGATGCGGGCCTGGACGTGGACGTGATCCCGCTCTTCGAATCCATCGCCGACCTGGAGCGCTGCGGCGCGATCATGGAGAGCGCCTTCGCTGAAGGCCTGTACCGAGGCTGGGTGCGCGCGCGCGGCGACGAGCAGGAAGTGATGCTCGGCTACTCGGACAGCAACAAAGACGGGGGCTATCTGTCCTCGAGCTGGACCCTGTACAAGGCGACGGCCGATCTCATGCGCGTGTTTCGCGCGCACGGCGTGCGGCTGCGGCTCTTCCACGGCCGGGGCGGAACCGTCGGCCGCGGCGGCGGCCCGAGCTACGAAGCGGTGCTCTCGCAGCCGCCGGGCAGCGTCGACGGCGCGCTGCGGCTCACCGAGCAGGGCGAGGTGATCGCGAGCAAGTACGCCGATCCCGAGAACGGGCGGCACAACCTCGAGATCCTGACCGCGGCGACGCTGGAGGCGAGCCTCGTCGCCAGCCCTGAGGACGGTCACGGCCGGCGCGCGGAAATCATGGAGGAGCTGTCGCAGCTCGCTCTGCGCGCCTACCGGGGCCTGGTGCGCGATACGCCGGGGTTCATGGAGTTTTTTCGCGCGGCCACGCCGTTCTCGGAGATCGCGCGCCTCAACATCGGCAGCCGGCCGGCGTCGCGAAAAGCCTCCGATCGTCTCGAGGATCTGCGCGCCATTCCCTGGGTATTCAGCTGGAGCCAGTGCCGCATCATGCTGCCGGGGTGGTACGGCTTCGGCGCCGCGGTGTCGCAGTGGCTGGAGCAGAAGCACGGCACCCTGCAGGAGCTGCGCGAAATGCACGCGAGCTGGCCGTTTTTCAGGGCCCTGCTCTCGAATCTCGACATGGTGCTCGCGAAGACCGATCTCGGGATCGCCGCGCGCTATGCCGAGCTGGCCGATGCGCGAGCGCGCGAGGCGGTGTTCCCGCTCATCGAGGCCGAATGGCACGCGGCGCGCGACCGGCTTTTTGCGATCACGGGCGAGAGCGACTTCCTCGCCGACAACCCGACGCTCGCCCGCTCCATCCGCAACCGCTTCGCGTACCTCGATGCGCTGAACCACATCCAGCTCGCGCTCCTGCGCCGCTACCGGGCGGGGGACACGGACGAACGCACCCCGCGCGCCATCCATCTCTCGATCAACGGCATCGCCGCGGCGCTGCGCAACAGCGGCTAGCTTGTTGAGACAATCTCCCGATGACCCGCTCTGAAACGCTACTCCGCCCCGTAGCGGCCATCGTCCTCGCCCTCTCGCTGGGAATTGCCGGCTGTGCGAGCCTGCCGCCCCCGCCCGAGCACCCTCCGCTCGCCGAGCCGCTGGTCCTGATCCGCAAAGGGGACCGGCCCCTGATCGCGTTCGTGCTCGGCGGCGGTGGCGCGCGCGGTTTCGCTCACGCCGGCGTCCTCAAGGTGCTCGATGACGCCGGCATCCGCGCGGACCTCGTGGTCGGCACGAGCGCGGGCAGCCTGGTGGGAGCGCTCTACGCCGGCGGCATACGCAACGACGAGCTCCTCGAGACGGCGCTAGCCGTGCAGCGCGAGGATCTGGTCGACTTCGTATTTCCGCACCGCGGCTTCATCGAAGGCAATCGCCTTCAAACATACATCGACAAAGCCCTGAACGGGCGCCTGATCGAGCAGCTCGACATTCCTTTCGTCGCCGTTGCCACCGAGCTCGGCACGGGCAGGCTCGTCGCTTTCACGCGCGGCGACACCGGCATGGCGGTGCGCGCCTCGTGCAGCGTGCCGGTGGTTTTCCAGCCCACCACGATACGGGGGAGCGAGTACGTCGACGGCGGGCTCGTGAGCCCGGTGCCGGTGAGGGTCGCGCGCGAGTCGGGCGCCGACCTCGTCATCGCCGTGGACGTCTCCAGGCAGCCCGCCGAACAGAAGGAACTCGGCACCTCCGCGGCGATGCTGAGCCAGGCGTTCGTAGTCATGGAGCATGCCCTCGCGCAAGAGGAGACGAAGCTTGCCGACGTCGTCATCCGCCCGGATCTGGCCAAGGTGCGCCCGACCGATCTCGCCGCGCGTGGTCAGGCGATTGCGGCCGGCGAGGATGCGGCGCGCGCCGCGCTTCCGCAGATCCGGAGCCTGATCGCGGAAAGGACCGCTACCCGCACCGGCGGAAACCGCGGCCGCTGACGGACTTGGGAGGGTGGCGGATCACTCCACCTTGGCGCCCGAGGAGATGACGACCTTCGCCCACTTCGCCGTCTCGGCGGCGATGACCTTGCCGAAATCCTGCGGCGTGCCTTTGATCGGCTTGCCCCCCAGCTCCGCCAGGCGCGCCAGCATATTGGGATCACTGAGCGCCCGGTTCACTTCGGCGTTGAGCTTCTCGATGATCTCCGCCGGCGTCCCCCGGGGCATTCCGATTCCGAACCACGCGGTGGCCTCGTAGCCGGGCACGGTCTCGGCGACGGTCGGTAGGCCGGGCAAGGACGGCTCACGTTCCGCCGACGTAACCGCGAGCGCGCGGATCCGCCCGCCCTTGATATGACCGATGGAGGAAGGCAGGTTGTCGAAGATCACATGGACCTGGCCGGCGATGAGCTCGGCGAGCGCGGGACCGGCGCCCTTGAACGGAACGTGAAGCATGTCGCAGCCCGTCATGGATTTGAACAGCTCGCCCGACAGGTGCACCGACGTGCCGCTGCTGGAAGACGCCATATTGATCTTCCCGGGGTTCGCTTTGCAGTAGGCAATGAATTCGGCCACGGTTCTGGCCGGAAAGGAATTGGTGACCTCCATCACGTTCGGCGTCCTCACGATCCCCGCGACCGGCGCGATGTCCCGGATGAAATCGAAAGGCAGGTTCTTGTAGAGAGTCGCGTTGATCCCGTTCGCAGGATTGACGAGGAGCATCGTGTAGCCATCGGGGGCCGCATGCACGACATATTCCACGCCGATATTGTTGCCGGCGCCCGCCTTGTTCTCGATGACGAAAGGCTGCCCCATCTTGTCGGACAGCCATTGCGACACGATGCGGGCGAGGACGTCGGTCGTCCCGCCGGGCGGATAGGGCACGATCCATCTCACCGCGCGCGTCGGATAGTCGAGCGCGGCCGCGGTGCCGATGCCGGCGAGGGAGAGCAAGAGAACGAGCGCAAGCCTGCGGGTTGGATCGATCACAAAACCTCCTCTGGATGAACGATGGGTCGCATCTTTCGTATCGTAGCGAAATGTTGCGGCAGGAATCCACTGTTTCCGCCGCTAGCTCCCAACCCCCAGGTAAGTCGCGGTGATCCTTTGATCCGCCCGGAGAGCTCCCGGTGAGCCTTCGAACACCACCGTGCCGTGGTCGATGACGTAGACGCGGTCGGCGAGCTTAAGCGCCATCTCGACGTTCTGCTCGACCAGCAGCATGCTGACGCGCTGGTTCTTCAGCTCCCGGATGGTGTCCATGACCGCGCTCACGACGAGCGGGGCAAGGCCCTGCGAAGGCTCGTCGAGGAGCAGCAGGTCCGGACCGGTCATCAGGGCTCGGGCGATGGCGAGCATCTCCTGCTCGCCGCCGGAGAGGAGGCGCCCCTTGCTCTCCAGGCGCTCGCGCAGGGCGGGGAAGCGCTCGAGCACGGTTTCCATTTGCCAGCGCGAGCCCTTGCGCCGGGCGATAAGCAGATTTTCGCGCGCGTTTAAGTAGGAGAAGATGCCGCGCGTCTCCGGGACGAGGGCGATGCCCATCTGCGAGATCCTGTGGGGGGCCAGCCCGGCGATGCTCCGGCCCTTGTAGCGGATCTCGCCCGCCCGCGGCTGGGTGAGGCCGGTGATCGAGCGCAAGGTGGTCGTTTTTCCCGCGCCGTTGCGGCCCAAGAGCGCCACGACCTCGCCTTCGGCCAGGTCGAGGGACAAGCCGTGAAGAATGTGGCCCAGGCCGTGGAAGGTATCGATGCTCTTTATCTCGAGGATCATGCCGCGACGCCGCCCAGATAGGCGCGGCGCACCTCGCGATTGCGCTGGATCTCGGCGGGCGTCCCTTCCGCGATCAGGCTGCCGAAATGCATGACCGAGATGCGGTCGGAGACGCTCATGATGATGTCCATCTTGTGCTCGATCAGCACGATCGTGTAGCGCCCTTTCAGCGCGCGCACCAGCGCCACGAGCTTGCGCGTTTCCTCGGGCGAGAGGCCCGCGGCCGGCTCGTCGAGCAGCAGCACGCGCGGCGCCGCGGCGAGCGCGATGGCGAGCTCGAGCTGGCGCTGCTCGCCGTGCGAGATCTCGCGCACGGGTTTGCCCGCCTTGTCCGCGAGCCCGACGTCGGCGAGCGCGGCGAGCGCTCGCGCCCCGACCTCGGGATAGCGGTCGGCGCGCCGCCACAGGAGCCCCTTCCACGACGGGCCGCAGGCGAAGGCCGCGACCCAGACGTTGTCGAGGAGCGAGAAGGCCGGGAAGACGTTGGTGCGCTGGAACGAGCGCGCGAGGCCGAGATGGGCGACGCGGTGCGCGGGCGTCCCGGTGATGTCGCGCCCGTCGAAGAGGATGCTGCCCGAGCTCGGGCGGTAAGTCCCGGTGAGAAGATTGAAGAGCGTGGTCTTCCCCGCGCCGTTCGGGCCGATGATGGAGTGCAGCGTGCCGGCCTCGATTGCGAGGCTCACGCCGTTGACGGCGGCCAGGGCGCCGAACGCCTTGCTCAGATTTTTTGTTTCGAGGATCGCCATGACCAGAACCGCGCCCAGGCTTCGACGACGCCGCCGCGGAAGAAGAGCACCACGATCACGAACGCGACGCCGAGCAGGAGCGGCCATCGCGCCCACAGCGTGCTCACCGACTCCGAGAGCCAGATGAAAACGAACGAGCCGATGATCGGCCCGTAGAGCGAGCCCGAGCCGCCGATCAGCGTGGCGAAGACGACGTTGCCCGAGGTGACGAAGCCGATCGCCTCCAGCGGCACGATGCCGAAGAGCATCGCGTAGAGCACGCCGGCCGCGCCGGAGAAGGCGCCGCCGATGACGAAGGCGAGCAGCTTGAAGCGCGCCACGTCGTAGCCCACGGCCTCGGCGCGCACTTCGTTCTCGCGGATCGCCTGCAGGATCCTGCCCAGCGGCGACTCGACGATGCGCCTCATGATCCACAGCGAAAGGAGGAACAGCGCCGATACGAAAACGTAGTAGGGGAGGGGCTCGCTGAAGTCGATCCCGAGGAAGGCCGGCCTCGGGATTCCGGGCATCCCGTCCTCGCCGCCGGTGACGGTAGTCCACTGATAGGCGACGAAGTAGAAGAGCTGGTTCAGCGCAAAGGTCAGCATGATGAAGTAGAGCCCCGAGCGCTGCACGCAGAGAGTGCCGACGAGCGCCGCGGAGGCTGCGCCCACGAAGACGCCGGTGCCGAGCGCGAGGAAGACGTCGATGCCGTAGTGCTTGAGGAGCCAGCCCGCCACGTAGGCCGCGGAGCCGAAGAAGGTCGACTGGCCGAAGGAAAGGAGCCCGGTGTAGCCGAGCAGCAGGTTCAACCCCAGCCCGAAGATCGCGAAGATCCAGATCTCCGATGCGATCGCCGGGCGGAGGACGAGCGGGAGCGCGAGGACGGCCGCCAGCAGCAGGATATTTTCTTTTTTCACCTTATGCCGAACAAGCCCTGGGGTCGCACGAGGAGAACGGCGGCCATGACGGCGTAGATCACGACCGTGGAGGCCTCGGTCCAGTAGGCCGCGACGATCGCCTGCGCCACGCCGATCAGGAGGCCCGCGGCGATCGCGCCGAGCAGGTTCCCCAGGCCGCCGAGCGCGACCACGACGAACGCGATGCCCAGCATGTCCACGCCCATGCCGGGCGACAGGCCGCGGATCGGCGCCGTCAGCGCGCCCGCGATGCCGGCGAGGTAAGCCCCCAGCGCGAAGGCGGCCGTGAAGAGCCGGTGGACGTCGATGCCGAGGAGCGACACCATTTCCTTGTTCTCGATGCCCGCGCGCATGATCGCTCCGTAGCGCGTCTTCTCGAGGAAGAGCCAGGTGAGGAAGACGAGCAGCCCCGCCGCCACCATCACGAACAGGCGGTATTTCGGATAGAAGGTGAAGCCGAGGTCCACGCCGCCGCGCAGAATCTCAGGCGGGAGGTGGCTGATGCCGACCGGCCCCCAGACGAGGATGATGCCCTCGGCGAGAATGAGCGAAAGGCCGAAGGTGAAAAGCAGCTGGTAGTCGTGCCCGGCCGCGTAAAGGCGCCGGATGCCGGCGTATTCGATGGCGAGGCCGAGAAGCGCAACGCCGACCGGCGCCACGACCAGGCCGATCCAGAAGTTGCCGAGAACATTGACCGCGGTGACGAGAAGATAGGCGCCCACGGCGAAGAGCGCGCCGTGGGCGAAGTTCGGGATGTTGAGAATCCCGGTGATGAGCGACAGGCCGAGCCCCATCAAGGCATACAGCATGCCCGTGGCGATCCCGTTGAGGATCTGGCCGGCGAGCAGGCTCAAAGCGGAAGGCTCAGAAGCTTCCGATGTCCTTGCAGGCCGCGTATTCCTTGGGCAGCGGCGCATCCCCGGTGGCGATGACGTCCGCGAAGTCAAGCTCGTGCTTCATCGCCGCCTTCGGCTTGCAGCGCAGGAAGAAGTAGGGACGCAGCGTCTGGTGCGTGGCGCCGTCGACCCGCATCGGCCCGACGATGTCGTTCATCTCCAGCCCTTCGAGCGCCTTGACCACCGCCTGCACGTCGTCGGACTTCGCCTTGTCGAAGCCGGCGAGCAACATCCGCGTCATCGAGTAGGCGGCCGAGGGCGCGTAGCCCGGCGGCAGCTTGAACTTGGCCTGGTAGCTCTTGACGAAGCTCTTCGCCACCGGCGTGTCCGCCGTGTAGTAGAAGTTCGTGCCGACCCACAGGTTGTCGCGGATCTCCGGCGCGAGCTGCACCAACTCCTCCACGCCCGAGGACCAGCTCATGATGAGCGGCACCTTGGGCGTGAGGCCAAAGTTGAAGATCTCGCGCGCGCCGGCGACGGCGTCGCCGCCGAAGTTGATCATCGCCACCACGTCGGGCCGGTTCGCGGCCGCCTTCTGCACGTAGTTGGAGAACTCGCGCTCGCCGAGCGGGTGCCGGTCGGCCCCGACGAACTCGATGCCGTGCGTTTTGCCGACCTCCTTGACGTACTTCTCCACCGACCAGCCGAAGGCGTAGTCGGCGACGAGCAGATGCCAGCGCTTCGCCTTCGGGTTCGCCTTCACGAAGGTATCCACGACGGTCTTTGCGGCGGTGTAGGGGCTCGCCGCCCACTGGAACGAGTAGCGGTGGCAGCGGCTGCCTGAGATGTCCTCGGTACCGCCGGAAAAGAGGTGCACGACCTTCTTGCGCTTCGCCACCTCCGAAACCGCGAGCGCGACGCCCGAGGACCACGGGCCGACGATGAAGCGCGCGCCTTCGCCGTCGACCGCCTCTTCCGCGCGCCGGGTGGACGTGCCGGCCTGCGTGGCCCCGTCGCGCGTGACGTACCTGATCGGCCGGCCGAGGACCTTCATGTCGCGCTCCTCGAGCGCCATCCTCAT
>Ga0137415_10002752_pt1 | contig 17406 bp, 15 predicted proteins | sample CZODoug3_1_1_16f_FD_183082 | JGI IMG/M metagenome (GOLD analysis project Ga0137415, IMG submission 183082) | Vadose zone soil fungal communities from Angelo Coast Range Reserve, California, USA - CZODoug3_1_1_16fungal (Hybrid Assembly) | ecosystem: Environmental > Terrestrial > Soil > Vadose...
GGACATGCAGCCGCCGCCTCAAATGTGAGCTCCAGTTCCTGCGGAAACGACACATTCCTCTGCATCAAGCATGCAAATTCGCGCCCGCGCGCGCCGACGTCCGAGGCCGGCCCTGGATCCTCCACGATGACCGCAAGCTGCTTGCTCAACGCGTCGACATCGTTCACGTCTTCGACAGCCACACAGCCGAACCCGTGGGGCAATTGGCTGTAGCCCGGAAGCTTCCGGATCACCTCCGTTGCGGCGACCAAGCATGTTCCGCACAGCAGCACTTCCCGCGGCACGATGGGCGAGTGAAACCGGATGGGAAAATCCTGCTCCAGGCAGCCGACGGCGAGGCATCCACGGATGAATTCCGGCACCCGCCAATGCGGCAGGAACGGGAGCTGGAGGATGCGATCGGCGAGCCCGAAATCCCGCGCTTGCGCGCGGAAGCGCTCCTCCACGGCGGGTGGGCCATGCGCGAGGGCGACGAGCCCGACATCCAGTCCGGCACTCTTCAACCGCTGCATGGCCGCGAGAAGCGCAAAGGACCCTTTGGATTCGCCGAGTTTGCCGTAGACACCAAGATATGGCCGGTCGCCGGCAAATTCGCCCCACAGCAACGCGCTGAGATCGGGGTCGGAAGCGACTTCAGTGCGAAGCGCCATGAGATCGAGGGACGGCCCGACGGGGGTAAACACTCCCTCTGGCACGATGACGCCGCCCGCAAACGCAATGCGATCGGGATCGACGCCGCGCGCAATGGCGCGGGCCGCAACAGCCTGGCCGGTGATCACGCCGGCAGCGGAGCGCAAGAGATGATCGTAGAGCGCTTCAAGCTGCGGATGGCGCCACAGGTGGCCGGCATCGCTTCCGGCCGTTCGGGTGACGTGGGGCACACCGGTCATTTGCGCCGCGAGATGTCCCGCCACCCCGTAAGGCTCCAGATAGAATGAATGGATCACGTCAAACGGATGCTCCGCATGCAGCCGCACCGCGATGCCTGCGAGCTTCGAGACGAACGGGCTCGCCATTGGGATATAGGCCTGCGATCTATCGACCGGATCGGTCCAGTGAACCGTCACCGAGCCTTCGCCATAGCTCGCCTCGCAACGCCGCCAGTCCTGTTCTCTCATATGCATCCGGAACGGCGGCCGCACCTCCTTGGCGTTGGTGACAACGTGGATCTCGTGCCCGCGTGCGGCAAGCGCATGCGCGGCCCAATAGGTGCGCATGCTCACCCCGCCCTGGATGGGCGGAAATTTGCCGATGAGGCAGATTCTCACCGGCGCACCTCGACGAGCCCGCGCGCCACCAGATCCGCGATGAGCTTGGCAAAGTCTGGCACGACATCCAGTCCCTGTGGATTGGTCCAATCGTTGAGCGCGGCAAGCAGATCGAAGATTGCTGGAACGACCTGGAACACCTGTGGACCGTCCGCCCCGGGTGGCATGGCGACCACCAGCGGCGTGTCACGCTTCGCCGGTGCGGCCTTTTCCGACCCGGGTTCAAAGATTGGCCGGACGTCATAGGTGCAGGGCAGCAAAATGACGTTCGGACAGCGACGAATATGGCCGCGGTGTGCCCGATCCGCGCCTGTCGCGCGATCGGACGAATCGTGTTCAGGATCGGCATCGACCTTGGCGCAAGCGATCTCCAATGCGGCCACATCGCAGATGTAGGGCGGATCGGGCGCCTCGTGCTTCCAGCAAGAAACAAGAAACCGATGAAACTGGCACGCATTCTCGAGGCGGCTGAGGGTGGTCGGCGGACAGCTCTCGACGAATGCGCGGACGTGCGTATCCCCGCTTCCCAGCAACTCGAAAGTCTTGGGCAGCACCGCAGTGATCTTTTCCATGCGCTTGGCGTATGAGAACCGCGCCTCGACCCGCAACAGCGCGCGATCGATGCCCTCGAGGTCCGGAGCCGAGCCCCCTCCCCCGCCGAAAATCGCGGCGCCGCTCGTCAGATGCTCGATGAGGCTAACCTGCAGCTCCAACAAGGGCTTCGCCATGGATCTTCCTTGATCGGGCAGCGGCGACGCGCGCGCGAATGCGGGCGATGTCATCGAGAATTTCGTCGCCAGCCTCGAGCCGGTCGTCGCGCTCCAGGATGATGACGGAAGGCGTGTGCCGCTCAAGCGTGTATGCGAGGAGATCGAGGGCCGCATCAGGGACTGGATGGCTGTGGGAATCCGCAAGCAGCGGCCTGGCAAGAGACCCGTCACTGATGGTGACGCCGCCCGCCATGTGCACCTCCCTGACGAGGCCCGGGCGTAGCGCATCGATGAAGGCGCGGGGATCGAACCCGTGGTTCGTCGCATTCAAATAGACATTCTCGACATCGAGCAGGAGTCCTGCCCCGGTCTCCCGGCAGATCAGGTTGAGAAACTCCGCGTCCGACATTTTCGAGTCCGGCCACTCGAACACGTAGGTGATGTTTTCGAGCAAGAACGGAAACGGCACCCGCGACTGCACCGTCCGCACCTTGGCGATGATCGACTCGGCGACCGCCTCCGTCTTCGGCAGCGGCATGAGGGCAGCGGTCTCGCGGCCCGGAACCCGCGTGAACGCGAGGTGTTCGCTGTAGGCCGGAGCGCGCAGGCGCTCGACCACCTCGGCGACCTCATCAAGATACGCAAGGTCGAGCGGCGCATCGGTGCCGAGCGACAGCCCGACCCCGTGCGCCGTGAGCGGAATGCGGCCCACCAGATCGAATATTGCCGCGCGCAGCGATCGGCTGCCCGCAAGGCAGTGATCGACGGTGATTTCGAGCGCGTCGAAACGATCGAGGTTTGCGCGCGTCCAATCGGCGATGGCCGCACGAAAACCGATGCCGACCGCGGGCAATTGCCCCCCCATTCGCACCTCCTCAAGCCGCGAACAGCACGAAACTCGGGCGTATTTAACGCAACGTGCTTTTCGCGTTTTGAGTTATCACAACAAGAATCTGACAGAAAGAGCGGGCGTCGGAGTGGCATTTTCCAAGATAATGCTACTCCGATCACGGCCGCGAAAAATTTCAGAGTCCTATTTCTTGGGTTGCTCCCAACTCTTCGGGGCATAGCAGCCGCAATTGCATCCGCATCCCTCGAACCCAGAGTTCGACCAGCGCGGATGATCTTCATTCGGATACATGCGCCACGCCAGCAGCCACTCCGGTCCATTGGGATCCGTGAGGTCTATTTTTTTGTATTTAATAAATACCTCAGCGATGGCCTGCTTCAGCTCGTCATTCTGCTTTTTGCCGGTGCGGTCAAAATACGGATCGCCCTTATAGGGAGAATCCGGGGCCGTATTATCATGCTGTTCAGCCCACGCCGCGTTGTCCCACGAAGGGTCGAGGTGGCGGTGGTATTTCCAATGATTGATCTTCAGTTTTTCGTCGTATTCTTGCGGCGGCTGGCCCGCCACGCCCGGCTCCGGCGAAAGCCGCCCCGTCGCCGCCTCCAGTTCGGCCAACGTTTTTTTCGGACCCACGCTAATCCTGTCGTCACTCATAACAACCCCTCCGTTGCAGTGAATACATCTTTAGAACTCAGCACAGCGATTTAGTCGGCGCGGGGCCGACTCCAGGCCTCTGAACCCGCTGATCCCCAACGCGGCATGTGCACGATTGGTAAGATAGTAGCGCCAACACAATCCACCCTTGCATGCAGGTAATATCAGCCACACCCGGTCCGCTTGTGTGAGCTAAATCACACAGACTGAAAGGATTTTGCGGCAGATTGGACGGCCTTAGGACTCGCGACGGACTTATGTTGATGTCAGAACCCAGCAGTACGCCGACAAGGACGCGCGCCCGGCGCAATGTCAATGCCGGGCCAAGTCGTACGGAGACCGTCATGCGACGTTCGCAGATGACCTGCGCGTTAGTAACGGCCCTGATGGGCTTCCTTTACGCCTCGGCCGCGAACGCGCAGGAATGGATCGACTGTCCGGCTTCAGCCACGATGCCGCAAGGCGGACCGCAGCCGACCGTCTCATATCGGATGTTGAGCGACGTCTGCTTTATTGAGCAGTTTCCCGTCAGCAGCCTGCCCATCCTCCTCTACGATGATTTCTCCTGGCGAAGCTTCATCGCGCTGGCATGGCCGGCGAAAGATGGCGAGCGCGGCGTGCCCGACGGAGGACTTACGCTGGGCAGCGCGGCAGGCCGCCCGACGGTGTTCGAGACGTTCAAGTCAGAGTGGGAGCTGTTTCAAAAGGACGGACAGGACCCGAAAGACTGGAATGAGTATGGCGGACTGATCCCGTGCGACGTTTCGGGCCTGGCCTTCGGCGATATCGTCCTGGCCGGCTCCATGACGTTTGACAACATCATCCAGTCAGGTGGTTCCGGACCCCTGCTCGCCCAGAATCGCACCTTCGTTCGGTACACCTCCGGATTCAACGAGGCGTTTTTTCGGCATATCGCGGGCGGGCGCTTCTTTCTCCGGGCAGATCTGGTGAACTTTACGCCGCTTCCGGCCGCGACGATCCGCGTCAAGTCGGCCTGGATCGATATGCAGGACATCGAACGACCCGAACGCTTTTCACACCAGAGATGCTTGGCTGTTCAACATGGCAACCGGCCAGTGCGAAAAGAGAACCGTAGGGCTGGCAGGCCTTCACATCGTCACCAAAACACCGACCCATCCGCAAGGCATCTGGAGCACGTTCGAGCACATCGACAATGTTCCGGGTCCGCAGGCCGGCCAGCCGCTCACGTTTAACAACGGCGACGGCACTCCAATGCCCAAATCAAACCCGATCACATGTTTCGATCCAGCGACCTGTCCGGCGCCGGAGCCTTTCAACGTCGAACGGATCACGAAAATTCACGACATCGGGAATTTTTCAACGGCAAGAACGAACGTCAGGTACCGGGCGATGCTCGCGCAACAGTATCCGGATTCGCCGTGGCAGAATTATCAGCTCGTCATGACGCAGTGGCCGCTGAAGCGCAACCGGGGAGACCTCGACGGAAGCCCCGCCAACACATTCCCCGGAACCAGCAGTTCAGCCATCCCGGGGATACCAAACGACGCAACGGCCTTTGCGAACACCACGATGGAAACCTTCCGACAGGAGCATGTCGATGGAAATGGGTGCATGGGGTGCCACAATGCAGCCAAGAGCCGCGACTTCGTGTTCTCGTTGTCCGTCCGCGCATTTCCTCGGCGTGAGAGCCGATAGGAAATCGGTTGGATGCCATCCGACGCGCCAGACAGTATCGTCAATCGATCTGGACAGTGTCGTCGTTCGATAGAGCCAGGCAAAACGTACCATGAGGCTAGCCGATCCTACGCAATATTCAAAGACCCGTGCACTTGCGAATGGTGCGATGGCATCGATGTCGGTAGCAACGCGATACATCAGAATGCCTGAAGCCCTGCCGTTTTTGCCGGTGCGCAGCCGCCTCTTCGTAAAATACGTCGCGTTGCTCGTAGCGTTGGTCTCGGTGGCGTTGCTGGCCAATGGGGCATCGGAGATTTGGTTCTTCTATCGGGAGCATAAGGCCTCCCTCATCCGCATCCAACGCGAACAGGCAGAAGGCGCCGCGGCCAAGATCAGCCAGTTCGTCAAAGGCATCGAGGCCCAGCTCGGTTGGACCGTCCAGGTGCCCTGGGACGCCAGCACGTTTCAACAGCGGCGGATCGACGCCTGGCGCCTGCTGCGCCAGGTGTCGGCGATTACCGAGCTCGAGCAGATCGACCCGTCGGGGCTCGTGCAACTGCGCGTCTCGCGGACGGAGCCGGATGAGGTCGGCAGCGCAATCGACGTCTCCGGCGAGCCCAAATTTCGCCACGCCGTGTCGCGCACGAACTACTACGGCCCGGTCTACTTTCGGCACAATTCAGAGCCCTACATGACGCTGGCGCTGGCCGGCGCTCGCGACGACGGCGTCAGCGTCGCCGAGGTCAACCTGACGTTCATGTGGGACGTCGTTTCGATGATCAAGGTGGGCGAGCACGGTCACGCCTATGTGGTCGACGCCCGGGGCCGCCTGATCGCCCATCCCGACATCAGCATGGTGCTGAGGAACACGGACCTGTCCGGGCTCCCGCAAGTCCAAGCGGCGCGCGCCGCACTCTCGGAAAACGCGACCGAATCCGGCCAGGCCGGCCGCAATCTGCAAGGCCGCGAGGTTTTGACCTCCTTTGCCGAGATCGCTCCGCTCGGCTGGCTGGTGTTCGTCGAGCTCCCGATCGACGAGGCTTACGCACCGCTGCGCGCAACCATTGTGCGAACGGCCCTGCTGTTGCTGGCCGCCCTTGGTCTGGCGTTGCTTGGCGGCATGTTCCTGGTACGCAAAATGGTGGTGCCCATCGAGACGCTGCGAACCGGCGCCGCCCGCGTCGGCAGCGGCGATCTTTCTCAGCGCATCTCGATCAAAACCGGCGACGAACTCGAATCGCTCGCCGATCAGTTCAATGAGATGGCGAGCAAGCTCCAAGACTCACACGCCAATCTGGAAGCCCAGGTCGAAGTCCGCACCCGCGAGCTTGAACAATCGGTCCTCGAGCTTCGTGCGCTCGGTGAGGTCAGCCAGGTGGTTAATTCGACGCTAAACCTCGAAAACGTGCTGACCGCCATCGTCGCCCAAGCCGTGCAGCTCTCCAGCACCACAGCCGGATCGGTCTACGTTTTCGACGAGCAGCGGCAGAAATTCGAGCTGCGCGCAACCTATGGCATGGATCCCGCCACCGTCGCGACGTTCGCCGGGCGCCCAGTCGATATCGGCGAACGCAACGTCGGCCTGGCGCTGGCGCGGCAGGAACCCGTGCAGATTCCTGATTTTCGCGATGAGCCCGCAAGTTCGATAAAAGACTTCATCATGGGCTCCGGCTATCGGGCCGTCCTCATCGCACCGTTGCTCTGGCAGGATCGGACGGCCGGCCTGCTGGTGGTGCGGCGCAAAGAGCCGGGAGCATTTCCCAAGACCACGGTCGATCTCATCAAGACATTTGCGGCGCAGTCGGTGCAGGCTATTCAGAACGCCCGGCTTTTCAGCGAGCTCCATGACAAAAGCCTTCAGCTTGAGATCGAGAGCCGGCACAAATCGCAGTTCCTCGCCAATATGAGCCACGAGCTGCGCACGCCGTTGAACGCCATCCTCGGCTATACCGAACTGGTGCTCGACTGCATCTACGGCGAGATTCCGGATCGCATGCGCGGCGTCATGGAACGCGTTCAGGTCAATGGTCGCCATCTTCTCGGGCTCATCAACGATGTGCTCGATCTCGCCAAGATCGAGGCCGGTCAATTGACGCTCGAAATGGCGGAATACGCGATGAAAGATGTGGTGGAAGGCGTGCTCGACGCGGTCGAACCGCTCGCCGGGGAAAAGCAGATCACGCTGCGCAGCGAGATATCCCCGCATCTTCCCGCCGGCTGGGGGGACGAGCGGCGCCTGGCCCAGGTTCTCATGAATCTTATCGGCAACGCCATAAAGTTCACCGATGCCGGCGAGGTGTCCATCCGGGCGTCGACCTTGGACGAACAGCTGCTCGTTGCCGTCCGCGATACCGGTTCGGGCATCTCAGAAGCCGATCAAGGCCGGATTTTCGATGAGTTTCAGCAGGCCGACAGCTCGTCGATCAGACGGAAAGGAGGGACTGGACTGGGATTATCGATCGCCAAGCGAATCATTGAAATGCACGGGGGATGCATCTGGGTGGAGTCGGCGCTGGGCGAAGGCTCGACTTTTTCATTCACGCTACCAACCTCCAAAGCGAAAAAGACGCAACAATCATGAACAGATGTATTCTCGTGGTCGAAGATCAGGAAGATAATCGACGCATCCTTCGCGACCTCTTGACAAACAGCGGCTACAACCTGGTGGAGGCCGAAGACGGCGAGCAGGCGCTCACAATGGCGCAGCACGAGCGGCCGGACCTCATCTTGATGGACGTTCAAATTCCCGTGCTTGATGGCTATGAGGTCACGCGTCGCCTCAAGGCCGATCCGGTGTTGCGCGCCATTCCGATCATCGTCGTCACCTCCTATGCGCTGAGCGGCGATGAGAGCAAAGCGCGAGCAGCGGGCTGCAATGGGTATGTCAGCAAGCCGTATAGCACCCGTCAACTCCTTGCAAAGATACGGGAGTACGTGCCTTAGTTGGTCGATTTTGAATTTCGAATCATATTCTATCTCATTCTGGGGGGCCGCCACCCCGGAATGATGACGCCTCATTTGTGGATGGCGCCATGCGCATGATCGGTTTCATCGATCAGTCTGTTAGGAATTTCCGATTGGCTTGATACGCACTATGGTGTCAGAGTTGGCGGTGCCCCCCGCCCTACCCTCCCCCCGCTTGGAGAGAGTAGGGCGAGAGCTTGTTGGCGATCCGCTCCGGCGTCCGGGTGCAACGGCTTAAGATGAATGATCCCCCGCGCATCCTCGTCGTGGACGATAGCGAGGAAAATCGCGACATCATTGTGACGCGATTGCGTGCGCACGGCTACGAGACGTCCGAGGCGGCCGATGGCGAAACAGGTTTGGCTGCCGTCAGCGAATGCGCTCCCGACCTGATCCTTCTCGATGTCACAATGCCGAAGCTGAACGGCATCGAGGTTTGTCGGCGCCTCAAGAGCAACGGCAATCGCCCGTTCACGCCGATCATCATTCTGACGGCCAGAACCGATACGAAGGACGTGGTTGCCGGCCTTGACGCCGGCGCCGACGAGTATCTAACGAAGCCGGTCGATCATGCGGCGCTGGTCGCCAGAGTGAGGTCGGTTCTCCGCTTGAAGGAACTCCACGATCGCGTGCAGGCGCAGGCGGATGATCTTGCCAAATGGAATCGCAGTCTCGAACTGCGGGTGGCCGAACAGGTTGCCGAGATCGAGCGCGTCGGACGGCTGAAGCGTTTTCTTCCCTCCCAGCTCGCGCACCTCATCGTGTCATCGCACGACGAAAGCATCCTGGAAAGCCATCGCCGCGAGATCACCGTGCTGTTCTGTGACCTTCGCGGCTTCACGGCATTCGCCGAAGCCGCCGAACCCGAGGAGGTGTTGGCGGTCCTGCGCGAATATCACGCCGCCTTGGGGGTTCTCATCGACAAATTCGAGGGCACAGTCGAGCGCTTTACCGGCGACGGGCTCTTGGTTTTATTCAACGATCCTCTGCCCTGCCCCAACCCAGTCGAGCGGGCGGTACAAATGGCAATCGAGATGCGCGATGAAGTTGCAAGTCTCGCGACGAAATGGCGTCATTTCGGGCATGAACTCGGCTTTGGCATCGGCATTGCTCACGGCTATGCAACGCTTGGATGCATCGGATTCGAGGGAAGATTTCAGTACTCGGTGACCGGGAAGGTTGCCAATCTCGCTTCAAGACTGTGCGACGAGGCAAGCAATGGCCAGATCCTGGTCGATGCCAACGTCCACAGGGCGATCGAAAATCTCGCGGACGTGGAGGCGCAAGGTGACCTCGTCCTCAAGGGCTTCAGCCGGCCCGTGAAGGCCTTCAGTATTCGCGGTCTAAGCTCCCGCCCTTGAATTTCCGCTGCCGACCAGGCTGAGTGAAAGCCCGATGCGTTGTCGCGACGGGCTGAGCGCCGGCCGGCGCGGATAGGAGATTGGCTGCGCCGACCGGTCAACCCCGGACGTTGAGCCGGGCGAGCCCCGCTTCGTGAAGATCAGCTCGGCAGCAGCACGGCGTCGACTACGTGGATGACGCCGTTCGACTGAAACACGTTCTGGATCGTCACTTTGGAAGCATTGCCCTTGGAGTCCCGGATCATGAGCGCGTTGCCCTTGCTCTCGACCGAGATCGTCTCGCCTTCGACGGTCTTGAACTCGGCGGTGCCGCCGTTCCTCTTCGCCGCTTCCATCAAGTCCCTGGCGGAAAGGCGTCCTGGCACGACGTGGTAGGTCAACACTCCGGTCAGCTTCGCCTTCATCTCAGGCTTGAGCAGCGAATCGACTGTGCCGGGCGGCAGCTTCGCGAAGGCGGCGTTGGTGGGCGCGAAGACGGTGAAGGGGCCAGGCCGTTGCAGCGTCTCGACGAGGCCTGCAGCTTTGACCGCGGCAACGAGCGTCGTGTGGTCCTTGGAGTTGACCGCATTTTGGATGATGTTCTTGGAAGGGTACATGGGGGAGCCACCGACGGTGACGGTCTGCTCCCTCATTTGCATTTGCGCGAGAGTGGGTACTGCCGCCCCGGCGAATGCGAGCGAGGCAACAGTCACCAACATTGCAGTGCGTGAAAGCTTCATGTCGTTCTCCATCTAGGGTTTGCAATTCGCGCCGCACCAGCGGCTTGCAATGGAGATACGAATGATGCTGTCAACAGATGCAGACGATTTTCGAATTCTTCGGCCCCTCTTTAACTCTCCTCCGCGTGCGGGAGAGGAGAGGAGAAGTATCAGGGCAAAAAACCGTGGCAGCCGACTTGTCATCGCCGGGCTTGTCCCGCGATCTCGATCAGACCGTAGCCCGGATGGAGCGCAACGACATCCGCGACGGCCTAACCTGGAGTTCGCTGCGCTCAATCTGGGTAGGCTGCCACTAAGCGAATGAATGAGCTTGGGCTTTGCCCACCTACAGATTCGTCAGCTTGCCGGCGGCGATCACCGGGCCGGTGGGCAGGCCGGTCGGCGAGCCGCCGGGCGGTTCGAGCGAGACGGCGAGCGTGGCATCCGGCGTGACCCGGCTGGCGAGGTCGGAGGGGATCTCGAGTCTGATCGGTTGACCAGGCTGAACGAGTCCGAGCGAGCGTGGCCGCGTCTCGCCGCTCGGAATGAGCCACAGCTCGAAGGCGCGCGGATCATTGGTGAGCAACGCCGCCGGCACGATCACCAGGGTGTTTCCGGTTGCCGTCACCGAGGCGACAAAGTTCGGCTGGCCGGCGCTGCCGCTGAGCGTTGCCATTAGCGGGGTGCGCGCACCGGGAACAAGGCCGATGTAGGCGAGCGCCGCGATGCTCGCAGCGGCGAGCGTCGCCGAGACGATGGCGAAGCTGCGCCAGAAGGTGAGGCTCTGCCAAACCGACCGCCGCCGCGGCGCCGCTCCGATTGCTGTCTCGATGCGCGACCAGGCGGCCTGCGGCGGCGACACCGGCGCCACCGCATCGGCCAGTCCGGTCAATCGCTCCTCCCAGAACGCCACCTCGGAGGCAAGCGTGGGCTCTTGCGCGAGACGCCGTTCGACCTCGCGCCGCTCCGCTGCGCCGAGCACGCCCAGCACGTATTCGGCGGCAACGAGACTGCCGGCGTCAGCCGGATCTATGGTGTCGTTCTCGCTCATCCTTCGAGACAGGCCTTAAGTTTCAACAGTCCGCGCCTGATCCAACTTTTCATCGTACCGAGCGGCACGCTCATGTGTTGAGCCAGCTCCTCGTAAGTCGCGCCGTCAAGGAAGGCGGCCCGGATAGCGGCCGAATGCCGCGCTTCCAGCTCCTGCAGACAGCGGGCAAGGCGCTGGCGCTGCTGCGCCAGCTCGACGAGTTCGGCGGCCGCCGGGGCGGGATCGCTCACTGCATCGGCAGCTTCGATCGGCTCCATACGGCGCGTCACCGCACTCGATCGCAGCCGGTCGATCGCCCGGTTACGGGCGATCGCCACCAGCCAAGTGATTGGGCTCGCCCGGCCCGGATCGAAACCGGCGGCTTTGCGCCAAACCGTCACGTATACGTCCTGCAGCACGTCCTCGGCCTCGCTCTTGTCATTCAAGATACGAAGACAGACGCCAAAAAGCTTCGCCGAGGTGTCTTGGTAGACCATGCGTAATGCCGCACGATCCCCGGCAGCGACACGCGCAAGAGCGGCGGCGAGCTGGCTACGCGATGCCTCTGCGTCCATTCCTGCGGTGCCCCCGGCGAATGGTCCTACCTCTACACCACACGCGCCGCTGCCCCTATAGCGAGCAGCGCAAGGTGAACGTGTGGCATATCTTGGAGCGGCCGTCATCCCCCGACGAAACCGACCGCGCTCGGTGCAACGCAACTGGGGCCATCATAAGGCTATGCGCGCGATCGGCGTGTGGTTGCGGATGCGGGAGATGGCCGGAGACTCGCCGCAGATGACCGCAATCCCGCACCCTGCTTGCAGGGATTGCGCGCGTCGATCGGCGCCTGCGTCCATCGGGGATGTCGGTCACGCCCGCTGACGGATTCCCGCCAATCCGATATCCCGCAGCGTCGCCGGCCGAGGATCGTGCCCGCCTCGGCCGCGGAGCTGTCCGGTGCGGCCGGCGCTGAGGACGGGATTGACATCGCTGACGAGCCTTGCGCCGCCGTGGCCGCGCCGGAGAACGACTCTTCGCCGATGAGAGTCCGCCAGCTCCACGCGATGACCGATGCTGACGACGGTTGCGTCTTTGAGCTCCTGGGACAACACCTCCATCATTCGATCCTGGCTTGCGGAATCGAGGGCTGCCGTCGCTTCGTCGAGCACGACGATATCCGGGCGATGGAGCAGTATTCGCGCGAACGCCAGCCGCTGTTTCTCTCCGCCCGACAGGGTCTGATCCCAGGGCTTGTCCTCATCGAGGCGCTCGACGAGGTGGCCGAGTTCGACTTTCTCCAAGACTTTCGCAATCTGCTCCACCGTTCGGCTCTCGGCCGCATGCGGATAGGTCACGACGCGGCGAAGCGTGCCCAAGGGCAGATACGGCCGCTGCGGCAAAACCAACAGCTTCGCCCCCGCGCGGACGTCGATGTCGCCGTTGCCCCAGGGCCATGCACCTGCGAGGGCGCGCGCGAGGGTGCTCTTGCCGGTTCCCGACTCGCCGGTGATCAACACCTTGTCGCCCGGCATGATCGCGACTTCCGCACTGTCGATGACGGGCGCTCCGTCGTAAAGCCTGACCGAGACATTACGCAATCGCAGAGCCGCATCCTGCCCTTCGCCGCGCTTGATCCTGCCGACGCGGCGGATTTCCGCACGCTCCAGCGCATCCAGCGACAGTTTCAGCGCCGCGACCCGGCGGGCGGAGGCCGCCCACTCGGCAAGCCGCGGATAATTGTCAACCAGCCAGTTGAACGCCGATTGCACGATGGCGAATGCAGATGCCGCCTGCATGACTTCGCCGAGCGTCATCGAATTGTCCAGAAATTTCGGCGCGCAGAGAATGATGGGTAAGATCGGCGCGAGGTACCCGCTGGTTTGCGAGACGATCGTGGTCCGCATGGTCTGGATGCAAACATCTCTCCATGCGAGGAATACCGTCTTGAAGGACTTGTCGACTCCACGGCGCTCTTCGTCGTCCCCCTGGAGCAGGGCGATGCCCTCCCCGTTTTCGCGTACGCGGGTCAGCGCATAGCGGTACTCGGCCTCGGCTTGGTCCTTGTTCTCCGACACCCCGGTCAAGCGACGTCCGGCGACTAACATCATTCCGCTCGCCACCGCCGCATAGATCACTGCGGCAGCGATAAGGAACCCGGGAATGGTGAGCGCTGTTTCGCCGATATGCACCGTGAACGCCCCGCCGACCGTCCACAAAACCACGATGAACATCGCTGCCGACAGCACCGCCGATGTCGCCCCGGTGGCGAATTCAATCGGCGCCTCGGTGGCGATCCGCACGTCGTCGGCGATGCGGCATTCGGGGTTCTTGTGGGCGCCACCCACAAGATTGAGCTGATAATAGCGGCCGTTGTTGAGCCAACGATTGATAAGGAGCTTATTGAGCCACTCGCGCCATCGCCGCTGCATCGTCATGCGTGCCCACAGCTGCGTGACGGTGAGGAAGACGCTTCCCGCCAGAAGCGGCAAGTAGAGCAGCGACAGCTGCAGAACCGTGCCCGCATCCCTCGCTTGCAGCGAGTCGAAGATGACGCGATGCCAGCGGTTCATGCCATAGGACGCGGTCAGGCTCACGAGGACGATAAGCAGAAGGATTGCAGACAGAACCCATGACGCACGCGCCCGGCGCTCCCGCCAAAAACCGGCCGCGCTTTGCCAGAAGCTGCGCAGCAGGGACCGCATCTCGCGCTCGACTGCGTCGTCAGCCGGTCTCTCGGGGGCGAGCGCTGAAGTCCCTCTGATCTTCCTGAACATCAGCCCTCCGCAAGCTTACCCGACCCGCTTCGGGCACAGCTACGCGGCGGCCGCGAATGAAGACGCAACCTAGGTTTCACAGTCCTGTGAGGCTCGGGCGTGGCGCCGCGAGCTTCAAGACCAGCAAGCCCATATTGTGCTTGATTGCGCGTGCTCGCCGCTGATCGATCTCAAGAATTGGCCCTTATGATGCAGCCGCGTGCAGGTGGTTTCGCTGCGGCGCATAAGTCCTGATCCACATGACCCACGACCGCCGGCCATCTCCGATCAGGCGCGAGCTGTGCTCCGAGTTTTCCGGGACGGCCGCGAGGGCGGCCATGACCTCGCCAGAGGCGACACCCCTTCCCTTCCGCCTGTCCGCGGCGTATGACCCCGCAAAACAAGCCGAAGAACGGGGGAAAGTTCATGAAAAACGCAGCTTTGTTTGGTCTGTTCGTGCTCGCAGCATCTGCCCAGGGTGCAACCGCACAGCAGCCCGGCGGCAATCTTAGCGATCAACAGAAAATGGGGCGCCAGGTGTTCGCCCAGTCGTGCGGGGTCTGCCATCTGCCGCCCACGCTCGGCGCCAAGACCTACGGCCCGGCCCTGAATAAGGACGCCGGCGGCGGCGATGACGAAGTCATGCGCGAGTTCATCACCAATGGCACGCCGCGCATGCCGGCCTTCAAGTACTATCTGAAGCCGGATCAGATCGAAGCCATCATTTCATATGTGCGAACCGTAGCGGTTCAAGCCGCAGCCGCACCGGCGCGCCGCGCTGGCGGTGGTGGCGAACCATAAGAGACTTTGAAGGAGAGACGCATGATGACACAGATACGCGGGAAATTATTGGCGAGCGTCGCGGGTCTCGTCGTTGGTTTCGCGGCGGGCGGCGCTTGCGCCGACCAGCTGCTGACTGGCTCGATCACCTCCGCTTCCGGCCAGAAGCTCGAAGGCGTGCAGGTATCCGCCAAGAGGGAAGGCGCGACGATCACGACGAGCGTCTATACCGACCAGAACGGCGATTATTTCTTCCCGTCGATGGCCGACGGCAAATATCAAGTGTGGGCGCAGGCCCTGGGCTTCCATACCGCGAAGGACGCGGTCGAGCTTTCTGCCGCCAAGCACCAGGATTTCAAGCTCGCCGCCATTACGGACCCCGAGGAGCGCTATCGCCAGCTGCCGCCGGAAATGATGGTCGCGGCCCTGCCGGATGCGACGCCTGAAGACGCCAATATCAAGAAGATCTTCACCAACGAGTGCACCGGCTGCCACACGCCCGGTTATCCGCTGCAGTTCAAGTTCGATGAGGCCGGCTGGAACAAGATCATCAACCTGATGAAGGTCGTTCCGGGCTCCGGCGTGTACCCGGGCGCCAACGCCAAGGTCAGCCAGATCATCGAATTCAACCGCAAGGAGCTTGCGGCCTATCTCGCCCGCGCCCGCGGCCCCGGCGAGACCTCGATGAAGTTCAAGGACCGTCCGCGTTCGACCGGCGAAGCCGCTCGCGTGGTGTGGACGACCTATGACCTGGCGCTCAACCCCGATGCCGGCCCCGGCACCCTCGGCCTCAAGGGACCTGACAATGACGGTTCCGATTGGAGCCTCGGCGTCACCTCGAAGCTCGGCCAGATGCCCCATGACGGCAACATGGACTTCGAGGGGAACGTCTATTTCACCAACAACAACCCCAACAAGCTTGCGACCATCGGCAAGGTCAATGCCAAGACCGGCGAGGTGAAATACCTCAAGGTGGACCGCAATGACGGTCTCGCCGGCAATGCCCATGGCATCACCCGCGATGCCAATGGCGACTTCTGGTTCGACGTGAACACGGGACGCCGCGGGCTCGGCAAGCTCGAGGCCAAGACCGAGAAGATCAGCGTCTACCAGACGCCCACCAACATGTCGCCGCTCGGCGGCGCCGTGACGCTCGACGTTGACGGCAAGGGCAAGATCTGGGCCTCGGCTCCTGACGGCGCCGTGCGCTTCGATCCGGTGACCGAGCAATTCACCGACTTCAAGTCGATCAAGCCCTACCAATCGCCGAAGGGCACTGGCATGACCTACGGAGCCGCTGGCGACCGCGACGGCAACGGCTGGTGGGCCCAGATGGCGCTCGATACCATCGGCAAAGGCGATATCGCCACCGGCAAGTCAACTGAAGTGTCACTGCCGTCGATGAAGGAGCAGATGGACCGCGTCACCCCGAAGGCGCGCGAGTTCTACGAGAGCTATAACGAACTCTCCTTCAACACGCCGCTTCCGTGGTCGCAGGGACCGCGCCGCATGGGCACCGACAAGAACGCGGATGTCCTGTGGGTCGGCAATTCCTGGGGTGCGAGCCTCGCCCGTATCGACACCAAGACGGGTCAGACGTCGATCGTCCCGTTCCCGGATCCGACCTATCAGCCCTATCACATCGCTGTCGACCAGAACCACAATGTGTGGGGCAATCTCTGGACCGCCGATCGCATCACCAAGTACGACCCGACCAAGGGCGAGTGGACGATGTTCGACCTGCCGACCCGCGGCACCGAAATCCGCCACATCTCGCTGCTCGAGAAGGATGGCGTGACCAAGGTGACGGTCCCGATCTATCGCGACAGCAAGATGGGCGTGATGACGCTGCGCAGCGAGGCCGACATCGCGGCCCTCAAGGCTCAGGCGAAGTAAGCCACGTCATCAGTCGTTGCGGTTGAAGCTTTGCCGAGCCCCGGAAACGGGGCTCGGTTTTTTTGTGGGAGCGCGGGCGTCCCTGGGACCGCGGGCGTCTCGCCCGCTCTTGCTTTTCGCCAAGCTAATAAGCGGGCGGCACGCCCGCGGTCCCAGCATCCTCGCAAGCGCTCGACCATCGCCACTCTTCCGCGCGAGCAACCAAGCCGGCCTTCACTGGATTTTCATGAACGTAGTGCACGGCTACATCGAAATGGGTCTGATCGCGAATGAAGCGATCAAAGTAATCCGGCGCCCAGAATGCACCTGTTCGGCCAAGCTGCTTGTTGGCCTGCTTGGCGGTGAATGATTTCCAGGCGTGAACAATATCGCCGAGTGGGAATCCGCCAGCCTGTTCAATGAGCGCGTGGACATGGTTCGGCATGATCACCCAGGCAATCAGCCGGTAGCGGGCTCCATCAAAATGATGGAGAGCGTCCCAAACGACGGCCGCGACGACTGGCTCTCGCAGGGCACAACTGCCTAAGCCGCCGTCGATCATGGTTTCAACTCTTTGTCGAAGGTCCGCGTCGTTCGAAGCGAGCGCAGCAAGCTCGTTGAAAATTGCTTCAGGTAATGAATCGGCCAGTCGAAACGTGATTAGTTGAATAACGGTGTCTCGTCGAAGTGCGGCAGATAACCTCGGTAGTTCCAGCCTTTTTGGATACGGGGACGCTTGATAGTTGAAGGCATCCCTGGAACGCGGGCGCCCTGCCCGCTCCTCGGTTTAGCAAGGAAAAAGAG